>Ga0116159_1001004_pt1 | contig 31177 bp, 28 predicted proteins | sample AD_JPNAS1_MetaG_FD_89878 | JGI IMG/M metagenome (GOLD analysis project Ga0116159, IMG submission 89878) | Active sludge microbial communities of municipal wastewater-treating anaerobic digesters from Japan - AD_JPNAS1_MetaG | ecosystem: Engineered > Bioreactor > Anaerobic > Digestate | place...
ATATGGCTGATCCAGATCAAATGCCCGAAGATCCCGAAGAGATGAAAAAAATTGAGCAAGCACTTGCACAAAATAAACCAGCGAAACCTAAAGGTCCAATAAACTATGTTGATATTATGCTCAATAAACGTACTATTGATGACTTGAAACGTTATAAGTATGTAAAATATGCTGAATATGAAATATTAATAAACAACTGGTTATCAGCGACATTCGAATTTGAGCGAAATAAAACAAAGTCGATAACAATCAGCGAAGATGAGTTCCAAACCCTGTTGAAAACGGGCTCGGTGGCAAAAGGAGAATTGCGGCTTTTAATTCCTTCAGATGTGGAAAATTGATAGTTGTAAGTTCTCTTCAAATGTCGACAGTAAGTCAAGAAAACGGTATTTTAAAAGAAAACTATTCAGGGTTTAAGTTTGAAGTTGGTTGCGATGAGGCTGGTCGAGGCTGTCTGGCAGGTCCGGTAGTCGCTGCAGCTGTTATAATTCCGAAAGACTTTAACCACCCTTTTTTAAACGACTCAAAACAACTTTCTCACAAGGAGCGTGAGGAAGCACGTGTATTTATAGAACAAAATGCAATTGACTATGCTATAGCATTTGTTGACCGCGAAACAATCGACAAAATAAATATTTTAAACGCCTCTATCCTATGTATGCACCGTGCATTGGATATGTTGAAAATTAGACCTGAATTTATTATTGTAGATGGCAACCGATTTAAATCATACGGAGATTTAAAACACAAAACAATTGTTAAAGGTGATGCTCAGTTTAAAAGTATTGCCGCAGCTTCAATTTTAGCAAAAACTGCCAGAGACAGATTTATGGATAAAATTGCATTGGAATATCCCGAATATTTGTGGGGTAAAAACAAGGGATATCCAACCGTCAAACATCGCGAAGCAATAAAACAATATGGTATAACCAAGTATCATCGTAGGAGTTTCAAATTGTTAGACAATCAGTTGAAAATAGAATTTTGATTTGTACGAATTTTGTGTAAAATCATCAAGAGTTCTAAAAAATGTTAATTTTCTAACAAAAAACTTAGAATGAGTTTTAAAACAAGAAAGCCGCAACTATTTATAGAAACTTATGGATGTCAGATGAATATAGCTGATAGTGAGGTTGTTGCAGCAATATTAATTGCTCATGGATATGAACTCACGAATGATGTTAACAGTGCCGATCTTGTATTAATAAATACTTGCAGTGTCCGTGATAATGCCGAGCAGCGAGTTTGGAACAGGTTAGATTTTTTTCGTGGTCATAAAAAGCGAAAACCTAATGTTAAAGTGGGAATAATTGGGTGTATGGCTAAGCGTGTTGGAGAGAAGCTGTTGGAACATCCGGCTGTTGATATTGTTGCAGGTCCCGACTCGTACCGTGATATGCCCATGTTGATAGATAAAGCGCTTTCAGGTTCAAAAGGTATTGATATTGAACAAAGTGAGGTTGAAACATACTCAGGTATCGTTCCTGAAAGAGTTGCAGATGGTTCTGTTTGTGGTTTTGTAAGTATTATGCGTGGGTGCAATAACTTCTGTACATATTGTATTGTTCCATATACTCGTGGCAGAGAGCGAAGTCGCGATACTAAGGATATTATTAATGAAATTAAGTCGTTGATTAACAGTGGTTATCGCGAGGTTACTCTTTTGGGGCAAAACGTAAATAGTTACAATTGGACAGATGAAAATAGAGAGATAAATTTTCCCAAATTAGTGGAGATGATTGCAACAATTGACCCCAACTTCCGTGTCAGGTTTACAACATCGCACCCCAAGGATATTTCCGATGAGTTAATTGAGGTTATTGCCAAATACAGCAATGTTTGCAAACATATACACTTGCCCGTTCAGGCTGGTAGTAACGCTGTTTTGGAACTAATGAACCGCAAATATACTCGCGAATACTATCTTGATAGAGTAAAAAAAATCCGCACCCTAATTCCCGATTGCAGCCTTACAACAGACGTTTTTTGTGGATTTTCAGGCGAGACAGAGCAAGATTTCCAACAAACATTGGAGCTTATGCGCGAAGTAGAATTCGATTCGGCGTTTATGTTCAAATATAGCGAGCGACCAGGAACTTATGCCGCAAAAAAATTACCCGATGACGTCCCCGAAGAGGTTAAAGTAAAGCGTTTAACAGAAATAATAAGTCTGCAAAACAAAATATCAAAAAAAAGAAACCAAGCAGATGTAGGGAAAACCTTTGAAGTTCTTGTAGAGGGATGTTCAAAAAAATCTGATAAGGATATGTTTGGCAGGACATCTCAAAACAAGGTTGTGGTATTTCCAAATAATGGCACAAAAATTGGAGACTTTGTTAAAGTAAAAATAGTTTCTGCATCATCGGCAACGCTTATAGGGGTAGTTTCCTAAATTTAGAATTTAATGAAAGTCCCTAATTAAGCTGCCCTTTTAGTAATAATAAAATATCGCCATTTTTTCAGTTTCGTTATTTTAACCTATTAAGTTATTTTGCCATAATAAATAATTTTGTATCTTTGTCAGCTTTTAAAAATTAAAACTAATAATTTAAAAATCAGAATGTTGGATAAAACTTACGAAAATAAATATTTCTTTGTGGTAAATCCCAGTGCCGGCGACTCGGAAGCCGAACTCGAGTGGATTAATATTTTAGAAGTCATAAATAAAAACAGTTTAGACTTTGATTATACTATCATAAAATTCAATGGACATACCGAAAAAATTGTTTCGGAGCAAATAAAAAATGGACATAGAAACTTTATAGTTGTCGGAGGAGACGGAACTCTCAACGAAGTAATAAATGCCGTTTGCAAGCAAAATGAAGTTAGTACTAAAGACATCAGTATTGGCATTATTCAAATGGGTAAGGATAACGATTGGGCTAAATATTATGGTTTTGATAGAGATTATCAAAAGGCGATAGATAGAATTAAACGAAAATACACGAAATTTCAAGATGTCGGTTTAGTTAGATACAAGGATGAAGAGAAAATCAAGGAAGCATATTTTTTAAATGTAGCGGGTATGTGCTTAGACGGTGCCGTTGTAAAAGCTACAAATGAAATGAAAGTAAGAGGGAAGAGGTCCTGGTTTCATTTTATGTTTAATTTGATTAAAAGAATTATTAATTATAAGCCGTGGTATTTAAAAATCCAGATAAATGATGAAGTTATCGAGGGGAAAATTTTGTCTATAAATATTGGTAATGGAAAATATTCAGGTGGAGGAATGCTACAAACTCCTGATGCAATAATAGATGATGGTTTGTTAGATGTTACTATTTATGAAAATATGTCAAAATTTAAAATGGCAGTTAACATCAAAAAGTTGTATGATGGAACCTTAGGCAAGGTTAAAGGAGTAAAAATGTATAAAACCAAGAAATTTTCTATTGAGTCGGAGCAAGAAATTGTTGGCGAAACAGATGGCGAGACTATAAGTTCTACAACTTATGATATAAACATTATTCCAAGTGCTGTAAAGGTTTTTGTGTAAATATTACAAACATTAAAAAGCTATAAGCCTTATTTTTATTAAGAATAACTATTTCTTCTTTTCAACTAAAAATCAAATCCAAATAGTAAAAAAAATAGATATTTTGAATAATACTTACGAAAACAAATATTTCTTTATAGTAAATCCCAATGCTGGCAACTCGGAAGCGGAACACGAATGGATTAATATTTTAGAAGTCATAAATAAAAACAATTTAGACTTTGATTTTAGTGTCACTAAATTCAATGGGCATGCCGAACAAATTATTTCGGAGCAAATAAAAGCCGGACATAGAAACTTTATAATTGTCGGAGGTGACGGAACCCTCAACGAAGTAACAAATGCCGTTTGCAAACAAAAAGAGGTTAGTTCTAAAGATATTAGCCTAGGTATCATTCAAATGGGTACTGGAAACGATTGGGCTAAATATTATGGGTTTGACAAAGATTATCAAAAAGCAATAGACAGATTTAAACAAAAAAATACAAAATTTCAAGACGTAGGTTTAATTAGATATAATGATGGTTCTGAAAACAAAGAAGCATATTTTATAAATATTGCAGGTTTATGCTTCGACTCTCTTGTGGTAAAAACAACAAATCAAATGAAAGCAAGAGGTAAGAGAACAAGTTTGTCTTACATGTTTAATTTGCTAAAAAACCTTATTAATTATAAACCCTGGCATTTAAAAATCCACATTAATGACGAAATCCTCGAAGGAAAGTTTTTGTCTATAAGTATCGGTAATGGGAAATATTCTGGTGGGGGAATGCTCCAAACTCCTAATGCAGTAATTGATGATGGTTTGCTAGATGTTACTATTTATGAAAATATGCCAAAATTTAAAATTGCAGCAAACGTTAGGAGATTATATAACGGAACCGTAGGCAAAGTAAAGGGAGTAAGAATGTTTAAAACCAAGGAACTCCTTATTGAGTCAGAGCAAGATATTTTTGCCGAAACTGATGGTGAAATAATAGGTTCTGCTCCTTATGATATAAGCATTATCCCAGGTGCAATAAAAGTTTTTGTGTAAAAACTATATACATTTTGGAAAAGCTCTAAATCGTATTTTTATTTGATATCAATATTTTTTTGTTTCAACGGAAAAGGAGACATCATAATCATCTGGTATTTTTGGGACTAAAACCCAATTCATACTTTCACAGAGAACATCACATAAACCACATTGATGTACAGTTATTTTATATAAATATTTTTTTTGAGAATCATCTTTAGTCACATTTCGTTCGAATGTTGCCCTGCATGCCTCTGATGCATATTTCCCCAGAAGCGTATATTGATTAAAGTCAATGCTATCATATGTGTTGCCGTTATCAAAACTTACTTTTAAGCTAAAAACATTCTGCGAGTCAGTTCTTATAACGTGTTCATAGTTACTCATTGCCCATGTAGTTAATGGGCGTGATACCAAAGCGTTTGAAACAATTTCACCCGTACCAATAATTTGTTTTGGTAGTTTATCTCTACAATTCGTTTCTTTATTGCATGCTACTAAAGAGAATATTGCAAATAATAGAATTAAATTTTTCATACGTTTATATTTTTTTCAGTTTAATGTCGTATGGAACTCACATGCTTTATAATCATGCTTTTGGGTGTCACGTTTAGTTTGGCATGTTCGTTTCATTTTATGATTATTTTTTGTTTCAACAAATCTTCGTTTATTTTGTAAATTGCGAGTTGAATTAATGAAGATAAAAATTTTATGGCAAACAACAAAACATCACGTAATCTAAAGCCACATATAGGGATATTTGGTCGCAGAAATGTCGGCAAATCAGCTTTTATCAATATATTGACAGGGCAAGATGTTGCCATTGTCTCCGATATTCCGGGCACAACAACCGACCCTGTAAAGCGTTCGGTCGAGATTTTGGATTTCTCGCCGGTAGTAATTATCGATACCGCTGGAATAGACGATTTTGGCGCACTCGGAGAAAAACGTATCCAGCGAACACGACAAGTTTTGTCGCAAATAGATTTGGCTTTTCTGTTAGTTACAGATAATCAGTTCGGCGAAATAGAAGATAATCTTATTAAAGATTTCGATAAGCGTAAACTACCTTATGTTTTAGTCTATTCAAAAACAGATATTTCCACTCCCGACAAACAGCTAATTAAATCGATAAAAGATAAGTACAATAAGGAGGTTTTTCCTGTCAATACTGCAAATCCCGAAGGGTTAAAAGCAATTGTTGACGAGATCAAACGCCTGATACCCGAAACAGCTTATACAATGTCTTCGATTTTAGGCGATATTATTGAAAAAGAAGATATTGTATTGCTTATTGTTTCAATAGATGTTGCAGCTCCCGCAGGGAGATTGATATTACCACAAGTTCAAGTAATTCGTGATATATTAGATAATCGTGCTGTATCTATCGTTCTGCAATTCAGTGAGGTAGCGCAATTTTTGAAAACAACCGGCATTAAGCCTAAATTGGCAATTGCAGATTCTCAACTTTTTTATCGGAAAGAAGAGATTGTGCCCGATGATATTATGCTGACAGGATTTAGCATAGTTTTGGCTCGTCATAAAGGCAATTTTCAGGAGTATATAAAAGGAACTCCAAAAATCGGCAGTCTGAAAGATGGAGATAGAGTTCTGATTCTCGAATCGTGTTCACATCACGTTAGTTGCGATGATATAGGGCGAGTGAAAATACCACGCTGGATGAGAGATTTTTCCCAAAAGCAACTTGAGTTCGATGTTGTGGCAGGATTGTCAGTAATTAATCGTCCTATAACTGATTATGCTTTAGTTGTTCAATGCGGCGGTTGCATGGTAACCAGAAAGCAGCTACATCAACGTTTGCAAGTTGCTATTGATGCGGGAGTGCCTATAACAAATTATGGAATGGCAATAGCCTTTATGCATGGATATTACTATCGGGTAATGGAACCGTTTCTTTAAGCAATTAGCAATGTGCAATTAGCAATTAACAATTGGAACACAGATAACACGGATTAAACTGATTTGCACGGTAAAAATCTGTGTGAATCTGTTACATCTGTGTCATCTGCGTTCTACTAACTTTTAACTTCTAATTTATAAAAAAAGTAGTGCATAACGTACAATTTTTATATTTTTGTGGTATTATACCGATTGGACATACACTATAGTCCAAACCTCGCTATCGCTCTTTTGGACTATGTGTTTGTAACATCGATATTTACAATTGTAAAATTTTAAAAAGATTGAACTATTTTAAAATTACAATTGGTATTATAAGATTTTATCGTTAACTGAAATGAGAAAAGGAAGAACTGAATTTTTGTTTTTATTATTCACGTTAGTACTTTTTTTTATTCTGGGAAAAATTTTCTCAACAAACTTTTCAGCCTGTAATAAAACTGAAACATTAAATGAACCCGACACTTCATTTTATCCTATTTTAAGGGCAGAAGTAGAGAAACTGTACAATGATAAGATAATGGGCGGTTTTTCAGGGGCTATGATAGTTTCATGCGGTAAAGACATTGTTTTTGAGCGGTATAAATCTTTCAAAAACAGAAGGGTAAATGCTAATATAAATCAAAACTCTCGTTTTCAATTAGCCTCTATTACCAAGCAATTTACTGCGGTGGCAATTTTACAACTATATGAAAATGGTTTGCTAAATATCTATGACACAGTACAAAAATTTATTCCAGAATTTCCATATCACGATATTACAATTCATCAACTGTTATGTCATAGATCAGGGCTACCAAATTATGTTTATTTTTTAGATGATTACACAGATTCTCGTTATAGTTCTGTTTCCGGCGACTCTTTGTTAGGACTATTAGTAAAAAATCCCCCGGCAATCTATTCAAAACCCGGAAGTAGATTCAGATACTCTAATACAGGTTATGTTGTATTATCGCTTATAGTTGAACGAATTACAGGAGAGTCATTTCACAATTATCTCAGAAACAATCTATTTGAACCTGCTGGAATGTTGCAAACCGAACTTTTGGTGCCAAATGTCAATGATAACTTCCCTAACATGCTAACAGGCTATAGCAAATTTGGGCGTGATAGCCGGGAAGATTATCTCAACGGCTGTTATGGCGATAAAGGTATATGGTCAACAGCAAGAGATCTTGTATCGTGGGATCAAGCTCTATACGATTCTGTAATTATAAAAAACGAAACACTTGAATTAGCATTAACTCCACATGGAAGACCAATCTCGTCAAAAAATAATTATGGATATGGCTGGAGAATAGCCAATTACAATCAAGCAGCTGTATATTACCATACAGGATGGTGGCAAGGCTTTAAAACATTGATAATGCGTTTTCCTGAACAAAAAATAACTGTAGTTGTTTTGAAAAACACATTATCAGGTCCTATGATTTATCAGGAAGAGATGGTGAAGATTGTTGGTCGTAGCCTTTCTTTACCTCAATTTCTTGATGATAAGATTGAGATTGATAGCACCAACCTGATATACTTTGAGAGTTAATATAAAAACGACCTTTGTGTGGTTTTAAAAGCAACTCTAATTAAAATTTTGTATTTTACAGCTTTAAATGTTAAACATTAATAAAAAACCCATTTATATGAAAAAATTATTATTTCTGTTTGTTGCGGTAACTTTTTGTGCAACAAAGTCGTGGGCTTATGATGATGCCCGAATGATGCGTTTCCCCGACATCAATGGCGAACGCATAGTATTTGTTTATGCAGGCGACATTTGGACAGTCGATTCAAATGGAGGTGTAGCACGTAAACTGACGTCACATCGTGGAATTGAGCTTTTTCCAAAAATTTCGCCAGACGGAAAATGGATTGCTTTCTCTGGCGAGTACAGCGGAAGTCGACAAGTTTATGTAATGCCCGCAAATGGAGGTACTCCTAAACAATTAACTTTTTATAATGATGTTACAAATTTGCCACCGCGCGGAGGCTTCGATAACGTGGTCTTAGGCTGGACAGCCGACAGTAAAAAGGTGTTTTTCCGTAGCAACCGAACTGAATACGGCGATCGAATGGGAAAATACTTTACAGTCAGCATAGAGGGAGGTTTAGAGGAAGAATATCCGATACCGCACGGAGGTTTTGGAACACTTTCGCCCGATAACAAAAAAGTTGCTTTCTCGTATATCGACCGTGAATTTAGAACATGGAAAAGATATAAAGGTGGTCGCGCGTCAAATATCTGGATTTATGATTTAGAAAAAAATCTTTCTGAAGAGATTACCGACTTTAAGGGTACAGATCAAGTGCCCGTTTGGTACGGTGATAAAATTTACTATGCTTCAGACAGAGACCTATGGCTAAATATATTCAGCTACGATGTTAATACCAAAGAGACTACAAAAGTTACAAACCACGATACATTTGATGTTATGTGGCCCAGTGGCTCAAACGGTCAAATTGTTTACGAACATGGTGGACATATTTATAAGCTAAATCTGGCAAACGGAAATACCGAAAGAGTAAAAATCAGTATCAATTACGATAATCCATATACACTTCCATATTTCAAAAATGTAAAAGAAGATATCAGTGGTGTTGATATCTCTCCAAATGGAAACCGCGTGTTAATTGATGCTCGCGGAGATATCTTTTCTGTTCCCGCTGGAGAGGGTACAATAACCAATCTTACAAACAGTCAAGGAGTCAGAGATTTATCATCAGCTTGGTCGCCCGATGGAAAATATATAGCATTCTATAATGACTCTACCGATGAATATGAATTGTATTTGATTGAAAATAAAGAGGGTGCAAAGCCGACACAAATTACTAAAAACTCAAAAGGTTGGAAATATCAAGCCAAATGGTCGCCAAACAGTAAATATTTGGTTTTCTTTGACAGAAGCATGCAACTCCAGTTTGTTGACGTAACTACCAAAAAAGTCACAGTTATCGACACGCCAACAAGCAACGAAATACGTTCGTATGCGTTTTCTCCCGATTCTCGTTGGGTTGCATACACAAAAAATAATCCTAACAATCAGTCTGCAATTTGGGTTTACAATATCGAAAAATCTGAAAAAACTCAACTAACTGATGCAACTTTCAGCGATAGAAGTCCCGTGTTTTCTAAATGCGGCAACTACATATTTTTTCTATCTAACCGCGATTTTAATTTAGCATTCTCTGATTTTGAGTTCAACTATCTTTACAATAAAGCAACACGCATTTACGCTGTTGCACTTAGAAAAGATAGCCCACGACTGTTAGATATTAAGGAAACCCTTGAAACACCGAGCGACGACTCTCAAAAGAGCACAGAACCGAAAAAAGATAATGCTAAAAAAGATGATAAATCAGAAAAAGATTTAAACGTTACAATCGATTTTGACGGAATAAATCAGCGTATTGTGGCATTCCCGTTACCATCAGGCTCTTATTGGAATCTTGATGCAATAAAAAATGGAATTGTTTTTTGTAATGATGAAGGATTTCAACGATTTGATATTAAAGAGCAAAAACAAGAGACCATAATGGCAGGTATTTCATTTGCCGTTGTTTCAGCTAACGAAAACAAATTCCTTTACAACCAAGGCTCAGATTACGGAGTTGCCACCTTAGCGCCAAATCAAAAAGCAGGAGAAGGCAAGCTAAATCTCGATAAATTAGATATGCGTATCGAGCCAATTGAGGAGTGGAAGCAAGTATTTGCCGATGGTTGGCGTATTTATCGCGACTATTTCTATGTCTCTAATATACACGGAGTTGACTGGGATGGTTTCCGTAAAAAATATAGCGAGTTGTTACCTTTTGTTAGTCACAGATTTGACTTAGACTACATTTTTGGAGAGATGATAGGAGAGACCAACGCTGGACACGCATACTCAAATTACGGCGATTTTGAAAAGGTAAAACGTTTAGAAACAGGACTTTTAGGGGCTAAATTTGCAGCCGACTTAAAAAATCAGCGATATAAATTCACAAAAATTTATCAAGGCGAGAACTGGAACCCAAGTCGGCGCGCACCACTTACCGAACAAGGTATTAATGTTAGAGAGGGCGACTATTTGATAGCAATAGACGGGATAGATGTTACAACTAACGAAAATCCTTACAAGTTTCTTGAAAACAAAGTCAATGTGCCCGTGAAAATTACCGTTAACTCCAAACCATCCGCCGATGGCGCAACAACCTACACAGTTAAGCCAATTGCGAGCGAACATGAACTGATGTATCTTGACTGGGTAAACGTGCGTAGAGAAATGGTTGACAAACTTTCAGACGGGAAAATAGGTTATATGCACATACCAAACACATCGTATGACGGTAACCGTGAGTTACATCGTGGAATGTACGCCTACAACGATAAAGAGGCTTTAATTATTGACGACAGATTTAACGGCGGTGGATTTATCCCCGACAGAATGATTGAAATCGTTAGTCGCGAAACCCTCGCAAAATGGAATGTAAATGGACTTGATCCAATGCGCACCCCTGGTATCGCTCACGATGGTCCAAAAGTTATGCTTATCAACCAATATTCGTCATCGGGTGGAGATGCGTTCCCGTATTTCTTTAAACAAAAGAAATTGGGAACCGTTATCGGAGCACGCACTTGGGGAGGACTTGTTGGAATTTCCTCAAATCCCGGATTTGTTGACGGAGGTTCGTTTAATGTTCCTCGATTTGGTATTTATAATAAAGATGGAGAGTGGATTATTGAGGGAGTAGGAGTATATCCTGATATTGAGGTGATTGACTCTCCGCATTTGGTTGCACAAGGGAAAGATCCATCTCTCGAAAAAGCTGTAGAGGTGTTGTTAAAAGAGTTGAAAGAAAATCCACCTAAAAAATGGAAAACACCAGAAGAGCCAGACCGTTCTAAATGGATAGAGATTGAAATAAAATAACACAGATTTTGTAGTAGAGACGGTGCATGCACCGTCTCTACGTTATCTTATGTCAACATGAGGACATTCATAGCAATAGATATGCCTGTAAGCGAGGAACTTAAAGCAGCTTTGATAGACATTAAACAAAGTTTATCGACATCGAAAATCAATTGGGTCGATTTTTCAACTCTTCATCTAACGATTGCGTTTCTGGGAGATACTCCAAACAATGTAATTCAGAGACTTCAAACCGATTTCAAAAATAAAATTAATGATTTTGGAACCTTTCAATTGAAAGTTGCTAATGTCGGTTTTTTTGGTCCCAAAGCAAGCCCAACAGTAGTTTGGGTAGGAGTAGAGTCATGCGAAAAGCTTGTAAAACTACACAAGATTATCAATGATATTGTTTTACAACATAAAACTCAACACGACTTTCGTCCTTTCAAGCCCCACGTAACAATTGGGAGAATTAAGCAATCAGCTGATACTGATATAGTTAACAGCTTATCTCGTAAATACAAAAACAAGAAATTTCAAACAGTCCAATGTGACAAAGTAATTATGTATCAAAGTATCTTGACTCCTAAGGGTGCGATATACAAGCCCTTATTCGAGCAAAACCTATAATGTTATTGTCGAGGAAAGACTATTCTTGCTCTTCTGAATCTGGATCGTAGTCTGGATTTATTTTTGAAACACCACCACTAACGATAAATTTCATTATTTCGGCAGGATGTCCTTTAACAGGTTCAACATTTTCTGCCGGCACAATATACATATCTCCCAGAATACCGTAAGAGCATGGGATATATACAGAAATAAACCCTTCGGGCACATCGATAAAAGACAGGTCGGTTTGCGTAATAAAACCTAACTGTTTGATTTTATTTACATTGTCCATTGTAACCAAAACGGGTTTATCAAACTTTTTCTCTTTCCCTACGAAAGCAGAGAATAAGTCTTTTATTGATGTGTATATAACTTTAAGTAACGGAGCTTTCCTAAACATGCGCTTCAATACACCCATTGAACGAGTGGTAACCAATTTTTGAAACAAAAATCCAAGAATGGTTATACTTGTCAGAATTACCAATATTCCCAATCCAGGGATTTTAAAAGGAATAATATTGTCCACCCACATAAAGACAATATATATAAGATAAAAAGTTATGGCTAATGGTAGTACAAACACAAGCCCTTGAACAAAATATTTGGGAATTTTTTTCATGATTTCTATTTTAGTTAAAAGTTAAAAGTTTATAAAGTTAAATGCGTTGCATTGAGCGCAGCGTTGTACTGAGCGGAGCCGAAGTGTCGAAATGTCGAAGTGTGATCACAACATTTTGGCATGCTCAATAACCACCAAAGGATGAGTCCACTCCGAAAAGTCAGATATCTATAAAAATCATTGATTTGTATTTTTGAAAACTTTAAATTTATGCTGTAAATCAGCATGTTACCAATATGATAATTTTGCATTTTTACGACTTTGTGTGAAATTTATAGTTTTCGGAGTGGACTCAAGGATTAAAAGTATTGACGGCGCATGCGCCGTCTAATAATTGTTCATTGTTCATTGTTCATTGCACATTGTTAATTGCTTATCCATTTAATAAACGACTCGAGAATAAACAGTCCATCGGTATTTCCTAATTCGTGGTCAGCTGCGCGTTCGGGGTGTGGCATCATTCCGTAAACATTTTTGTTTTTGTTGCAAACGCCAGCAATATGGTTTACGCTTCCGTTTGGATTTGCTTCGTCTGTAATTTTTCCGTTTTTATCGCAGTAGCGAAAAAGCACTTGACCATTATCTTCTAGTTCTTCCAACATCTCATCGGGCGCATAGTAATGACCCTCGCTGTGGGCAATTGGTATATTTAATGGCTTTGAACCTGCATGTGCAGTAAATGCTGTTTTAGGATTATCAGCTACGATATACTGGTTACTACAGATAAATCTCTGGTTTGTATTTTGCAGTAGCACTCCGGGTAACAATCCCGATTCGCACAAAATTTGAAATCCGTTGCATATTCCAAAAACTGGGCGGTTTTGATTAGCAAATTTGATTACTTCTGCCATGATTGGGCTGTGTTTTGCAATGGCACCACAGCGTAAATAATCTCCATAAGTGAAACCTCCGGGAAGTGCAATAGCATCTACTTTTGGTATAGAACCATCTTTGTGCCATAGATGAACAATTTCATGCCCCATGATAGTTTCCAATGTATAAATCATGTCGTGATCGCAGTTAGATCCGGGAAATGTTACTACTCCAAACTTCATACCTTTATCAATTAACAATTAGCAATGTACAATTAACAATTAAAGGTGAAAGTTAAAAGTTTGTAAAGTGCTCCGTTCTTCACTTTTACCTTGCACCTTTCACCTTTTACCTTTATTGTTTTATTTCAGGCAAAGATAACTATTTTACATCATGAAATATTTTACTTTTACAAAATAAACCATAAACAATTAATTGTTTTTTTGATAACAGTGTTTACAGTAAATTTATACACAATATAAATTGTTTGTTTTATAGCTTAAAAATTGAGGTTTGTGTGAACTTTTATCCATCAATTTGTGTTAACTGTATAAAGAGGGTACCATTGAAAGTAGATTGTATTCAACCCATAAATTATTAATCAAATGAAGCCCGATTGTATTATAGATGTTCTTGACAAACTTGGGTCAATCATCAGTGATTTTCTTAGTCTCTCTGAAGAGGAGAAGGTTGCTAAATATCCCGAGCTTAGTACCGCTGTTTTGGATTGTCACGAGCAGAACAGTTGGTTTGTTAAGCCATTTGTAATCAATTCATTAAAGGGGATTAGTCAGTGGCTGAATAAAGATACACTTTTGAGTTTTTATAACGAAAACAGAATAACATTTGCGAAAACCCCCAAAACGATAGGATTAATAATGGCGGGTAATATCCCTTTAGTTGGATTTCATGATTTTTTAGTGGTGCTTTTGACAGGACATAAAGCTATTGTTAAACTTTCGTCTAAAGACATAATTTTATTACCCACGCTTGTATCTTATTTAGAAAAAGATTGTCCCGAGATTGCCAAACATATCTCTTTTGTGTCAGAAATGACAGACAATTTAGACGCTCTGATTGCTACCGGCACCAATAATACCATGAGTTACTTTAGCTATAAATATGGGCAGATTCCCTCAATTTTAAGAGGTAGCCGAAGTAGTGTGGCTGTAATTACTGGAAATGAGACAGCAGAAGAGATTGAAGAGTTAACCAAAGATATTTGCTTATATTTTGGAATGGGCTGTCGTTCAGTCTCTAAAATTTATCTGCCCGATGAAAAGAGTATCAAACAAATTCAAGACTCTCTTTCCGCATACTCTTGGATGACTAATCATAAAGATTGGTCTGACAATCTAAGGTTTCAAAAGGCAATGATGTTGACTAAAGGAGAAATTTTTTACGATTGCGGTCCGGTTATTATGATTCGGGAATCGAAATTAAACTCGCCAATGTCAGTCGTTCATTTTGAAATATATAAGTCGATAGAGGAGGTTAAAAAATCTTTAAAAGCTTTAGACTCAATGGTTCAATGCGTGGTTGGGGATACTGAAATTGACAACTCATGGGTACCGTTCGGAAAATCGCAATATCCTGATATTAACGACTTTGCCGATAGAATTAATACTTGCGATTTTATAATGCAGTTGTAAACAGCTTGATTTTGGCCCATGTAATGCAAAGCTATTTTGGAAATAGTTAAATTAATTCTCCTTTATGTATCTCTTTAGTTGGTTAATTAATTTCTCTGGTTTCGATGGTTTAGTTGCATTTCTATCGACAATAGCACCATTTTTGTTAACTATAGCAAAGCGTGGCAGTGATAATTTTCCTTTCATTATTTTTTCAACGATACCTGTAGAAAAGTCACTTCTTAATTGAACATAGTAATTGTATCCCGACAAATTGTACTTAAAAACATTTTCTCGCCATTTTTCAATACTTTTCTGTTGTGAAGCCTCATCTTTTTCACGTTTTTCCAATGCAATATATAATCTAACTACGTCATTTTCTTTCATAAAGTTGTCAAGCTGTTCGTTGTGTTTTAGCTCCTCTATACACGATACGCACCATGATGCCCAGAAATCGACATAAACAACTTTGCCTTTGAATTTTGCAAATAACTCATTGAGTGAATTTACTTGATTTACAAAAACTATTGAGTCAGATTCACTTTTTGTTTTTCCTTGTGAAAATGCAAACATAGGGATTGTTATAAATCCGAGTAGCAGTAGTTTTAGTAATTGTTTTTTCATGTTTTTTTGTTTTAATAATGTTAGTTATGCGTTCGTATTTTTTTTTCATTCAGCCATTTTAGTCAATCATTAGCAACTTTATTTCAATTAAAAAATGTCATAGTTGGGTTTGCAGTGTGTTGAGTTTTATTTATTCTTACCTAATTTATTTAATTCATCCATAGCCTTTAATAATCCAGTTTTCCAATCCTTTACATAATTGTCTTTTACATAATCTTGGTTTATGTTTGTTAGGTCTATGAAATAATTTATTAATCCATCCCAATTATTTAGCTGTCCTTTATCATGCAGTTTCCAGCCAATTTCTTCAATTGTCCAATTTGACTTTGCTGAATTATGAATCATTGAAGTCGTTATCCAGTTGTCCTCGCTATCCTGTCCGCCTCTTGCAATTGGAATCAAATGATCAATAGTTGGAAATAACTCCCAATAAATCATGTGAGTTTCAGACATTTTCCAATTTCTGTGGTATTTAAAAATATCAGGAAACTCAATTGTCAATATTTTAATAAGTCCGGGAAATATTAATTTGTCTCCAGAGTACCTGTCAATAAATCCATCATTAAGAAAGACCTTACACATTTGATATTTCGAATACTGTCTTTTTTGTGGCAAATTCTCAATAAACGGATATTTCTTATTAGCAAAGTCAATACAATCTTGCTTTTTGCCATCCTTTAACAATCTACATATATTCTTAATCAGCAGTGCTTTATCCATTGGTGGAGACGATCTAACATAGCATATAATAAATAATTCACGAAACTAAGATACAATATTTGCAAACATAAAACTTGTAAAATTCATATTGTTTCCCCCTTTGATATAGTCTTTTCTTGCTATATTTAAGTCAATCAATTAAATATTAATGAAGATTTATAATTGAAATTACCGTAATTTGTTAATTTTTACAGCAGTTTGTTACTACTAATTCAAAAGAAACATACTTTTGTAAACGAAATAACGTTCTTTATCTTTACAGAAATAATTATATAGTATGATTCGCAAGATCACAATATCAGTTTCGTTTTTTCTAATGATTTTTTCCGTTAACTCTTTATCGGCGCAGGTAGTAAGGAAATATAGTAATGAGTTTTTAAGTATCGGCATTGGAGCAAGGGCAATGGGCATGGGCAATTCGGTTGCAGCTTCAACAACTGACATCTATTCAACCTATTACAATCCGTCGGGGCTATTGTCAATGGAAAACGATATCCAGGTTGGATATATGCATTCCGAATATTTTGCAGGTATAGCAAAGTACGATTATGGTGCAGTTGCTTACCGCATAAACGAAAGTCAGGTGGCAGGAATCTCGTTTATTAGATTTGGAGTCGATAATATTCCCAATACACTGAATTTGTATAAAGACGGAGTTTTAAATTACGACCGTGTAACATCGTTTTCAGTTGCCGACATGGCTTTTATTGGCACTTTTGCTCAAAAAATACCTGTCGAAAACCTTTCAGTGGGCGGAAATGTAAAAATTATAAGACGTAAGGCTGGTGATTTTGCAAAATCGTGGGGTTTTGGCTTCGATGTTGGTGCCAGATATGTGCTAGATGATTGGGTTTTTGCAGCAATAGCCCGCGATGTTACAGGAACTTTTAACGCATGGAGCTATAATACAAGCGATTTACGAGAAGTATTTGAGGAGACAGGAAACGAGATACCTACCAATTCTTTAGAAATAACCACCCCGCGAATTATCGGAGCTGTCTCTTATTCATACACAATACGTGAAAGTTTTAAGATTTTAGGTGAGTTTAACCTCGATATCACCACAGATAAAAAAAGGAATACCCTTATACGCACTAACTTTGTAAGCATGGATCCCCAACTCGGCTTAGAGCTTAGCTATGACAATATTGTTTACGCCCGATTTGGAGTACGCAATCTTCAGCAAGAGATTGGCGATGAATCTAAAAAACACTATACAATTATGCCGGGTATTGGTGTGGGCTTGCAAATAAACCGATTTGGATTAGATTATGCCTATACCGATATCGGAAATGTTTCGGGAGCACTCTATTCGCACGTAATATCTCTAAATTATCGGTTTGATCCAAGAAGCAAAAACTGAACTATATCAATTAGCAATTGGAATACAGATAACATAGATTTAACATATAATCACAGATTATTGAGTTGTAGAGACGTCATACCATGGCGTCTTTTTTTATCATATCATGACATCTCCTTTGTTATAACGCTTCTTCTATGTTGTATCTCAAATATTTAAAGAATTATTTCATAATTACAAAAGCCTGACATTCAGCTGTGCAAGACCTAATATTTCAACAATCAGACAAGTTTTTAAAGCCAAACGTGTGATTTTTTCGACACTTTTGCAATTAATATAATAAAAGTAAAACCATATTATTGCAAACTTCTCCCGTATTATTATGGCAATTGATAAGTAAAGTGGAGATAAAATTAAAATTTCACAACCATGAAAAAACAAGGCATTATTGAATTGACAATAGCTATTGCAGGTATAATTATTCTGCTCGTTTTCCAAAACGAATGGAGCTATATCCCATTAATTATTTTTGGCGTTTTATCTGTCGCATTGATTAGGAAGAAAGACTTAGCATGGACAGATGAAGAAAAGAGATGCATGAAAAAACGCAATCTTTTATCTGTCATAGCAATACCCTTTTTCGCTATTATTTGTTATTTTAGTGCAAATGATGCACTTATGAATAATTTTTTATGGATATTGTTGACCGTGTATCTCTTTTTAGCCGCGCATGGTATATTGTTTATGGCACCACTTAATACATTTGGGAACGAAAAACAGTAATTCAATAAATCTAACAGTGGTAGGCTAAGATTGTCTTGCTCAATGTTTTAACTTGCACTTGTAAAACAGACATAATGAAAGCAGAATTTGAAAAAATGATTTCTGAAAACAGGTCTCTAATTCTGCGGATATGCAGGTTTTACAACGCATGGAATGAAAAAGAAGCCATAGAAGATTTGTATCAGGAAATTGTCCTGAATCTCTGGAAAGGTTATCTTAAATTCATTAATAATCAGCGATGTAAGCCGTCAACTTGGCTTTATAGAGTGGCACTTAATACGGCTCTTTTACAAAAAAGAAACGAACGCAAAATAACCTATGTCCCCTTAAATAATCAAACATTAAGTGAGACACGTGGCGATGGCAACGACCTACAAATCAATGTTTTATATAAACTTATTGAGAAGCTTAACAGTGAGGATAAAACCATTATTTATCTCTATTTAGATGATTTGTCGCATAAAGAAATTGCCGAAATTCTTGGCATATCGGAAACCAATGTTGGCACAAAAATCCATCGAATTAAATCTAAATTAAAAAAACTGAACAAAACAGATGAGTAGTTATGGAAATAGACGAACTGAAATCGGCATGGCAAAAAAAGAACGAAACATTAGATAGTAAAGACAATGATTATTGCGTTATTGTATTTGAACACAAATCGTGGTTTGTTAGAAACAGAATAGCAATAGAGGGGCTTCTTTGTATAATTGTTTTCCTGTTTTTAATTGTTATGCTTGCTATTCAGAATTTTAATTTTGTAAACAAAAGCACCATATTCATATATATATCTTGGTTTATTATCGCAATTTACACGTTAGTTAAAGGAGTATTTACACTTCTCTTTTTTATAAAATCTTGTAAGTTAGATATGGCAACCTCTAAATTTCTACAAATAAATTTAAAAAACCAGTTATATTTCGTTTACGAAAAGATGATTTGGTTGTGGTTTATTCTGCCATTAATAATAGTTGTATTCCCTTTTTTAGCTGTTAAATTTGTTGAAATTCAAAATGATACAATTTTAATTTACAGCATCGCAATAGGCATATTGTATTTAATTGCACTGCTTGTTTTTAGCAAATCTCTTTGGCAAAAAAGAAGAAAAATATTGTCAGAAATCAGAGAAATACAATTGGAACACAGTTAACGTGGATATTCACAGGTTATTGATTTGTAGAGACGTCATATTATGGCGTCTCTACCGCTGAGATACTATTGAAGCCAACAACGTATTCATACTGTCATCAAAAAATATCCGAAATAATAAACCCATGAACTTGTTTTCATGTATCTTTGCGTCATAATTTGAAAAAGAAAATGACAGTAAGAGTACGATTTGCACCCAGTCCCACAGGACCACTTCATATTGGAGGTGTAAGAACAGCCCTATACAACTATCTTTTTGCGCGTAAAAACGGAGGTCAATTTATACTCCGTATCGAAGATACCGACCAAACGCGATATGTTCCCGGAGCTGAGGAGTACATAATCGAGTCGTTTCGTTGGCTTGGACTGAAAATAGACGAAGGACACACTGTTGGAGGTCCTTACGCATCTTATCGACAGTCTGAGCGTTCTGAAATATATGTTAAATACGCCAACGAGCTGATTGACAAAGGTTGGGGATATTTTGCCTTCGATACACCAGAGGAGTTAGATGCTATAAGAAAATCGTATGAGACTCAAGGTAAGGTGTTTACTTATGATACAACTACCCGTATGCAGATGAAGAACTCTCTGACACTCTCTTTAGAAGAGTCGAAGAGAAAAATCGAAAATGATGAGCCTTATGTCATAAGATTTAAAATACCCGAGAACCGCGAGGTCGTTATGAACGACATCATAAGAGGCACAATAAAAGTTGATACACAAACACTTGACGATAAAGTGCTTTTCAAATCAGACGGACTGCCAACTTATCATTTGGCAAACGTTGTTGATGACCACTTAATGGAGATAACTCACGTAATTCGTGGCGAAGAGTGGTTGCCGTCACTTCCGTTGCATGTGCTTTTGTATGAGGCTTTTGGCTGGGAAGACACAATGCCAAATTTTGCACATCTTCCGTTGATTTTAAAGCCAGAAGGCAAAGGAAAATTGAGTAAACGCGATGGAGATAAATTGGGATTTCCTGTCTTCCCTTTGTTATGGGAATCGCCCGAAGGAGAAGTTAGCCGCGGATACCGCGAAGATGGTTATCTGCCCGAAGCTGTAATTAATTTACTTGCGCTTTTAGGTTGGAACCCCGGCACCGAGCAGGAGATTTTTAGCCTCGAGCAATTAATAGAAGCATTTGATTTAGAGCGCGTAAGCAAATCAGGAGCGCGTTTCGACCCCGACAAAGCACGTTGGTTTAACCATCAACATATTTTGTTGAAAAGTGACGATTTCTTGGCAATGGAGTTTGTTAACATCCTAAAAAACAAAGGAATAACAGCTCATTATTCATACGTTTTAAAAATCGTTCAGCTTATCAAAGAGCGACTGAACTTTACGCACGAACTGTGGGATCATGGCTGGTTTTTCTTTATCAATCCAACTGAGTTCGATCAAAGCGTTGTAAAGAAACGTTGGAAACCCGATATTATTCCTCACGTAATTAATGTGAGAAAAATCATTTCTGAAACAACGCCGTATGAGGCAGCAGTTATCAAAGAGAATGTTTCGAAATATATCGAACAAAACGGATTAGGCTTTGGCTCCGTTGCTAACGCTCTTAGATTGGCATTAGTAGGAGGTTCAGTTGGACCCGACTTGTTTGCAATATGCGAAACTATTGGTGCTGAGGCTTGTGTAAATAGAATTGAATTTGCAATTAACAATATATCAATACAATAGATAACGTGTGATATGGAGTGTCATGATAATTGCGCAGCTTGTTGTATCTATTTATCCATATCATCTCCAAGTCCGTTGCATCCCAACGGGAAAAAGGCGGGCGAACGTTGCCTTTACCTGTCTGACGATTTAAAATGTTTAATTTATAACCATCCTGATAGACCGAAAGTGTGTGCGGATTTCAAACCAGACCCGCTTATATGTGGGAGAAGCACTGATGAGGCAAAGGATATAATGTCAAAATTAGAATGTCTGAATATTTAGATCTTTTTAGCGAAATTGAAAGCGATTTTTTAAACTACGTTGATTGCTTCGTAGATGACGACGAAGAACCAGAGTTTCTAAAACTCATTGACTTAAAAAAAGAGCACTCTTTAAAAGTCTCTGAACTTTCCGGCAAGATTGCAGAGTCGGAGAATTTCGATGATAAAATAATTCTGTTATGCAAAGTCGGTGGGATAATGCACGATATAGGTCGTTTTGAGCAACTTAATTTTTACAGAACTTTAGACGACTTAAAATCAGTCGATCATGGTGATTTGGGACACAATGTGCTCTCAAATACAGGGTTTCTTGAACATTTTAGTACGTCCGAACAGTTAGCTCTTTTGTATGCAGTTAAAAATCATAACAAGAGATATGTAACCGACTATCCCGACGAAATTTCTGAAATTATAACCAAAGTTATAAGAGACGCTGATAAACTCGATGTTTACCGAGTAATGCAAGCAAGTTTAGAAAAAGAGTCTGATGAAAATAAAAGTGCTGTTTTGTTAGATTTAGAAAAGAATGGCAAAATTTCCGATGAAGTATATCAACAGTTTAAAAATCACAAGGTTGTAAATAAACAACAGTTAAAATCAGCAGCTGATTTTTTAGTTATGCAACTTAGCTGGATTTTTGACGTTAATTATAACTCAACTTTTAATTTAATTACAAATTCAGAGGGATATCAATATTTGACTAATATTTTGAAAAACAACGAATTATTTGACGACATAAAAGAAAATATCACACAATATATTAAACAAAAATCAACAAAATAATTGTAGAGACGGAGCATGCTCCGTCTCTACTACTTTACAAACTTTTAACTTATAAAATAAACCCATAAAAACAATAACAAAATGAAACGATTAGCTTTTTTAGCAATAGCTCTTTTTGGAGTAGTTGCATGTAACACACATCAAGCTGAGCTTGAACAACTTAGAGAAGAAAATTTGAAATTAAAAAATCAGCAAGGGCAAAACGAGGAGGCTCTTTTTAACTTTGCTGAAACTTTTAATGCTATACAGTCAAATCTCGACAGTATTGCAGCAAAAGAGGGAATAATTAACAAACTTGCCGTGTCAGGCGAAAAATCTAAACCTGCACATGAACAAGTAAACGAGCAAATCAACGCAATTTACGACATGTTGTTGCAAAACCGCAAGAAATTGAACCAGATGTCGCATAACGTAAAATCTTTATCGACCAAAAACAAAGACTTGGAGTCGATTGTCGAACGTATGACAAAACAAATGGAAGAGAAAATAATTGAGATAGAGATGCTTCGCAGCCAACTTGAGAAAATGGAATATCAAATCACAGGTCTAAACGTAAAAGTTGACAGCCTGAGTATTGTAGCACGGGAACGTCATCAAGTAATTGAAGAACAAAAAGTTGAGATAGCAGACCAAAAAGAGAGACTTAACACAGTTTACTACGCTATAGGAACTGAAAAAGAGTTGATTGCAAACAAAGTAATTGACAAGTCAGGTGGATTTATAGGCATGGGCAAAACCCGTACAGTCTCTGACGATTTAAATATTGAGTATTTTGAATCTGCCGATAAATACGTAAAAAAATCGTTTGTTTTAGGTTCAAAAAAAGTAAAACTTATTACTTCACATCCAACAGAAAGTTATACGCTGCATGGTGACAAAATCGTTGACAGCCTTACAATCGATAACCCCGACCTGTTTTGGCAACAGTCTAAATATTTGGTAATAAGCGTAAAATAAGGAGAATATAGTTCAAAATAGAAAAACCGATAAATTCTTAGTAAAGAGATTATCGGTTTTTTTATTTCTCTAACCGCTAATTGTTAATTACAACTTTATGTTCTGCAATGCCGTTTGTGGTGAGAAGTTTAATAAAATAGATACCATATGTAAGCGAAGATACGTCTATAATATTCTCTGTATCAAGCATTTCGGTTTGGCATTTTACCAATCTGCCAAGAACATCATAAAACTCAAAGCTACAAATAGGCGTGTCGCTTTTTATGTTAAGAAAGTCACTTGCAGGATTGGGATAGATTATAACAGAAACTTGCGGAGTATCCTCTATACTTGTAAACATATTTGGTAGAAAGTCTTTCCACTGCCATGCGTTTTGATACTGATGTAAACTGGATTCGGGCACGTATAGTGTGCAAGCATTAGCGTTTGTGCCTTTGGGAACACCAAAAAACACCTCATCTCCTAATGTTACTGAGCGGGGGTCTGTTATAAGAGAAGTTATAGAGGTTAATCCTGTACAATGGATAAAAGCCTCATCTCCAATTGATTTTACCGTTGTAGGTATTGTAATTGATATTAAACTACTACAACTATTGAAAGCGGCATCTCCAATTGACGTTAAGGAATCATGGAGAGTAACTGACTCTAATGCAGCGCATTTGGCAAAGGCATAACGACTAATTGACATTATCTGTTCAGGAACAGTTATTGACGTTAGATGTACACTACCCTCAAAAGCAGCAATCCCCATTGAAGTAACAGATAAGGGAATATCATATGAAGCCCCCGCCTTGCCCGCAGGATAAGTTATTAACGTAGTTTTGTAGTAGTTAAACAACACTCCGTTTTCGCTGATATACTCCGTGTTTTCGGTCTCAACGTCTATAGCAGTAAGCGAAGTACATCGCCTGAAAGCTCCATTGCCAATAAATGTAACAGATTTTGGAATAGTAACTGACGTTAAGCCAATACAACCATCAAAAGCTCCTTTACCTATTGAAGTAACAGATGCAGGAATAGTAAGCTCTGTTAAACTCTCGCAGGATAAAAAAGCTCCCAGCCCAATCTCAGTTACTATTTTAGGAATAGTAATTGACGTTAAATTTGTACATTGAAAAAAAGTACCTATCTCTATTGAAGTTATGAGTTCAGGAATATTAACTGATGTTAAATTGGAGCAATAGCCAAAAGCAAACTCTCCGATAGATGTTACGGAGTTAGGAATAGTAGCCGATGTTAAATTAGAACAGTAAGCAAAAGCATACTCTTCAATTGATGTCAGCGAATCGGGAAAAGTAACAGATGTTAAGCTTGTACATTTGAAAAAAGTATGGTTATTAATTGAAGTTAATAATTTAGGGATGTTAACAGATGTTAGACCTGAGCATTCAAAAAATGCATAACTACCAATTGACGTTACTGAATCAGGAATATTAACTGATGTTATTCCCGAGCAATAGCTGAAAGCACAATCTGCAATTGATCTCAAAGAGTCAGGAATATTAATTGATGTTAAACGGTTGCAGAATATAAAAGAGCGAGCACCAAATGATTTCACGGAGTTAGGAATAACAACAGATATTAAGTTATCGCAACCATAGAAAGCACCTTTTCCAATAGAAGTAACTTTGAATAAAATGTTTTTATAGAATACTGTGTCTGGTATAACTAAATTGCCATAAGGTTTTATTTGATTCCAATACGGAGGTCCAGCAAAGTCTGGCACAACTTCAACAGTTGGGGGTTCAAGGCTTGTTATTTTGTAAATATGATAATCGTCTATCTTGATCTTTTCGCCTATTGTTTGTGTCAAGGCAACTGTGCTTATTGTCAGGGCAAATAGCGTAACTATTATGTTTTTTATTTTAAACATAGTTTTTAATACTTTACTTTTTTATAATTTTAATTGCTTGGCAGATTTCTCCATTTACTTTAAGGCAGGCAATTAAAACAGAGGGCTTTTCCGGTACCAAACCATTAGCAAGCCCATGCCATTGTATTGAATGATCTCCTCCTTCCTTGATTTGTTGGGTTAAACATTGTATAAGCTTGCCTTGCAAGTCGTAAACGCTTAGCTCTACCATAGCTGTTTTTTCTATATTATATTCAAAGTTTATAAATTCAGTAAAAGGGTTTGGGTAACAGCGAAGCATCGCTTTTTCTCTTTTTGAGGAAAATTCACTAATGCCCACAGGATTATCTACAAAATTGCCATTGCCATCATTAAATAACAACATAAGGTTGTTCTCTAAGTAAGAGTAACGCAATTGAGCGATTATAAAATCGTTATACCCGTTGCCATCAAGATCAGTCGCGTAAAATATTCCTCCTTCACCACCTAGATGAACCAAAGGTATAGGTTGAGGCTCTGAGAGTTGAAAGTTCCCAAGATTGTAAAGTATTTCTATACCTACAATAGTGTCCATAAACCCTGCAAAGGGGGGGAGTTCCCAAGTTGTAAGCTATATCGGGCAAACCATCATTATTGTAATCTATAACAAAAGGGTTTCCCCCCGGTGTTGAAACATACTTGTCTAATTTAAGGAAATTTTCATTCCCTATATTTTGGTAGAAATTTATCCACTTCACGGTCGCTGAACCACCCATAGATACAATATCTACTAATCCGTCCAAATTGAAATCAATAATGGCAATTCGACTACTATGTGACAGAGGGTCAAGCACCTTTTTTTCAAGACTAAAAGTTCTTGAATAGTAAATTTCTAATGCTGTTCCAGAAGCAACAACAACATCATCTCTACCATCGCCATTCAAATCTCCGCACTGTATGCCCAGTGGAAGATGATCAGTATTATAGTATTCTGGTGGCGAAAGTAAACCATATCCAAGATTATATAGCACCATCCAGTTTTGTATCCAATTCGACGATACAAGTATATCTATAAGTCCGTCACCGTTTACATCTCCGTAAGTAATATCACGAACAATATAATTAAGGCCCGCTAATGTACGATATAGCAAAAAATCTTTATAAGTATTAAAACTTCCATTTTCGTTGTACCAAACACGAATATATCTTTCAAAAAAACCATCACGATCACAAAATTCTCCGTATAAAGTTACCAAATCGGGATAATCATCTTCGTCAATTTTACATGCAAAAATATTTTCTTGAGTACCGCAAAAAAAATTTGATGTATCGGCTATTGTAAAATTCCCTTTGCCGTCATTTTTTAATATTGTAAATGACGGATTTGCTTCTTGCAGCATTGTTTTATGACCAACAATTATATCCATATCACCATCTAAATCTATATCAGCAGAACTAACAGACTGGATTGCTCTTGGAACTGTGTAAGTACTTTTTGGTGTGTCAGAAGTAAACGCAAATGTAAATAGCAAGAGTGCTATAAGTGTGTATTTAACTTTCTTTAGGATAGAAATAGTAATACCTCTCATACCTTTTTATTTTAAAAAAGTTATTAAAAATCTTCTATTTCCAAAACTATGAGGTTATCGTATTTTACTTTTTTAGATTGTATCCTCCTTTCTAAGTATGAGTGTTGAAAAGTAAAAAACAACACTGTCATCCTGTTAACGACTCTCTTCGAATTTTGAACAATAGCAAATGTATATGAAAATGTTTACAAATTGATAAAATTATGACTAAAAAACTGAAGTTTTTTTGTTTGCCTTGCTTTGTGTTTGATATTTAATAAATTGACAATGGTTAAATATAATCACTTGTACACATCGAAGTTTATTGATCTTATCGAAATACTACGCCCAGTGCACCACCTTGCATCTCGCTTCTTGTACCTTTTAACTCACTTGCATATTGCCGTAACTCGTAATTCGTAACTCGTAACTCATAACTCATAATTACCAATTATCGTCGTTTTTTTAAAGAAACTCTCCAACCCCGTAAAACAAGCGTAACCCCATAAACCATTAACAAAAGAGAGAATATCCCCGCAGCCCTCCCAAGCCAATCGCCATATTTAGTATAGAATGTGGTTTCGGTGTTCAAATGAACTTTGTCGGATATAACATCGGGTGTCCACCACTCCGTTGGCTGTAAAATTTCGCCACGTTGGTTAACAAAGCAACTTATGCCTGTGTTGGCAGAACGGGCAATAGCTCGGCGGGTCTCAATGGCTCGCAAACTTGCAAATGAGAGGTGTTGCTTGTAACCAGGAGTATTGCCCCACCAACCGTCGTTGGTAATTATAGATAACATATTTGCCCCTCCGTGTACGTACTCGGTAACATACTCGCCATAAACCGACTCGTAGCAAATAACAGGCGCAGCCATAATATTACCGAACTCGAATACCGAAGGAATCTCTTGTGTGCCAAGACTTCCAACAGTTCCCCCGAGATCGACACTAATACTCTCCAAAAATTTCAAATATTCTGGATAGGGCATCATTTCAACTCCAACCACCAATTTTGACTTGTGATGTATCTGTATTTTAGCCGAATCGTACATTAAACCAGTATTATACCTGTCGTAATAAATTGCTGTATCGCTGAAAGTTCTCGCTGTTGGAGATGGGGTTTCATCATATCGGTATATCCTTCTTGTGCTGGCACCAATTAGCATAGAAAGATTTTCCCAATTGCTCAGAAAGTCGTGTATCACCATTGACGACATAGCGTTCTCCATATTGTTTTCCCACATATACTCCGTAATTGCAGTCTCGGGAGCCACAACCATACGTGTCTCGGGAGTGATTTTTTTTGCCGCCAAGTCTAATATTTTATCCAACTGTTCGCGGTCAGAAAGTCCATCAAATTTTTCGTGATATGGGTCTATATTAGGTTGAACAACAACAACTTCAACCGCTTCGCCTTTCTCCTCGTAGTTACTATAAACAAACCAACTGTATGTAAATAAGAAAGCAGGAATAAGTATAGTTGCAATAGTTTGATATACAGTGTGTTTATTGTTTTTACTCTCTTTAAATGCTATTAAGATTTTAGATAGCGATATATTGACAAACAATATCAAAAGTGTCCCTCCGAGAGTCCCAGTATATTCGTACCACTGTATAAGCGAAGGCATAGTGCTAAAAGTATTTCCAAAATAAAGCCAAGGAAAAGATATTTCGGTACGCAGATATGCAAACTCAAAAGCTAACCACCAGATAATCAGTGTATAATTACTAATTCTAAAATTGCTTTTTCTTCTCAACCAAAAGTATAGATAGAACGTAAAAAGCATAAGAAAGCTATTGCCTAAAACGGCGAAAATAGCACCAAAAAGCGTGGCTTTATATATCCACCATATTGTTAATGAGTTCCATATAAGAAATGTGATAGAGGCATACAGAGTCATTTTCTTTTTTGCATCTTTCAAACCCTCAACACTCTTTTCTACAAGCAACAAAGGAACAATTGCTACCAATATCAATAAAGCAAAAGGTTTAATATACCATGATGCAGCAAGCAATAGCCCTGATAAAACAGATAATAGCAAATTTTTTTTTGTCATTTCTAAGACCTTGTAACGTGATTTAACCTCTTTAACGAAGAATTTTATATGTAAATTTCTCTATAACTCAATAGTAATATCAACATATGTCTAATAAAGAAGCCAAAATTAGCTATTATTTCACTATTTCATCATCAATTTAAGATTACATTTTTGTTAAGTCAACTTAATCCACAATTCAAAAGTTGTTGGCTATGTGCATTATTAGTAGGGCGTGTTTTAAGTAGAGACGGAGCATGCTCCGTCTCTACGTTAAAAACGTTGTCCGCGTGAACCGCATTACTTGGGCTAAAGCCCAAAAAGCCCGTGCGTTAATCTAATCCACGACTTGAAAGTCGTAGCTATTGATACAACAATTGCCTTATTAATAGCCCACAGCCTTCCGTCTTTTTTAACTACCGTGTAAACATTTTTTAAAACATATTGTTTATATTCAAAAAAGCGTTATTGATAAAAAATCAGTATTAACTTATGTTTTTGAAACAATGTCGGCACGCAGTTTGCTCAAATAATTCGCATGAGAGATAAAACAGCATGTTAGTTTAGTGCAAAATGGTATTAGTAAAGTTGTTTCTTTGTTAAATAGGGTTGGTGAAAATAGATTTATAAGCAAACAAAAATTTGGATTTATAATAGAAAGTGAGTCGGATATAGAATTAAATACACAAAAATATGTTAACACTGCGTAAAAACGTCAAAAAAACAGAAAAGGAAGTTAATATCAAACTTTCAGGAGATATTAATATTACAAATAGTAATGAATTAAAAAACATACTGAAAGAGTTTTTAACAGATAATCGTAAAATAAGAGTTATCTTTGAAAAAGTTGAAACATTTGACTTGTCAGCTGTGCAATTGCTTTATGCCTTTAAGCGCGAAAGAGAAGCTAAAAAACTTAAAGTACAATACGATGCCGATTTAAGTCAGTCAGTATCAGTTTTATTACAACATGCCAACATCACAATATTTGATAAAGAATAAATTCCTATGGAGAAAAAAATATTAATCGTTGATGATTCAGAAAGTATTCGCGAATTAGTTAGTTTTACTTTAGAAAACGCAGGTCATGAAGTGACCAAAGCTGTTGATGGAGATGATGCTCTTAAATATCTTGATGGACGAAAGTACGATTTGATTATCACCGACTTGCATATGCCTAACCTTAACGGCATAGAACTGATAAAGAAAGTTAGGGCTATAGAAGAGTATAAATTTATTCCAATATTGTTTTTGACTACCGAGTCGCAAACAGCAAAAAAAATGGAAGCCAGAGATGCCGGTGCTACCGGTTGGATTGTCAAACCATTTGTTCCCGAGAAGCTACTCGAGGCAATTAAAAAAGTTGTAAGATAATGGAAGCATTTAAAGAGAAATTTAAAGAAGAAGCCAAAGAACTTATTGCCGAACTTGAACACATGGTACTTAAGTTGGAAGGCAATAGAACCGATAAGTCCATTGTCGAAGAAGTTTTTCGCGTAATGCACTCACTTAAAGGGGGTAGTGCAATGTTCGGATTTACATTGATTGATAAATTCACACATTTGCTAGAAAATATTTACGACAAAATAAGGGCAGGAGAGTACCAAGTTACAGACGATATTCTTGATATAACTCTTAACGCAGTTGACCATTTGCGTAACTTGATAGAAGAAACACCAAAAACAGTTGCACAATTAGAGAAAGATAACAATAAATTTATCGAACAGATTGAGAATATTCTTAGTTCGGGAGTTTTAAAATCAGGCGAATTGAAAACAATGCCCAATGACGATAATATAGAGGAAAGCAAGCACGTAAAAACATATTTTGTCCGTTTCGAGCCCTCTACCGATTTCTTTCAAGATGGTTCTAATCCACTGTTTTTAATTGACGATATATGTCAGCTTGGAGAAACACTGATTGTCCCGATTTACTCTAAAATACCAAAATTCGAAAAAATCAATCCAATCGATTGTTACGTCTCTTGGAATATGTTGGTCGCAACAGAAGATGACGTAAATGCGATTATGGATGTTTTTATTTTTACCAATAAACGTTCAAAAGTTGAAGTCGAAAAACTTTCCGACAACAACTTGTTAGTCGAAAAAACACATAGGAAAATATTGTATGAAACTTTGTCGAAGAATGAAGATAATTTGTTTGACAAGTTGAGTACTAATGTGTTAAACTTTGAAAAAGCACAAAACGAAAGTGAACCAAATTTTCAAAGACAAAGAGTGCAGTCTTCACATTCTGGAGAACAGACAATTGCCTCAATACGAGTATCAAGTGAAAAGCTCGACAATTTAATAAACTGGGTTAGCGAACTTGTTACAATACAAGCACAACTGTCACTATATACCCAACAAAATCAGTACATTGGATTAGCTCCAATATCGGAAGAGATTGAAAAAATAACTCGCCGTTTACGCGACGACGTTTTTAGTATAAGGTTAATACCAGTCTCCAACATG
>Ga0116159_1001011_pt1 | contig 31071 bp, 24 predicted proteins | sample AD_JPNAS1_MetaG_FD_89878 | JGI IMG/M metagenome (GOLD analysis project Ga0116159, IMG submission 89878) | Active sludge microbial communities of municipal wastewater-treating anaerobic digesters from Japan - AD_JPNAS1_MetaG | ecosystem: Engineered > Bioreactor > Anaerobic > Digestate | place...
GGGCCTGGAGCGGGCGGCATACCGCGGCTGCCGTGGCGCTGGCACCGGTGTTGTTCCTGATCTACCGATCGGCGGCCGGGCCGACCATCGTCGGCGACCCGGCCTGGACCGTCCTGTTGAGCCTGACCTCAGTCATCGCAGGAGCCGCCCTCGCGACCTATCTCCCGCAGCGGCTCGCTGAAGAGCGCTCCTGGAGCTCCCCGTGCGCGACCCTGGCCGGCGCCCACGTCGCCGTCGCCGCGGTGATGCTCTCCACAGGACCCAGCGTGCCGATGCGCGGCGTCCTCGCCTGCGGCATGGTGCTGTTCGCCCTCATCCAGCGGCTGTCCGGCGCCGCCAGCTGCTCGATTCGCTGAGGCCCGACCCTCACCGGCCCGAGCGCCTGATCCGGCGCTCGACATCGCCGTTCGTTCTGCTTGGCCGACACCTCCACTTGTGCCAGACTTGAACAGTTGCGCAATTGGTCACATGAGCAGGTGAGGGGTGACGCACATGCCGGTCCCGCTGTATCAAGCCAAAGCGGAGCTCTTCCGTACCCTGGGTCACCCGGTGCGGATCCGGGTGCTGGAGTTGCTCTCCGAACGGGACCACGCCGTTCACGAGCTCCTCACCGCCATCGAGCTCGAGCCCAGCAGCCTGTCCCAGCAGCTCGCCGTCCTACGGCGCACCGGCCTGGTCCGACAGCACCGGGTCGGGGGCGAGGTGGTCTATTCGATCGTCGTCCCGGCCACCACAGACCTGCTCAGCGCCGGCCGAAACGTCTTGCGGGCCGTCCTCGCCGACCAGGACAAGCTGGCCGATCTGCTCGACCCACCGACCACCAAGACCTCTGGGTGGTCACCCCGCAGATGAGTGCTCTCGACATCGCCAAGTTGCTCCGTCGGGTCGGTCGGATCGCCGAGCCTGACGCCACCGGGACGACCTCCGACTACACCCCACCCCCGGCCTTGGCCGGCAGCGTCCAGGTCCGCCATGTCGACTGCGGTTCGTGCAACGGCTGTGAGATCGAGCTCGCAGGCGCTTTCGGGCCGGTCTACGACGCCGAGCGTTATGGCGCCCGGTTGGTCGCCTCGCCCCGGCACGCCGACGTCCTGGCCGTCACCGGGGCACCGACCCGCAACCTCGCCGAGCCGCTGCGCCGAAGCGTCGAAGCCGCACCCCGTCCACGGGTCGTCCTCGCCATCGGTGACTGCGCCGCCGGGGAGGGCGCCTACGCGCAGGGGTATGCCGTCGTCGGCGCGGTCGCCGACATCGTTGCCGTGGACCTCGTGGTGCCTGGCTGCCCGCCGCCTCCGGATGCGATCGTCGCTGCGCTCCGACAGGTCACCGGCCGATGACCCTCACCGATGTCGGGCTGCTCGGCCAACCCGTTCTGGCCAGCCTGGCGATCATCGCGGCGCTGGCCGTCAACGACCACCGTCGCTCGGCGATCGCCGGCGCCCTCAACGCACTCCTGGGTTTGGCCACGGCAACCGCCGGCTTCGGCGCCCTGCTCGGCCAGACCGGGCGCTTCACGCTCGCCACCGGGATCCCCGGCCTCGGGCAACTCGCCCTCGCCCCCGACCGGCTCGGCGGCATCTTCCTCGTGGTCGTCGGGGTCGTCGGAGCCCTCAGCTCCTGGTTCGGCGTCGGCTACGCGCACGGTGCGACGGCGACGCGAACCGCGTGGGCGGCATACCCGGTCTTCCTCTGGGGCATGTCGATCGTGCCCGCCGCCGGCGACGCGGTGACCTTCCTGCTCGGGTGGGAGCTCATGGCGCTCGGATCGACGGTGCTCTTGCACTGCGAGCACGCAACCCGCCCGCAGGTGCGCTCCGCGCTCCTGTGGTATGCCGCCATGACCCACCTCAGCTTCGTGCTGTTGTTGGCCGGGTTCGCCGTTCTCATCGGGCACGCCGGCGGCGCGACCTGGGCGGCCTTGGCAGCCTCGCCGCCCGCTGGAGCCAGTGCCTCGCTGGCTTTCGTGCTGCTGGCCGGAGGGTTCGTCACGAAGGCCGGCCTGGTGCCGGTGCACGTCTGGCTCCCCCGCGCCCACCCCGAAGCACCCAGTCACGTGTCCGCGGCGATGAGCGCGGCGATGGTCAAGCTCGGGGTTTACGGCCTGCTGTTGGTCACCCTGCGGCTGCTGCCTGACGGGCCGCGGTGGTGGGCGATCGGCCTGCTCGTCCTGGGTGGCGTCTCGGCGGTCTACGGCATCCTCGAAGCGTCGGTGACTTCGGACCTCAAGCGGCTGCTGGCCTTCTCGACGACCGAGAACGTCGGCCTCATGGTGACCGGCTTGGCCGTCGCGATGATGCTGCGCAGCACCGGCCAGCAGGCAGTCGCCGATGTCGCGCTCGTCGCGGTCGTCCTCCTCGTCATCAGCCATGCAGCCTTCAAGACCGTGCTGTTCCTCGGAGCCGGATCGATCCTGCACGCGACGGGCGAGCGTGACCTCGACCGCCTGGGCGGGCTGGCTCGGCGGATGCCGCGCACGGCACTGGCCACGTCGTTCGGAGCACTCGCGGCGGCGGCCCTGCCGATTTCCTCGGGCTTCGTCGCTGAGTGGGTGCTGTTGCAGTCCCTCGTCCACGGCGACACCCGAGGCCCGGATGCCGATCGGGTCATCGCCATCGCCCTACCCATCACCGTCGCCGTGGTGGCGCTCACGGCGGGGCTGGCGCTGCTCACTTTCGTCAAGGTCGTCGGCATCGGGTTCCTCGCTCGTGGCCGGTCCCCGGAAGCGGCCGAGGCCCACGAGAGCCCGGCCTCGATGACCCTGCCACTGCTGGTCGGCGCCGGTCTCGTCCTCGGGCTGGGGCTGGTGCCGGGCTGGGTGGCCAAGGCGGCGGCATACGCCGTGGGAGCCTCGGGCATCGAGCAGGCGGGCTTCGCAGGGGTTGCCCTACCCAACGTCGACGCGCTCCTGGACCCGGTGTCGCTCGTGCTCATGTCCCTGGCCGTCGCTGTGCCCGTCGCGGTCATCACCATGCGAGCCGCGCGCAAGGCCCCACGCCGCACCGTCGACCTGCCCTGGGGGTGTGGTGGTGTCCGGGTCGACCCGACGATGCAATACACCGCGACCTCGTATGCCGAGCCGCTCGTGCGGATCTTCGACGACGCGCTGCGACCCACCCGGGACCTCGATGTCACCCACACGGCGGAATCGCGCTATCTCGTGCGAGAGGTCGCCTACCGGCAACGCATGGTCGACCAGGTGGAGCGAGGCTTGTACGACCCCGTCATCGGGCTGCTCTCGCGCCTCGGTGACCTGGCTCGCCGGGCCCAGAACGGCAGCGTGCACCGCTACCTCGGGTTCTCGTTCACGGCCCTCGTCATCGTCCTGCTGGTGGTGACCTGGTGACCGCACTCGCCGTGGCCTGGCAGATCCTCATCGCCGTCGCCCTCACCCCGATCCTCATCGGGGTCATGCGCCAAGTGCGCGCCCGCGTCGAGGGCCGGGTCGGCGCCGGCATCGGTCAGCCGTGGCGAGACGTGCGCAAGCTGCTGGCCAAGGAGCCGCTCGCCGCCGACGGCGCCGGGCCGCTGATGTCCGCCGTCCCGGTCATCCTCGTCGTCAGCAGCCTTGTCTGCGTCGCCCTCGTGCCGCTGTTGGGGATCGCGACACTCGTATGGGTGCCGGACGACCTCTTCGTCGTCGTCTCGGTGCTGCTGGTCGGCACCGTCGCCTTGGCCCTGCTCGGGTTGGAGTCGGGGACGGCCTTCGGCGGCATGGGGTCCAGCCGACACATGATGATCGCCGCCCTCGTCGAGCCGACCGTCCTCGTCGCCGTCTATGCCCTCTCGGTCCCGGTCGGCACCACGGCCCTGTCGGCCATCCTGTCGGCCCGGATGTCCGACCCTGCGACCGTCGTCTCCCCCGTGAGCCTGCTGGCGCTCGTCGCCCTCGCCATCGTCGTCCTCGCCGAGACCGGACGCCTTCCGGTCGACAACCCGGCCACCCACCTCGAGTTGACCATGGTCCACGAGGCGATGATCCTCGAGAGCAGCGGCCGCGACCTCGGGTGGCTCGAGCTGGGCTCCTGGCTGCGGCTCACCGCGCTGCTCGGGCTGGTCGTCAATCTGGCCCTACCGTGGGGGGTAGCCGCCGACCTCGGTGTGCTGACCACCGTCATCGCCACCGTCGCGTTCACCGTGAAGCTGCTCCTGGCCGGGTCGATCATCGCCGCGGCCGAGGTGTTCCTGGCCAAGGTTCGGTTGTTCCGAGTGCCCGAGCTGCTGGCCGGCTCGTTCGTCCTGGCCTTCCTGTCCGTCACCGCCTCCTACCTGCTCGTCTGAGACCACCATGACCGAGAGCCTGTTCGCCCAGACCGTCGCCACCGCCACGGGTCTGCTCATGCTCACGGCCGTGCTGCAGGTGTGGCGGCGATCGACCGATGCCTCGACCCGGCTGCTGGCCATCCAGGGGGCCGCGCTGGCCCTACTGGTCGGTGCCATCGGGCTGGCCGAGGGGCACGCCGAACTGGTCCTCGTGGCCTTCGTCGTCCTCGCCCTCAAGGGCGTCATCTTGCCGTGGGTCCTGGCCCGCACCATCGCCCGCTCGGGCACGCACCGGGAGGACTCCTCGGCGGTCAACCCCGTCAGCGGGCTCCTCGCCGCAGCCGGTCTGGCCACCCTCGCGTATGCCGTGAGCCGCCCCCTGGTCGCTCTCGACGCCGGCCCCGCCGCCCATGCGGTCCCCGCTGGGCTCACCCTGGTGCTCGTGGGCTTCCTCGTCCTGCTCACCCGCCATCGTGCCGTCTCGCAAGTCATCGGGTTCCTCGTCATCGACAACGGGATCGCCACCGTCGCCTTCCTCACCGCAGGTGGGGTCCCGCTCGTCGTCGAGCTCGGCGTGCTGCTCGACGTCGTCCTCGTCGTGCTCATCCTGCGGATCATCTCGGCCCGGCTCGAACTGGCCCACGGCGAATGGGCCCACGGCGAGCTCGATCTGCACGACCTGAGGGAGCTGCACGACTGATGAGCCTGCTCCTGTGGATCCCCCTCCTCGTCCCGGCCGGCTGTGCCGCGGCAGCCGCCAGCAGCCGCCGGGCCGGCTGGACCCGACCCCTCGGGCTGGTTTCAGCGCTCGTCCTTCTTGTCACGGGCCTGGGCCTGCTGACCGCCGTGACGGCCGCCGGTGGCGCGGCGCCGACGGCGGCCGGTGACCTGCTCCGGGTCGATGCGCTCGCGGCATACCTGCTGATGACGATCGGCGCGGTCGCGACGGTCGCCCTCTGGGCCGACCTGTCGCTGCCCGCCGAACCCGACGGCTGGTTCACCGCTCTGGTATGCGCGTTCCTCGGGGCGATGAGCCTCGCGGTGCTTGCGGACAACCTCGGCGTCCTCTGGGTGGCCATCGAGGCGACGACGATCACGACGGCGTTCCTCGTCGGCTATCGCAGTGGACGCCGTTCGCTCGAGGCTGCCTGGAAGTATGTCGTGCTCGGCTCGGTCGGCGTCGCCATCGCGTTCCTCGGCATCGTGGTGCTGTATGCCGCGACCCGCGCCGCCGGGCACCCCACCCTCTCGTGGGTCGAGCTGGTGGGGCTCGCGCCGCAGCTCGACCCGGCCGTGACTCGCCTCGGGATCGCGCTGGCGACACTGGGCTTCGCGACCAAGGCCGGGCTCGCACCGATGCACTCGTGGTTGCCCGACGCGCACAGTCAGGCCCCGGCCCCCGTGTCCGGCCTCATGTCCGGGGTGCTGCTGTCCGTCGCCCTGTATGCCGTGCTGCGGCTGCGCACCATCAGTGACCTGGCGCTTGGGCCGGGCTTCCTGCGCGGTGTCTTGGTGGTCCTCGGGGTGCTCTCGTTGGCCGCTGCGGGCACGTTGACCTTGACCCAGCGGGACTACAAACGGCTGCTGGCGTATTCGAGCATCGAGCACATGGGGCTCATGGCGGTCGGCGTGGCGATCGGCGGGACCCTCGCGACGACGGCCGTCCTCGTGCACATGCTCGGGCACGGCCTGGTCAAGTCCGCGATGTTCGTTCAGTCCGGGCGGATCCTGCGGGCCGAAGGCAGCAGCCGGGTGGCCGACATCGTCGGGTTGAGCGCCCGGCGCCCGGACCTGGCCGGCCCCTTGCTCATCGGCACGGCAGCGCTGTTGGGCTTCCCGCCGTTCGTCCTGTTCTTCACCGAGGTGGCCATCATCGTCGCCGGTTGGGCGGCGGGGTTGGCGCCGGTGATGCTCCTCGTCCTGGGGTTGCTGCTCCTGACGTTCGTCGGGATGGCCCGGCAGGTGCTCGCGATGACCCTTGGCCCGGCTCGCGTCGGGGTGACGGCGGACGCGCACGCAGCGGGAGGGACAGCCGTTGCGGAGAGCGCCGTGGAGCGGTTGCCGGGGACGGCGCAGGCTCCGGTCACGGTGGCCCTGTGCGCCGCCGTCGCGGCGGGGCTGGTCGCGTTACCCGCCGCCCGTGCGTTGGGCGCGGCCGTCGTGGCGCTGGGGGTGACCCCGTGAGCGGTGAGCGGGCGGCATACCGGGAGGACGTGGGGACCGACGCGTTGGCCAGCACGGTCGAGGCGTTGTTGCGCGACGGGTGGCGACTGGCGCTCGTGGCCGGGCACGACGACGGTGACGGGTTCCGGGTCGTCTACAGCTTGTTGCGGCCGGTGGGCGAGCGACGCGAACTCGTCGTGCGGCTACCCCACGAAAACCCCGAGCTGCCCAGCCTCGCCGCGTTGTCCTACCCCGCAGGGCGATTCGAACGCGAGGTGCGCGACCTGTTCGGGATCGAGCCGGTGGGACACCCGATGGACCGCGGACTGGTCCGGCACGGGCACTGGCCGACGAGCTGGCACCCGATGCTGCGTGACGCTGGCCCGATGCCCGACTTCGAGCCCGACGTCGGGTCCTATCCGTTCGTACACGTGCAAGGCGACGGGGTCTATGAGATCCCGGTCGGGCCGATCCACGCCGGCATCATCGAGCCGGGCCACTTCCGCTTCTCGGTGGTCGGCGAGACCATCCTGCGGATGAAGGCCAGGCTGTGGTTCGTCCACCGCGGCATGGAGCGGCTGTTCCAGGGTCGGCTCCCGGCCGACGCGATCGAGTTGGCCGAGCGGATCAGCGGCGACACCGCGGTCGGGCACACGGTCGCGTTTGTCCAGGCGGTTGAGGAAGCCCTGGGGATCTCCATCGACCCGGCCGTCGCAGCCCGTCGCGCCCTGCTGCTGGAGTTGGAGCGGCTCTACAACCACGTCGGCGACCTCGGGATGATCGCCAACGATGTCGGCTTCGGGATCGCCCACATCCACACCCAGCGCCTGCGCGAGAAACTGCTGCGGCACAACGCCGCCGTGACCGGGCACCGGCTCCTGCGCGGCGGGGTCACTGTCGGCGACGCCCGGTTGCTGCGGGACCCCGACCTCGCGCTCGTGGCCGAGGTGGCCACCGAGCTGGCCGAGATCGTCGCGTTCACTCTGGGCCACTCGGTCGTCGATGACCGGTTCACCGGCACCGCCGTCCTGCGCGCCGACCTCGGCGGGAGCCTCGGCGTCCTCGGTTACGTCGGGCGGGCCAGCGGCATCGACGTCGATGCGCGCCGCGACCACCCGAGCGTCGACCTCGGCCCGGACTTCTCAGTCGTCACGCACGAGGGTGGCGACGTCCTGGCCAGGTATGCCGTCCGCGCCGGCGAGGTCGCCGTGTCCGCTGCGATCCTCCCCCACCTCACCGACCTGGCCCTCGGAGGGTCCGGCACCGGCCGTCACGGCGATGTGCGCGGCAGCGAGGGTACAGCGGGAGGTGAGCGGGCGGCATACCCCGTGCCGGACGGGACCACGGGCGGACCGGCGGCCGGGCTGGGCGTCGTCGAAGCGTGGCGCGGAACCCTGTGTCACCGCGTCGAGCTAGCGCCCGACGGGCGGCTGACGCGGGTGAAGATCGTCGACCCGAGCTTCTTCAACTGGCCCGGGCTGCCGGTGGCGCTCGCCGACACGATCGTCCCGGACTTCCCGTTGGCCAACAAGAGCTTCAACCAGTCCTACGCCGGCAACGACCTCTAGCCCGGCCCGCCCCCGGTCATTGTGTGGCCGGAACCCCCTCCCAGGACCTCCCAGCCACACGATCCCTGCGGCGGGTGGCGCCCACATCCTGCGGTCGAACGCGGCCGAAGTCCCCATGTGTCGGTGGGTGCGCCTATGGTGCCGTGATGGACGACTCAACCGGCCCTTTGTCGCGTGGCGCTGCGTCGGCGGGCCTCCCCACCTGGCGATATCTGTTGGGTCGGATGCACCTGAGCATCGCGACCGGCGACTTCGCCACCGCGCTGGCGCTCGTCGACCGGGTCGGCGCCATCGCCGAGGAGCAGGGGCACCACCCCGAGGTCGACTTGCGGTGGGGCCGGGTGCACATCGCCACCGGGAGCCATGACGCCGGCGGCGTCACTGCGCGGGACATCCACCTCGGCAAGGCCATCGACGCCGTCGTGCAGGAGATGGGCCTCACCAGCCAGCCGCTGCGCCTGGCCGAGGTCGAGATCGCCATCGACGCCCAGGACCGCGACGCCATCCGGCCGTTCTGGGCGGCGGTGCTCGATCGGCCCGACAACGGTGACAACGAGTTGGTCGACCCCGACCGGGTCGGGCCCACGGTCTGGTTCCAACAGATGGACGCGCCCCGGCCGCAACGCAATCGGATCCACATGGACGTCACAGTGAGCCACGACGAGGCTCCTGGTCGGCTGGCCCGAGCGCTCGCCGCTGGTGGCCGACTGGTGAGCAACGCCCACGCCCCGGCCTTCTGGGTGCTCGCCGATGCCGAGGGCAACGAGGCCTGCCTCTGCACCTGGCAGAGCCGCGACTGACACCCCGAACACCGGCACTCGTCCTTTGCGGTTACCGACACCCCTGTCAACGCAAGGAATAAACGCCCGTAGTCTGTCCGAGTGACCCGACTGACTACGTTGAGCCTGGCCAACCGCACGGTGGTCCTGCTCATCTGCGCGATCCTCATCGGCGTGGGTTTCTTCGCGACCGGAAGCCTCAAGCAGGAGCTCATCCCCTCGATCGAGACACCCGCCGCGACGATCGTGTCGGTGTTGCCCGGCGCGGCCCCCGAGGTGGTCGAACGCGAGGTCAGTCGCCCCATCGAGGACGCCGCCAAGGCCGTCTCGGGGGTCACCCGGGTCACCTCCCGCAGTGCCAGCGCGGTGTCCACCGTGCGGGTCGAGTGGGAGTTCGGGACCGGGTCTGACAAAGTCCTGGCCGATCTGCGCTCGGCGGTGGACGCCATCCAGGGCCGGCTGCCCTCGGACGTGAGCCCGCAGGTTGTCGCTGGTCGCTTCGACGACGTGCCCATCATCGCGCTGGCCGTGTCGTCGTCCGAGGACAAGGCCACCCTGTCGGCAAAGCTCAAGGACATCGTCGCCGCGAAGCTCAAGACCCTTCCGGGGGTCCGCGACGTCGCCGTCTCCGGCGAGGAGAAGCAGCAGGTGATCATCACCTTGCGTCCCACCGATGTCGACCGGCTCGGCGTCGAGACCTCGACGTTGGCCCAGGTCTTCTCCGCGAGCGGCATCGCCGTGCCCGCGGGCTCGCTGCCCTCGGCCGGCACCACCTTGGACGTCGAAGTGGGCAAGACCCTCGGCAGCACCGATGAGATCGGCGCCATCCAGGTTCAGGGGACGGACGGGCCGGTGGCTCTCAAGGACATCGCCGACGTGACGATGGCACCGGTCGAGACGACGTCGATCTCCCGCGCCAACGGCAAGCCCTCGCTGACCATCGCCGTGACCAAGGAGCAGAGCGGCAACACCGTCGCGGTCTCAAAGGCCGTCCGGGCCGAGCTCCCCGCCCTCATGGCCCGAGTCGGCGGCGGCGCCACCGACTCGATCGTCTTCGACCAGGCGCCCTACATCGAGGACTCCGTCCACGACCTCACCGTCGAAGGCATGCTGGGCCTCTTCTTTGCGGTCATCGTGATCCTCATCTTCCTGCGGTCCGTGCGCTCGACGATCATCACCGCGATTTCGATCCCGTTGTCGCTGCTGATCGCGATGATCGGCCTCTGGACGGGCAGCTACACGCTCAACATCCTCACGCTCGGCGCTCTCACCGTCGCCATCGGCCGGGTCGTCGACGACTCGATCGTCGTCATCGAGAACATCAAACGGCATCAGGGACTCGGCGAATTCGGCCCTGCTTCGATCATCCGCGCGGTCCGCGAGGTCGCCGGAGCCGTCACCTCCTCGACGCTGACGACGGTCGCCGTCTTCCTGCCGATCGGGCTGGTGTCGGGCCAGACCGGCGAGTTGTTCCGTCCGTTCGCCGTGACCGTCACCATCGCGCTGCTCGCCTCCCTGTTCGTCGCACTCACCGTGGTGCCCGTCCTCGCCTCGTGGTTCATGCGCCGTCGGGGCAGCGCCGCGGAAGGTGACGACGCGGCATACCAGGAAGTCGGTATGCCGCTCGCCTCGTCGGAGTCCCCGCGGACGCCCCTGCAGCGGGCCTATCTGCCGACCCTGAACTGGGCCTTGAACCACCGGGTCGTCACGCTCGTCCTGGCCGCATTGGTGTTCGGCGGCACGGTCGGGCTGGCGCCACGCCTCAAGACCGACTTCCTCGGAAGCATGGGCGCAACCACGTTGCGCGTGGTCCAGGAAATGCCGGCCGGCACCGCGTTGGATCAGACCGACGCCGCCGCCAAGCGCCTCGAGCAGGTCCTCGGGGCCGAGCCGACGGTCGTGTCCTACACGACCACCGTCGGCGGCGATCCCTCTCGGGTGTTCTTCGGGACTGTCGCCGGACCCAACCAGTCGTCGATCTCGGTGACCCTGGCCTCCGGCTCGGACGGGACGGTCGTGGGCGACCGGCTGCGGGCCGCCCTGACCGCGCTCACCGGAGTCGGAACCGTCGAGGTCGTCTCCACGCAGGCCAACAGCGACATCGCCTTGGTGGTCGAGGGCGCCGACCCCGAGGCGCTGAGCAAGGCCAGCGCGCAGGTCGCCGAGATGCTGACCACCGTTCCGGGGATGCGGAACGTCCGTACCGACCTCACCAACGCCAAGACCATGCTCAAAGTGAACGTCGACCCGGTGGCCGCGGCCGGGGTTGGCATGGTGCAGGCCCAGATCGGCCAAGCCGTGGCCCAGGCGGTCAAGGGCACCAAGGTCGGCACCGTCACGATCGCCGACACCACGGTCGATGTGGTGCTGCGCTCGCGCACACCCGTGACCACCGTTGAGGAGTTGCGGGCGTTGCCGCTGCCGGTGACCCAGAAGCAGACGATCGATGCCCGAAAGGCTGCCGGCACCTCTGTCGAAGAGGACCAGAAGGCGATGCAGAAGAAGGCCCAGGCCGACCAGGACGCGGCTCTGGCCTCGCAGTTGTCCGGTCTGCGCGAGTCGCGGACCAAGGTGTCGCAGACGATCTCGACCCTCACCACGCAGCTGACGGCCCTCAACGATCAACTGGCCAAGCTCGCCGCGTTGCCGCCGGGGACAGTGACCGCACCGCCGACCGACCCGATCGCCACGTTGCGCGCCCAGATCGCCCAGCTGAGCAAGTCCATCGAGACGGCCAAGGCGCAGCAGACCGCCACCGACGAGAGCATCCAGAAGCTGCTGGATTCCAAGGCCAAGACAGCGCAAAGCCGCGCGGACAGCGAGGCGTTGAGCCAGGCCGCCAAGGATGCCCAGAAGGCCAAGGCGACCCCGGTGCTGCTCGACGCAGTTGCCGACGTCACCGAGGTCTCCTCACCCGCCTCGATCGGCCGGGTCGACGGCGCCCGGGCCGCGACCGTGACCGGCACCCCGCAGGCGGGCGACGTCGGTGGCGTCACCTCGACGATCCAGACCAAGCTCGCGGCGCTCCCGTTGCCCGACGGGGTCACGGTGCGGTTGGCCGGGGTCTCCCAGGCCCAGCGCGAGTCGTTCGCCCAGTTGGGCGTCGCGATGCTCGCCGCGATCGCGATCGTCTACCTCATCATGGTGGCGACGTTCCGCTCGCTGCTGCAGCCGCTCATCCTGCTCGTCTCAGTGCCGTTCGCGGCCACCGGCGCCCTCGCGCTGTTGCTGATCACGGGGACGGCGCTGGGCATCCCGGCGATGATCGGCCTGCTCATGCTCATCGGCATCGTGGTCACGAACGCCATCGTCCTCATCGACCTCATCAACCAATACCGGGAGTCCGGCGCGGGCATCGGCGACTCGATCGTCAACGGCGCCCGACTGCGGTTGCGGCCGATCATCATGACGGCGCTGGCGACGATCTTCGCCCTGCTGCCGATGGGCCTGGGCGTGACCGGCGGCGGGATCTTCATCTCCAAGCCACTGGCCATCGTCGTGATCGGTGGTCTGGTGACCTCGACGATCCTCACCCTGATCCTCGTGCCGGTGCTGTATGACGTGGTCGAGCGCGCTCGTGAGCGGGTCCGGCTGCGACGGGGCGGCGGTACCCAGGCGCACCGCGGCACCGCAGGACAGATCGGCACCGCAGGCGCGGCGGGCGAGGTCACTGCCTGAGCGGTGCGCACCTGACCCGCTACGGCCGCGGGTCAGCCTCGTCGACGCCGGCGTTCCGCGCGACCCAGCGCCACAGGTCGTGACGCTCGGCATCGCTGGCCCGGGTGCGCGAGATGTAGCTCGTCGGGCGTTCCGCTCTGTCGTGCCACAGCCCACCCGTCGGTGGTGCTGGGCTGGTGGCGATGAGCCAGGTCGTCGTGTCGACCCCGGCTGCGCCGCGCCGGAGCATCGGGGCAGTGAGCCGGGCGAAGGCCGGTAGCGACGAGGTCACCCCCGGGCTCGCCGCCCAACCGGGGTGGGCGGCATACACCAGGACGCGGTGGCGACCCCAGCGGCGGGCGAGGATCGGCAGCAACTCGACCTGGGCGCGCTTGCTACGGGCATAAGCGACCGCCCCCCGATAGGGCTCCGGGCGGAAGTCCAGGTCGTCGAGGTCCAGGGCTTGGGAGTACATCCCTCCGGAGGTGACGAAGACGATCCGCGCACCGTCCTGGGCCGCGTCGAGGGCCGGCAGGAGGGCCTCGGTCATGGCGACCGGACCGAGGACATGCACCGACATCGTCAACTCGCGACCCTGCGAGTCCTCCTGCCGCGTCGCAGGCAGGATGCCCGCGTTGTGGATCAACCCGTCGACGGGCAGCCCGGTCGCGAGGTAGGCCGCCGCGAAGGCCCGCACGCTCGCCTGATCGGACAGGTCACACCGCCAGGTCGTATGCCGTCCTGCTGCCACGTCGTCGAGTTGCTCACGCACCTGCGCGGCCTTCATCGGGTCACGGACAATGAGATGGACGTGGGCACCGAGCAGCGCGAGGTCCACTGCGGTCTGGATCCCCAGGCCCGACGAGGCCCCCGTGACGAGCAAGTGTTTGCCGACCAGAGCGTCCGGCGCCGGGTCGGACGGCCAGGTCGGGAGGCGGCGGCGCACGGCATGGCCGCTGGCGGGGTAGCCGAGCACGACGCTGCGGTCCAGCGCCGTGTCGACGAGCCGGGCCAGCCGGGCGGTCCAGATCCCGGGAGTGGGGGTCATCAGGGTCAGCTCCTGCCGAGGGTGATCTGCGCGACGTCGAGGTAGCCGGTAGCGAACCCCGCCTCGCAGTAGGCGAGGTAGAACTCCCACTGGCGCCGGAAGACCTCGTCGAAGCCGTGCGTGGCGATCTGTGGCCAGTTCTCGCCGAACGTCCGACGCCACCGCCGCAGGGTGTGCGCGTAGTGCCCGCCGAACGTGTGGATCCGCTTGACCCGCAACGAGGTATGCCGCGTGGCCACATCCTCGAGTCCCACCAGTGAGGGGATGAGACCGCCGGGGAAGATGTGTTTCTGGATCCAGCCGAACGAGTTGCGCGTCGCGAGATACCGCTGATGGTCCATGAGGATGGCCTGGATGACCGCGGCGCCGCCCGGCGCCAGAAGGCGGTCGATCGACTCGAGGTAGGCCGGCCAGAACTCCTCACCGACCGCCTCGATCATCTCGATGCTCACGATGGCGTCGTAGCTCCCGGTGACCTCGCGGTAGTCGCACAGGCGCACGTCGACCCGACCCGACAGACCCCGGGCCTGGGCGCGCTCGCGGGCCAGGGCCTGCTGCTCGCGGGACAGGGTGATCGAGGTGACCGAGGCACCCCGGGCCGCAGCGCGAAGCGCCAATTCGCCCCAGCCCGTGCCGATCTCGAGCATTGTCGTGCCCGGCCCGACGCCGGCCGCGTCGAGCGCCGCGTCGATCTTGCGGTGTTGGGCCGAGGCCAGGTCCTGCTCCTCCCACGGCAGCGAGTCGTCGAACAACGCACTGCTGTAGGTCATCGTCTCGTCGAGAAACCCGGCGAACAGGTCGTTGCTCAGGTCGTAGTGGGCAGCGATGTTAACCCGGGCCCCATCAGGGGTGTTGCGGTGATGATGCGGGATCGCCCGCTCGACGATGCCCCGCAGCGCGAGCACGGGCCGGGGCAGCAAGCGCTCCACCCGGGCAGCAAACGGCTCGAGCAGATCGGCCAGATCGGTCTCCGGGCCCGCCTGCCAGTCGCCGGCCATGAACGCCTCGCCGAGACCGATCTTGGGGTGCGTCTCCAACCGTCGGAACAGGCCAGCCGGCCGGTTGACTTGCAGCACAGGCGCATTCACTCCTCCGGCACCCCACTCGGTGCCATCGGGCAGGCGCAAACGCACGGGCAGCGGACGCACGAGCAGATGGACCAGGTTCCGTGCCACAAGGCCACGGGTGAAGCGGGTATGCCGCCCCGCCGGCGCAATCCGCGGGTCGGGTGCGGATGACGGCTTCTCGCGGAGCACGGGCAACCGGCGCAGCCAGAGGTAGACCCCGTGAACGCGGATCTGAGTGCTGACCCGCTGCGGCATCAGCGGATGGCGCAGGAGCACCCGGGCCAGGGACCGCGTGGTGAGCGGGGTCGGCCGGCCCATGACGGTCGCACTGAGCAAGGGCGCCCCGTCACGGTCCAGGCGAATGGCAACCGCGACGCGGTCCGGCGTGAGGTGCAGGCGCACGGCATACCGTCCGTTCGTGTCGTTGAACGGCGAGACGAGAAAGCTCTTGTCGACCTCGGCACTGCCGTTCGGATCGGGAATGAGGACGTAGGTGTGCCGCCCCGCGTAGGTGTTGCGGACCTCGAGCACCGCGGCGGCGGGCCGTCCATCGGGCCCCAGACACCAATAGACCGACAGCGGGTCGAACACGTGCCCGAGCACCCGGGCGTGGGCCAGCAGCAGGACCCTCGTCGAGTCGGGCAGATCCAGGCCGGTGGCACGAACGTCGTGCAGGACAAGGGCCTTCAGCTCCGCCAGGGTCGATGCTCGCCCGCCGAAATGGTCCTCGGCACGTAGCTCGGAGAAGCGCTGGATGCCGGTTCCGAGTTCCGGCTCCTGGTCAAGGTCGACGAGCCACTGATAGTGCCGGTTGGTGAAGGAGTGCCGTAACGGGCGGAAGCGGGTATGCCGCACCCTGCCGACGACGAGCGCCGGAAGAGGCGGCAACGAGACGGTCACCAGAGCGCTCCGAGGGCTGTGGCCGCTGCGAGACCCGAACGCGCACCGTCCTCGTGGAAACCCCACCCGTGATAAGCCCCGGCGAAGGCCGTGCGACCGACGCTGAGCTCGGGCAGCCGGCGTTGAGCTCGGACGGCGGCGAGGTCATAGAGCGGGTGCGCGTAGGACATCGTGGCGATCACCGCATCGCGTCGAATCCGATGGCTGCCGTTGAGGGTGACGAACAACGGATCGGCGCTCGGGAGGCCCTGCAGCCGGTTCATCCAATAGGTGACCAGGGGCGGCCCGTCACCGGCACCCCTGACGAGGTAGTTCCAGGATGCCTGGGCGCCTCGAGCACTCGGCAAGAAGGACGGATCCCGATGCAACACAGCCTCGTTCGCGGTGTAACGGAATGCGCCGAGGACATTGGTCTCGAGCGGGAGAGGGTCGTCGAGCATGGCCAATGCCTGGTCGGGGTGGGTGGCGATGACGACCCGGTCGACCGGGGTCCGTTCCCCCGAGGCATCGATGACGTCGACACCGTCAGCGTGCCGTTGCACCGAGCGCACCGGTCGATTCGTGCGAACGTCGGGCAGCCGCGCGGCGATCGCATCGACATAGGTCCGCGACCCACCGACCACGGTGAACCACTGCGGAGAGTCGCCGATCGTGAGCATCCCGTGGTGGTCGAGGAATCGGAAGAGATACCGCGCCGGGTAGTCGAGCGCATCCCCGCCCCCGGTGGACCACACGCACGCGACGACGGGCACGGCATACAAGCGGACGAAATCGGGACCGAAGCCGGCGGCGCGGACGAACTCACCCAGGGTGGTCGTGTCCTCGTCGTCGGATGTCTCGAGGAAGGTATGGGCCAGCCGATGGAACCGCCGAACCCCCAGGAGCATCCGCCAGTAGGCCCCACGGCCAAGTTGCCCAGGTCGAGCGATGAAGCCGGGAAGCCCTCTCCCCCCGGCGAATTCGATACCCGACTCGTCATCGCGGACGCTCATCGACATCTCGGTCGGGTGCCCGTTGACCCCGAGCTCGGCGAACAACCGCCGCACCACGGGATAGGTCCGGTCGTTGAAGACGATGAAGCCCGAGTCGACCGAGAGGGGCCCGGTCGATCCGGCGACCAGGTGCGTATGTGCGTGCCCGCCGAGCCGGTCATCGGCTTCGAACAGCGTCACGTCGTGGGATCGCGACAGGAGGTATGCCGCGGTCAGACCGGCGACGCCGGAGCCGACGACTGCGACCCGCTCACGGCCGGAACCCGCGACGGGATGGTCACTCACGCGTGAACCCGAGGGTCGGGAACGGTGGATCCGGCGAGGTTGCGGTGGTACCACGTGCGGAAGGTGAGGGTCGGCTTGTCGGTCGGCACGGAGCGCTCGTCGGCGCCCGAGGGGACGACCGCGGGCGCGCTCGACTCGACGACCTCACGGTCCTGGCGCAGCACCGTGAGATTGAACCGGTTGATGCCCAACGACGCCGCGGGATTCTGGGCGAAGTTGCGCACCGAGGTGAGCAACATGCGGGTATGCCCGTCGTCGACGGGAACGCAGAAGACATGCAGCCGCATGATCTTCGGATCCGGCATCGTGTCCAAGACCATGCCGTGCGGGCGATACCAGCGCAGCGCCGCGGACGGCGGGTGCTCGTCGACCCGAGACTCCAGGGCGAAGCCGTATGCCGTGTCCGTCACCGTGAGGTGCAACCGCGACTCGCGGTGCATCTTGGACAGGACGAACCGGCCGATCGTCGTGCGGTGGATGAAGGGCAGATGCGGGAAGTCGAGCATGTTCTCCATGGCTCGCGTCCAGTGACAGTTCCACTCCTCCCAGTGATCGTGCCGGGTGAGGTTGGGGTCGTCGAGTTGTTCGTGGACGTTCGGCTCGCCAAGGCCGGAAGCGCCGTCGCCGACGCCCTGCTGCGGGAAGCCGGTGAACACCCAGACGAAGCCGGCCGTCTCCCGCACCGGGAGCGCCGTCGCCCCCAACCGCTGCCGTGGGGCGTCGGGGTTGAAGGGGATGTACCGGCAACCGCCGTCTGACCCGAACTCCCACCCGTGGAAGGCACAGGCCAACGCCCCGTCGTCGGTGCGCCTCCCCTGGGCGAGGGAGACCCCGCGATGCGGGCAGCGGTCAAGCAACACCCCGGGGAGAGAGCCGGGCTGGGGCCGCCACATCACGAGGTCCTCACCGGCGACACGAAGACGCCGCGGCGCAGTGGTGATCTCACCCGAGGGCAGCAGGGGTGTCCATTGGCGCGCGAATCCGTCGAACACGCTGACGGTCACCCCCTCGCGCCGGCCGGTTCGGCCGACGCGACCCGCCCGGCCCCCTCCGCCGGGGCGACCTGGCGCGGCCACCAGAACCGGTCACCGAGGAGCAACGCGATCGCCGGGACGAGGACGGTGCGCACGACCAGGGTGTCCAGCAGCACACCGACGCAGATGATGACGCCGATCTGGGCCAGGACGACCAGCGGCAGCACGCCGAGGACGGCGAACACCGCGGCCAGCAGGATGCCGGCGCTGGTGATCACGCCACCGGTGGCGGACAGCGCCCGCAACATACCCGCCCGGGAGCCGTGGACGGCGGCCTCCTCACGGGCCCGGGTGACCAGGAAGATGTTGTAGTCGACGCCGAGGGCGACCAGGAAGAGGAACGTGTAGAGCGGCGCCCCGACGTCCAACGCACTGAAGCCGAAGACCTTGGTGAAGATCCACCAGGACGCTCCCACCGCCGCGAGGAAGGTGAGGATGACCGTCCCCACCAGGATGAGCGGCGCGACGACCGAGCGCAGCAGGAGCAGCAGCGCGAGCAGCACCAGCACGAGGATGAGCGGGAAGATGATGCCGCGGTCGCGGGACGCGGAGTCGGCGGCATCGACGCCCTTCGCCTCTGTGCCACCCACGATCGTCCCCGGTATGCCGCGCACGGCCGCCCGCACGTCCCGCACCGCGGTACGGGCCTCGTCGGTCCCGGGCTGGGGGGTGAGGACCACCGCCACCTGGGAGTAGCGCTCGGTGCGCTGGCCGGGGGTCGCCGACGCGACCGACGGAACGGTCTTGACCGCCGCGACGACAGCGGCCGGGTCACCCTCGGTGATGACGACGAGCGGGTCGGAGTTGCCAGCCGGGAAGGACCTGGCCAGCCGCTCGGACGCCGCGATCGCCTCGGGTTTGGAGAGGAACTGGTCGGTCTGCGACAGACCGCTACGGACCTGGGTGAGCCCACCGGCCATCAGCGCCAGGATCACCAGCGTGCCGACGACGAAGTGCTTCGGGCGAGCCGCGACGGAGTCACCGACCTTGCGCCAGAACGAGCGCTGGTCGACCAGGGCCGTCTGGCCGACCCGCGGCACGAGCGGCCAGAACACCCACCGCCCGAAGAGCACGAGCACGGTGGGCAGCACGACGAGGGCATACCCGGCGGCGACGACGATGCCGACAGCGCTGGCCAGGCCCAGGCCGCGGGTGGTCGGGAAGAGGGACAGCAGCAGGGTAAGCACCCCGAGCACCACCGTCGTCGCGCTGAGCAGGACCGCTTCTCCGGTATGCCGCAGAGCCGCGCGCATCGCGGAATACCTGTCGGGCTCGCGGCGCAACTCGTCGCGGTAACGCGAGATGAGAAGGAGGGCGTAGTCGGTGCCCGCGCCGAAGACGAGGACCGAGAGGATGCCGATCGTCGACTCGTCCCATGACACGCCGGCCGTCTTGAGGACGTGGGTGGCCAGCACGGCGGCCAACCGGTCGGCGATCCCGACGACGATGAGCGGGATCAGCCACAAGGTCGGGCTGCGATACGTGATGAGCAGCAGAAGGGCGACAACCCCGGCGGTGGCCAACAGCAAGCGGGTGTTGGCTCCCTCGAACACGGCGCCAAGGTCGGCCTGGACGGCCGCCGGTCCGGTGACCTGGACGGTAGTGCCCGCAGGCGGGTCGGCCTTGAGGGTGGTGCGCAGAGACTTGACGGCGGCAGAGATGCCTGCGTTGCCGGTCGCGGTCACTGGCACGACCCCGATCGCGGCGGTCTTGTCCTGGCTGATCACGAGGGGTCCCGCGATGATGCCCTGGAGGTGGGTCCGCAGCGCGGCGATGCTTGCCTCGTCGAGGGTGCCGGTGTCCGCCGTGTAGAGGACGACCGCGCTGGAGCCCTCCTTCTGGGGGAACGTCTGCAGGGCCTCAACGACCGCGGTGCTTTCGGCGCCGATCGGCAATCCGTCCAGGGCGCTCGTGGTGCGCGTAGCCTCTTTCATGGCTCCGATGACGCCACCCGCGACGAGCACGAGCAGGAGCGCGACGATCCAGGAACGACGACGGTGCACGATGAGGTCGACGATGCCTTGACCAAGACGAGTCATGGGAAGATCCGATCGGCTAGTCTGGTACTTCACGAACTAAGTAAGTAGATTACTAACCTAATGAGCGATCTAAGGTCAAGCCGGGAGCACGCACCGACCGGCAACCACCCAGGGGAACGGCCCCAAGCGCCGCTCCCCCACACGTCGTTCGTCAACGAGTGGCGCTCCGGATCGACCCTGCTCGCCCTGCGGGAGTTGCTCGACCTCGCCGACCACGTCAGCCCCACCATCGCCCGTCGCGCCGAGCTCGGGCACACCGAACTGCGCGCCATCGAGCTGCTCGTGCGCTCAGCCCACGGCCCCGTCGAGTTGGCCCGTGAGCTCGGTGTCACGTCCGCGGCCTCGTCCGGGATCGTCGACCGGCTCGAAGCTCGCGGGCACGTCCGCCGGGTCGCACACGCCACCGATCGGCGCCGCACCCAGGTCGTCCTCACCGAGTCGGCCCGTGAAGAGGTCCTCGGCCACCTGGTCCCGATGTTCGCCGCCCTCGCGGTGATGGACGCCACCTTCGACGACACCGAGAAGGCGGTTGTCGAGCGCTACCTGCGGGGAGCAATCGAGGCGATCAAGAAAATCCTCTGACCCCGGTATGCCGCGCGGTAGGGTCGGCCGTTCGCCGGTCCGACCGGCTGGTCAGACCGGCGGCGTCCCGACCGGCGGCGTCCCGGGCGTGCCTCAGGCCGCCGATTCGGGAAGGTGATTGTCGAGCCAGTCCACGACATCTGCCATGACCTCGTCACGGTTGGTCTCGTTGAGCACCTCGTGGCGGGCCCCGAGGTAGTAGCGGACGACCACGTCCTTGATGCCCAACCGGCGGAACTGGTTGACCACCTTTTGGACGCCCTTGGTCTTGTCGCCGACCGGGTCCTCAGCGCCGGAGAAGACGTAGATCGGCAGGCCCTGCGGGATCCGTGCGACCTGGCTGTCGGAGTTGATCAAGGCGATGCCACCGAGCAAGTCCTGGAACATGCCTGCGGTGCAGACGAAGCCGCACCACGGGTCGGCAATGTAGGCGTCAACCTCGGCGGGGTCGCGGGACAGCCACTCGAACGGCGTGCGCGCCGGCTCGAAGGGCTTGTTGAAGTTGCCGAAGGACAGCTTGTCCAGCAGCGGGCTCGGGGTGCGCTTGCCCCGCACCTTGGCCTCGACGGCCGCGACGACCTGGCCGACCTTGCCGAGCATCCCCGGGTCGCCCCCGGTGCCCGAGAGGATGAGGCCCTCGAGCTCGCCGCCGTGGCGAATCGCGTAGGTCCGGCTGAGCATCGAGCCCATGCTGTGGCCGAAGAGGAAGATCGGCAGTCCCGGCTGCTCCTGGCGGATGGTGCGGGTCACGGCATACAGGTCCTCGACGACCGTCGACCACCCGTTGGTGTCGGCGAAGAATCCAGCCCGCGCGAGGTCACCCGCGGTCTGTCCGTGGCCGCGGTGGTCGCTGGCGTACACGGCATACCCGGCGGTGGCGAGGACCTCGGCGAACCGGGCGTATCGGGCGGCGTGCTCAGCCATCCCGTGGGCGATCTGGACGACCGCCTTCGGTGTGGCGTCCGCCTCGGGCAACCAGCGGAAGACGTGCACGGGCGTCCCGTCGGTGGCGGTGACGGTAAGCGAGGTGGTCTGCATGGATTCCTCCGGGGAAGGGCTGAGCCGACGTGGTGAATTCGCGGGGCCAGCCTCCCACGTTGGGGGGTCAGCCGCGAAGCCTCAGCAGCGTCGAAACGGGGATCGAGGTGGTTGCCTTGACGACCCTCGAACTCGCCGCCACGTCGTGCCAGCCCCGGTGATAGCCGGTGCCGTCGAAGAAGACCGAGAGATAGCCGAGATAGCACGGGGACCCCATAAGCCCAAGAACCAGGTGACGCGCGAACGCCCTGCCCACCCCGATCGGCTCCCCGGTACGGACGTCCTGAACCTCAATGCGCATGGCATTCTTGCCGATCGTGCGGCCGTGCCGGCCCATGGGGACCGTGGCGTAGGCAACCACCGCAGCCAGAAAGGCCAGAGCGAGCACGTAGCTGAGGGCCTGGCCGACACCGCGCCTGGTGTCCATCAGCGTGATGGCCAGGCCGAACGGGACCATCACCACCGTCAGAACCAGGCTGTCGAGCAGCTGAGCCAAGAAGCGCGCGCCGAGAGTTGCCGGGGCTGGAGCAACGCCCGCTGTGCCCTCCGCGAAGCTCGGGCCTAGCTCGGGCGGGGCCGCGCCCGCGTCGGGAAATGCGGCGAGGACCGCCAGCTCCGGCGAGCGCGTGATGTCATCCGCGCTCGGGTATGCCGTGACCCCGGCGCCTCCGAGCCAGTCGCCGTTCAGGTCGGCACTGGCGTCAGCCGTCGGCACGACAAAGTCGCCACCGCCGATGCCCGCGGGCGGCATACCGCCGCGGGCAAGTTCCGCCCGTAGAGCCGCCCGATTGATGGTCCGTTCCGTCGCCAGCGGCTCGTCCGGCTCGCTCGTCGGGCCCGCGGCATACCCCGAGGAGGTTGATGGCTGAGCAGATGAGCCCGACGGGGGAGGTGCAGGTACCGCCGATGCCACCGCGCCGCAGCGGGGACATGACGGAAGTTCATAGGGAGCTTCGTAGCCACAGGTCCGGCACGTCATCGTTCGGCTGCCGCCCTCCACGTCACCGAAGACGCGATCGCATCGCAAAGCGCAACAATCGACTTCTTCTCGTCCGTGAGCGGGGAGTTGAACGTCATCACCAACGGACGCTCTGGCCTAGGACCGAAGAGCCAGTAGGTCACTGACAGATTACCCATATCTCCGATAGTCGCTGCATCTTCACGATGACAGCGCAACTCCACCACCCGCACCATCCCTTCCTTCTCGTCGGACAACACCTCAACCTCTGCCTCGGAACGCGCCCGACGCACCCTTGACGAATGGGCTTCAGCGGCCGAGACCGGGCCCGCCGCTGTACTGATTGACGAGGCCAAACTTGGCCACGAAAGCACCAGCGAGAGGGGTAGATGGCCCCCAGGAACGAGCTCCAGAGCGAAGTGGAAGTCCTGACCGCCAACCAGACGCGCCTGAATCCCGGCCTGAGAGAGGAGCTGGCTCAACTCGCGGCGAACTTGTGCCCGATCATCGGCACCCCCAAGTGCCCGACGGACGATGCCCTGGATCGCGCTTGTCATCGCGTCGTCGGAATCTACTGGAATGTGCGCCCACGTGCCAGGTAGAATGAAATCAACGCTAGGCGAGGCCGGGATGCTCATAAGCCCACCTGCCGAACGACTGCCGCCCGCACTATCGAGCGCTGGACGTGACGAACGTCTTCAATGAGCAACGGCTCAACGGTTGCGATCTCGAAGAAGACGCCACTGTTATCCGCAGACATGCGAACAGACCATCGGCGAAAGACCACACGGTTGGTTCGCTCCGGCTGGGCTAGCATCTCTTCCACGTCCAGACAAACATCCCTCCCGATGTTGCTAATCCCAGACCTCACGTGCGGGACTATCCTGTCCGAGGACTTCTGATCCTCAACGGCACGAGCCAGTGCGTCAAAGTCCTCGCATTTCAATACAGCGACCGAACCGGCAACGGCCCCACGCTGTTTGAACACGTCGGGATCCGCGGGAAGAGCGATGAAGAACGCGCGCGCGCCGGGTTCAAGGTCCGCAGCGCTCAGGCCCAACGGTTCAATCATCAGGGCAGGTGGCTTCAGGAGGAACTCAAGGCCACCATTCGTCAGTAGATTCCCGGCATCCGCCGCCCCAATCGGAAGCCATGACGCGGGCAACGGCACTTCCAGAATAACCTGCGACATCATCTCGGTGCCGTAACGTAGGCGTGGCATTCGACGCCAGGCGGCAGGTCGAGCCCTGCGTACTTCTCCACCTCAGGCGACACCTTCTCCCCCAGAAGGAAGGTTCCCAGGCCCCAAATGAAATCGGACTTCCCGGACTCCGCCCAGGCTCCGGGAGTCTTGTAGAAGATTGACTCAAACATATTGAACCCTCCCTTGACAATGCGGGCTTGATCTGACTTGAGCGCGAGCCTTATGCCCCAGGAAGCGCCCGTGTCCCAGTACGCCTTGTTGCCGAGTTGTTGCGTCGCGATGCGATATTCGCTTGCACCCAGATTCGCTTGACGAACAAACGTAAACATGCTTGCGCCACGCCGAAGATCCATTGCCGCTTTAACTCCGCCCACGAGGGAAAGAACTGCGAAAGCCCCCTCCAATGCCACGCTCCCCCAACTCTTCTGGCCAAGGGCGGCCTGGCGAATGGATATAACCAAATTCACCACAGACACAATAGCAGCCGCAATGAGAAGGACCTGCCCGAGCCCCGGTATCCAACCGAAGATCAGGGACGCCACCGACAGGACGGTACCAATCGAAGCCAGGATCTCGTGGATGTCTTGCAGGTGATCGTCCAACCAATGGCCGACTTGCTCGTACCAGGCTTCGTTAAGCTTGCTCGCGTCGATGGCCTTCTGGATCCGATCAGCGATCTCGTTACCCAAGCTGTCCCACGCGGTTCGGACGTCTTCGTAGTCATGGCGAGCCGCGTTCCGAAGAGCCTCCTGCTCACGCAACTCCTGTTCCGCATGTTCTAGATTTCGGCTGATGCGATCGCGCTCTTCTTGGGGCAAAAGCGGGTTGAAGTTGGCTTCGAATGACTCGAGAGCATATCCGTCCCGAACACTCCGAGCACTTCCGACGTCGGTGGCACCAGATCGGGCTATCGCAGAAAGCGCCCGATTCTGCAATTCGGGAAGCTGTCTAGCGAAATCGGCAAGAGCGTCACCGGCCCCTTGATAGCGTGCGCTTGCTTGGACCATGCTCACCTGCAAATCAGATGCGTTCACCTTCAGCGCATCGGTTGCCTTACTTGTGAAATGACCCGCAACGAGATGCCCGAGCGTTTCAGCCGCCCTCTGCATTCGTGTGGCAGCGGACACCATATCTGCCGCACCGCGAGCGATAGCGCCCGCGTCTCCGGGAATCGGTTCCATGGCAACTTCAGCCTCCCTTGAGGGCAGCGCCCAGCTGCTCATCCGCCTGTGTAAAGGCCTGCACAACAGCTTGGGTCTCAGACCACATCGTGTCCATAGCATCCATGATGGTGGCGCGGGTGTGATCCCAATTGCGTGAGAAGTCGCCCACGCGGCTCTCCAGATTCTGGTGGCCGACAGCAGCCTTAGTCTGCTCCGTGGTGTAGACGATACTGGAAAGCACGGAACTGGCTAAGACCAAGTTGCGGTACAGCCCGTCCAACTCGTACAAGTCGATCTTTAGATCACTCATTGTAGTTCCTTCATCGGCGGCGGCACACCTCGCGCGAGCGTTCACGCGAGGCCTGCCGCCCCAGGAGATCAGGATTGGATCGATGATGAGAGCTGAGAGTCAGTGGACTGGAGTGCCTCGGCAGCCTTGTCGAGATACGTGGCCAAACCCTCCAGTGCGTCGACCGCCTGTTGCGTTCCGGTTCGGAATTGAGCGAAAGTGTCGTGGTAGGTATGCGACGCCTGGTCAGTCTGGAACCCGTTGCTCACCAAGTTGTCAATCACGCTCATGAGTTCACTGAGCTTCTGAGTCATATCGTCCTTCCCGGACCGGAGCTTGCCAGCAGCCTCGGTCATATCGGCGTAGGTTACGGTGAGATTCGCCATGTCTGTTGCCCTTTCTGTGTGGAGATCCCAGGAACCCTGCGGATCGAACTCCCGGGACAATTGTCCAGGGAAGCGTGCGGCCGCCAGAGCCTGCCGGCACTAGGAGGATGTGACGAGGCGTCACGCGACGGCTACCTGCACTCGGATTGCACGCCCAGCTTGGATGTGATAGCCACCACCGGGCGGAAACTCGGCGCGAGGGATGCGGGGAAGAGCGGACTTGTATATTAGGTCACCCTCAATCGGCTCGGGTTGCAGCAAGAGACCCGTTCGTCCCGACTTAAGTTCCGAGTACAGAGGTGCGGAAGATTGCCACGTGCTGGTCTCACTCTCCGCAACTACCAACTGTCCTGTACGACGAAGAGCCTTCACAAGCGCGATGATCTGGGCCTCCGCGGGCGTTTGGTAGAACTCGGATAGGGCCTCGATGAAGACACCGAGTGTGCCAGGTCGGTGATCTATTGAATGGTCATCGATCAGACGCGTCGTCAGCTGTTTAACCTCTTCCACATTTCTGGCACATTCGGCAAAGGATCCCTCTGAGGTCAACAGACTCGGCCGTGGTGAGAGGCAGATCAGTCGAGCATTGGGGTCTGATCTCTTTAGGGCACGCGACAGCACCAATGTCGCGTTAGTTCGGCCTGATGAGGGACCGCCTGCGATCACAAAGGTTCCTTCGGGACGGAGACTAACGACGTCCAGGTTCTCGTCTGAGATGCCAAAGGCAGGTACGCCTGGGTTCCCGTTGATGAGATCGTCGAGGTGCACCGTCGTTGGGAGTGACCGGATCTGCGGCGCTTGCTCCACGCCGTTACGAATCATCGCTGCAGCGAGCGACTCAATGGCCTGGCGCTGGGTCTGCGCGTCAGGTTTCCCTCCCGGGATTCCTATCTGCGTCTCCATTCGATCGACGATTGCCCGTCCCGGTTTGTCGTCCCCGAGCAAGTCGTTTGGCACCCCCAAGAGCGTGTACATCGTCTCGTCTGCAAGCCGCATGACTATGCGGCGCGGAGCGCTTGCTGCTACCGCACCCGGCACACTTGCGGGGCGGTCCGCAGTCAGGGCCAAGTGCACGCCGAGTTGCCGTCCCTCGGCGAGCAACTCCTGGAAGACCCCGTACCACGTTGCGCGCCCAACGCCCGTCTCGTATTCGTTTCGGAATGAGGGATAGCCGTCTAGCAAGATGAGAATCCGAGGCTCATTTGGCCGGCCCTTCTGCTCGCGATACGTGATGAGGTCGGATCCGGCGTACTCCTTCCTCCGCCGCTCCATCTCCGCCTTGAGCGTCCGGAGCAGGCGCACGACGCGATCTGTGTCATTGGCCGCAATAACTGCGCCAACGTGCGGCAGCCCAGTAAGCAGTTGGAGTCCGCCTCCCGCGAAGTCCAGACCGTACACATGGACAGGCCCCCCACGGCGCGTCAGCGCAGCAGATACTGCCAAACTGCGCAACAAGACAGTCTTGCCCACGCCCCCGGTTCCGTAGATGAGCAGGTGTCCGTCGCGATCAGGGTCGAATGTGGCTAACCGCTGTTCTTGAGCCTCCGGAAGGTCCGCCCAGCCGAAGGCCAGGTGCTTGTCGGTCATCGGGCCGTGTCGCAACAAGGCCGTCAAGTCGTACGTGTCCCTTAGCTCTTCCAGCCAGGGACGCCGGGGGCGCTGCAAGCCGAGGTCCTCGGCAGCGCCGACGATTGAAGCAACCAGGCGTGATAGATCGTTGGGCCCACGGCGATCAAGATCCTGGCCCGCATCTTCCTCGATCTCGGGTGGTTCCCAGAGTCTCTCGGATCCGAACCTCAACTCCGCCACGGTGGGCATGGGCCGAGGCACAGCATCTGTCGTCCACCCACCAACATATGCGGACTGGAAGTGAACTAAGGGCCCCGGGCCCAGTTTCGCCAGCGCTCGACCCTTGATGCTCGGGTCGAAGCGCGCCGCGTCCGGCGAGTCCAATACGTCATCACTTTCACTGGGATCGGCCATCCGCAGGCCAACCCGAAGGTTCGTGTTGGCTCGAAGCGCCGGCGTGATGACACCTGCTGGGCGCTGAGTTGCCATGATCAAATGAATGCCCAGAGACCGCCCACGCTGTGCGATATCGATAAGACCCTCACGAAAGGCCGGGACTTCCTTCGCCAACGCAGCGAACTCGTCCACAACTATCACGAGTGCCGGAGGACAGTCCGGATCGGATCGTTCTTCGAGTTCCAGGATGTCCTTGATCTGCTTGTCAACTCCCTGCTTGTCGTTGAGCAACTTCTCCCGGGACTTGACCTCAGCCCCCAGGCTAACCAGGGCCCGCTGAACAAGCTTGGGCGTCAAATCGGTGACCACTCCCACACAGTGAGGCAAATCCCGACATTCCGCGAAGGCGGTGCCGCCCTTGTAATCCACGAAGAGAAATGTCACGCGATCCGGGCTGAACTCAGCGGCCATCGACACCACCCAACTCTTGAGGAACTCGCTCTTCCCAGCGCCAGTCGTGCCTGCGACCAGAGCATGGGGACCCTGTGCGCGCAGGTCAAGGTGAAGAGCGTCCATCCCGCCCTTGCCTACAATCGCACGCAGGTTCGGCTCTCGGCGCTTCTTGCCTCGCGGCCGGGGCTGTCCCCGCAACGATAGGTTCTGTCGCCAACGGTCAGCCACCGCCACCGATCCAGTTGCCATTTCGCTGCCGAGCAACGAGACAAGCGAAATCGCGCGCGGAAGTTCGGCGGAATCGTCCGCGGGGGCGCCGACATCGACTACCCCAGACATCGACCGTGCGACGGTCTCGGCCTGCAATAGTGGGACAACCTCAGCCCGGACAGGAGCCACTATTCGACCATGTCGGACGTAGTGAACTTCGGCTGCGTCAGGGCCTTGCGACACATCAACGAAAGTCCTGCACGCGGCCGGCAACTGCTCGCGAGACCCGGCCAACACAATGGGGATCAGCCCAGCCGAGGGAGCAGCTTCCAGTAGCCTCACTAGGCGGCCCTTGTCAACGGCCGCATCCGACGTGATGAGGACGACCACCACGGGCAACATCAGCTCACGGTCATGCGACTCGGCGCCCACTCGTTGTCCGGCGGTCGTGGAGCGAAGTTGAGACTCCATTGGCGGGAGCATTGGGATGCCTGAGGCGCGCGTGACGGCGGCACGGGTCCGGGAGAGTTCCTCAAGCTGACCTAGAACCGCTGCATTGCTCACGTCAGTATCGCCCAGATGGATACCCCCCAGTGGGCTATGCGCTGAACTGACGTGCGGGGTCCACTTCAACCATCCGAAATGCTGAGCGCCCGAGGCCCCGGACAGCGCCGTGACAACCATTTCTGCGGGCGAATGCAGCCCGAGCAATTGCAACATAAGGGCTCGCCCTACATCATTCGCCTGATCCGACCGACCAACGACGCCGAACGCTCCTGCATAGATCGGGGACTCCGTTATCGGAACATCGTCGATCCATCGGAACTCCTCGACCACGTCGCGCAACTTAGCCTCGAACTCAACCATTCCGGACTTCCGAATTTTTGGTCGCACTACGGCGTTCCGGGACTCTTCCCGCCCAGTACCCAAACGGACGTCCAGGAAGTTCCAATGTTCCGGGCGTCTGGTCCACAAGATCGGCAACCGGTCCTCGATCGCGTGACAAACGTCTACCGCGTTTGGGGCTTCCGCCTCACGAACGGCCCGCTCCTGCGGTACCCCAGTGCTCAGTTTCTCCTTGAGTTCTGCCAACTGTGAGGTGAAGATGGATACTTCGGAGTCACCACGCAGCTTATCTCGGCGACGAGTCGTCCAATAGTTCGCAAACATCATGACGGGTGACATGAGGACAAATGCCAAGGAACTCACGCGCTGGGTTACAACGAACATTCCGATGCCGAGTACGACGGGTGCAAGCATGACTAGCCACGGGAATGGGGGCTTGTCGGCTTCGTTCGGGATGTCCGGGGCAGTGAACTCCTCTCCCGCATAACGCGATTCAACACGAGGTGACCGCATGAACGGCACCTCAGCTTGATGGATATGCCACTGCCTTTCCAACTGACCGGAGGGCGACTCGACCTCGAATCGAAGAGTGGTCTCGCCGAGGGTGACCTCTCGCCCACTGATTAGGCGCAACCTGGTGACCAGCGAGCCGTCGACCATAAGACCGTTTGCGGAGTTCTGGTCTACCAACTCTGCGGAGGCTCCGAGTACCAACTTGGCGTGGGTCGCTGAGACCAGTGGGTCAGGCAGGACTATCGAGTTGCCAGTGCGTCGTCCTATCGTGTGGCTTGCGCCAGAGAGAGTTGTTCGCTCTCCGGCCGTCGGCCCCGAAAGGACGGTGACATGGACCTTTGCGCGACCCTCGACAAGAGTCGGTTGACCGTCGACACGGTCGGAAACTCGCACCAAGGAGCCCGACACGATGGCGGATTCGGAAAGTTCCTTGTCAGCGGCTAGGGCAACGGCTTCAGCAGAGCCTGGGAGAGCGACTGTGAGCGAATGTCCAAGGCCGGATGTTATCTCGTGACCGCGTGGCCCCAACGGATCGGACTTTACTATCTCATCAGCGAGATCCCCGACCAATGAAGTCATTTCCGCGGTAAGCACCAAGTCTTGACGACTCCGGTCAAGACGTTCATACGTGATCTTTAACTTCACGGTACGGAACTCCGAGATTTCGGGAATGTGTGGTGGTTCACAGATTCTGCGATTTCGAGTGCTTTGTGCTCAACATAGGCGCACGAGAGCGCGAAGGGAATGGGGAGGACTCCCCGTCTCGCTTGGCAGGTGCCACCGAGCAGCATTCGTTCGTCAGGGGGACACCCTTCATGCCGCGGCCTTTCGCAACTGACGGGACCCCAGCAGCGAACGCAGGCTCACAGCCGCTCGCCAGCGCTGCCAACGGGGATATGTCGATGCCATGGCCCTGCGGGCCCCGTCGACGCGCGACCAGTAGTCCGCGACCTCCGCATCGGACGGCTCGCCCGGGCCGAAGACGCCAGCATCGGCCGCATCCGCAAGGTCCTGAACCCCCAACGCGGACAGCCCGATCCCCTGCTCGCGCCGGGTTGAGGCCGCGGGGACAGAAGCGCCGAGATCGGCCGCTCGGTCGACGATCTCGCGCCAACCCCCCGCCAGACGGGTGGTCGGGGCCCCTTGCGACCGTCGCCGACGCCGACGCGTGCCCTTGGCCAACACGATCACCGCGCAGGTCCCGAGCACCACGGCCAGCGGCGGGCCGGCGAACCGAGCTGTGGTCAGAAGCCACGCCGGCATGACAAAGCCGGGGTCCGTCGGACCGTCGATCAGCCCCTCGGCTCCGGCATCGGCCGTCCCGAGGGAGTCCGCCGATCCCGGCGGGCGCGACGCTGGCGGCGGCGGCACGACCTTGGTGTCGAAGTCTTGCGCCGCTGGGGGCTCCTGCTGGTCGGGCTTCTTGGTGCGATCCGGCATGAAGACCGTTTCCGGCACGCCGACCCAGGACCCATCCGAGGAGAGCACCTCCACCCAGACGTGCACGTCCTGGCCACGAACTGCGCCACCTTCGGGCACGGTCGCCCCGACGACAACACGCGCCGGAACACCGAGTTGGTTGGCGACGAGCGCGAACACGGCGGCATACTGCTCGTCGTTGCCGACCGGCTGCTTGACGTTCGCGAAGGTCAGCAGCCGACCGACGCCGTGA
>Ga0116159_1001015_pt1 | contig 30987 bp, 26 predicted proteins | sample AD_JPNAS1_MetaG_FD_89878 | JGI IMG/M metagenome (GOLD analysis project Ga0116159, IMG submission 89878) | Active sludge microbial communities of municipal wastewater-treating anaerobic digesters from Japan - AD_JPNAS1_MetaG | ecosystem: Engineered > Bioreactor > Anaerobic > Digestate | place...
GAAGACGGGGGGCGCATCACCGCTGGATCGGTAAATGACCGGAATCGTCGCGGTCCCGCCGTGTTCGGGACGGATGCGGATCGGTTGCTTGAGAGGGTATGTCCCGCCGCGGAAACGGACCTCAATCCGTTCAATCGCTTCAGCCGGGTGCCGTGCCTTGAATTCGGCTACCGCCTGTTGCGCGCGTTCAAAGGTGGCGAACGGACACCACCACGAACCGGACGCCGTATCGCAGCCGTTGGGCGAGACGTGAAATGTTTTGGACGTGCCCGCCTCAGCCCACGTTATCATGGCCAACATCCCCAGCATCATTCTTGAAACCGTACGCATCATAAACCTCCCCTTTTTTCACTACGTAACATAACAGACCCGCTTATGGAGGGAAAAGCCTTTTGTCTTCCCGTCATTCCGCTGTTGCCAAAAGTCGGCCTTCTTTCTATGCTACAGGTGTATGGCAGACAAGCGTTGGGAGAAGGAGAGCGTATGGCTTTGAATCGAGTGAGGGATGTGGATGACCGGGTTGCGGTGCGTCGCGTGCTGATGAGTGTTTCGGACAAGAGCGGCTTGGACGTTTTGGTTCCCGGCTTGCTGGAGACCTGTCCAAACGTCGTGATCTACTCCACGGGCGGCACCTTTGCGGCCGTACGGGATATGCTTGACCCGGCAGTGGCCGCCCGGCATCTGGTCGCGGTTTCCGAGTATACGGGGCAACCGGAAATGCAGGGCGGGCTGGTCAAAACGCTGGACTTCAAAATTTACCTCGGCTTGTTGAGCGAGACGTACAACGAGGCGCACCGGCAGGATCTTTCGCGCGTCGGTGCTGAACCGATCGACATGGTGGTTGTGAATCTCTATCCTTTCAGCCAGACCGTCGCGCGCGCCGGGGTGACCCCGGAAGACGCCCGCACGAACATCGACATCGGCGGCCCCTGCATGGTGCGGGCTGCGGCGAAGAACTATCTGCGTGTGGCCTCGGTGACCGATCCGGCGGATTATGCGGCGTTGCTGGAGGAACTCCGCCGGACAGGCGGCACACTGGGGTTCGGCACCCGGCTGCGTCTGATGAAAAAAGCTTTCGCCCATACGGCGGGCTATGATCAGGCGATCGCGGCCTTTTTCGCGGATGTCGCGGAGCCGGATGCCCGAAGCGCGTATGAGGTACGCGACCGATTATGATTGATCTGCATCTCCATTCAACGAATTCGGACGGTTCGGATACGCCTGAAGAATTGGTGATCAGCGGTTGTCAGGCCGGGCTGACGGCTCTATCGCTGACAGACCATGATACGCTGGACGGCACGGAGGAGTTTCTGAATGCCTGCCGCGCGAACGGCATGACCGGGATATCAGGCATCGAAATCAGTGCGCATCTCGATGAGGGGCCGGGCGAACTGCATATTCTGGGATATGGCCTGAACCCTACTCATCCGTTGGTGGTGGAGAGTTTGGATCGGGTGTTGGAAGGCCGCGCTTGGCGTAACGAGCAGATTCTGGAAAAGCTCAATGGACTGGGGCTGGAATTGGAGTGGGCGGACGTGCTGGCCTATGCGGACGAACATGTGGTGGGGCGCGCGCATTTCGCGCAGGCCCTGATCGACCGCAGTTATGTCTCTTCCTGTTCCGAGGCGTTCGAGCGGTATCTCGGGAAGGGCGCACCGGCCTATGCGGATCGGTACCGCCTGTATCCCGAGGAGGGGATCCGCATGATCCGCGAAGCCGGAGGGGTGGCGGTGATTGCGCATCCCTTCTCCTGGGAGTTGCGCGAAGCGGAGTTGGAGACCGGTCTGCGCGAATTGAAGGCGTACGGGCTGACCGGCATGGAGGTGTTGTACTCAGAGTACACGCGCGAACAGACGGTCACGCTGATGCGGTTGGCGAAGCGCCTCGATCTGCTGCCGACCGGCGGCTCTGATTATCACGGGCTGGCCAAGTCCGACATCCGTTTGGGAACGGGGTTCGGATCGTTGCATGTGCCGGATGCCTATCTGCCGCCATTGCTGAACGCGATCGGGTCCGACAGCGCCTGGGTGGTCAGGCCGGATTAACCCTGCGCGACACCGCAAAAAAAAGGATGGGTATGGATTGGACGGAGACCCTCGCGGAATTGATCCGACGCACGACAAGCGATCTGCCTCGGGATGTGGAGGCTGCGTTGCGTACCGCCGAGGCGGCGGAACCCGCGCACTCTCAGGCGGCCCGGCTGTTGCGGGCGATCGGAGAGAATACGCGGTTGGCGCGTGCGCAGTCCACCCCGCTCTGTCAAGACACCGGAACCCTGACTTTTTTCTGGCGGGTGCCGCGTGAAAGCGATACCTTGGCACTGGAAGAGGCCACGCGCGAGGCAGTGGCGCTCGCCACGCGCAACGGCTGGTTGCGACGTAATACGATCGACACCCTGACAGGCTCTTCGGTGGATGAAAATGTCGCGGAAGACTGTCCGGTCTGCCACATTGAGCAGGCCGATACGGAGACGACGGAAGTCTGGTTGTTGCAAAAAGGCGGCGGCTGCGAAAACATGAGCACGCAATTCTCGCTTCCGGACGAGGCATTGGGGGCCGGCCGCGACATGGAAGGGGTGCGTCGGTGTCTGCTTCAGGCTGTGTGGCAGACGCAAGGTTTTGGTTGCGCCCCGGGCATTCTGGGCGTGTGCGTTGGCGGGGACCGTGCGGAAGGCTACCGGGTCGCCAAACAGCAGTTGCTGCGACCGTTGGATGATGAGGCCGGAATCCCCGAGTTGGCCGCGCTGGAACGGCGTGTCCTGACGGAGGCCAATCAACTTGGTATCGGGCCAATGGGTATGGGGGGGCGGACCACATTGCTGGGCGTGAAAATTACGGCGCGGACGCGTCTGCCCGCCTCCTATTTCGTGACGGTGGCCTACCTCTGCTGGGCATGCCGCCGACGCGGCATACGGTGCGGCCGCGGGGGGGAACGGGAGTGGCTGGGATGACGATCATGACGGAGACGATATTACAGACTCCGCTTTCGGAGGCCGCGGTGCGCGGATTAAACGCAGGTGACGGAGTGCGTGTCTGCGGACGGGTATACACGGGGCGGGATCGTCTGCACAAGTTTCTTATGGAAGGTGGCGCTTGTCCGGTATCGTTGCGGGATGGCGTCCTGTTCCATTGCGGCCCTGTGGTGGTGCCGGAAAACGGGGGGTGGCGGGTGGTCGCCGCAGGTCCGACCACTTCCATACGCGAAGAGCCTTATATGGCCACGCTGATCGAACGCTTCGGTGTGCGCGCGATCATCGGCAAAGGCGGGATGGGCGACAAGACCCGCGAGGCTTGCGTTCGGTTCGGCTGCGTGTACCTTCAGGCGGTGGGGGGGGCGGCCACACTGTTGGCACAACGCGTCAGCCGTGTGGACGGGGTCAGTTTTCTGGAAGAATTCGGTGCCACGGAAGCGATGTGGCATTTCGAGGTAAACGGAATCGAGACGGTGGTCGGCATGGATGCCCGGGGCCGGAGCCTGTTCGATGAAGTGCGCGAGGCCTCCGGCGGCGTGTTGAAAAAACTACTCGGCATGTAAGGCAAAGCGCATCAAATGCGTAATCAGGTTGCGGCCCGAAGACGCGTCTTTCCACACCTTGCTTTTTTTATGCGCCATACACCCGGTAATCTGCTAAAATAGTTGAATTCTGCAAGCTACAGGAAGCCGTGAATGCGTATCGTCTTTATGGGATCATCAGACGCCTCCGCCACTGCGCTAAGGGGGATTTTGAGGTTACCGCTGCTGAACGTTGTCGGCGTGGTGACACAGCCGGACCGTCCCGCGGGACGGCGTCAGCGCTTCACACCCTGCCCCTGTAAAGCTTACGCCACCCGCAAGGGGGTGGGGCCGATAATCTCGCCCGAAAAGGTGAACGCGCCGGAGGTGCTCGACCAGATCGCCCAACTCCGTCCGGATGTCATTGCCGTAGTGGCCTTCGGTCAGTTTTTGGGCAAACGACTGCTGGCACTGCCGCCGTACGGTTGCGTGAACGGTCACTTTTCTCTGCTGCCCCAATATCGCGGGGCAGCCCCCGTGCAGGCCGCGATCGCTGCGGGGGATCCTGTTTCCGGTGTGACCATCATGCAGATGGCTGAAGGAATGGATGACGGCGACATGCTTCTCAAGGCGATCGAACCGATCCATTCGGATGATACGGCGGCGACGCTCATGGATCGACTCGCGATTCTGTGTGCGGTGACGTTGGCCAAGGCGCTGCGGCTGATGCAGGAAGGCGGGTTGAAGCGCGAGCCTCAGGACCATGCGGCAGCCACGTATGCGCCGAAAATCCAAAAGGCGGACGGACTGATCGACTGGCATGCCTCCGCCGTGGTGATCGAACGGCGTATCCGTGCGTACGACCCGTGGCCCGGAGCCTTCACCTTTCTGCCGGAACGGCTGAACGGGAAACAAGGGAACAAGGCTCGTTTGAAAGTGTTCCAAGCCGAGGTGTGGCGGGACCCGGTTCCCCATATGCAGGATTACGTGCCGGGGCAGATTTGCGAAATATCCCCGTCCGGACCGATAGTGGTCACGGGCAATATGCCGTTGCGTCTCACGGGGGTTCAGTTGGACGGCAGCCGCCGCATGGATGGCAAGTCCTTTTTGAACGGGCATCCTATGCAGCCCGGTGACCGGTTTTCTGCGGTTGCCGCGATGCAGCCAGATCCCGAAATGTCAGGAGGTGTGCAATGAATGTGAGAAAAGCTTGGTGGTGGAGTGTGCTCGGCCGTGCGGGAGGGCTGATTGTATTGGGGGTGGGTTTGGTCTCGCCGACCGGATGCGTGACCAATCCCATCACTGGAAAACAGCAGATCAGCCTTGTGGGAAAGAGTGAGTTGATCTCTCTGTCCCAGCAGGCCGTGCCGTCGCAATTCTCATCGGATTACGGGGTGGTGTCCGACGCTCAACTCAATGCTTATGTCGCTCAGGTCGGACGCAGGCTGGTCGCCACGCTGAAGCCTTCGGATGTGGTTTTCCCGGATATGCCTTTCTCCTTTCAGGTGGTGAACGCGGTCTATGTCAATGCTTACGCATTTCCGGACGGGACCATCGCCATCACACGCGGGATGTTGGCGGAACTGGAGAACGAGGCACAGCTTGCGGCGGTGCTTGGACACGAGATCGCTCATGTGAATTGCGGGCACACCGCATCCGCCATGAGCAAGGGTACGGTGTATGACGCGCTGGTTTCCGGCACGCAGGGGTATCTGGCGAGCCGCGGCAGCGCGTGGACGGATTTGGCGGGGACCGCAGGCCAACTTGGCAGCGCGGTGGTTCTTGCCAGCTACAGCCGGGAACAGGAGCGGCAGGCGGATCAGGGCGGCATGCTATATCTGGTGCGGGCGGGTTATGATCCTCAGGGGATGGTGGACCTGATGCGTCTGCTCATCCGCATCAGCGGTTCCAACCCTTCGATGATCGAACAGATGTTCTCATCGCATCCGATGAGCACGGAACGGTTGGAAACCGCCGAAACGCGGTTGCGGGAGGAATATGCGGGACAGAACGTCGGTGTCGTGAACCAGGCCGCATTCCTCGCGGCCACTGCGTCCATCCGGAAGAATCGGGCCGCGTTCCAGCATTTCGCGGCGGCGGAGGCGTTGCTCGCGCAAAAGCAGGCCGCGGCAGCCAAAACCCGGGCCGAGCAGGGTTTGCGGATCGCGCCGAATGATTATGTGGGGCTGATGCTGGTCGCGCAGGCCGAACGACAGAGCGGGCAGATCGGGGCCGCGCAGCAGACGGCTCTCCGCGCGGTTCGCCTGTATCCTGCCGGCGCGCGCGCGCACGGTATGCTGGCGCAGTGTGCGTTGCAGAAAAAAGAGTACGCCGCAGCTGTCGCCCATCTGCAAGTCTTCGAACGGCAGGTTCCGGGTGAACCCCATACCTCTTTTTACAAAGGCTTGGCCTATGAGGGCATGGGACGTAAACCGCAAGCCGCGCAGGCATATCGGGCTTTTGTGAGACGCAGCGGCACGCAGTCTAGAGCAGCCCAATACGCGACGCAACGGTTGCAGCATCTCACAGGAATGCCGTAACCAGCGACCGGCCGCGTGCCCCATGATCCTCGATACGCATTGATGGCGACGAAATCGGAAGGAGACGAGCAGCGTTGGGTGATGTTGTGGTTTGCGTTAGTCGTGGAGGTCTGATGGACAGGAAAGAGAACGGACACGTATGGGGGGTGGGGATTGTCGGAACGGGACTGATCGCGCATTTTCATGCGCGGGCCGTGGCGGAAACGCCCGGTGCCCGTCTGGTCGCGGTCTGCGGACGGAACGCTGCGCGTACGGCGGCGTTTGCGTCAACATACGGGTGTGAAGCGGTTTCCTCGCTGGAGGATCTGGTTTGCCGGAGCGAGTTGGATGTGCTGATGATCGCGACGCCTTCCGGCGCGCATCTGGATGCCGCAATCGCCGCGGCCCGCGCCGGGAAACATGTTTTGTGCGAAAAACCGCTGGAAATCTCGAGGGCTCGGATCGACACCATGATCCATGCGCATCGCGAGGCCGGCACACGCCTGGGATGCATTTTCCAACTCCGGTACATGTCTGCGCTGGAACCGATTCGCGCCGCTCTTCGCGAAGGGCGCTTCGGGACGCTCACCTATGCCGGGGCATATGTGCCATGGTGGCGGGATGCGGCATATTACCATGATTCGTCTTGGCGCGGGACGTGGAAAGGGGATGGGGGAGGGGCTTTGATGAATCAGGCGATCCACATGATTGATCTGTTGTGCGACCTGCTTCCCCCGGTCATCTCGGTAAGCGCGCATGTTTCCGCTGTCGGCCATCCCGGAATTGAAACCGAAGATAGTGCGGTGGCCTCGCTCGGTTTTGAAGGCGGGGCCGTGGGGGTGGTGTACGGCACGACCGCAGCCTGGCCAGGACAGGCAAAGCGGCTTGAAATCAGCGGCACCGACGGCACGGCGGTCCTGACCGATGATCGCCTGACACGGTTTTCCTTCCGCGAAGCGCGCGATTCGGACTCCTCGTGGGTTTCACACGCTCCTTGTGAGACAGCCGCAGGCGCGGCCCAACCCGGTGCCATGTCGCACGCTTTGCACGCTGCATGCTTGGGCGCGTTCCTTGAATCCCTCCAGAACGGAACACCCTTTGCGATCTGCGGCGAATCAGCCCGTCGTCCTGTGGCTCTGATTGAGGCGATCTATGAGGCGGCACGTACAGGACAGACGGTCCGGCCGAATCCGGACTAGCGATTTCAGCCCGTTTTGGGGTAAATGACCGCCCAAACAATAACGTCGCATAATATATATTATGTCAAGTTTGGCGGCAGGCAGAGACAGAGGAAGCAAGACCGGTAGACAGCACCGCAATTTTTATGATGTTGCGGTCATGTTACGGAGTTCACGGACCCGCGCGTCAATCGTCTTGTGATCCAAACGTTCGAACCGCGTGAAACTGAATCCCTCGACCCCGAACGAGGCCATGACGCTCGCGTGGAAAAGCGCCTCGCGCAAAAGCCGTTCGCTGACACGTCCGGCGCGCGCCAGATAACCCATAAATGCGCCGGCATATGAATCTCCGGCACCGGTCGGGTCCGCCAGACGGCGCACCGGATACGCCGGGACCAGAAATATCCCGCGCTTCGAGAAGAGCATCGCGCCATGTTCGCCTTTTTTGATGACGATATACGACGGACCCATTTTGAGCAATGCCGCCGCACACTCGATCAGATTCCATTTTCCCATCAACTGACGCGCCTCCCCGTCATTCACGGTCAGCAAGTTCGCGCGCCGGATCACCCGGATCAGCGCCGGACGCGCGATCTCGATCCAGAGGTTCATGGTATCCAGTGCCACAAACCGGGCACCCTTCGCCTGATCCAAAACTTGCTCTTGAAGTTCAGGTTGAATGTTACCGAGCAGCAGAAAGGGAGCGCGTTGATAGGCTGCGGGCAAAACGGGCTGAAATGCCGCGAATACCCCCAGTTCCGTCTTCAGCGTGGTCCGCTCGATCATATCCGCGTCATACTCGCACGCCCACCGGAAAGTTGTGCCATTTTGACGCTGGACCCCGGTCAGATCCACGCCGAACGCGGACCAGCGGCGGTCGAAGGACTTTGGAAAATCACTGCCCACCACCCCTACCGCACCGGCGCGGGTATAAAACGAAGCGGCGACCGTGCTGTAAGGGCATGATCCGCCCAGCAAGTTTTTCCGGTCGGCCGTCCGTGTCCGGATATCATCCAAGCCAATCGATCCGACAACGCACAGCCGAACCGCATCCTGTTTCCGTGCCATTATGTATTCGACTCCTTTTCCTTTTCCGTTTGCAGATGACGCAGCAGCCCTTCCAGCGCCAACAGATATCCGGTGCCGCCGAACCCCATCACCTGACCGAGGCAGACCGGTACCGTCAGACTGGCATGCCGAAAGGGTTCGCGCCGATGGGTGTTGGTCAGGTGAACCTCAACCACGGGGAGCCCACAGGCCGCGATTGCGTCGCGTAACGCGACGCTGGTATGCGTGTACGCCGCAGGATTGATCACCACCCCGTCGAAGCGTTCCCGTGCCCGACCGATCACGGCCACCAGTTCTCCCTCCGAATCACTTTGCATGTCTTCGACTTCCACATGACGTTCCGCTGCCAAGGCACGCACCCGGTCCATGATTTGCTCGAGGGTTTCCCGCCCGTACCATGCCGGTTCACGCATGCCCAACCGACTAAGATTCGGTCCATTCACCACGAGAATTCGCATCGTTATCATCCTCCTTGCCTGTTCCGTATTCCCGCTCTCGATTCCGCTTGGCGGTCACCGCTTTTGCGGACACGGTCATATGTCGTCCGTCGCGCGTCCTGACCGTCAACCGCCCGCGCAGGATATCCCGGCCGATCACCTGCCCCTCCTCTTCAACGTCCGTCCGCGTTTCATCGGCGGCCGGGAATGTCACCACACTTCGTAACGGCGGGAGACATTCCCCGTATTCGCAATACTGTTCGTACTCGAAACGCAGGCAGCATTTCAGACGGCCGCACGTGCCGTTGAGGGTGACCGGATTGAGCGACATCTCCTGACTTTTCGCCATCAGCACGTTGACCGGCTCAAACTGTTTCTGCCACGTGCAGCAACAGGCGGCGCGACCGCACGATCCCAAACAGCCCAGAAGCGCGGTCTCATCGCGGATTCCGACCTGCCACAGATCCACATGCGTTTTGAAATCCCGCTGGATCTGTCCCACAAACCGACGCAGGTCCACCGGGATTTGTGCCGTATAGCGGATGAAAAAACGGTCCCGACCGTAGGAAAACCGCGTGTGCAACAGTTTGACATGCCCTTTCTCGCGGCTCACCGAAAGCTGGAATGCCTGTGTCGCCTTTTCGGCCAACTGCGCGTTCTCGTTTAGCCGCGACACGTCTTCCGCACCCTGTTTGCGCACAATGCGAAAGGCGGGGCCCCTCCCCTCCCCCTCGCCTAGCTCGGTGTGTCCGGTCAGATCCAGCACCGTACCGTAGTCCAGTCCGTATTCCAACTCAGCCAGACATACTTCCCCCGGCACCACCGTGACCGATGCGGGCACACGACATTGATAAACGCTGTTTTCAGGCAACCGTATGCGTGCGAGAGTCAACATAGGGCATTTCCTAGACTACGCCATGATCGATGCGGTCCAACGTATACGCCAGAACCGTATCATCCGGGATGCTGCGCTCCATCTGGCGCACCGAATCCTCAATGAACCCGAGATTGGCAAAGGTCCGGTCCAGGGGCAGACGGGCCGCCCGCTCACGCAGCACCTCCAGCCAAGGCTTGTGAAAAACCACCCCGGGATCTCCTCCGGCACGCAAAACCATGAGATCGCGATACCAGCGAAGCAGCGTGAGTTGAAAATCCGCCCGCATTTCGCGGTAACGCGAACTCACACGGGCCTCGAGGACATCGTCGTCTTCCTCCACCATTGCCGCGCTCTGTTTCGTTTCCTCGCGTACCCGCCGCTCCGCCTCCTCTTTTATTTCGCCAAGTATGGCCGCGAGTGCGCTGGACAAGGCCAGATTCTCCAGCGTCTGCCCCCAAAGCGGACTGGCCAGGATCTCTAGCACGCGGCTTTTCCACGGTTCCTCCAGATCGCGGAAAAGGTCTAGATCGATCCGTTGGCAACGCGAGACCACAGTCGGCAGCAGAGACTGGGGGTTCTCGCACAACAGGAGGAAGATCGTCTTTTCGGGAGGCTCCTCCAACGTTTTGAGAAACGTGTTGGCGGACGCATCATTCATCCGGTCGGCCCCGACCAAGACCCCGGCCTTCCATCCTCCGGACAGCGCGGTCTGGGTCACTTCGCGGATCAAGTTCTCCCGTATCTGCTCGACGCTGATGATGCGGGATTTTTTTTCAGGGAATATCCAGTGAATATCGGGTTCCAACCGCGTTGTCACGCGGCGGCACCCTTCGCAGGCTCCGCACGGCCGCACGGTTTCACGGCAGAAGAGGGTTTGCAGAATGCGTTCAGCAAACGTCAGGGCGGCGCCGCGTACCGGCCCGACGATCAGGTATCCGTGTGCCGGATGCCCGATTTCGATGGCTCGGTGCACCATCGCGAATTTTGCGTCAGCATCCATCAGGCGATTCCCCTGCCAATAAGCATCTCGTAACGGTCTCGCGGATCCGCTCCGCCACTCGATCCGTCTCCTCATCCGTGTTCACGACCGCAATCCGGTCGGGGGCCAAGCGGGCTAAATCCAGAAAACCGCGACGCACCTGTTCATGAAACGGTTTCGCCTCGCGTTCGAACCGGTCAAGCCCGGCAGCGGCGTTTCGCGCATGGCGATCCCGCAGGCGAGCCCCCCCGACTCCGGGCGGCACATCCAACAGAAGGGTCAGATCGGGCGTCAGCCCGCCGGTAGCGAACGTGTTCAGCCTACGCAACATGTCGAGGTCGAACCCCCGCGCGTACCCTTGATAGGCGAATGTGGAAACCTCAAACCGGTCGCAGAGCACCCATTCGCCACGGGCCAGGGCGGGACGGATCAGCCGGTCGACATGCTGTGCGCGGCTAGCCAGAAAGAGCAGCACCTCTGTACGCGGCACCGGCGACTCCCCTGCCTGATCATGTTGCAGCAGCGCGCGGATCGTCTCACCCGTAGGCGTGCCGCCCGGTTCGCGTGTGACGGTCACGTCGAGGCCGCGAGCGCGCAGAAATGTTTCCAGCAGGCGGATGTGTGTGGATTTCCCGCCGCCTTCCGGCCCCTCGAACGTGATGAACTTCCCTTGCAACCGGGTATTGCCGTTCTGCGTCATGATGCCGTCACCGCCGTACTCCGCGTCATCGTCTCGTTCCGCTTCACCTTCTGGCCCTCTTTTGAGTCACGCACTTCCCACCCCAAGGACGCAAGTTCGTCACGCAACCGGTCCGCCGCACTCCAGTCCTTTGCCGCGCGCGCCTCGGCCCGGGCGCGAACCCGTTCCGCGACTTCCGGCGGCATCTCGCTGTCCCGGTCTGCGCGTCCGAATCGGATCACCCCAAGAACCGTGTCCAGCCGGTCGAACAGGTCCAGCACAGCGGCGGCGCCCTGGGGCGTCAACGCCGCATCCCGCATCGCGGTGTTGCTCTCCCGCACGAGCGCGAACAGCGCCGCAAGCGCCTCGGGCAGATTCAGGTCGTCGTTGACTGCCTCCGTAAAGGCCACACGCGCCGAGGCGGCCCAATCCGGCAGCGCATCCGCTGGTGCCGAGCCGCCCGCTGCGGCGGTCAGCGCATCGACACATTCGTCGATGCGCGCCAGAGATACGCGGGCCGCGTCCAACGCCTCAAACGTGAAATTCAGCGGCTGCCGGTAGTGTCCGTTCAGCAGCACATACCGGATTTCCCGTCCGGCCCAACCTCGGGACAACAGATCGCGCAATGTGAAAAAATTGCCGAGGGATTTCGACATCTTCTCCCCGTTGACGCGCAAGTGCGCGCAGTGCATCCAATACGCGACGAACGGCTTGCCGGTCGCACCCTCGGCTTGCGCGATTTCGTTCTCGTGATGCGGAAAGAGATTGTCGATGCCGCCGGTATGGAGATCGAACGTCTCACCGAGGTAGCGCATGGCCATGGCCGAACATTCGATATGCCACCCCGGACGTCCCCTGCCCCACGGCGAATCCCATGCCACCTCCCCGTCCTGTTCGTCCCATCCTTTCCAAAGGGCGAAATCGCCGTAGCTCTCCTTTTCGTACTCATCGTGCGAAACGCGCGCGCCGGCACGCAAGGCGGAACGGTCCAGACGCGCGAGCTTCCCGTATGCAGGCCAGGCGCTGACACTGAAATAAACCGAGCCGTCGTCGGATCGGTACGCCAGGCCACGCTCCATCAGTTTCCCGATGAGGTCCAGCATTTCGGGCAGATGATCGGTCGCCGCAGGATAGACTTCGGCGCGCTGGATGTTCAGGGTCGCGAGATCCTCAAAAAAGGCCTGGATAAACGGTGCCGTGAATGTCTTCAGCGGCACGCCGGCCTGCCGTGCGCCGCGGATGGTTTTGTCATCGACATCCGTGAGGTTCATGACCTGCATGACCCGATACCCGTTGAAAATCAGTGTGCGGCGCAACAGATCTTCAAACGTATACGCGCGGAAATTGCCGATATGGGCAAAGTTGTAGACCGTGGGACCGCATGTGTAGAGCCCTACGGTCTCGGGGTTCAGCGGGGTAAAAGGCTCCTTGCTTCGTGACAGACTGTTGTACACCTGCATCATGATTCATCTCCGCGTTCGTTCCGCCTGCTTGAACCGGTGGTCGCGCGCCGGGAAATCGTGGCGAGGGCCAGCACACTGATCCCCTCGTGACGCCCCACCGCCCCCATGCGCTCATTCGTTTTGGCTTTGACTGACACCCGGTCTGCTTCAATCCCCATGAGCGCGGCGAGCCGCGCGCGCATGGCGGGAAGATGCGGTTGCAGTTTCGGGGCTTCCGTGATGACGGTGGCATCCGTGTTCACGACAGTCCATCCCTTGTGGTCAAGACGTTCGATCACGGCTGTTAGAAACACCGCGCTGTCGGCATTTTCCCAACGGGGATCCGTGTCCGGAAACATCTGGCCGATGTCACCCTCCGCGGCCGCACCCAACAGTGCGTCGCACAACGCGTGGATCAGCACATCGGCATCCGAGTGTCCAATCAGCCCCCGAGAATGCGGGATCTCGACTCCGCCCAGCACCAGACGGCGGTGGTCCGTCAGCCGGTGTGAGTCATAGCCTATTCCGGTACGTAGCATGGCGACACTATACCGGAAACCCTGCTGTGGGACAAACCGAAAGGCGGAGCGAGAATAAACCATGGAATCATTTGGTCCACAGATTACGCAGATTATAAAGCTTAAGGCGCGACTTGCAGCGCCGCGAAAGCGGCTTCCAACGCTTCGTTCCCCACCGAGTCGAGCCCGATCTCAAACGGCGTGAACACGGGAGACTCGTCCGTCCACAAGTACGGGAAGAGCACGTACACCGGAAGATACGCGACAGCAGGTTGATTTCGGGGCCATGCGGCACCCACCAGCAATACGCGGTCGCGGTCTAACAAATGGGCAATCGGCAGGACATGCTCATCAGCCCCGGATTTGAAAAAGGTTTTGTTGCTAGGCACATGCCACCCCGCGCTGAAATTCGGCGATCGTGACAGAGGGTACGCCGCCCGATCACCGATCTTCAGGGAGAGGTGCGCGTAGGCGTTCGTTCCGACCGGCAGCCGCGTCAAGGCGTAGGCATACCCTTTGCCGACATCAGCCTGCGCAACAAGCTCTTGCGGGAAACCGCAGAGTGCTGGATTTGGCACGCTGCCGCCGATCCATATCAGTTTGCCTCCCGCCGCGCGATACGCAATCAGGCGGCGGACGAGAACCTTGGGATCCATCCCATGGTAAGGAGAAGTCTTTTGAGCGAAAACCAATAACAGCGGCACCCGTTCTGCGGATATCCCCTCCGCCATCACCCGTCGCACATCCAGCAGGACGGCGTTCCTGCCGCGCTTGCGCAGCGACGTGGCGGCTTGCGCGGCCAGCACGCGGTCGTTCGGCCCCAGCATCCCCTCGTTCATGCGCCAAGTCGGTTCCGACAGCACGCCCAACAGCGGCGCGTCGGGCCTGACCGCTGTGGTCAATCCTTTCACGAAGGAGTCCTCATTATAGTTCCGGTTAGCCACAAACTCGTCAAACCAGACGTTGAACCGCTGCCGCACCGCCTCCGTCATCGAGGGATCGCTATCGCCCGCAGCCAGCCGCTGTGCCGTGAGAAAGTCACGCAACAGCCGCTCCACCGCCCAACAACCCAGATCTGAAAGACGTTTCGCAAGCTCCTGACAGGACTCGGCTTTTCGCGTCATCGTCCACTCGGCCGCCGCCTCGACAATCGGCAGCCCGTGTGCGGAACAGACCCCTACCCCATCGAGTCCGGCCCGCATCACATCCAGAAGCGCCTCATCCGCACTCTTGCCGGAATCGGTCGCGGACATGTTCGCCACGCGCGCGTCCCACACCGCTTTCGCGGCGGATTCTTTCTCCACCCAGCCGAGATCAAGGCCCGACTGCATCGCGGCCATAGGCGTCCCGTCCGGAAAACGGAGCCCCCACCCCTTGTCTCCCCATGCGTACGTCGCCAGATGCGCAATGGGGTCATGGTTGCAGGCCACCATATCCGCAGTCGAATGTCCCAGAATGGCGAACCACAACAACGCGCTCTCCCGGCGGTTTTCGCGCAACGCGCGCACCATCAGCGTAAAGGCCACACCACGTCCGGTGTCCGAATGAAAATGATACCGTACCGTCATCTTGGGGTTGCAACCCTCCAGAAACGCTTTCTCCTCCGGTGTGATCCGCGGATCCTCGCTCAACTTGAGAAACGAATCCGGATAATGACTGTCGGCACAGAATGTCCGCAGCACCTCACCTTGCAAGTGCGTACACCACGGCTCCGGCATACGCAGGGCAAGCGCGCGCGCCACCGTGTCGTGCCCCGCACCCCACCCGGAGGCCAGCACCGGCATCATCCCCACCACCGCGAACAGCGCTTGTTTCCTCATCTCTCTCCCCATGTTAGAACGTGATCCGGAGGCAAGACGGATCCGCCGGATCCAAGGCCGCCTCATATCGGGTCAATCCGGTTTTCGCAAAGCCTTTCTTGAGCTTGCCGTCGATGTGGAATTTCGAATGACCCAGACTCGCGCAACGGAAGAGCGCGTCCGCATGTCGGTATTCCATCTCCACGCCGCGATGCGGGCAGAGCAGCGAAACCGCCGCATACGCGTTTTCGCCGGTCCGTCCGATCAGCATCGGTTGCGGCAGGCGCGCGTCGAGGATTTTGACCGATCCGCCCACAGCGGCGAGGCTTGGCACCCGGTTCAACCGTATCGTGACCGCACGGCCTTCAAGGGTGTAGGCTTCCGCCGGGATCTCCGGCGCATTTCCTTTTTTCGACAGGGTGGCACATCCGGCATTCCAGCCGCAAGCGCACGTTCCCGCACCCAGAGCCGCCAAAGTCTGACGGCGAGACACCTCTTTCATCTCTCCCCCCTTTTTCAAGTCAGCACACGTCATTTCACATCTTCATCTTACCCGATTTCCTTTGACGGAACACGCATATTCGATTATAAAACCCTCTTGATGAGCACACAAAAACCCTTAATTCGAGTCGGGTTGTTCGGTTTCGGGCGCACGGGCGCCGTGGTCGCCGCAGAAATGGTCGACTCCCCCCGCTGCACGCTTTCCTGGGTGGTGCGCAAAAGCACCAGCCGCATGGGGGAATACGTGAGCCGGTTGCACGGAGTGGATTCGGATGAAGGGATGATCCACTGGATTGGCAATGTGAACGACGAGTTTTTCGTGAACAACCCGGTGGACGTGATTGTGGATTTTTCCACTTCCGAAACCGTCCACCTCTACCGAAGCGCGGCCCAGCAAGGCACACGTATTCTTTCCGCGATTTCCAACTACAATCGAGAAGACCTGACGGAACTCAAAAAACTATCGCATAAAACCGCAGTGCTCTACTCGCCGAACATCTCCATCGGCGTGAATCTGTTGCTGTTGACAGCCATGGTGGTCAGCAACGTGATCCCACAGGCTGATGTCGCGATTCTTGAAGAACACTTCAGCGAAAAACCGGACGTGTCGGGGACCGCCTTGCGGATCGCGAAAAAACTGAAGCTCGATCCCGCCACTTGCGTCAAATCCATCCGCGCGGGGGGGATTGTCGGGAAGCACGAGGTTTTATTCGGGCTGCCCAACCAGACGTTGCGCATCTGTCATGAAAGCATCACCCGCTCTGCTTTCGGGCGCGGCGCGCTGACCGGTGCCGAATGGCTGATGGAGTGCCCGAAGGGGTTTTACACGATGGAGCAGTTGGTGGCCAGCCGCTTCCGGGACGCGCTGTCGGAACTACGGTGACCGCTGCGGACCGGGCGTTCCGTGTTGTTGAAAAATTAGGGTGGCGTTCCGGATATCTTCCGCGATCTGACTCGCGAGGGCTTCAGCCGAATCGAACACGCACTCATCGCGCAACCGCTCCAGAAACACGACCTCGATCGTTTGGCCGTACAAATCCCCTTCGAACCCAAGCAGGTGCGTTTCCAACACAGGGCGTTCGGGGCGCACATCCGTGAAGGTCGGGTGCATTCCCAGATTCGCCACACCGTTATAGGCGGCATCGCCCGTCAGTACGCGCACGGCATAGACTCCGTTGGGCGGCAGCACATCCGAGCGAGGATGCAGGTTGGCCGTTGCCACACACCGGTCCCGGCCGAGCCCGCGTCCGCGCACCACCACATCCCGAATCGAAAAGGGGCGTCCAAGCATTGCCGCCGCGTCCTTCAAACGCCCTTCCCGCACGGCATACCGAATCCGCGTGCTGGAAATCTCCACTCCCTGATAGCGGGCATACGGTACGATCACCACACGGTACCCGTAGATCCCGCCGTACCGGGCGAGCTCCTCCGGCGTGCCTGCAGCGCGTCGGCCGAAACGCCAGTTATCGCCGCAGCGGATCTCACGCAGTCGTGTGCCTGGCGAGGGAGCGTTCTGACCTGTGCCCGTTTGCGGAGGCGCCCCGCACAACCAGCGGATAAAGGTTTCCGGCTTCCGGACCGCAAGTTTCCGGGTGAACGGCAACAGCAGGACCCCGTCCACTCCGGACAGTTCCAGCCGGTGCAGACGCTCCTCCAGTGTGCACAGCAGCGGGGGGCACTTCGAGGGCGCGAGCACCGCCATCGGATGACGGTCGAAGGTCAGGACCCATGCCTGCCCGCCGACTTCGCGGGCCCGTTCCACCGTGCCTCCCAACACAAGCTGATGTCCCTTGTGCACCCCGTCAAAAAATCCGACGGCCAGAAAAACCGGTCCCGGAATCCGCCGGAAAGAAACGGCTTGGCGTAGGATTCTCATGCGCGTCTCCCTGCGAGGCGGTACAGGGGAATCACCCGTTCGGCGAGAAGCGCAGGCGTGAGCCGCAGAACCGCATCCAACGGCAGCGCATCCTCAACCCGGAAGGGACCGGAAGCGGTGCGTCGCAGCGCGTCGAGACACGCGCCGCAGCCCAAGGCCTGGCCCACATCATGGGCCAATGTGCGCACATAGGTGCCTTTGGTGCAGACCACCTCCACATGCGCCAGCGGCGGGGTCCATTCGGTCAGGTTGAAACGGTAGACGTGCACAAAGCGGGGTTTACGCTCAACCTCCTGCCCTTTACGCGCCAGTTTGTAGAGCGGCACACCGTTCACTTTGATCGCTGAAACCATGGGCGGCGTCTGGAACAAATCCCCCGTGAATTCGGTTAACTTCGCTTCGAACGCTTCACGCGTCACCGTATCCCAAGGTTTTTCCTCAAGCGTTTCGCCTTCCCTGTCCTGCGTGGAGGTGGTCCGGCCCAACCGTATCACGGCGGAATAGGTCTTGTCCCCAGCCATGACCTGATCCGAGCATTTCGTACCCTTGCCCAGCAGAATCAAGAGCAAGCCCGTGGCGCCGGGGTCCAACGTGCCTCCATGCCCCACCTTCTCCACACGAAACGTTTTCCGGATGAGGCGTACCAGATCATGCGAAGTGTACCCCGACGGTTTATCCACCAGCAGAAGACCGTCAAAAGGGGTCAGGGAGGAGGGCGCGTTCGAATAACGTGTCATCTCAACGGGTTTTCCTCTCGGCTCAGCCGGGCGGGACGTCGGGAGCGGGGTTCGTTTCGCCGTGCGTTTCTAACCCCTCCAGCCGACTCAGCACATCCAGAACGCGATCCCCCTTTTCCAGCGAACCGTCCAATTCAAAGCGGAGACGGGGTGTGTACTTCAGGTTCAGATTGCGGTTGATCAGGGCTTGCAGTTCCTTGGCTTTCCCGGCGAGTTTCCGGATGAACTCCCCGCGTTCACTTTCATGGCCGAAAATCGAGACCTGCACGGTCGCGTTGCGGAGATTACGCGCGACGCGCACCTTCGTCACCGTGATCGCGGCCAAATCCAGCGGGTCGCTGGCAAACACTTTGTACAGCGCTTCGCCGATCTCACGCCGCAACAGGGCGTTCAGCCTTTCTACCCGATCAACGGCCATCGCCTCCTCCTTGCGCCGCAGCGCACCTCATAGGCTGCGCGGCAACTCTTCCAGAACGTAACACTCGACCGTGTCGCCCTCCTGAAACGCCTCGAACCCGTCGAAGAAAATACCGCACTCCTGCGAACCGGTGACTTCGGAAACGTCGTCCTGGAAGTGTTTGAGGGCGGCGAAACGGCCATCCCAGATTTGCTCTTTCTTGCGGAAAATCCGGCACCGCGCATCCGCGCGAATCACACCGTCGAGCATTTGGCAACCCGCCACCCTCCCGGTCTTGCCGATATCGAAAATAGCGCGAATCTCGGCATGGCCCCGAATAACTTCCTTATATTCGGGCGGCAGCAGATCAAGCATGCGCTGCTTCACGAATTCAAGCAGTTCATAGATGATCCGGAAGGTATTGATGCGCACTCCGGCATGACGGGCGAGTTGCTGCACACCGGCATCGCACCCGACACTGAAGCCCACAATCAGCGCGCGACCGGCCGCGGCTTTGTTCACATCCGTGGCAGACACATTCCCGATGGCCTCGTGGATGATGTTCAACGTGACCTTTTCGCTCTTGATTTCGCGAAGCGCCTCGCAAACGGCCTCAGAGGAACCCTGGGTATCCGCCTTCACGATCAGCGCCAACTCGCGGCGCTGGTTCTCTTGCATCTGACTCATCAGCGCATCCAGCGAGGTGGCTTTGGCGCTGGACAGCTCGATCTCCTTCCGCTCTTGGGCGAGTTTCTCCGCCAGTTCGCGGGCACGTTTCTCATTGAGCATCACGCGGAACGCCGCCCCGGCCTCCGGCACACCCGACAGTCCCATGCACTTGACCGCCGTGGCGGGGCCCGCCGACTTCACGCGGCGTCCGCGGTCGTCGATCAACCCGCGGATCTTGCCGAAATGCTCCCCGCACAAAATCGCGTCTCCCACATTCAGCGTGCCTCCCGCAATCAGCAGGGTGGCGGTTGGTCCGAGCCCCTGTTCGAGCTGGGCCTCCACCACGAACCCGTCCGCGCGGCGCGCCGGATTGGCGCTCAATTCGAGCATGTCCGCCTGCAGCAGGATCATTTCAAGCAGATGGTCCACGCCCTTGCCTGTCATGGCCGAGACTTCCACGCTGATGATATCGCCGCCCCACTCTTCAGGAGTCAGGCCCTCGCTTTGCAGCATCTGGCGCACCCGGTCGGGCTTGGCGGTGGGCAGGTCGCATTTGTTGATCGCGATCATGATCTGTACCCCCGCCTGCTGGGCATGCCTGATCGCCTCACGGGTCTGCGGCATGATGCCGTCATCCGCCGCAATGATGATCACCGCGATATCCGTCAGACTGGCGCCGCGAGCGCGCATTGCGGAAAAGGCGGCATGGCCGGGCGTATCCAGAAAGGTGATTTTCCGACCATTGATTTCCACCGTATAGGCACCGATGTGTTGGGTGATCCCCCCCGCCTCGCCGCTGGTGACGCGCGTGTTACGGATCCGGTCCATCAGCGATGTTTTGCCATGGTCGACATGGCCGAGGAAGGTGACCACCGGCGGCCGCGGCAACAAATCCTCGGGTTTGTCGTCCGGGATGGTGTCATCCGCATCCTCGCTGCGCAGTACGGGCCTGCGCTCCGTTGAGCGCTTGGCTTTTTCAATCTCGACTTTGAAGCCGTATTTATCAGCGACCTTCTGCGCCACATCAACCTCCACGCGTTGATTGATGGACGCGAGAATATTGAGTTGCATCAGATCCGCGATCAGCCGGTTAGCCCGGATCCCGAGTTTTTCCGCCAGTTCCTTCACCACCACCGCGCCGCGCAACAGAATGATGCGGTCGGGCGGGGTACCGGATTCCATACGTTGTTGTGACACCGGCGTGAAACGCGACGGACGGCTACCGGGACGCGCGGCAGCCGATGCGGCGGAAGCCGGACGCTGCGGGATCCGTCCGATCTCTTTTTCTTTTTCACGCGTTTTTCCCTCGGGCGTCATGCGGGGAGGCTTCGACATCTCGCGTTCCGGCTCCTTCGCGATCCGTTGCATGAAGGATGCGGCCAACTGCTCCTCAGGCTCCAACTCATCTTCCGCTGACGCATATCGCGCGGGCTTCGTTTTCTGAGCGGTCGGCTTGGCGGCGGCTGGCTTTGCGGCGGTCGGCTTGACGGCGGATGTCGGGCGAGCGGTTGCCGCGGTTGCGGGAGTGGTCTTCTTCTGCGGTGCCGGCGCCGGTTTCTCCGGAGCGGCTGTGGACGGCGGGGTTGTCTCGGCCTCCGCAGCCGGAGCCGGAGCCGCCGGTTCGGGCGACACTTCGCCCCGGGCCCGCACGTCCATTTCCAGGGCGCGCGCACGGTTCGCCTCCAACACCGCCCGGTCCGCCTGACTCTGCGCCATGCGTCGTGACCGTGCCCGCTCCTGTTTGGCGCGTGCGCGTTCGGCGCGTTCGGCACTCGCACGCTCCTTCACCTCGGCACCCAGACCCGCAAAATAAGCCTGAAGGCGCGACACCTCCTGGTCTTCCAGCGCGGACAGGGGCGAATAGGCCTCGATGCCTAACGCATCCGCCTGCTTCAGCACTTCGACACTCGAAGTCTGCATGCTCTTTGCCAATTCAAATACTCTCATCGTCACCCCTTACTCTTCCCTGTCCTCGCCGCCGCTGACCGCTTGGGCCGCCGCCCAGATTTTTTGCACCGTTTCCTCATCAAGCCCAGTCACTTCCTGCAGATAGGGAATCTCGGCCTCGATGATCCCGTCGGTGTTAAGGAATCCGTTCGCCACCAGCGTGGTCGCGATTTCCGTCGTGATGTCCAGCACCTCCGCCAGCGACGCGATCGCGGTTTCACGCTGCTCTTCAAACGTGACCTCTTCCCCGCTCTTTATGATATTGACCCGCCACCCGGTGAGCTTAGAAGTCAGCCGCACGTTTTGTCCGCGCTTGCCGATCGCCAGTGAAAGCTGGTCCGGCGCCACCATCACATTCACGGTGCGCAACTCGTTGGCGTCGATTGAGACACTCTCCAGACGGGCCGGCGCCAACGCCTGCGCGACATACTGCTTGATGTCATCGCTCCATCGGACGATATCGATCTTTTCCCCGTTCAGTTCCCGCACGATGTTCCGTACGCGCACACCCCGCAAGCCGACACATGCGCCAACGGGATCCACCTTTTCGTCCAGCGTTTTCACGGCGATCTTAGAGCGGTATCCGGGGTCGCGTGCCACGCCCATCACCTCGACAATCCCGTCGGCGATCTCTGCGACTTCGAGTCGGAAAAGGGTTTTCACGAAATCCGGGCAGGCACGCGACAGCACTACCGACGGCCCGTTGACCCCGGTCTGCACACGGTACACGTACGCGCGGATCCGGTCACCGATGTTGTAGTCTTCCGTGGGAAGACGCTCCTTGGCCGGCAGAATCGCCTCCGTCTTGCCCAGTTCAACAATCAAGTCGCGATGGGAAATCTGCCGGACCATCCCGTTGACAATGTCGCCGATCCGGTCTTTGTATTCGTCGTACATGTTCTTCCGTTCGGCTTCGCGGATCTTCTGCAGGATCATCTGGCGCGCGGTTTGCGCGGCGATCCGTCCCAACTGGGCCGGCGGCACGGCGACTTCCACGGTTTCGCCAACCTTGGCTCCCGGACGGAGCCTCTGCGCCCGCCGCAGCGAGATGAACCCAGGCCCGGTCTCGTCATTCGAAACAGTGAGCGTGTCATAGGCTTTGATGGCCAAGGTTTTCCGGTCGACCTCCACACGTAATTCATACGTTGAGTCCGATGTTTTGCGGGCGGCCTGCTGGATCGCGGATTCGATGGCTTGGATAATAATTTCCCGGTTGACCCCGCGATCTCGCTCCAGATAATTGATAATCGAAAGCAACTCATTGTTCATCGCCGCACCGCCTTCCGCTTTCAAGGTTCAACCAACAAAAAAGAGCGGGGTAAGCCCCCCCACCCTTTTTATCTCAAAAAGTTAAGTAATCTTACCGTATTCGGGCAAAAGATGTCAATGCACAATACCCCGCCGCATCGGCTTCTTTTCAAGATGGTCAACCCCTCTTTGTTTCACTATAGTTTATATGTTTCCAATGCGCTGTCCAGATTATGCGGACGAGGTGCGGTCCATAGCGGTAAACCCGTTTGCGAATTGGAGTGTGAACATGTCATCAACCTCTGCACGAATTGACCGGTCGCTCGAACTGTTTCATGCCGGATGCGCCTGCTCGCAGGCTGTTTTCGCCGCTTACAGCGACCTGTTCGGTATCGACGAAGCATGCGCCATGCGCCTGTCTTGCGGATTGGGGGCCGGTGTGGGACGCCTGCGTAATGTCTGCGGGGCGGTTTCTGCTATGGCACTTCTGGCCGGACTGAAATACGGAAGCGAAACACCCGGCGATGCGGAGGCCAAACGCAAGACTTACGAAGTGGTGCGGCAGATGGCGTCCGCGTTTCAGGCGCGCCACGGTTCCATTGTCTGCCGCGAACTGCTGGGGACGATACGCTCCGAAACCTCGGCAGTCCCTTCCGAACGCACCACCGCCTATTACGCCACGCGCCCATGCGCACGTCTGGTGGCCGATGCGGCGTCGATCATCGAGGCCACATTGCTTGTGCCGGACGCTCCCTAAACGCAAAAGAAGCTGTTGAACGGGTAGAATTCTGGCAAAGCCCCGTAAACATTGGGTTTTGTCGCGGTCCCCGCCGCACCGTATTGAGATGCGGGCGGAGCCCGCAATCTCAAAGGCTGTGAGACTGTGAGGCGGTTAGGCTATGAGGCGGTTGTGTCCTGTGGTTAAATGATCGATCCCGATCCCGATAGCGATCCCGACCCCGATTCGGATGAAACCCTGAAACCATGAAACCCTGAAACCCAAGAAAGTGTTCTGTGGTGAAACAATCGATCCCGATCCCGATAGCGATCCCGACCCCGATGAAACCCTGAAACCTTGAAACCCTGAAACCCCGAAACCCTGAAACCATGAAACCCAAGAAAGTGTTCTGTGGTGAAACAATCGATCCCGATCCCGATAGCGATCCCGACCCCGATTTGGATGAAACCCTGAAACCATGAAACCCAAGAAAGTGTCCCGTGATTAAACAGTCGATCCCGATCCCGATAGCGATCCCGACCCCGATGAAACCCTGAAACCTTGAAACCCTGAAACCCCGAAACCTTGAAACCCTGAAACCTGAAACCACGAAACCTGAAACCCAAGAAAGTGTCCCGTGGTGAAACAATCGATCCCGATCCCGATAGCGATCCCGACCCCGATTTGGATGAAACCCTGAAGCCTTGAAACCCTGAAACCCCGAAACCCTGAAACCTTGAAACCCTGAAACCTTGAAACCAAAGAGAGTTGAAGGTTCAACTGCTCTTTTTAGGTTAAACGCGCTGGCCGCTGTGCGCCGCCTCACGGAGCGGAGGGCACGGGCACGAACAGGTTCAGCAGCACACCCGGACGGATCCCGTAAAAGGACGCGCGGCGCCCGGTGCCGAAACGTGCGTCCGCAACATCCCCCTGGTCTGCCGCCGCTATCACCACCACCGGATGGAACGACTCCGGTATCTGTTCGATGCGCGTCCAATACCCCACGCGCGTATAGGCGCGGAGGTACCAAGGCAACGGCCAAGTGTCGGGTACGGGAACCGCCACGGCAATCGGCGTGTCGGTTCCCTGTGCCGCCCGCGCGGCCTCCTCAATCGCCGCCACCAGATTCAACGCGTCCGTGCCCGTATGGGCGTAGACATAGGGATTGCGCGGATCCGCAGGCAACCGGAAACAAGCCCGGTAGGCTTGTGCCGCATGTCGGGCGGCCACGAACGCGACCAGCGCCCACACCACGACAGTACCCGCAAGGCGAACTCCCCGTATGTTTTGACGAGCCAGCCACGCCACCGCCTGCCCCACGCCCATGCCCGCCAACAGAATCACCCCGTGCAGAAATGAAAGCGCGCACCAGGGGGTCTTGTACGGAATCGCGCTGTACAGGGCCGTCAATACAAGGGTGTAGACCGCGAGGAAGCGTGTCCAGCGCAAAACCCTCGTCTCCTCTTCACTGGCGTCCGGAAAGCGAAGGAAAGCCGTTACCGTCGCGATCAGCGCGGGCACCAACAGGGCGGCCTCGCTCCAAAGCGGTCCCCGTCCGTATCGGAACCAGAAGAGAATCTTCAGATAGAAATTCCAGGGATGTTGATGTTCCGGCACGGCGGTGGCACGCTTCAGATATGCCTGCGCCGTGGAGAAGAGCGCGTCAACGATTCCGCGCGGATAGGTGAAAAAGGATGAAAAGAGCAGAGCCGCCACCCCGATCGCGACCCCGGCGGCCAAGACCGCATCGCGTGTGCGCCAGACGCGGCGCAACCGGCCAATCCCGCAGGCCGCCACGGTGGCCACTGCCGCCGCGGCAAACGAAAGCACCGCCGTCTCCTTGGTCGCCGCCGCCAGCCCCGCGAAGGCACCAAACCCCGCCGCAGCCCACAGGGTCCGACGCCCGGAGCGCCGTTCCCCCGGCACCTCGGCGGCACGCAACCCCGCATAGCGCACCGCGCACAACAACATACCCGCGAGAAAGGTGACCAACATCGTTTCTTGAATGAAAAACCGGCTGTAGTAGACCATCGCGGGTGAGACCGCCATGCCGAGCAACGCAGTGAAACGCGCACTCCGGTTCACAAACAGACCCTGTCGTTCCGACACCCCCATGGCAAACATGATCAGCAGCGTCAACAGGCTGAACGTCACGGGCACGAGACGGTACGACCACTCTGTGGTGTCCGCAAAGGTTCGTGCGGTCGCACGGCAGAAGAACCAGGCCGCGAAGTAGAGCGACGGGCCGTGGTGATCCGTGGGGTCATAGTGATAGACCCCCTCCTCCAGCAACTGACCGGTTCGCACCGCCTGATTCGCTTCGTCCCCATGCATTGGACGTTGTGCCAGATGGGGCAAACGCAGCGCCAAGGCACCCGCCAGAACTCCGATGCACAACAGTGCTTCCCACGCTTTTCCTAACCGCATCCCGGACACCTCACCGCCCCCGGACCGGACCGAACGGCGGCAATCCCGCAGGCCCTTGCTGTTGCATCATCTGCTGCAGCAGCGGTCCGGCCACCTGCCGCAGGATCGTGTTCTCCTGAATGCGCTGCACGGCCTGCATCTTCCCCAGATTGATCGCCTTCTGCAGCGCGAACTGCATCGGTTGCTGCTGACGCTTCATGGCGTAGAGGGTCGCCATGTCCAGCCACGCCTGCCAGTCGTTCGGCCGCAACTGGAGATAGCGTGAGAGCGGCGCGGCCATTTTATCCGCGTTCCCCGCCTCCCCGTACACCCGGACCACCTCCAGCAACTGCTCGGGCGGCATATTCTCCGGCATGCGCGCCATCACGATATCCATGGCCTTGCAAGCGCTTTCCCCCCGCTTCAGACCACTGAGCAGCGAACCGATCTCAAACATCCGCGTCACCGGCAGATTGGGAACAGTCATGAGTTGCTCCAAATACTTCGCGGCCGCATCGTTCTGCCCGAGGTCCCGATACGCGAGCGCCAGTTCGAACACTTCGTCCGGTTGCAGGGTTTGGCTCTGCTGCATCTTGGTGGTCAGGGCGCGCACTTTCGCCTCGGTGTTCAGAATCCGCCGGATGAAATCCACAAACCCGTACCCGCGTTCGTTGTTGGGGTCACGCCGGTTGTACTCTTCCAGAATCCGGATCGACTCGACGTACCGCTCCTGGGGTAACAGGACTTCCTGCACCAAGCGGAAATTGGCCTCGGGACTGACCGGATAGAGCGTGCGCGCCTCCTGAAAGGCCCGCTCCGCCTCGGCGCGCAGGCCGTGCGCGGCATACAGGCCCGCAATGGCGCTACGCAGTTTGGAGAACGATTTCTGGCCGGGCAGATCGCGCCGGAACAATGGATTACGCAACAGCCTCCGCACATACCAATCCCAGAAATCCAGATCAGCCCGCACCGTCTCCGCAGGAATGGCCTGACGCTCAGGGTTGATCTTCAGGATGAGACCGTGGGGCGTCATGAACGGAAACATCCAGTTGATCACATAACTCTCCTCCACGTAAAACGCGTGGCGCGCTTTGTTTTTCGCGAAGATCATGTCGCACAGGATCCCGTTGATCTCCATCACGCCCAAGGCGCCGCTCACCTGCACCCGGCCGTTTTCAATCGTCAAGGCCGCATTCTTGGGACGCTTACCGGCCTGCACCTCATCCACGTAAACCTGAAAGGCGCGCGCGCTGTCGTCTGGCGTGGGGATCCAGATTTGGTTCCCATAGAGATCGCGCATGGTCGACATGTAGGTGTTGTCAGCCAAGGCGTTCTGCGTGATCAAAAACACGTCCGGCCGTACCTGGGCCGAGTAAATCATGTATGTCGGCACAAACCGGCCGGGATCCGTACCGCCGAAAAAGATCGCGTTGGGCTCCATCGCAGGTGGAAACAGCGGATTCGGCAGCGGCTCCTCGTCCGCCTCCAACTCCTCGGTGATCGCCTCCGCACCGCGCAACTGGTAGTTGCCGAACTGCCAACCGAAGTCGTGCCCGTTCTGCTCCGCACCGCTCATGGAGAAAACCAGATACGCGTTGGTGTAGTTCTCGTAGATCGGAATCGCGGCCACAAGCACACCCGCACACACCAGACCGATGCGCAACGGCTTCAGCAGACGGGCATTGAGCCAGCCGAGCCGCACCAGCCACTTCAGAATGCGATTGCCGAAGGTCAGTCCGAACGCCAGACCGTAGCCGATCCAAATCGCGAACAGCCCGTGCGAACTGATGAACTTGACCTTCTGGATAAAGGCGTCCTGCAAATCGCCCTTGATGTTCGCCAGCACCACCAGAAGCACACTCATGACCAGAAACCCCGCTGCGGTCGCGATCATCCACTGCTGGGTCACCTGATCCATGTCGGAACGGAAATCAAAACGCTTTTCCGCAAAGGAACGGAAGAAAAACCAGCCCGCCCCGCAGGCGGCAAGGATCACCAGCGCCAGCGCCAGCGAAGCCAGCCGGACCCCGATGCCGGGATCGCCCGTGCCGGAAAGCGCATGGGTCAGGCCTTTGGCGAGAAAAAGCGCGATCACCGCCAGCATCCCGCACAGCGAGATCCCCACAGTCAGCCCTTCAGAGAGGTTGCGCGCCTGCCAGGTGCGTTTCACAAACGCTTCCACCTGCGTGAGCACCACGGTCGCCCCCCCCACCACCAGCAGAAACAGGATCAGTCCGATCAGCAGCTTGTCGAGACGCCAGAGCGGTTCACCGCCGGCAAACTCGGAGATCAGCACCAGCACGCAGGTCAACAGGTACAGGCCGCTGGCGACATACCCTGCGCGGATGCGCCGTTTCCCGACCCGGAAACTCCAAAGCGTAAAGGGCAAAAAGCCCAGCGTGGCGGCGATCAGCGTGAACTGCACACGCAAGTCGGTGAAGTAGGTGCCGAGTTGGAAGAGGAACTTTTTGGTGAACACATCGGACGGGGCAAGTTTTTCGTACTGACCGCGGGTGATGGCGTGTTTGAAACCTTCCCACGTACGCGGGTATCCCCAGTTCATCGGCGGGTTACGCAGATCCGAAACGATCGGCATGTAGATGTAGAAGGAGACCCCCAACTCCGCGAACAGCGTGGTCACAGCCACCGCCCGCCCGTTGGGAAGCAGTTGCCAGGCCAGCCCAATCACCACGAAATTCCAGATCACCGGCCACCAGAACCACCAGGAGGTCGGATGGGTCAGTCCGTTCATGCCGCCTTTGCGCAACAGCACAAACACGGCCAGTTGCACCGCCGCCACCGGCAGGGCGTAGAAGATGCCGCGCGGCAGCGTGACCGCCAGCAGAAACAGGACAACCAATCCTCCTGCCAGCACCAGAGTCGGCAATGACCAGTTATACGGCTGCCCCATGTATCCGGCGGGCATCGCCGCGCCCCGGATGGCAGAGAGCCGGAAAAACAACAACAAAAGCGATACGCCTGCGGCGATCAGCCACGGCAGGGTTTCCCGCTCGCCCCACCGGCTTTTAAAGACATACGCGCCGCCTAAACTGAAGGCCAGCACCAGTACGGCCAACGCAGCCACGCTGGTGTACACACTGGGATCGAACAGCGGCGCATCGGTTGCCGCGACCTCCTTCATCCGGGTCGTCGCGGTGGAAAAGAAAATCAGCAGCGCACCCAGAATCGTCACGCCCGCCGTGATCCATGCGCCTTGAAGAGCCAGCGCATCCAGCCGCCCCCCCTTGCCGGTTCCGGGCTCGCGCTTGCTCACCGCGTTTCGGCGCCAAGATAACCCGTGGCCCACCGCCAACCCCAGCAACACACAGACGCAACCCGCAACCAGCAGACCCGGAGACGGCACGGAAACTTTCGAAAGCGGCTCCGCTTTAGCAAACGCGGGGCCGCCCATACCGGGCGAGGCCGGCACCATCGCTCCGATCTGCAACAGATGGGAGGTCAACAGCATGGGGATGCCCACCAGAAGAAAATCGCGGAACAGTGCGATGTCACGCAGGAAAATCATCACCACCAGCGGCAGGGCCGCCAGCAGCAGCACCTGATAATTCGTCAGCCCCAAGCCGAACACGAAAGCCGTCAGCCACAAGGTTTTTTCCGCCGGGCACCGCATCCAGCGATAGGTCAGCAGAAAGATCCACATGAGGAAAAAAGCGTTGAGGGTGTACACCTCCACGATCGTGGCCTGCGACCACATCACCGGGCTGAACGCGAAAACCAGACTGCCGCCCACACCGCCGGCCCAGCAGAGCAGGTCACTCTCCTGCTGTCTGAAATCCTCCTCGCCCTCGTGCGCGTCCCGCATCATGTCGGAAGCCGAACGCGTGATCAGCATTGCCGTGATGCCGGCCGCCAACGCGGCGAACACCGCAGACATGAGCGAAATGCTCCAGGCCGGTGTCGGCTGTCCCCGGAACGTGACCCAACTGAAAACCCGGGCGAACAGATAGGCGCACATCGTCCAGATGGGATAACCGGGCGGATGCGGCACACCCAGATGATCCCCGGCCACCGCCAACTCGCCCGAATCCTCCAGTGTGACGGAGGGTCCCAGCGTAAAAAAGTAGACGAGGAAAGAGATTATCGTGGCGGTCCAGAAAGCGGTCCAGTCGATCCGCCGGAAAAAAGCAAGATTGGGGCCAGAGCCCGAAAACCGGTTTTTCATCATAACGACAACTCACGCTTGTAAAGAAGACACTTAATTTACAATCCTTGCCTCTCACCGGCAAGGACAACTTTCCGTTTATACGCGCCACGAGGAGGGAACACGGCTTGAACAACCGGGGCGGCTGTGTTACGTTGGGCACATCCGTTCCCGGACCGGACAGCCCCGGCGGGACAGAGGGAGCGCTCATGCCGATACAGGTGATCATTGTAGAAGACGACCCCCGTCTGCGTTCCGGATTGCGCGAAATCATCAACAGCGATCCGGCCTGCGCCTGCGTCGGCGCGTACGGTTCGGGCGAGGAGGCATTGCAACAGGCGCCTGCCCTCAACCCGCAGGTCGCGGTGATGGACATCAACCTGCCCGGCATGGACGGCATCGCGTGCGTGCGGCATCTCGCGGAAATCCTGCCCGAACTCCAGATCGTGATGCTGACCGTTTATCAGGACACCGACAACCTGTTCCGCGCTCTGGCTGCGGGTGCGCACGGCTATCTCGTGAAACCGGCCCGCGCCCGGGATCTGCTGGACGCGATCCGCGATATCCACCGTGGTGGAGCCCCCATGACCAGCGCACTGGCGCGTAAAGTCGTCGACGCGTTCCGTGACCGCGCCTCGCCCGCGCAACCGCCGCCCGCCGCCACCCCCCCGACCACCGAATCCGATGAGTTGGCGCCGCGGGAGAAAGAAGTGCTCGATCTGCTGGCGCAGGGTTTCTCGTACAAGGAGATCGCCGATAAACTGAATGTCGCCTTCGCGACGGTGCACACCTATGTCCTGCGGATCTACAAGAAGTTGCATGTGCGATCCAAAAACGCCGCAGTGGCCCGTTGGCTCGGTTATCAACCTGGCGAATAGGAGAAAACGCCAACCATGACCACTCCCCGACCGTTCGGACGTCGCGCGTTTTTACGGCTCGCCCATGCAGGCATGGCCGTTCTGCCGGTCATGACGGCAAAGCGAGTCTCCGGACAGTCCGCTGCGGTGCAGCCAGCAACGCGCACCTATGCGCGCCAAGTGAAACTGGGGCTGGTCGGCTGCGGCGGGCGTGGTTCGTGGATCAGCAATCTATTCAAGGCGAACGGCGGGTTTGTGATGACCGCTGTGGCCGATTATTTCGCGGATCGCGCAATGCGCGTCGGCGCCCAACTGGGCGTACCGCCGTCACGCTGTTTTTCAGGACTGGATGGTTACCGCCACCTGATGGCGTCCGGCATCGAAGCCGTAGTGCTGCAGACGCCTCCTTATTTCTTCCCGGCACATGCGGAAGCGGCCCTTGATGCGGGATTGCACCTCTACATGGCCAAACCCGTTGCGA
>Ga0116159_1001016_pt1 | contig 30980 bp, 30 predicted proteins | sample AD_JPNAS1_MetaG_FD_89878 | JGI IMG/M metagenome (GOLD analysis project Ga0116159, IMG submission 89878) | Active sludge microbial communities of municipal wastewater-treating anaerobic digesters from Japan - AD_JPNAS1_MetaG | ecosystem: Engineered > Bioreactor > Anaerobic > Digestate | place...
CACCAGTTTGACGCGCGGCGAGATGCTCAGGTAATCCTTCATGTCCTTGACGATTCGTTTCTCAATTTTTTGCAGTTCTTTGACGCCGCCCGATTCGCTGAAGAATTTTTCCCCGACTTCCACACGCAACTCGACGGCGTCCAGCGCTCCGACTTTGTCAATAATCAGTTGGTAATCCGGCTCGACACCCTCAATCTCCTTGAGAATCGCTTCCACCTGAACGGGGAAGATATTGATGCCGCGGATGGTCAGCATGTCGTCGCTTCTTTTCAACACGCGATCCATGCGGATATGCGTGCGGCCGCAGCGGCAGGGCTCGGGAATCAGGCGCGAGATGTCGCCGGAACGGTAGCGGACCAGCGGAAACGCTTCCCTAGTCAGGCTGGTAAAGACCAGCTCGCCTTCTTCCCCTTCGGGCAGGACGTCGCCGGTTTCAGGATGGATGGTTTCCACGATAAAATGATCTTCAAAGATGTGCATGCCGCGGCGGCCTTCAAGACATTCCATGGCGATGCCGGGACCCATCATTTCCGACAGGCCGAAGATGTTGAGGGCTTTGATGTTGAAGGCGTTTTCGATGGCGTCGCGGGTGGCGTCGCTCCAGATTTCCGCTCCGAAGATCCCCACGCGCAGCTGCAGCGATTTCATATCCACGCCCATTGCCTTTCCCTCCTCGGCCAGATGCAGGGCATAGGACGGCGTGGCGCACAGAACGGTCGGTCCAAAATCCTGCAGGAGAAGGATTTGCCGCTTGGTGTTGCCGTCGGACATGGGAATGACGCTGGCGCCGATTTTTTCAATGCCGTAATGCAGGCCGAGTCCGCCCGGAAGCAGGCCGTAGCTCAAGGCGTTATGGACGATATCGTTCTTGTTCAGTCCGGCGGCAACCAGCGATCGGGCGATCAGGTCCGTCCAGGTTTCGATGTCGCGCCGGGTATAGCTGAATACGGAGGAGCGGCCGGAGGTGCCGGAGGATGCGTGCAGGCGGACGATGTTGCTCATCGGGACGGCAAACAGGCCGAAGGGATAATTGTTGCGAAGGTCTGCGCGGGTGATGAAGGGGAGCTTTTTCAAATCGTCCAGGGAACGGATATGCTCGGGCGCGATTTTAGCGGCGTCCATCGACTTTTTGTAATATCCGACCGTGTGATACACGCGCTGCAGAACCTGCTGGAGCCTTTTGACTTGCAGGGCCTTCAAGGCTTCGCGCGGCAGGGTTTCAAACTCCTCATTGTAAATCATGGCGGCGTTTTCCTTTCTTGCAGATGGTCAAGGCCAGGCCGAAGCCTGCCTTCGCGGGTGTACTGAGATGACGTAAAGGGCGGCCTGTTTTGGCGGCAGTTTAACAAAACTTTCCGCCCGTGGCAAGGAGCTTTCGGCATGTCCGGGGGGCGGAAAAAAAGAGACAAACGCCCCGGAAAAATAAATAATTCTTTACGAAAACCGGTTGTTTGTGCTACTTGCAGAAAACTGGTTTTTGCCGGATGCTTTATTCCGCGCGGCCAATGTCCTTCTCGGGTTTTTGGTAAAATGAGTCTCACGATCAGCCGCAAATTGTTGCTTGGTTATCTGTTTATGGCGTTTCTGACCGTCCTGGCCAGTGCCTTCGCGTTGTTCAATCTGCAGAAGCTGAGCGGCGGCGCGTACAAAATCACCCATCACCACTTTGTGCTGATGGAAAATTCCAAGCAGCTCATGGACATTCTGCTGGCCCAGGAAAGCGCCGAAAAGAAATATCTGATTCTGAAGGATCCGGAGCTGGAGCAGATTTTCTGGAAGCGCAGCGTTGAATTCCAGGAAAAACTGGCCGAGACGGGGCGGCTGAAGCTGGACCGTCGCTCGAAGGGCGCGCTTTCCGAAATGGCAGTTTTACACCGTCGCCTGAAGGACTTGTTTTCGGAGGAAGCCCTGCTGGTGCAGACCGGAAAGCTGCAGGAAGCCCAGGCGATTTCCGATACGACGGGAAGGGCTGTGATCGATGCCATGGCGATGCAGCTTCGGGACATTCAAAAAAACGTGAACCAGGACATCAATAATGAAATGAACCGGATCGCCAGCCAGGGGCGGGGGGCCGTGCACATGACGCTGGGGCTCAGCCTGCTCAGTCTGGTTCTGGGCATTACGCTGGCACTGGTCATTACGCGCAATATTTCCAAGCCTTTGAAACAGTTGCAGGCAGCCACCCGCCTGATTGCCGAGGGGAATTTGGATCACCGGATCGAGGCCAGACGCAACGATGAAATCGGAGCGCTGGCGAATTCTTTCGCCCACATGACCAAAAGGCTCAAAGTGCTGGAAGCGCTCAACCTGGATGCCAGTCCGCTCACCGGTCTGCCGGGAAATCTGGCGATTGAAAACCGGATTGAGCAATTGCTGGCGAAGGGGAAATCTTTTTCACTGTGCCAGGTGGACCTGGATAATTTCAAGCCGTTTGCCGATCAGTACGGGTATGCATGGGGAAGCGAGGTCATTAAAGAAGTGGCCGGTCTTCTCCAGGGCTATATCGATGAAATGAAACTGAAGGACATGTTTCTGGGCCACATCGGAGGCGATGATTATGTCCTCATCGGCGACCCCGGGCAGGTCGAGAGCATCTGCAAAAAGCTGGTGGTTGATTTTGCCGGGCGCATCCTGAGCTACTACCGGCCGGAAGATGCCCAAAAGGGATTCTTCATCGGCCGGAACCGCCAGGGGAACGTCCAGAAATTTCCTTTGATTACGATCACCGCCGCGATTGTTACGGATGACGGCTCGCGCTTTAAAAATCCGCTGGAGATGGCCAGGCTGGTGGCGGAACTCAAAGAGTACGCCAAAAAAATGCCCGGCAGCAATTACGTGACGGAAGAAGAGGTGGAAAGACAAAAAGCGGTTGCACCGCAAAATTCGCAAAGCACCCTGGAGTAATTCAAGTGTTGAAGTATTTGAAAGATCTTATTTTTTTGATCATTCTGTCTTTGATCCTGACCGGCTGCGCGACAAAGGCCGTCCGGGACGGCGCTCAGGAACCCATGGGCCAGGTGAAAAAAGCAAACGGCCTGTTCAGCAGCGATCCTTCGGACCGGGAACTGTTCGATGAAGCGCTGACTTTTTTGTCCGGAAGCGGGCAAGAGGCGGATTACAGCGAGGCAAAAATCCGGCTGGGGAATCTGGTTGCGCAATTTCCGGAGAGCAAATGGGCGCCGGGCGCGAAGGCCCTGCTTTCAACCATGGAGAGGATTGCCGCGTTGCAGGCTGAATTGAAGGATCAGAAGATCGAAGCCCAACAGGAGCAGGCGAAGCTCAAAAAAGAAATCGAAGGTTTGAAAAACAGCGTTCGTCAGGCAGAGGAAAAGAATTCGGCCGAGCTGATCCGGCTGCAGCAGGAAAACGAGCAGCTGAAAAACGACATCCGGCAGTTGAAAAATCTGGAAATTCGGCTGGAGCAGAGAGAAAAGCAGCTGCGCTGACCTTATTTTAAATAGTTTTCAGCCAGCATGATTCCCAATGCCGTTTTCGCGTCGATCAATTCACCGCTTTTCAAAAGGGTGGCGGCCCTTTCGAAGCTTGTGGGAATGACTTCGATGCATTCGTCTTCATCCGGCTGCAGCGGTTCAAAAACCAGGTCCTGCGCCAGAAAAAAATACATGAATTCATTGCAGTATCCCGGAAGCAGGTAGCCCGCGAAAAGGGGCGTAAGCTTTTTAGCCCGCCAGCCTGTTTCTTCGGCCAGTTCCCGGCTCGCGCAGGCGTCCGGTGATTCTTCCCCGTGGTCCATGGAACCGGCTGGAATTTCCAGCAGGTTTTTCCCGGCGGGGATGCGGAACTGCCGAATCAGCAGCAGTTCTTTTTTCTCGTTGACGGGGACAACGGCCACGGTGGGTTTGTGTTCAATCCAGCTTTGCCTGGTTTTTTTCCCGTTTTGCAGCAGCAGGTCTTCTTCCCAGACAGAGAAGATTTTACATGCATACGTCAGGGTCCTGTTTTTTTCCATGAAGGGTATCGGTTTCCGTTTCAGTTGGTTTTAATAATGGCGAGAAGATGCTGTTCGATTTCCTGTTTCGGCAGTGCGCCGACAAGGCGCTCGACCAGCCGGCCGTCCCGGAAAAGCAGCAGCGTGGGAATGCTGCGGATGCCGTATTGGGTGGCCGTTGCCGGATTTTCGTCCACGTTCAATTTGGCGACTTTGACGCCGTTGGCGTAATCCGTGGCCAGCTCGTCAATGGTCGGCGCAAGGCTTTTGCAGGGGCCGCACCAGGGCGCCCAGCAGTCCACCAGCACGGAGGTTTCCGCGGACAGAACCTCGCGGGCAAAGGAGTCATCGGTGACCTCGACGGGTTGGATGTTTTGCCTGGCAATCACCAGCGCTTCGCCGCATTTGCCGCAAAGGGGTTTTGAGCCGAGGCGCTCTTCGGGCAGACGATTTTTGGTGCCGCATTTCAGGCAGCGGATAATCAGTTCATCCAGCGGCGCGTGGCAATGACCGCAGGTGGGTCGGCGCTGAAATTTTTGCTGCGGTATGCGGTTTTTTGTTCCGCAGTTCAGGCAGCGGATGATCACGTTGTCCGGCATACATCATCTCCCGAAATTTTGAGGCATTATCTCTTTTTTCCGCTCAAATGGCAAATTATATCGCAACGCTGACCTCGACAGGGCTCAGGATGCGGACCAGTTCCGCAGACGGCATTCTGGCCAGCAGTCCGCGCGAGCCGGCATTGATGAGAATTTCCGGAAGATCGGAAATCGTTTTTTCCATGTAAAGATTCAAACGCTTTTTGATGCCGAACGGGGACGTTCCGCCGACAAAATAACCGGTGTGCCGATGCGCGGTCTCCGGCGTGCAGGGTTTGACGGATTTTACGCCCATCGCGCGGGCCAGGGCCTTGGTGGAAACCTCCCGGTCCCCGTGCATCAGGATAATGAAGGGGTTCGCATTTTCGTCTTCCATCACCAGCGTTTTAATCACGCTATGCTCATCTACGCCCAGCTTTTGCGAAGAGACTCTGGTGCCGCCGTGCTCTTCGTAGGCATAGGTATGCAGTGTAAAGATTGCCGCCGATTTTTTCAGGGCCAGGACCGCGGGCGTTGATGGGATTTTTTCCTTTGCCATGCGGTCAATATAATGACGTGGATGGGAAAAGGCAAGGGAAAGACAGGTCAGAGGTAATGGGTAAGAGGCAAGAAGGGGGTAGTGCGTATTTAGCCCCTGACCTCTGACCCCGAACCCCTTGCCGTTTTTATCCTTCGAACTTTTTCAACCCCCTGAAGTCCAGCGTCGCGAAATAATCCTCCACCGTTTCGGCGCGCCGGATCTGGACGACGGAGCCGTCTTCCCGAAGAAGCAGTTCGGCGGAGCGGAGCTTGCCGTTGTAATTGAAGCCCATGGAATGGCCGTGCGCGCCCGCGTCATGAATCACGACGATGTCTCCGGGGGCCAGGCGGGGGAGCATGCGGTCGATGGCGAATTTGTCGTTGTTTTCGCAAAGGGAGCCGGTGACGTCATACATGGCGTCGTGGGGCCGCCTTTCCTTGCCGACGACGGTGATGTGATGGTAGGCGCCGTAAAGCGCGGGCCGCATCAGATTGGCCATGCAGGCATCGAGGCCGGCGAATTTTTTGTACGTGTCCTTGATGTGCAGGACCTTTGATACCAGGTAGCCGTGAGGGCCGGTGATGAAGCGGCCGCTTTCCGTAAAAATCTTCAGGGGGGCTAACCCGCCGGTCACGATGATCTTTTCATACTTTTCGCGAATGCCGCGGGTCATGGCCTTCAGATCGATGGCTTTTTGTTCGGGCCGGTAAGGAATGCCGAATCCTCCGCTCAAGTTGGCGAATTCAAAGCGGATGTTCAGGGCGTGGGATAATTCAACGATCAAATGAAAAAGAATTTCCGCCGTTTCGACAAAGTAATCCGGGTCCAGCTCATTGGAGGCGACCATGGTATGAATGCCGAAGCGACGGATGCCTTTGTCCCTGCAGATGCGATAGCCTTCAAAAAGCTGTTCGCGCGTGAATCCGTATTTGGCCTCTTCCGGATGGCCGATGATGACGTTCCCTTTCTTCAGGGGGCCCGGATTGTAGCGGCAGCAGATCAGATCCGGAAGTCCGGCGTGTTTTTCCAGAAAATCAATGTGTGTGATGTCGTCCAGGTTGATGGTTGCCTTGAGTTTCCGGGCCTGGACAAATTCGGCGGCCGGCGTGTCGTTGGAAGAAAACATGATGTCTTCACCGGTGATGCCGGTTTTTTGCGCCAGCAGCAGTTCCGCCATGGAGCTGCAGTCCGCGCCGAATCCCTCGGCGTGAAGGATTTTCATTATGTAGGGATTGGGACAGGCCTTGACGGCAAAAAATTCCTTGAAGCCCCGGTTCCAGGAAAAGGCTTTGGCAAAGGCGCGGGCGTTGTTCCGAATGGCCTTTTCGTCGTAAAGATGAAAGGGCGTCGGATATTTTTCAAGAATGGCGGACAGTTGTTTATGGGTAAAAGGCAGTTGTTTTTCCGGCATCGGCGATTCTCCCAAAATAAAACATTTTTAAATTATTGTGGAAGATTTACGGGAAAAAACAAAAATTATCAATACTATTTTCCCTGGGGGCGGATAACCCAGGATAGGGGAATCCCTTGTTGCGGAACGGGCGTTCATTCTGCGCAGCTTGCCGCGAGGTGGTTGATTATTGAAAAATGAAATATTGCAGAGAAAGATACAAGGTGGCGGAGATGGCAGCGGCAATGGGGATGGTCAATACCCAGGCCCAGATGATATTTCCAGCCACACCCCAACGAACGGCAGAAAGTCTTTTCGTGGCGCCGACGCCGACAATGGCTCCCGCGATCGTGTGTGTTGTGCTGACCGGAATACCCGCAATGGAAGAACCGATAATCGCGCAGGCAGCCGCGGCTTCTGCGCTGAAACCGCCAATCGGCTGAAGTTTCGTAATTTTGGTTCCCATGGTTTTCACAATCCGCCAACCGCCGAACATAGTCCCCAGCGCGATGACGGAGTAGCACATAATAATGATCCAGTAGGGAATGTTAAAACTCGAACTGATCAAACCTTTGCTATAAAGAACAATGGCAATGATACCAATTGTTTTTTGCGCATCATTCATGCCGTGACCCAGCGAATAAATTGCCGATGAGGCCAGCTGCAATTTTCGGTAGAGCTTGTCTGTTTTGGCAATGTTGGAATTCCGGTTAAGATTCATGGACAAAACCATGAAGATAAAACCAAGAATCAAACCAATGGAAGGTGATAAGACAATGAAAGCGGTTGTTTTGAGGATACCGGACCACACCAGTGTGCCGATGCCGCCTTTGGCGATGCCTGCGCCGATGAGACCGCCAATCAGAGCGTGAGAAGAACTGCTCGGCAAACCAAAATACCATGTAATGAGATTCCAGGCAATGGCGCCGCCCAGCGCGGAAAGAATAATTAGATTGTCAATAACATTGATATTGATAATGCCCTTGCCAATCGTGTGAGCGACTGCGGTGCCTATGAAAAATGCGGCGCTAAAATTAAAAAATGCGGCCCATATGACGGCCTGTTTGGGGGTAAGGACTCTGGTGGAAACAATGGTTGAAATGGAATTGGAGGAATCATGAAAACCATTAATGAAATCGAAAACAAGGGCAACAGCAACAAGAAAAATAACAAATGCCATTGAATCAAGCATGTTTCAGGACGATCCCTTCCACGGTGTTGGAGACGTCTTCACAAACATCAAGCGCTTCTTCAATGCGCTCAAAGATTTCCTTCCATTTAATCAGCTCAATGGCGTCCTGTTCTTTGATGAAGAGATTGGTGATGATGGTCCTTAAAACGACGTCGCCGGCATTTTCAAGGGTGTTGATCTCCACACAGCCGTCCAGAATCATTTTGGAGTTTTTCATGTCTCGCAGACCATGAACGATTTCTTTGATTTTTTTGATGGCCTGAAAGAGAATTTCCGCCTGTTTGATGATTTCGTCATCCGGTTTCTTTACTTTATACATGTGGATGCGGATGGCGGTGGCCTCGATGACGTCCATAATGCTGTCCATCTTGTTTACCAGCGCGTAAATATCTTCACGGTCGATGGGCGTCAGGAAGGTTTTGTGCATTCTTTCGTATGTTCTGTGCGTAATGACATCCGCTTCATGCTCCAGTTCCTTAAGCCGGGCGACTTTGGCTTCGGTATAGTCCCGGTTTTTGGTCATTTCGAGGAAAAACTGACCGCCTTCTTCAATTTTATTGGCCAGTTCTTCAAAATATTCAAAGAAATTTTCTTCCTTCGGAAACAGGCGCATAAACAAATTCCCCTTTTTTCCTGCGATGGGCGGTTGGGGTGATCCAAAAGCCAGAAGTGCTCTAGCGAATTATCGTGGAAATTGCAAGATTTTATCGTACGGACGCGGGGCGGGAAAGGCGTTAAGACCTGTTATATAAGGGTTTTAGCGTAAATAATTTTACTGTCGCCGGGGGAATAGAAATCCCTGAGAAACGCTTCCGGAACATAGCCGCATTTTTCATAAAAATGACGGGTTGGCTTGTATTGCGGGCGGGAAGATGTTTCCGCGTAAATTTTCCTTCCTCCCTGATTCCGGACCATCTCTTCGGTTTTCTCCAAAAGACGTGAGCCGGTTCCGCCGCCCCTCAGGGATTGCGCCACGGCGATCCAGTAAAGGTCGTAACTGCCGGCGGTGGCCGGGATCAGTCCGCAGCAGGTGTACCCGACGACCAGTCCGTCTTCTTCGGCAAACAAAAACTGATAGGAGCTCTTTTCACCCTGCTCCAGCTTCTCCTCGGCCAGTTCACGGGCCAGCGCCTCTTCCGCTGCGGAAAAAAAGCCGCTTCCCTTCACAATTTCTGAAATCGCGTCCGGGTCGGACGGCCGAATGTTCTGCCGGTAGGCGGTCGTTTTCAAAAAATCGTTCCCCCCTGTTTACGGTTTAAAGGCGTCTTGAAGGATGGCGTCGATGGCGACGGCGTATTCCATGCCCGCAAAATCCAGCGCGGCGGCAAAGCCTGCATCCGGCGAGAGGCAGGGGTTGGCGTTGATTTCCAGCACCCAGGGAACGCCCTGTTCATCCACGCGGAAATCCACGCGCGCATACCCGCGAAGCCCGAACAGGCGCCAGCACCGAAGGGCGATGTCCCGCAGTCGTTCAGCGAGGCTTCCATCCTGCGGCGCGAGGGTGAGCGAGCGGACGGTGTGGTCGTATTCAAAGGAATTCTCAACCCACTTGGCGCGGTAATCAAGCACTTTTGGTTTATCCTGCGGATAGTCCACAAAAAGAATTTCCGCGGGCGGCAGCACCAGAACTTCCTGAGCGGAAGCCAAAAGCGCAATATTGAACTCACGCCCGTCAATGTAGGCTTCGGCAAAGCAGTCCAGGCCGAGCGCGATCTGGCGCTTCCGCAGCGCGTCCCGAAGGGTTTGAGGATTTTGCATCTGCACGATGGCCCCGCTGTCGAGACCGACCGAGGCGTCTTCCCAGCAGGGCTTGAGAAGATATGTGCCATGTGGCTCTGATCCTCGTTCGTCCACGTCCGCCGTCATCCAGGGCGGTGTGGCAATGCCGTTTTGCTGCAGGATTTTTTTGGCGAGCGGCTTGTTGGAGGTGATGAACATGGCTTCGGTCCGGCATCCCGTGTAGGGCATGCGCAAAACGTCCAGAAGCGCGGTCGCGACATAATTCAGACTGCCTTGCCCGGCAAGCGTCTCCACCAGGTTGAAGACCACGTCCGGCTGCCGCTCGCGAATGCGGTCGATGTTGGCGCGCAGATCCATTCCGAACGGGAGCGTTTCCGGCCGGCAGCCCAGCGCGAGGACTGCTTCGCCGACGGCCGCCGCCTGCGTCAGGCAATCGAGTTCGTCTTCGCCTGCGTCCGCCGGAACTTCGCTGTGCAGAATCAGGATTTTTTTCATATGGCGTTTACCGTTTCCGCGCAGGCGGATGGGGGAGCTGCTGGCCGCAAAGCCCCGCCCGGTCCAGGGCTGAGTTCAGGATATCGCAGAGGAGCCGGTCATAGGATACGCCCACCAGTCCGCACAAAATCGGCAGGTCGGAGCGAACCGGATTCAGGCCGGCCAGGGAATTCACTTCTATAAAATGAGGCCTGCCCGAAGCGTCCGAGCGCAGGTCCACCCGTCCTCCGTCCTTCAGATCCAATCCTCGCCATGCCGCCAGGGAGACCTCCATGGCCTGCAGGGCTTCCGAATCGGAAACGGCGGCATAGCGCACCAGTTTTTCATAGTGCTCCTTGTTGTCGTAGGAATAGGCATGCGGTTCGGCATCCGGATTGAGGAGCACTTCCATGGCGCCGATGGCGCGGGCCTGCCTGCCCGTTCCGACGATGCCGACGGTAAATTCCCGCCCGGGCAGATAGGTTTCCACCAGCACCGGCTGGCGGAAAGTCTGCAGAAGGTTCAAGCACGCCGAGCGCAGGCTGTCCGCGTTGTCGATTCTGGAGCGGGCGGTAATGCCTTTGCCCGTTCCTTCCGCCACGGGCTTGGCAAACAGGGGATAGGGCAGCCGGACGCTCCCGATATCTTCCGGTGAGGAAACCACGGCGAAGTCCGGCGTGGGAATGCCAAGGTCTCTTACGATATGCTTGGTCATGCCCTTATGGAGCGTCAGCGCCTGGCCGAGGGCGTCCGAAAAGGTATAGGGGATCCGGTAGGCGTCCAGGAGCGCGGGAACCTGCGCCTCCCGGCCGAAACCGTGCATTCCTTCGGCGATGTTGAAGACAAGGTCCCAGCGGTCGCCCGCGGCCAGACGGCGGGTGAGCGCCTTGACGTGTCCGATGCGGTCGGTGGCGTAGCCGTTTTTTTTGAGGACGTTTTCTATGGCGGAAATAGTGTCGGGCTTGTCGAACTCGGCGGTTTCTTCGAGGCTGTATCCTTCGCGAAGGTAATCTTCGCGCAGGTCGTAGGTCAGGCCGATCGATAACGTTCGGCGGCGGGCGGTCGCTGGACAGACTGGATTACCGGACATAAGCTATCTTCAATATCCTAGTGGATATCCTTTGATTCGGCGTGATTGTCCGGGTAGCGGAAGAGGCTGCCTTCGTAATTGCGCATCATCAGGTCGCCTTTGTCCCACCCGATGGCATACTCGGGAAGGAGCGGAATTTTTCCGCCGCCGCCGGGGGCGTCCACGACGAAGGTCGGCACGGCGTAGCCGGTGGTGTGTCCGCGCAAGCCCTTGATGATTTCCAGTCCTTTGCTGATGGGCGTGCGGAAATGGGACGAGCCCGGAATCGGATCGCACTGGTACAGATAGTAGGGACGGACGCGGATCTGCAGAAGTCCGTGAACCAGGCGGGTCATGGTGGAGACGGAGTCGTTGATGCCGGCCAGCAGGACCGTCTGGCTGCCCAGTGGAATGCCGGCGTCGGCCAGCCGGATGCAGGCGGCGCTCATCTCGGGGGTCAGCTCGTCGGGGTGCGTGACATGAATGCTCATCCAGAGGGGATGGTATTTCTTCAGCATGGAAACAAGAGACGGTGTGATGCGCTGGGGCATCACCACGGGGACCTTCGTGCCGATGCGGACCAGCTCCACATGGGGAATCTCCCGAAGCCTCGAAATCAGCCATTCCAGCCGGTCGTCGGAAAGGGTCAGGGGATCACCGCCGGAAAGGAGCACGTCGCGGACATTCGGATTGGAGGCGATGTAGTCCAGCGCTCTTTCCCACTTGGCCGTGTCGATAAAGCACTGGTGCTGGCGGCCGAAAATGCGGGAGCGGGTGCAATAGCGGCAGTAGGTCGAACAGATGTCCGTGACCAGAAACAGAACGCGGTCGGGATAGCGATGCACAATGCCGGGGACCGGAGAATCGGCGTCCTCGCCGAGCGGGTCTTCCTCTTCGCCCTTGGTGTGCAGGCATTCGTCCACCACCGGGACGACGCAGCGGCGAAGCGGAGAAGACGGGTCGTCCGGGGAAATCAGGCTGGCGTAGTAAGGCGTGATGGCAACGGGGAGGTCGCCCGAGGGGTGCATCATGGCCTGGCGTTCGTTGTCGGATAGATGAAGGATGGCGTCCAGCGCCTGGACGCTGCGAATGGCGTTTTGAAACTGCCACCGCCAGTCAAACCATTCGATGCGGCTGATGTCCGGGTAGTGTTTCTTGCGGAAAGTGCGTGAGCGGGGAGAATCTTTAAAGGGAAAATAAATCCGTTCCGGCTTTGATTTTGCCAGGGAGGGTTGCTGATGATCCGTGGTCAACGAAAAAAAATCGGCAGTTTTTTTCTTTACCACAACAAGACCGGTCGCATGACCAGGAGGTTCCGCCTCCTCATTAAACAGGGTCTCGTTCTCCATTCATCCTCCTTCCGGAAGCGTTCTTCCGCTAAAAAATTATCCGGAAAAATAAACTTTATTGATTTTTGAATTTACGCAAGCAAAAAAATTTGTCAACATTTATTTTGCATTTTGAAAGAAAAAATGAAAAAAATTTTTAAAAAGTGAGCGGCGAATTTTTTTACGCCGCGAAGAGGACGAGTGAATGCCGGAACTGCCGGAAGTTGAAACGCTGTGCCGCCAGTTGCAGACGAGGATTGCCGGAAAGAAAATTCTGTCAACGAAAGTCTGCGACCACAAACTGGACGGAATCGGAAATGTCCGCGGGCTGCGGGTTCTCGGGGTTTGCCGCCGGGGCAAGACCGTCGAGATGCGCCTGGAGGGAGGCCAATGCATCATCATCCATCTGCGGATGTCGGGCCGTTTGTTTTGGAGGACGGGCCGCTGCCGCGAGTCCCATACGCGGTGGCGGATCACGCTGGAAGGAGGAGGCATCGATCTGGTCGATCCCCGTCGCTTCGCGACCGTTCGGGTAATCTCTGATCCGCCGGAGGCTTTGACCAATGATCTGATGGGAAGCTTTGATTTCCGAAAATTCCTGCAAAGCCAGGCCGGGCGCAGGGTTCCCGTCAAAACACTGCTCATGGACCCGAAGGCGATTGCCGGCATCGGCAACATTTACGCCTGCGAGATCCTGCACGCTTCCGGCATTTCCCCGCTGCGGCCGGCGGCCGCGCTGGACGAAACGGAGTGGAAAAAGATTTTTCGACAGGCCCGGCGAATTCTGAGGAGAGCCATTGCCGGGCGGGGAACGTCCATTTCCGACTGGAGGGATCTTGACGGCTGTCCGGGTGAAAACCAGAAGGCGCTGAAGGTATATGGACGGGAAGGGGAGGCCTGTGTGCGATGCGGCGGGATCATTGTCCGGATCCGGCAGAGTGGGCGCAGTACGTATTGCTGCCCGCGTTGTCAGAAGGAATAGGCGATAGGCCATGGGCGATAGGAGACAGTGGATGGTGACTGGTGAATAGTGGATAGGCGTCACCCTTCGACAGGCTCAGGGTGACAAAGGGTTGCGCTAGCGGAAGGCTAAAGAGGGGAAAGCTCATAGCTCATGGCTTGTAGTAAAAAACGCAGAGCAATGAGCGGTGAGTGGAAAGCGGCGAGTGACGAGGGAATCGTAGGGCGGGTCTTCGTGACCGCCACGGTGGATGGTGACTGATGAATAGTGGATGGGCAGCGTCCTTCGACAGGATCAGACTGACAAAAAGAGATGGTAATGGGAAAACGAGCAATGCGGTGAGTGTAACGAGGAAAACGTAAGGCGGGATGTTCTCGAAAAAAGATTGGGAGAATAGTTTTTCCGAAGCCAAATGCGCGGACGAGGCATTAATCCATGTTTTTCAAAGCGGCGGTGATCCATTGGCGGATGAGGCTTTTGGGCGGGACTTCGCCCACGGCCACGACCCTGTTGTTGATGACCAGCGCAGGGGCGCCCAGAACGCCGAACCTGGACATTTCCCGAAGGTCGGTCACATGCCGGACATCGGCGGCAATCTGCATCTCCGATAAAACATCACGGATGTCCGATTGCAATTGATCGCAGCGGGCGCAGCCCGCTCCCAGGGCAAGAATGGTCAAACCGGTTGCCGGCTCGGGATCGACGGGAAGGTTCAGCGCCGTTTTGTATTCGCGAAGCAGGGCGCGGGCATAGGCCGGGAGAATTGACGGAGGAATGTAATTCCGGCCGGAGACCTCCCGGACGAGAAAGTCGGAGATTTCCGAATCGCTTTTACCAACGCAGACGGCGACGGCTTTCCGGACGGCTTCTTCCAAACCGATCAGGCCGACGAAGCGGCCGCCAACCATTACTTGATTTACGGATGGATTGGACATATGATTCCTCATCAACGGGAGCCGCAAAATCACAGCGGCAGATTCGGCCCAAGATTATAATACAATAAGGATACGTCAAGCAAATATTGACAGGGAGATTCATGAATCCGGCAGAAATCATAGCGAAAGCGATCAGGGAAAGCAGAAACGCATTGACCGAAGCCGAGGCAAAGGTTGTCTTGAAGCACTACCGCGTTCCCGTGGTTGAAGAAAAAATAGTCAATAATATCAATGAATTAAGTGTTTTTGCCCGGGAAATGGGCTATCCGGTCGTTTTAAAGGGCTTGGGCAGCAGGCTTACTCATAAGACCGAAAGAGGCCTGGTCAAGCTCAATCTCAAGACTCCGGAAGATCTTCAGGCGGCCGCCATATATATAAAGGATGCGGCCGGAGATGATTTGGAAGGATTTCTGCTCCAGCCCATGCTGGAGGGAAGAAGGGAATTTGTGGCCGGCCTGTTTTTTGACGCGCAGTTCGGTCCGGTCATCATGTTCGGTTTGGGAGGGGTTTTTACGGAGGCCATCGGAGATGTGATCTTCCGGCTGGCTCCCCTGGACGAAGAAGAGGCCAACCGGATGATTTCGGAGTTGCGGGCCCACAAGCTCCTGGGGGATTTCCGCGGAGAAAAGGCTCCGAATAGGGACGCGCTCATTCGGGTATTGACGGGTCTGTCTGAAATCGCCATGAATATCCCCGAAATCAGGGAAATCGACATCAATCCCCTTCTGGTATCGCCCGACGGCCGGGTAACAGCAGTGGATGCATTGATTGTACTTGGGGAGCGGGGCCTGCGAAATATCACGCATGCACCCGTGGAACCGATGGCCATCGCAAGCCTGTTTTACCCAAAATCCATTGCATTTATCGGAGCTTCCGCGGATCTCAGCAAGTGGGGACAGTTGATGTTTACCAATGTGGTCGCGGGCCGTTATGCCGGAAAGGTATATTTGGTCAATCCCAGAGGCGGGGAGATTGCCGGAAGAAAAGTATTTAAAACCGTTACGGAAATTCCCGACCCGGTCGACCTGGCCGTCATCACCATTCCAGCGGGAAAAGTTCTGCCGGTGATTGATGAAATGCGGGCCAAGGGGATTAAAAACGTATTGCTCATCTCGTCAGGATTCGGGGAAACGGGGGCTGAAGGCAAAGCCCTTGAGGAGGAACTGGTTCAAAAAGCGGGCAAGGCGGGAATTTTGATTCTTGGCCCCAATACGATGGGAATATGTAATCCGCACTGCTCTCTTTACTGCACGGGAACTCACGTTCGGCCAAAGCCGGGAGACACGGTTCTGGTGGCGCAATCCGGCAATCTGGGAACGCAGCTTCTCGCGTTTGCCGAAAAGGAAGGCATCGGCATCCGCGCGTTCAGCGGCTCCGGCAATGAGGCGATGATCACAATTGAGGACTATCTGGATGGCTTCGAAATCGACCCCATGACCAGGACGGTGGTCATGTATATCGAAAGCGTCAAAAACGGCCGAAGATTTTTTGAATCGGCCAGACGGGTAGGAATGAAGAAACCGGTCATTGCACTAAAGGGCGGACGCACGCAGGCGGGGGCGCACGCGGCGGCAAGCCATACCGGGGCCATGGCATCCAACATCAAGGTTTTTGACGCAGCCTGCAAACAGGCGGGCATCATTCAGGCCAGGCAGTCGATGGAACTGCTTGATTTATCAGCGGCTTTTTCATCTCTTCCGTTGCCTCACGGAAACCGGGTTGCCATTTTGACGCTGGGGGGAGGATGGGGCGTTGTCGCCTCGGATTTGTGTGCGGAAAACGGCCTGCTCGTTCCGAAGCTGTCCAAAGAAATTGTAGGAAAAATCAACGGTATGCTGCCGCCGTTCTGGAGCCATGCCAATCCCGTGGATCTGGTGGCGGAAATGAACACCGACATTCACATGGCGATCATTGAAGAGCTGCTGCGGTGGGAAGAATGCGACGCCATTATTCACATGGGCATTATCGGCAGGAAAATAATGATTCAATCGGTTTTGGAATCGACGGTCGCGGTGGATAAGTCCTATGACCCGAAAATGGTGGCCGATAATCTGGAGCTGCTCAAAATTTACGAACAGGGGCTAGTGGAGAAAACCGTCCGGATTATGGGGAAATATCATAAGCCGGTGATCGGCGTCTATCTGCTCACTGATGAAACAACCCGAACGGTCATCGAAATCGAAGGTCAGAAATACAAGGGCATTGTTTTTGCCAGTCCGGAAAGAGCGGTGAAGTCCCTGTCCAGAATGTACCAGTATTCCCGCTGGCAAAAGGTGAATGGATCTGAAGACTAACAACTCAATATGTATTTTCATGTTTTCACCCGGAACAATCCGAATGAAGACGCCCCCAACGCCTCAAGTTACAAAAATCGGGTTGGAAAAAATCCATGGCCGGGTTATTCCGGCCGCCTTCAGGTGTGCTTCGACGCGGTAAACCCCTGTTTTGTCGATTGTTAAATTTAATCGATCGCCGGTTGCCCGGCATTCTTCACAGCCGTTTCTGATGACGCGGATCAGGGCTTTGGCGGGGCAGAAGACGGATAATCGAATGTTTTCGGCCAGAGGAACCTGGTCTCCCATCTGGAAAACCTTCTGGTCATGCTCCAGGGTGAATCGAAAACCTTTTGCCTTGCGGAAATATTCCAGGGAAAAATAGCAGCATCCATGAAGGAGCGCCGCATACACCAGGGCGATGTCCCGTTGATGGTTTCCGGTGAAACCGGTTTTGGTTAAAACATGCGTCCGGATGAACGCGAAGGCCCGGTGAAAAGGGAAGGCGACGAAACGGATACCCAGCAGCTTTTTCACCGTGGCATGGTTGTCCAGCTCCCCGATGCCGACGGTCTTTCTGGTTTGATTCATGGCATCCCATCTCTCCAGCGTCAATTTTCGAGGGCCCTTTAGAACAAAGGCGGGAAAAAGGAAGCTCAGAAGCGAGCTGCCGTATCCGCGAAGGCTTTTCTGCCAGTCCGTCATGAAATCCCAGACGCCGATTCCCGCGAAACCATTAACATTCCAGTTGTTCCAGCTGTACTGTTTCACGTGAAACAATTGGGTCCCCTCGTGATCGGGATGGGCGATGAAACCGAAGCCGCCCTGTCGGTTCACTTCGTCAATGTATTTTTGCGGATCTTTTCCTTCGGGGTCGCCTCCGCATAAAACCGGTTCCTGAATATTAAACGCCAGAAAGTGATTGAACCTCGGGGCGATTTCCTCACCGACCATGACCAGAGTTTTTTTCTGCCAGCCTTCCCAGCCTTCCAGCCGTGCCTTCAGGTGGTCGTGGTCCGTCAGCATGATGAAGTCGAGTTCGCTTTTTTCCGCAGCGGCAAGAATCTGTTCCATCGGCGCGTGGCCGTCAAATGAAAAAGAGGAGTGGATATGGATCACTCCCTCGTAATCATAAAGCTTTTCGCCCATGGGTGCATCTTTTTCGAATAGGGGGCCATTATAAAAAAGGCAGACCCGAAGACCTGCCTTTTCCCGTCAAACACGGTTTTAATCGATGCGGATCGTTACGGAATAACCGGATCGACCCCTTTTGATAAAGAGCGTAACGCTTTTCTTCTGGGCCGCTTTGGTGATCTCGCGGACGTAATCCTTCATGGAAGATATTTTGACCCGGTTCACCTGAACGATGATGTCCCGGGGCTGAATGCCGACTTCATCGGCCGGACTTCCGGCCTGAACATCCGTGACCATGACGCCGTCTCGCGCTATCCCCAACTGCTTTGCCATTTCCGGGGTAATCTCCTGCGCCGCAATGCCGAAATGTCCAAGTCCGGACCTCTCCATGGCCATCGTCACGTTGTCTTTCCGTTCCGCCACGACAACATGGAACGTCATTTCCTTCCCGTCGCGAATCGCTTTGACGTTCATCTTCTGGCCGACCTTCAACGCGGCGATCATCAGCAGCAACTCGTGGGTATCCTTGACGGGCTTTCCGTTAATTTCTATAATAATATCACCTATTTTAATCCCTGCCCGGTCTGCCGGATCTCCCTTGAAGACATCCGAGACCAGCGCGCCGTTTTTGTTTTTGTGGTTTAAATTCTGGGCGATGTCGTCGGTAATATCCTGAACGGAGATTCCCAGCCAGCCTCGCGTAACCTTTCCCTTGGATTTCAGATCCGTCAGGATGTTTTTGGCCATATTGATGGGAATGGCAAAGCCGATGCCCTGGCCCTGCGCGACAATGGCCGTATTGATGCCGATGACTTTCCCTTCCATGTTGAACAGCGGGCCGCCGCTGTTGCCGGGATTGATGGAGGCGTCCGTCTGAATAAAATTATCATAAGGCCCGGCGCCGATGACCCTTCCCTTGGCGCTGACGATGCCTGCCGTGACCGTCGCGTCCAGTCCGAATGGGTTGCCGATTGCGACCACCCATTCTCCGACTTTCACGACGTCGGAATCTCCGATGTCCGCTACCGGCAGGCTGTTGTCCGGTTTTATTTTAATCAGGGCAATGTCCGTATTGGCGTCCGTGCCGATGACCTTGGCGTCATATTCCTTGCCGTCGGAGATTTTGACGCGGATTTTGTCCGCCTGTTCCACCACGTGATTGTTGGTGAAAATATAACCGTCGTTGCTGATGATGAAACCCGACCCCAGGCTGCGCTGCTTGAAGTCTCTGCGGGGCATGTCGCCGAAAAAGCGGTCAAAGAAATCGTCCCCGAAAGGCGATCCGCCGAAAGGTGTTCCAAAACCGCCCCTTCCCTTGAAGGTTTTGGAGGTGCTGATGTTTACGACGGCCGGCTTCACGCGTTCCACCAGATCGGAAAAGGAAGTCGGCGTCAGGCCGGGTGCGTTCGACAGGGAGGGGACCGCCTGGGCGGCGGGTATTTCGGGAGCCCCGGAGCTGGTAAATGACGATCTCAGAACGCCCACGAGGGATACGATAAAAAAGGCCACCAGAAAGGCCAGCAGGAACATGAAAAATGTTTTTCGATTTGAACTATTCATCTTTTTCCTCCAGAACACTGCGCCCGGTGATGTTTTTCGGTTATGTTGGAACGCATAGTTGTCTCAAATATAACGACAGGCATCCGTTTGTCAACGTAAAACGCATTTATAATGATGGTTTGAAGTCTTTCGTGTCCTGTGTTAGGATTCCGCAACACGGAGCGGACAGAATATGGCTTTTTTTGAAATATTGGGAAATCGGGTTATCCGGATGCTCAGCGGTTTTGCCGGGACCATAGCGTTTTCGTGGAAAGTTTTTCTGCGCATTTTTCAACGCAAAACCTATTCGAGCGCCATGCGCGAAGTCCTAGTCAACCAAATCTACTTCACTTCCGTGCAGATTTTGCCTCTTTTTCTTCTCGTTTCGATTTTCTTCGGCTCGCTGTTTATCGGCATCGTCTTTACCCTGCTCAAAGAACTCGGACTGACCCAGTTTATCGGTCATGTCTTAATGGGCCTGATCGTTACGGAATTGTCGCCTTTTTTGACGGTGCTTCTGATCACTCTGCGGTCGAGCGCCGCGATCAACACGGAGATGGCGGTGATGAAAGTCAACCGGGAAATCAAAACCCTGGAAATTTTCCGGATTGACATCATCAATTACCTGGTGATGCCGCGCATTATCAACGGCATTATATCCATTGTTTTGTTAAGCAGCCTTTTTTCCATTGTCCTTTTGGCCAGCGGCATTCTGTTTTCCCGGGTGATTTTCGGGATGAACATGGATGTCTATTCAAATCTTGTATTAAATTCCACTGATTTTTCTGATATAGTCATTTCGCTTTGCAAGTGCGCCGTTTACGGTTTTTTTATCACGCTGATTCCCATTCGCTTCGGTCTGAGGGCATCGCGTGAACTGACCAGCATTCCCGTGGTGGTGTCTCAGGGCATGGTGAATGTTTTTGGGGCCATACTGATGATAGAGGTGCTGTCATTAATCACAAAATTACTGTAAATTACTTTGACAGCGAGAAGGCGCTCCGGCAATCGCAGGAACACTTTCTGCGGGACCACCCCCTGCAGGCCGCGCCGGTATCCGAAAACGTGCCGCTGATTTCCAATCAGGATGTGTACATGAACATCGCCCTGATCAAGCAGTATCATGAAAACATGCCCAAGCGGCAGGCAAGGCGTCTCGCGCTCACGAGCCTGGAGCGATTCGGCCTCGGGGCCATCGCCCTCAGACGCAATCCCGCGCTGGGCAACGAAGAGCGTTTTTGCGTGATGCTGCTTCGGGCCGCGATGGTTAAAGATGCCATGATTCTGATCGATCAGCCTTTTCAAATGGTCCCTCACTTAAAGGATAGTGGTTTTATTATGAACGCATTGAAAAAAATTGATGATTTGTATGCAAGCTGTCACATATTCGACTACCGCTGGATGCAAGATAAGTACGGGGGGCTATGACGGTAAGCCGAGAATGTAAAGTCGGACTTTTCATTGTCTGCACGGCCGTTCTGCTCGCCGCGGCTCTTTTGTACCTGGCCGCCGGAAAGGGCGTTTTCGAGACCGTGCACACCTTTACCCTGTCGTCGCGCTCCGGCGACGGATTTACCGAAGGCATGCCCGTTGATTTTTCCGGATTCAACATCGGCAAGGTGCAGTCACTGGAGCTTGATGACAAGGGCATTGTTTTAATAAAAATTAAAATCCCCGATCGTCATGTGAAATGGATCCGCTCGGACAGCACCTTTGTTTTGTACCGGCCGCTGATCGGCGCGGCGAGGATTATCGTGACCACATCCGATCTGAACAGTCCGCAACTGGACGCAAACCAGGTTCCGGAAGTGGCCATTGTCAACGACATCAATGACGCCATCGCCAGAATCGAACCTGTTCTGGACCAGGTGACGCAGATTGCCGATCATGTGGAGAGCCTGACGCGCGCCCTGTCCGATCCTCAGGGAAATTTAAATCAGGTGCTGGGCAATGCCGAAAAAATTACTGCGAACCTGGCCTCAAAGAAATCTCTTGTGGAAATGGCCGTTTCCGATGAGGAAAGCGTGAGGGCGCTGAATGATTCTCTCAAGCAGTTGAAGGAGATTACCACCAACGTCAACCGCATCCTCGCGAAAGTGGATAAAATGGCGGACAAGACAGACCGCGAAATCTACGGCAGCGAAGGCGCGTTGCCGCAGGTCAACGTCATTCTCAAAGACGTGATCGGAAAACTGCAAAAGCTGGAAAAAACCATTGATAATATTAACAAAATCAGCACGGACACGTCTGAAGGCATGAAAGATTTTCACCTTCTTCGCTCCGATATCGATGATGTTGTGACTTCGCTGGATAATGTTGTCAAAAAACTGGACGCCTTCGTCGGGTCAAAAAAAGATCCGGAGTTTAAGGTCCCATGAAAAGGATTTTTCTTTTAATGGCTGCGATGCTGATTTGCGCCTGCGGAGGCGCCGGGCAGGTTCCTGTCTGGAAGGAAAAGGCATACAGCCAGTTGGATGAATACAAAACCAGCTTTCTGACCGGCCGGGAACTGTCCACGGAACCTCATTTTGAGAAAGCCAGAGGAGAGATCGCCGCCGGCAACGACATCGGCCTTTTAAGCGTTGCCTATCTGACCAAGTACGCGCTCCACACCGCGTCGCTGGAGCCTTTTGACGCAAGCGAGTTTGCGAAGCTCTACCGGCTTGAGCCCCGCCCCGCCGATATGGCCTACTGTCATTTTTTAAAGGGCAATTTCAGCGTCGTTGATCCTAAGGCGCTTCCGGCGAAGTATGCCGGTGTTCTGAAAGCCGCTGTCGCCAGGGATGCAGCGGCGGCCGGCCGCGAGATTGCCGCCATCGACGATCCTCTGTCCCGGCTGCTTGCCTGCGGAGTCTGGGTAAGGTATTTGCCGGCCGATGAAACCATTTTGCAAATCGGCATTGACGCCGCGTCGGCCAACGGCTGGCGCAGGCCGCTCTGGGCCTATCTGGAGAAGCTGCAGGATTATTACCAGGAAAAGGGAGATCCGGCAAAAGCAAACAGCGTCGCGGAAAGGCTGAAGCTTTTGAAAAAGTGACGGCGCCGCTGTGAATTCTTGAAAAAAAGGGCATATTCCCCGTTTCAAACCGGCCGGGAGTATGCCCTTTTTATGTTTTATGACTTTGCCGGTTCCGGCGCGGAAATGCCCAGGCTTTCCATGGCCTTTACGGCTTTTTCTTTCACCGCCGTGGCTGTGGCGATGGCTTCCGCGATATTTCCGGATTTAAAGCTTTCCTGCGCTTTTGCCAGATCCGCCTTGACGGCCTCCAGTCCTGATTTCGCATCCGCCAGCGTTTCGGTTGTAATATTTTTCGGAAGCTTTTTGAGCTTGGAAAGGTCGTCCACCTTGCCCTGGATGGCTTCAACCATCTGAGGCATCCCCTCTGTCAGCTCCGTCCACTTTTTGGACAATTCGTCCTTTTTGGCCTTTGCCGCAGCGAGAACATCCTTGGCCTTGCCGACAAGACCCTGCGCTTCGGTCAGGGCTGCTTTGTATTCACCCTTGGCGAGTTTGTCCCTGGCGGACGCCATGGCTTCTTCCAGCGCCGCCACCTGTTCCGGAACAAGCTTTGCCGCCTCGGCCTTGGTGGTTTCGACCGCCTGCTCCGCCGCTTTCATGGCCAGTTCCGCCGGTCCCTTTTCGTCGGCGCATCCCATGACCATGACCAGAATAAACAGTGCCGCCAAAACTTGTACTGTGATTCTTTTCATATCCCCTCCTCCTGAAAGTTGTTTTTGGACGATCAATAATGATCGGATCCAAAGGTTTCGCATGCCCTGAGGTCGCCCTTTTCCAGACCCCGCCTGAACCAGCCAGCGCGCTGCGCAGAACTGCCATGCGTGAATCCGTCGGGCACCACATATCCTCTTGTTGCTTTCTGAATGCGGTCGTCTCCCACCGCGGCGGCGGCATTCAGGCCCTCCTCAATGTCCCCCGCTTCCAGAAGGCCGCGGCTTTTGTCCGCCTGGTGAGCCCACACTCCCGCCAGGCAGTCCGCCTGCAGCTCCAGCATGACTGACAGCCGGTTTCTGTCGGTGCTGTTCGATCTTTCCTGAAGCCGGGAAACTTTTTGCGTGATGCCGAGCAGCGTCTGAACATGATGGCCGATTTCGTGGGCAATCACGTATGCCTGGGCGAAGTCGCCGGACGCGCCGAACCGGGAATGAAGATCTTCGAAAAAAGCAAGGTCCAGATAGACTTTCCGGTCCGCCGGACAATAAAACGGCCCCACGGCCGCGTCGGCCATGCCGCAGGCGGAATCGACCGCTTTGGAAAATAGAACCAGCGTGGGCTTTTCGTATGTCCGTCCCGCCTGTTGAAATACGTTTTGCCAGACGTCTTCCGTATCCGCCAGAACTACGGCGGCAAAATCGCGCATCTCGTCGTGTACGGCAGGTGGTCTGCCTGGCTCGGTGGCAACGTGCGAAGATGGCGCACGCTGTTCCACAACCTGCAGGAGTGCCGTCGGATCAACGCCCAGCAGCATGCCGATGACGACAACCGCCACCAGGCCCAGACCGGAGAGACCGCCTGCTTTCACGCCTCGGGAAATGGACATTCCCCGACGGTCTTCGACATGGTCGCTTTGCCGTTCACCCTTCCACCGCATGATCAGATCCTTCTAAATGGTGACATTTTTCGCCCGTGATAGTTGCGTTTGGAGTATAGAAACAGTGTTTTTTTCTGTCAAGCACATTTAACAGAATATTTACGGATTGATCCGGCCGGCAAAGCCAAGCCGGTGTGTTTTCTCATCCTTCTTTCCTTGTGCCCGGGCCGCTCTCTCCCAGGCTCATTTTCAAGCCGGCCCTCGCGCCGCATGCGTCAGCTCCCGTTTTTTAATCATGATCAGGACGGCGGAGACGGCGCCTTCGGTCATGCCGGGGATGCGCCCCATTTGGCCGATGGTCGCGGGCGCGATTCGGGTGAGCTTGGCTTGCAGTTCGTTGGACAGGCCGGGCACGGACGTATAGTCGAAATCCGCCGGGATTTTTATCTTTTCCTGTTCTTTCAGTTTTTTTGTCGCTTCGAACTGACGCCTGATATAGCCTTCGTACTTGATTTCGATCTCAATCTGCTTTTTCACAAAACGGTCGTCCTGCGGCTCCCAGCCGGGGAAACCGTTTAAATCGTCATAGGCAATTTCATGCCTTTTCAACAGACTATACAGAGTGGTGGCCTGCGTAATCGGCGGTGAAAGCAGAGAGGCCAGCTTTTCATTGATGTCGGGCGACGGTTTGACGGACGAGGATTTAAGCTTCCGGATTCCCTCTTCAATCCGCTTCTTTTGATTCTGAAGATCCAGATAATGAGCGCGGTCCACCAGTCCCAGCTCGCAGCCCCGGCCCATCAGCCGAAGCACGGCGTTGTCTTCCCGAAGAATCAGCCGGTACTCGGCCCTCGAGGTGAACATGCGGTAGGGTTCATCCACGCCGCGCGTGACCAGGTCGTCGATCATCACGGCTATGTAGGCCTCGGAGCGGTCCAGGACAAAAGGCGGCGCGCCCGTGAGTGCCAGCACGGCGTTGATCCCGGCCCAGATGCCCTGCGCCGCCGCCTCCTCATAGCCGGACGTTCCGTTGATCTGGCCCGCCAGGTACAGGCCGGAGATGAGTTTGGTCTCCAGCGTCACTCGAAGCTGTGTCGGCTGGACAAAATCGTATTCAATGGCGTAGGCGGGCCGCATGATTTCGGCCTGGTCCAGGCCGCGTACGCTGCGGACAATCTCATACTGCAACTCCAGCGGCAGGGAATTGCCCAGTCCCTTGGCATAAACTTCCTGCGTGTCGAGTCCCTCGTGCTCCAGCACAACGGGGTGGCTGGTCCTTTCGCCGAAGCGCATTACCTTGTCTTCAAGCGACGGACAATAGCGCGCGCCGACGCCTTTGATGGCGCCGGAATAAAGAGGGGACTGACCAATATTGTCGCGGATGATGCGATGCGTTTGTTCGCACGTTGCGGCAAAATATGAAGGCAGGCGCTCCGTCCGCAGAGAGGAGGTCGTAAAGGAAAATGGTGCGGGGTCAGGGTCGCTGTCCTGGCGCTCCAGGACGGAAAAATCAATCGTTGAGGCTTTCAGACGCGGCGGCGTTCCGGTTTTCATACGGCCCATGTCAAACCCGAGCGACGCAAGCTGGTTGGCAAGCCCCACCGAAGCCAGCTCTCCCGCCCTGCCGGATTGCGTCTGCGACCGCCCGATATGGACCAGGCCGTTTAAAAAAGTGCCGGTGGTGACGATGACTTTTCTAGCGCCGTAAAAATGGCCGCTGGCGTCCAGAACGCCTGCAACTTTGCCGTCCTCAACGACCAGGGATTCCACCATGGCCTGGCGGATGTGCAGGTTGGCCTGATTTTCCACCGTCGCTTTCATGGTCAGACGGTAAAGCTGCTTGTCGCACTGCATGCGGGTGGATTGAACGGCCGGGCCCTTGGAGGCGTTGAGCAGTCGGAAATGCACGGCGGTCTTGTCCGTGATCCGACCCATCTCTCCGCCCAACGCGTCGACTTCCTTGACGAGCTGGCTTTTGGCGAGTCCGCCGATCGCCGGATTGCACGACATGAGCGCGATGGAATCGAGGTTGATGTTGAACAAAAGCGTCTTCGCGCCCATGCGCGCCGCCGCCAGCGCCGCCTCGCAGCCTGCATGACCGCCGCCGATTACCACGATGTCATAGGAATCCGTCAAAACAGTCATCCCTTCCATCCGGCGCTTGCCATTGCGGGGGATGAGTAGTAAAAGCACTTCACAGGCTTGATTCGTCCCGGTGCCACTCCCCGCGGATGTTCAGCCGGATGCTGAGGGGATTTTTACGGCAAGGGTCATAAAAACACAACATAAAAAAGAGGCGCGCGTGGGCAAACCGGATTTCTGGAAAAACACCAAACGCTATTACGATCTGAAAAGCTACTGGCGCAACCGTTTCGGCTGCACGGTCCATAAGCTGCAGATCGACGCGGGCTTTACCTGTCCCAATCGCGACGGGCGCGTGGCCACCGGCGGATGCATCTACTGCGACGGGCGGGGATCGAAGCTGCGTCAGAGCGGGCTACTGCCCTCCGTGGCCGACCAGATTGCTTCCGGCAAAAAATATTACAAGCCGTCCGCGTCAAAATTTGTCGCGTATTTCCAGACCTTCACCAACACTTACGCTCGGGTGGAAAAGCTCAAGGCGCTCTACGACGAGGCGCTGGCCCAGGAAGATGTCATTGGCCTGTCCATCGGCACGAGGCCTGATTGTCTGCCCCCGGAGGTCATTGATCTTCTGGTCGGCTATGCGAAACAGCATCACGTCTGGGTGGAACTGGGTCTTCAGTCTGCTGCCGACCGGACGCTCGATTTCATTAACCGGGGACACAACTTCGGGCAGTTTGTCAAAGCCGTCGAAGCGCTCGAAGGCAGAGGATTGAACATCTGCGTCCATATCATTATCGGCCTGCCCGGAGAAAGCGACGAAGACGTGCGGGATACCGCCCGAACCGTGGCGGCACTGGGGATCAACGGCATCAAAATTCATTCTCTTCTGGCGCTTGACGGCACAAAGATGGGAGAAATGTACAAACAGGGAGCCATCCCCATGATATCCAAGGAAAAATATGCGTCCCTCGTCGCGGATGTTCTGGAGCTTTTGCCGCCGGAAATGGTCATCCAGCGCCTCACCGCCGACGGCTACCGGGATATTCTTCTGGCGCCTGCCTGGGCGCAAAACAAGCTGGATGTGCTCAATGCCATTAATAAAGAGCTGGAGAGAAGAAACAGCCATCAGGGTATGCGCTTCAGATAAAAACGTAAGAACTCTGCTATCCACGCCGGTCTTTTTCTTCGCGTCCATTTGGCGAACCGCAATTTCTCTCCGATATAGAATTCCCTGTATGCCCTGACCGGATCTCCGGGAACTTTGTAATGCTCAGGCATTGCCTGCGCGAATTCCGTCAACCCCAAGGATTCAAATTTCATCGTCTTCACCTGATCCAATGCATGAATCGAAGCATGCTGTTCGGATTTCCGGTATCGGTATTTGTATTCACGGTTCAGCGCTCTTGCCAGGCTGGTCAGCCATTGAAGGTTGTCGTAGGATTGGCCGGCCCAGATTACACAGGGGTGTTTGGTGTGCGTAGATTTGTATGGCGTTGCGAAGCCTTTCTGGTTGAGGACGGTGCAGACAATCTGCGTGCTCTCCAGAATCATCTTAACCACGTGTTGATCGCAATGGTAACGCGCACACCTTTCAGTATTGAGGTCAAGAATGAATATGTTCATTTTTTATAAGCGCCTTATTGCCCGGTTCACGGGTTTCCAAGGCCAAATTTGGCGAACAAGTCTGCACGCCAGTGTGGCCCTGGTCATCAGGTGCGTCTGCCGTTTAGGTTCGCTGGGCGAGCGACAGTTCGAACCGCTGCTCGGTGACATCCTTCCCCCACTGCGTGCCGCGGTGCTGTTCGACAAGAGTAAAACCCGCCTGTTCGTAAAGATGCCGCGCCGCGTGCAGGCCCTCAAAGGTCCAGAGGTAAACCCGAGGATATCCGCGGCTGCGACAGAAGTCCACGGCAGCATGCAGGAGTCTTGTGCCTATTCCCCTTCCACCGAGTTCGTCCGACACGATGAACCAGCGGAGATGCGCCCCTTCGTTTGCTGAATGCACCCCATCAATGGCGATGGAGCCCTCGACGCGCCCGCCGACCGCGGCCGTCCAGAAGCCATCGCGTTTTGCGTCGTAGCCACTAAGGAACTCCGCGAGTTCACATGCTATCCTGGCTTCGAAGAACTCGCCAAATCTCCAATGGGCATGATAGTATTCGCCATGCAGCTCGATGACGCGACCGACAGCACCGGGCCTGTAGCCCTTGTTGATTTCGACGGTATCTATCACTAACCTTTCCTCTGGATGTCCTTTGGTTCGTGGCGCCTAATGAAAAAATCGGCCGGAGCAGCGCCCCAGACGCGGCGATCGGGTGCATTGATTTGTTACCCATTAATTTTCTGGTTCATCAGGCAGCTGAACACCATGCGATACCGCAATTACCCATACATCGTTTTCCTTAACCTTATAGAAAAAACGATAGGGTTTTACAATGACTTCACGAAATGGAAGCTCTGGAAACTCTGGGAGCGGCCTTCCCGACTCGGGAAACTCCTTGAGCCGGGATAGAGTTTTTTCAGCTTTTTGACGAAATGATAATGCAGCAGAAGGCCTGTCTCTGTGTATATACGCAATGGCATCAAGAAATTGGCGGCGGCCCGTGGGCGTGAATAAAATTCTCAAAGTTTTGCAGCCTCGAGATAAAGGTCGGCCTCTCTCATCACATCGTCGAGTTCATAACCAGTTCCTGCCGCTATTTCTTTCTCGCCTCTGGCGAGCAGGTGTAAAATATCCATTTCGTGCAGTGTGCTCTTATAGACTTCCATGCTTACCATTACAGCAGCCGCTCTTCCACGCTGTGTAATAAAAACCGGTTCTCTTGAAGATGATACATTCTTCACTACATCGCTGGCATTTTGCCTAAGATCGGAAATGGGTATAATTTTGGGTGCGTTTGGCATTGGTTGTACCTCCTGTTGTATTATCAATTGTACTACCAATGAACGCTTTAGTCAAGTCCGGTTGTGATATTTTCCCCTATTTTCTTCGGGTAACGAAAAAATCAGCCGGAGCGTTAGCGACCGGGTGGATTGTTTTTGTTAGGCATTACCTCTTCTTTAAAAACTGTTCGATCTCTTGCTTATGTATTGACACATACTTGCAACTGGGCTCAGTTATAGGGTAAGGATTTATAGTTTTGTGTTGCTCTCATAAGACCACCCCGTCAGCCTTGGGCTGACACCCCTCCGTGGGAGGGGAATTTTTTAAATATATCAATTTTCTTCGTAATAATATGAGTAATCTATTCCTTTCATAAACATTTCGCGACTGTTGATTTCGTCAGTCAGGGCATTTATTAACAGGTTTCTTATCGCGGTGCTGTTCGTAGAAGCTTTTACCATGGCGTCAAGATACTCCTTCTTGCCAATTTTGCTCCAATCCACGCATTTTTTTATTCGTTTTTTAAGCATCATATCAAGCCAGATACGGGTGCTTCGTCCATTGCCTTCCATGAACGGGTGGGCCATGTTCATCTCCGCATACTTATCGACGATTTCGTCGAAGGAGTTTTCCGGCATTTGTTCTATCCGCCGCAATGTAGTGTCCAGGTATCGCGCCATCGCAAACTGAAAGCCGCCTTTGGAAATATTTTTTTGCCGTACCTGTCCGGCAAAATCATATAAGCCGCCAAACAAGTAGGCGTGAATCTGCTGCAATCCTTTGGTTGTGCCCACCTCTATGCCTTCTATAAAAGAGCTTTCAAACAAGCTGTATGCCTTCTGCTTGCTTTTGCCATCGATGGTTTCATCGCTGTATGTGAACCATTCTATGAAGCGATTTGCCGATTTGGCCGGAAACTGCTTGCCTAATGCAATAATACCATTGTAATCAAGCATATCGGTCAGCCGGTTTTTTCCGTCGGGCGCAATAATCTTCAACTGGGTAGTGACGCTAACCACTTCACTGTGTTCCCTCTTTAGTTTGGCTTTGAGGTATTTCCAGTAATTTCGCGTTTTGCCGTAATCGTCTTGATTTGAAAGAACAGCCACGATGTCCAACACGGAAAACCACCATTTGCTGTTTTCTTCGTCCCAAACAGCACGAACTTCCCGATCATCAAAAAAACGGATGGATATTTTATGACTCATATTTTTTCCTTAAATGTTAAAAGTTTGCCGCGATAGTATTCGTATTGTTTTCGCCGGGCATTGAGCTCCGCGGGCAAGCCGACTGAAATGTCATTTACCAGTGCGTCAAATTTATCGAGAATGGCAGCTATTTCTATTTGCTTGTCATTGTTTGGCACTTGCACTTTTACACTTTTCAGTTTGTCATATGAGACAAAGGGCTGTAATCCATCCTTGCTCCACAAAGTTTTATGAGCTTCGTAAAGTTGTTGACTATCAGTATCGGGATCTCCGCATTTACTGTCTTGTCGGAAATCAAAGGATGTATCAATTTTGTTCATTCAAAGTATTCCTCTGATCTCAAATCATGGCATGATTTGTTGTTTCGCTTTCCTAATTAATGCACCGTCACATAACATTTGCTTAACCTGCAACGCTTTAGCGTTGTCAGGTTGAAGCAGTTGTTGGGCGATTTCTCTTATCTTTCAAACTCTTCAATAATTGCTTGGCGCAAACCACGACCCTCAACTAAATGATTTTCAATAGTAGATATGTTTTCGTTTGTAATCATGATCTCGTAAGCTTCCCTGTCAAGTGGACAATTGAAAAATAGAGTTCCCCGTGTTCTTTGACAAACATTCCGCTGGGGTCATATCATCCAGGGAATCATGTGGCCGCTGTTCATTATATTCAATCATCCACCAATACGTTGCCTCTCTGACCTCGTCCAGATTTTGGAAGAGGTAAAGATCGAGCAGTTCGTTCCGGTATGTCCGGTTAAAGCGTTCAATATAAGCATTCTGATTCGGTTCACCGGGTTGAATATAATGGATCATCATACCGGCAGATTCAGCCCAGGCAACAAATTCACCACTGAGAAACTCCGGACCGTTATCGACCCGAAGAACATCGGGAAGACCCCGCTCCCGGATAAGGCGTTCAAAGACCCGTATCAGCCGCTTGCCATTGATGGACGTGTCAATCTCGATATGAACCGCCTCACGGTTAAAATCATCAATCACATTGAACGTCCGGAACCGTTTGCCGGTATAGAGCATATCGCTCATGAAATCGGCCGACCAAACCTGATTAGGCAGAGGCGGCACAAACAGGGGTTGCTTAAATCGCTGAGGCAACCGCTTCTTGGCCCGGCGTTTCTGGTTCAGTTTCA
>Ga0116159_1001017_pt1 | contig 30976 bp, 28 predicted proteins | sample AD_JPNAS1_MetaG_FD_89878 | JGI IMG/M metagenome (GOLD analysis project Ga0116159, IMG submission 89878) | Active sludge microbial communities of municipal wastewater-treating anaerobic digesters from Japan - AD_JPNAS1_MetaG | ecosystem: Engineered > Bioreactor > Anaerobic > Digestate | place...
ATAAAATTTTTGACTAGGATCAGAATGAAAAATTTTTAAAGCCATAAGTTTATTTAATTTATATTAGCATAATTTTAAAAAAATACTATCAATAATCAATATATAGAAGGTGGCGGCGAAATTTTTTTAAAATTTCGCCGCCACTGTTTTTTAATGTCATCCTGAACTCGCCTCTCGGCGGGCAGGCCTGCCTGCCGGTAGGCAGGCGCAGCCAGAAGTTATTGAGTTAAACTAATGCGATAGCGGCGAAAGCTAAAAGCTTTCGCCGCTATCACCGCCATCTTTCGCCGCTATTATTTAATTTCTAAAAATAATTTGGCGAATTTTTTCACTAATTTCTAAAGCATTTTCACTTTGCCAAACATTACGCCCCACCGCTACTCCAATACCTCCTGCCGCTATAACATTTTCCACTACTTTCAAAAATTCTTCTTCGTTAACTTTCGGACCACCAGATAAAACAACTTTTGTTTTGCCGGCTGATTTTACTGCGTATTCAAAATTTTCTTTAGAACCAGAGTATTTTATTTTTACCATATCGGCTCCTAATTCTAATCCGATACGAGCTGCATAAGCAGTAATTTCTTTAGAAGCATCATCAGCCACAAATTCACCGCGAGGATAAACCCAAGCAATAGCCGCCATTTTTAAATCATGAGCTTCTTCTACAATTTTACCGAAATCAGTAAACATTTCACCATCATATTTTGAACCTAAAAAAATTGTATAACCAACAGCGCTCGCTCCTAATTCTTTAGCATATTTCACTGAACAATTTTGATGAGAATAAAGATCACCCCCCTTCCAAATATCAGCTTTACCATTAATTTTTACAATTAGAGGGATTTGTTTTTGATATTCAGTATCAGTATAATATTTTTCAGCTAAACCTTTTTGTAAAATCACCGCATTATATTTTCCTTTTACAGCAATATTTAAAATATGTTCGGGATTAATTGATTCGCCAATTAAATCCTCTGGCCCATGTTCAAAACCATGATCATAAGCTAAATACATTGCCCTACCATTAGTAGTAATTTTTGATAAATAATCTTTCATAAAATTTTTATAAATATTTTTCGACTTCTTTTTTATATTATTTTATATTATACTAAATAAAATTTAAATATCAAAATGCGAAAATGGGATAATGATGGCAATTGAAGTGGCGGCGAAATTTTTTTAAAATTTCGCCGCCATATTTCGCCGCCATATTTCGCTATCATTGTTTTTTAGTGTCATCTTGAAGGCGAAGCCCCTGCCTACCGGCAGGCAGGTGAAGGATCCCCTGCCAACTAATAAGCAACTATCACTGCTGTGCATGGGATTCTTCGCTGACGCTCAGAATGACCGTGGAGTTTGCTGTGTATGGGATTCTTCTTTACCCGCCGTAGGAGGGGCCTGCCTCTCGGCAGGGCGGGACTAACGCTCAGAATGACACCCTTCATCGATGTCATCTTGAACGGAGCCTGCCCGCCAAGGCGGGTGAAGGATCCCATAGCTTTCAGCAACAATCAGCAATCACTGCAGTGGATGGAGTTCTTTAGTGCCCCTGATGAGAATCGAACTCATGTTTCCACCTTGAGAGAGTGGCGTCCTAGCCACTAGACGACAGGGGCTAAACAATTTTATTTTAATTGGAAAATTAAAAAATGAAATGTTTTTATCAAAAATTTTAAAAATGTAAGTTTATATTTTGCTATTTTATTTTAGCAAAATTTTAATAAAAATAATTTAGCGATTTATCGTATTTTAAAAATTATTAAAATAAGTATTTATTAGTCTGATTTTAATAAAAATAAGTATTTATTAGTCTGATTTTAAAAATCAGCAATCATTACCGTGCGTGGGATTCTTCCCTGCCTACCGGCAGGCAGGGCTGATCCTCAGAATGACAATTACACCTGTCATCCTGAACGCAGTGAAGGATCCCATGGCTTTCAGTATTGCACAACTATCACTGCATTGCATGGGATTCTTCGCTAGCGCTCAGAATGACAGCAGGGGTTTGCTGTGGGTAGGATTCCTGCCTCTCGGCAGGCAGGCTTCGTTCAGAATGACAGTTATTTTTTAGTGTCATCCTGAGGACTTCAGTCCGAAGGATCCCTCGGCTTTCAGCAATAATCAGCAATCACTGCTGTGGATGGGATTCCCGCCTTCGGCGGGCAGGCTTCAGTCCCTGCCTATCGGCAGGCGGGGCTAACGTTCAGAATGACACTTTCACCGATGTCATCCTGAACGTAGTGAAGGATCCCTCGGCTTTCAGTATTGCACAACTATCACTGCATTGCATGGGATTCTTCGCTAGCGCTCAGAATGACAGCAGGGGTTTGCTGTGGGTAGGATTCCTGCCTCTCGGCAGGCAGGAGGCGAAGGATCCCACAACTTTTAGCGCTATGCAACCATCACTAATTCCTCAACTATTTTATCTAATTGCATCGCGCGTGATCCTTTCACTAAAACCACATCAAAATTACCAATTTCTTTTTTAATCATTTTTTTCGCGCTTTCACTATTATTAAAAATTAAAACTTTATTTTTATCAAAATTATGTTTTATTGCTGATTCAGCAATTAATTTAGCTTTTTCTCCAACACAAATTAAAAAATCAACTTTTTTTGCTACTTCTTTTCCAATCTCTTGATGAGCTTCATCACTATACTTTCCTAACTCCAACATATCACCCAAAATAGCAACTTTTCTTCGTTTGGAAAAATAATTTAATGTTTCAAGACCCGCTTGAACAGAAACTGGCGAAGCATTATAGCAATCATCCAATATCACAGCATTTTTAATTCCCTTTAAAATTTTCATTCGATGCTCAAATGGTTGATAATCATTTAAAAATTCACTAATTTTTACTAAATTAATACCGTAAATGATTCCTACGGCAATTGCCGCAGCAGCTGAATAAACTTGCGGCTTTCCTAAAATATTTTTTAATCTAAATGGCACTATAGTATTGCCATATTGAATTTTAAAATTGACGCCTTGAGGAATTTCTTTTTCATCAAATTTATATTCTAAATTAATAATTTGAATATCAGATTCATCATCAAAACCATAACCAATAATTTGAGCTCGCGTTTTAGATTTTAACTCCCAAACCAATTCATCATCACAATTTAAAACAGCATAACCACTCGTTGGCAACACTTCAATTAATTTTCCCTTTTCTTTTGCTACTGCTGTTGGTGTACTGTAATTTTGAACATGAACAGGAATTTTTCCTATAGCCGTGATTACTCCAATTTTTGGTCTTGCCAAACGAGTTAAATAACTAATATCTCCCGGTTTATCCGCTGCCATTTCCAAAACCAAAACCTCAGGATATTTTTTATTTTTTATTATTAACTGCCCTATTGATTGAAAAACTACTTTAAACCAAAAAGAAATACCAGTAATTTTTTCATAATCGCCTAAAATTGTTAATGGCACTCCTAATTCATTATTAAAATTACCTTGAGTTCGTCTGGTTCTTTTTTCATTTTTTAAAACTAAATAAATTGCTTCTTTGGTAGAAGTTTTTCCCACGCTACCAGTAACGCCAATTATTTCGGGTTGGTATTTTTTTAGCGTTAATTGAGCTAAATTTTTTAAACTAATTTTTAAAATTTTATAAGGTAGGTGGGATTTCATAATAATCTAAAATATATTTGGCCAGTTCTTGAAACATTGGCACAACGGTTGAACCAGCCAGTGGCGCTTCTGGCTTATCTAATTTAATTAAAATAACAAATCTTGGGTCTTCGGCTGGCGCATAACCAATAAATGATTGAATAGTTTTATCAGAATAACCACCAGAAGCATCGGGTACTTGAGCAGTGCCAGTTTTTCCAGCAATTTGATATCCTTTTATTTTGGCTAAAATATTTTTTTCTACTGAATTAACCATAATAATTCTTAATTGCTGAGCTACTTCGGGGCTGATTACTTGATTTTTAGGTTTGGGTTTTAAGGTTTGAATTTTATCACCTTTAGCATCAATAATTGAATCAACAACATAAGGCGTCATCATCAAACCGTTATTAGCAATTCCGGAAAAAGCATTAATCATTTCCAGTGGCGTGACAGAAATTCCTTGTCCAAAAGAAGCCGTTGCAAAATAAATTTCATTAAATCCTTTTAAATTATTGATATTGCCACTTACTTCATTAGGCAAATCAATGCCGGTTTTTTTATTAAAACCAAAATTTAAAACATATTGATGAAAAATATCATGTCCGGTCAATTTTTCCAAATAAACAGCGCCAGTATTTAAACTTTCCGCAATAATATCAAAAACATCAACACTTTGATGGGCTTTTAAATCCCAATTTCTAATTGTTTTTTTGTTTACAACCACTTCACCGGTATCATAATATTTAGTTTGGGGAGTTATTTTTTTTGCGTCTAATCCCGCCGCCACGGTAATTATTTTAAAAACAGAACCAGGCTCATAAAGTGATTGAACGGCGGGATTATTAAATTTGTTTATACTGAATGAAGAATAATTATTAGGATCAAAATTAGGATAATTAGCCATTGCTAATACTTTCCCTGTCTTGGGTTCCATTACAATAATATTTCCAGACTCGGCTTGCCACTTTTCTATATTTTCTTTTAATAATTCTTCGGATTTTTTCTGAATATTAAAATCTATATTGGTAATAATATCAAAATTGTCTCGATTATAAGTTAATTTTTCTAAAGATAAAAAATCTAATAAATTATTTGATAAAGTACCATTGGCTAAATATTTATCATAAAATTTTTCTAATCCGTATTGCCCATGAAAATCCTTTATATCATTTTTAACATAACCGATTAATTGCGAGGCAAATTCACCATAGGGATAATATCGTCCGATATATTCTTTGGTATAAATTCCCTTGATGTTTAAATCTTTAATTTTATTAGCTGTCAAATCATCAGCTTTTTTTACCAACAATTCATACAAACTATTTTTTTTAGAAAATTTTATAATTAAATCTTCGTAGGATAAATCAAGCTCTTGAGATAAAATTTTTGCCGCTGTTACTATATCATTCATTTCTTTAGGCGAGGCATAAATTTCATAAAAATTTTTGTTTACGGCTACGGGAATTAAATCACCTTCCCGTGTTTGAAAATAAATTTTTCCTCGCACATATTGTAAATCATTTTTGATTTGTTCTGCTGTCTTTACTTGAGCCGCTGCTCTTTGAGAAAAATCCTCATAGTGAAGAATTTGCAAAGAATACAATCGCCAGAGAATTACTCCGGTCATTAAAACAAAAATTGAAAATATAAAATATAAACGCCAATTTTTTATAATTTGTTTAATTTTACCTTTTTTCATTGGGGTATTTTATCAATCGCCTTATAAAGATTATATTAATCTTTTTAATTATAAATTATTAAAATTATTTACACCAACTTCAACTGGGGATTGATCTTTTAAAGAAAAATATTTTGGCGCTGTGACTAAAATTAAATTTTCTTTTTGAATAAGTGATTCAAATTTATCAAAATTTTGTAAAATCGCCGCTTGGTTTTTTAATTCCGCATTTTGTTGCTCAAAAATAACCGATTGAGAAATTAAATCTTTTATATCAAAACGATAGTTAATCATTTTAACTTCTAAAAATAAACTGCCGATAACAGAAAAAATAATTATTCCTAAAAGAATGAAATTGATTAAAGCAATTAAAGAAATTTTGGAAGTGGCTAATTTATTCTTTTTATGCCAACTCATCTTTTGAGTGACCATATTATAATTATTATGTTTTAAACTGATAACTGTCATATTTTTATTTATTTTATTTTTTGAGCGACCCGCAATTTAGCGGAACGACTGCGACGATTATTTAAAATTTCGACTTTTGTTGGTGTAATGGGTTTTTTAGTAATAATTTTTAAAACTCCTTCTTTTTCTTTTTCCTTATAAAATTTTTTAACGAGGCGATCTTCTAATGAATGATAACTAACCACTGCTATTCTTCCGTCTTTATCTAAAATTTTTACTGATTTTTCTAAACCTTCTTTTAAATTATTTAATTCATCATTAACATAAATTCTTAAAGCTTGAAAAATTTTTGTTGCTGGATGTAAACGATTGCGCCGTCCATCAACTGTTTTTTCAATAATTTCTACCAACTCTGAAGTTCGGGTAATTTTTTTATTTTTTCTTTCTTCAACAATTGCTTGAGCAATTTTATAAGCATTTTTTTCTTCGCCATATTCCTGAAAAATTTTTGTTAATAATTCTAAATTACTTTCGTTAATAACTTTTTCAGCGCTCATTTCACTTCCCAAATCAAAAGTCATTTTTAATGGTTCGTCTCTTAGAAAAGAAAATCCCCGAGAAGAATCTTCAATCTGAAATATTCCTAATCCTAAATCAAAAACAATGCCACTAACCGGTAAAATATCAACCTCCTTGACTATCTTATCAATATCTTTATAGTTTCCTTGTTTTAAGATTGCTCTATTTTCAAACGCTCCTAAGTTTTCTTTAGCCACTTTTAAAGATTCTTCATCTAAATCAATTCCCAAAATTTTTCCTAAAGGCGCGGTATACTGAAGAATGGCCATTGCGTATCTTCCTTCACCCACTGTCATATCAATAAAATTCTCATTTGATTGAGGATTAAGAAATTTAATCACCTCTTGTAAAAGAACGGGTATATGCATATTTTAAATTCCAAAATCAATTAATTTTTCGGCAATTTCATTAACATCTCTTTCGGTTTTAAGGCGATATTCATTCCAAAGATTTTCATCCCAAATTTCTAAACGATTATTCACTCCAGCAATCACTACTTTTTTATTTAAAAAAGCAAATTTTCTTAAATAATCAGGAATTAAAATTCTTCCTTGTTGATCAATATCAGCTTCAATCGCGCCGGCTAACATAAAACGTGAAAAAGCTCGGGAATTAGACTGGGTTAAAGGTAAATTATTCAATCGTTCAATTAAAGCATCCCATTCTTTTCTTGGATAAACAAAAAGACAAGAATCTAATCCACGAGTAACTATAGCATTTTCGCCCAAATTATGACGTAATTTAGCTGGAATAGCTAATCGTCCTTTGGTATCTAAATTGTAATGATATTCGCCTATTAACATTTTGTTTTTAATTTATCCACTAATTGACCTTAATATCCCCACAGTTATCCACAATTCCCCACCTATATTTAGATGATACACAATTTTTAAAATAAATGCAAAACATTAAAAAAAGAAAAAAATTATCTTCTTAAATGCCTATTAATTGAAAAAAACCGCTAAAAAAGCGGTTTTTTTCAATTAATAAAATAATAAATAAACAATGATATCAACACTTTATCCACATTAAAATAATTATTCTTCACTTAAAGCGTTTTTTATAAATTCCCACTCTTCTTCAGGAATCTTTGGCAATTCTTTAATAGGAGTTTTTCCGGGATAACGCCAAACACTAATAATTCTAATTTTTTGATTTTTTTGTTTTAATAAATTTTTTAATGAATCATTGACTATTTTATCTTTTGATTTATTTTTATTTTTTATTTCTTGAAACATTACCCAAATTTCTTTAGGATGTTTTTCTGTTCCAACGCTTTGCATTACCGCAATTGTTTTTGGCGCAATTCCCTCCTCTTGACGATGAGGGCTATGAAGCACTCTTCTTATTCTTGATTCTGATAATTGATATTGAATCATCTTTTCAATAGAATGTTTTGTCCAAATAATTGATTCAGAATCTTGAGGAACTTTAAAACGCATAATTTTATTTATTTTTATAAGAAAAATTTAATTGCTGATTAATTTTATTTTTTTCAGATGTTGGTAATTTTGTTTTATTTACTACGTTAGAGAAAAAATTGATTGTTTGATCATAAGTTTTTTTATCAACAAAATAAGGCGTACCATCTTTGCCACCATGAGCAAAAGAATAACGAGCAGGATCTTGATAAGAAGGTTTAGCACCATAAATAATTTCTGCTACCAAAGCAAGAGCTCGCATTGTTTTTGGACCAACGCCTTTCATCGCTAAAAGTTTTTCATAATTTTCTGGTTGTTTTTCGCAAGCTAAATATAAAATTTTTTCTAAATATTTATTTTTTAAAAAATTTTCTTTCACCACTGGGTGCCAAATAAATTCTTTATTTTCTAAATGAACAAAAATACTTTGCTGACCTTTTTCTTTTATTTTCATCATCTGTGAATAATCAGAAAAATATTTAGATAAAATTTTTACATCTTTCATCAATTGATAATAATCTCCTTTTACTAATTGAATGCTTGTTTGTCGCGTTTTTTCACTTTCTTGAGCTGTCAAATTTAAAGTAGGCTGATTTAAAAGCTGACTAACGATACCCGTATGGGGATTTTTAATTAAATCTGTAGCTTTTTGAGAATACCAATGATAACGTCGCGCTGTTTGATTCTGAATATTCATCCCCTGCTGAACAACCGCCCAACTTCCATTTTTAGAAAAAAATAGGGTGTGGTGATAAATTTGAAAACCATCTTGAACTAAAGCGCTATCAACCTTAGCTGTCATTTTTGAATTATAAACTAAAGAATTAACATAACCATCTGGTAAACTTAAAGCATCACCCCATTTTTCTACTTCATCAGGAGTTTTACGAGAAGTTTTTCCTTTTCCTCCGCAAATAAAAATTCCTAATTCTTTTTCCTGATTGCGAATAGCTTCTTTAAGAGCGGCAGTTAGTACTGTTGTTAATCCCGAAGCATTCCAATCAAAAGCCAAAACCGTCCCCAATGATTGAAACCAAACAGGATCAGCAATTCTTTTGATAAATTCATCCGGCCCATATTCTTTAATTATTACTTCTATAACCTCTCTTCCCAATTTTGTCATTCGCTCGAAAAGCCATTTTGGACATTTTCCATCATCTAAACCAAATGTTGCTACTCCATGATAAATCATAATTTAATTATAAAACGGAAATCACAAATTTCAAAATTGAAGTAGCGGCAAACAGGCCCTCCTCCGGCGGGTAAATCTGCCCGCCGTAGGCGGGGTTTCACTCAGAATAACGTCTCCATTTTGTCATCCTGAACGTAGTGAAGGATCCCATGGCTTTTAGCATTATGATAATTGATTCAGTTTAACTCAATAACTTCTGGCTGAATTTGTGAAGCGAGCGGGCATGGTTTCATTCTTTTTGAATCAAAAAGAATGAAGAGCGAGCGAACAATTCAGTGAGTGAGCACGCTGGGCGAACGAACGTAGCCAGAAGTTATTGAGTTAAACAAACGGCTTTCAGCAATAAAAACTAACTATTATCATAATAATTTCATAAAATAAAAACATTCGAACTATTTTTTGACTTTTGAATTCTAACCTTTTATAATATTTTCTATGGCTAGATATGAACTAAAAATTTTTCTGAAAAATAAATGGATAAAAATATCTCTGATTTTTAATCTTATTATTTTAATCACTACTTTAATATTTATTTTCATAAATATTAAACCTGATCCTGAACGCTCCTATATTATTTATTATACTTCATTAGAAGGAATAAAAATGGTTGGCTATTTTTGGAATTTTTATCTTTTATGGTTTATTGGATTTTTCTTTTCGATTTTACATTTTTCATTGGCTATTTATTTATGGATTAGAAATAAAAAATTAAGCCAGTTTATTTTAGCTAGTAATATCTTATTAAATATATTTTTATCATTAGCAATTTTTGCTTTAGTAACAATTAATTTTTAAAATCATTTAAATAACGAAATTCACCGGGCAATAAATGAAATTTATGAGCTTTTATTGTTTGAATTTTGGTTAAATTTTTAATTTTTGCTTCAAGCAACCAAAGAGGATCTCCATGGCTAATAATAATAATTTTTTTATTGTTTTGTTCTTTGTTAATTTTTTTAAAAAAATCAAACATCCGTTTACTACATTGATTCAAATTTTCTCCTTGAGGAATTTTTTTAGTAAATCTTTCTAAAAAATTTTTAAAATAAACGTGATAAGTGTCTGGATGACAACCATTAAAAATACCAAAATCTAATTCCCTTAATTGGGCAGAAAAAATTATTGGTTTTTTAATTTTTTTAGCAATAATTTGAGCTGTTTGCTTAGTACGATTTAAATCTGATGAATAAATTATATCTATATTATTTTTTTGAAAATAAAAAGATAATTTTTCAATTTGTTTTTTGCCGTTGGGTGTTAAGTGAGAAATTTTGATTTCTGGCCAACTAGAAAGCCAAGCTGGTTCAATATTAGAAAAAGCTTCGCCATGACGTAATAAATAATAATCGTTGTTTAATTTTATTTTTGTCATAATAGATGAAGTATACGATAAAAAACCTAAAATGCAAAATAATTTATTGTCTTAATAGCGCAGAATAAAAAAATTATGCCAACTACTAATAATCAATTATTATTGCTTTTTTAGTGTCATCCTGAACGTAGTGAAGGATCCCTCGGCTTTCAGCAATAATAAGCAATCACCACTGTGCGCGGGATTCCCGCCTTCGGCGGGCAGGCTTCAGTCCCTGCCTACTGGTAGGCGGGGCTTCGTTCAGAATGACTGTTGTTTTTTTTATTGTCATCCTGAAGGCGAAGCCTGAAGGATCCCTCGACTTTTAGCAATAATCAGCAATCATTACTGTGCGTGGGATTCCTGCCTCTCGGCAGGCAGGCTTCAACCCCTGCCTACCGATAGGCAGGCCTGCCCGCTGGTAGAAAAGTAAGGAATTCAACTTGTATTATTGCGGGCTCGTCTAATGGTAGGACATCAGCCTTTGGAGCTGAATATCTTGGTTCGAGTTCAAGTCCCCCAGCAAATTAAATCCACTCAAATTTTCACTATCGTTTTACCAAATTTTATTTACAAATCAAAGAAAAGAGATTTGAAAAGATAAAATTTAGCGGGCGGGGCTTTATCCCGCCTGCTAAATTTGTGTAAAAATAGAACGAATATTTCTAAAAGCGAATTTGTATTTAAATTCTATTCTTCGTAACCATAGCGGCAGATAACTCCATCGTAGATAGTCCAACTAGTTGAATAACTTTTAGCTATAAGGTCTGGCTCATCGCTAAAATATTTTCTTCTAAATTCTTCTGCACTTTCAGTGTTCACTCCGGCTAAACCCAAGGCAACATATTTTTTGCTAGCTCCTTGCTCTAACAACTTTTCTCTTAATTCCATTGATTCTTTAGTGCCAACTCCAGCTAAACTCAAAACAACATCGTCCTTATTAGCTCCTTGTTTTAATAACTTTTCTCTTAATTCCATTGCTTCTTTAGTACCAACTCCAACTAAACTCAAAACAATATCATCCTTGTTAGCTCCTTGTTTTAATAACTTTTCTCTTAATTCCATTGATTCTTTAGTGCCAACTCCGGTTAAACCCATGGCAACATAGTCTTTATCAGCTTCTTGCTCTAACAACTTTTCTCTTAATTCCATCGATTCTTTAGTGCCAATTCCAGCTAAACCGCAAGCAACAGAGCTCTTGCTAGTTCCTTGTTTTAATAACTTTTCTCTTAATTCCATTGATTCTTTGGTGCCAACTCCAGCTAAACCCCAAGCAATATCGTTCTTATCAGCTCCTTGCTCTAACCACCTTTCTCTTAATTCCATTGATTCTTTAGTGCCAACTCCGGCTAAACCCAAGGTAATATAGTCTTTGTCAGCTCCTTGTTTTAATAACTTTTCTCTTAATTCCATTGATTCTTTAGTGCCAACTCCGGTTAAACCCAAGGCAACAGCGTTCTTGTCAGCTCCTTGCTCTAATAATTTTTCTCTTAATTCCATCGATTCTTTAGTGCCAATTCCAGCTAAACTCCAGGCAACAGAGTTTTTCTCAGCTCCTTGTTCTAAGGCTTTTTCAAGATTAGCAACAATTGTTTTAACTTCAGATTCATAATCTCTTTCTTCTGTTTCGTTTTCATAAAGAGCTTCAATTTTGTTTAATAATTCAATTTTTCTTTGATAATCTTCAATTGTCTCTCCTTCTTTCTTTATCTTTTCTTCAATTTCTTTAATTTCTCTTGCCAATGCTAAACCTTTCTCCTCTTTGATTTTTTCGGGAGATTTTTTTTCTTCTTTTTTGGCAAAATGTCTTTCAAATGATTCTGACATAAAAGTTAAAGATTTTTTTAATTTATAATAACCTTTTAGCTAGTGATTATTTGCTTTATCTTATTAAAAAAGTAGGTATTCTTTGAGCTTTTTGTAAAAGACGAATAAATTGTTCCAATTCTTCTTTATCCATAAGTACTTTCATTATATTATATTTATAGAAATCGCAAAATTTTCAATGGAACTATTATTTTTTGGTATCTAATTATATTTGCCCATCTACCTTGTCCGCTTCTCGTGCCTGCTTTTTGACTGAACCGATGATTTTTTATATCATCCTGAGGGCCCGCCTATATCCGGCGGGCAGGGCTTAACGTTCAGAATGACGGCCAAATTAATATGGAATTCTTCACTACCACTTACTAAAAAGTACAGCGATTTTTCTAAAACAAAAACTGAAAAAGATTTTTTTATTTGACATTGTTTTTGTTTTTAATAAAATATAATAAAATCATAAAAACATAAAAAATATGCCTATAACTAAATCTGCTAAAAAAGCTTTGAGACAATCGGAAAAGAGACGCTTAATTAATAAGAAAAATAATAAAATTGTTAAAGCGGAAATAAAAAAATTACAAAAACTGATTGATTCAAATAAAATTAACGAAGCCAAAGAACAATTAAAAATCGTGTATAAGAAATTAGATAAAGCCGCTAAAACTAATCTTATTAAAGACAATAAAGCTTCTCGTTTAAAATCACGATTAACTAAAAAATTAAATTTGAAATCAAAAAACGCCTAAAAGGCGTTTTTTGATTGTGCCGATGGGTGGAATCGAACCACCGTCTGAGGGTTATGAATCCTCCGCTCTAACCATTGAGCTACACCGGCGAATAAAAAAATAAATTTTTAAAATTTATTTTTCAAACAAGCTGTTGCGGGACTAGGAATTGCACCTAGGTCTCGAGGTTATGGGCCTCGCGAGATACTACTTCTCCATCCCGCTATGTTTTATATTTTTTATTTTATCTATTTTTCATTTTTTTGCAAGAGAATATGTTATAAAAATTAAATATTAAAATGCTAAAGTTTTTACAAAATCTTAACAATCTTTATAATTTTAAACTTAAATCAAATATTAATTCTTTTTATAAGATGCTTGTTGCATTTTTTTATAAAATTAGATAAAATATTTTTATCTAGATTGGAGGGCCGGTAGCTCAGTTGGTTTAGAGCGTCTGCCTGTCACGCAGAAGGTCACGGGTTCAAGTCCCGTCCGGCCCGCTCTAATAAAATATTTATATGAGTATTGAAGAAATTAAACAAAATGTTTTTAAAGAAATTGGAAATTGTAAAAATTTTCAAGAATTAGAAAATATAAGAGTAAAATATCTCGGCCGCAAAGGTAAATTAACCGAGATTTTAAAATCTTTAAAAGATTTGCCAATTGAAGAAAGAAAAAAAATAGGGCCAAATGCTAATCAATTAAAAAATCAAATTCAAGTTGCCCTTGAAGAAAAAAAAGATTTTTTAATTAATAACCCTGAAGTTAAACCATTAGATTTTACTTTGCCTGGAAAAAAAATTCCCCAAGGCCATCTTCATCCATTTACTTTATTAGAAAAACAAATTGAAGAAATATTTACTAATCTAGGATTTGAGATTATTGAAAGCAACGAAATTGAAACAGAATATTATAATTTTGATGCCTTAAATATTCCAGCTGATCATCCCGCTCGAGATATGTGGGATACTTTTTGGCTAAAAAACAGCTCCGCCAAAAATGATTCATTAAAAAATCAAGGAAAATATTTATTAAGAACTCATACTTCTCCTGTTCAAATTCATTATATGGAAACCCACCAACCTCCTTTTCGCATTGTTTCGCCCGGAAAAGTTTATCGTTATGAAGCAATAGATGCTTCCCACGATATTCAATTTCATCAATTAGAATGTCTTATGGTAGATGAGAATATTAGTTTTACTAATTTTAAATTTATTGTTTTATCATTCTTTCAACAATTATTTTCTAAAAAAACTGAAGTTTCATTTAGACCAAGTTATTTTCCTTTTGTTGAACCCGGCGTAGAAATTGATATTTCTTGCCCTCGCTGTCATCAAAAAGGTTGCTCTTTGTGTAAAAATACTGGCTGGTTAGAAATTGCCGGCGCTGGAATGGTTCATCCAAAAGTTTTTGAATGGGTAAACTATAATCCAAAATTTGTTAAAGGCTTTGCTTTTGGAATAGGATTAGAAAGGATTGCTATGATAAAATATAATATTCCTGATATTCGTTTATTTAATTCAGGTGATTTAAGATTTATTAAACAATTTTAATTTAAATAATATGAAATTTTCTTATAACTGGTTAAAAGAATATCTAAAAGATTTACCTCCGGCTTCAAAATTAGCCGAAGTTTTAATAACTAAAAGTTTTGAGGTGGAAAAAGTGGAAAAAATTAATGGTGATACAATTTTAAATATTAATCTTCCTCCTAATCGTTTTTCGGATAGTAGTGGACATCTTGGTTTAGCTAAAGAAATTTCTGCTATTTTAAATATCCCCCTTTATCTTCCTTCTTTTAAAATAAAAGAGGAAAAAAAATTAAAGGCAAGCGATTTCATTAAAATAAAAATTCAAAATAAAAATGATTGCTTACGATACAGTAGTCGCGTTGTTTTTGATGTAAAAGTAAAACCATCTCCTAATTGGCTAAAAAAACGTTTAGAGGCCTGTGGTGTCCAATCAATCAATAACATCGTTGATGCTACAAATTACACAATGCTTCTTTTTGGACAACCTTTACATGCTTTTGATTATGATAAACTAACTGGTAATAAAATAAAAGCTTTAATTATTAGACGAGCCCAAAATAACGAAACTATCACTACTCTTGATGATAAATTAGTTAATCTTGATGAGAATGTTTTAATTGTTTCTGATTTAAAATATCCTCTAGCTATTGCCGGTATTAAAGGTGGAAAAATTGCCGAAATTGATGAAAATACTCAAAAAATCGTTTTAGAAAGCGCTAATTTTTATCCCACTTTAATTCGACGAGCTTCAAAAAAAATCAAAATTACTACCGATGCTTCATTGCGCTTTGAACGCCACCTTTCCCCCGCTCTTACCGTTAATGCTTTAAATTATGCTGCTTATTTAATTCAAGAATTAGCCAATGGAAAAATATTAAAAGATATAATTGATATTTATCCTCTAAAAAGTTCTAAAAAAATTTTGGGATTCAATTTTAATCAATTTAATAAATTTGCTGGTTTTGTTATTAATAAAAAATTTATTGAAAATAGTTTTAAAAAACTAAATTTTAAAATTGTTAAAAAAACTAATTCCGATCTTTTTTTAGAAATTCCTCCCGAACGAATTGATATTGAACGATTTGAAGATTTAGCAGAAGAAATTTTACGATTATATGATTATAATACAATCCCGATTATTGCCCCAGTAGGTTTAATAAAACCAGCTCCTTTTAATGAAAATGTCGTTTTTCGTAATAAAATTAAAAGTATTTTGATTGGTTTAGGAGTTGATGAAATTTATAATTATTCTTTTGTTTCTAAAAAAGATTTAGATAATTTTAATATTTCACCAAAAAATGTTATTGAATTAGAAAATCCTATTAGCGAAGATTTTGCTTTTCTTCAACCTACTCTTTTAATCAATCTTTGTAAAATGAGCGCTAATAATTTGCGTTTTTACAATGATATAAAAATTTTTCATATTTCTAAAACTTTTCAAAAAGCCCCAATAAAGCCTTATGAAGAATGGCGATTAGCTATTGCTCTTTCTTGTAAAGATAGCAGAAATGATTTAATGTTTTTTGAATTAAAAGGAATTATTGAGCAACTCACAGAACAATTAAATTGTGCGGATGTTGAATTTAAAGAAATTAAATCAGAATGGTTCATAAAACATCGGGCAGCTAAAATTATTAAAGACGAAACAGAAATTGGTTATTTTGGCCAACTAACTCCTAAATTATCAGATTTATACAATCACAATTATCCTATTATTGTAGCTGAATTAGATATTGAAAAATTATATAAATTATCTAAAGAAGAATATGAATTTTTACCACTTCCAAAATATCCAGCTGTTATTAGAGATCTTTCTATTTTGGTAGATATTGATGTAAAAATGTCTGATATATTAAATATAATTTATCAAAGTGAACCAAAAATTCTTTTTGATATAGACCTGTTTGATTTATACGAAAATGGAAATTTACCAGAAAATAAAAAAAGCATGAGTTTTCATTTGATTTTCCAATCTGGTAATCATACACTAACTAGTGAGGAAGTGGGAAAATCATTAGAAAAAATAATCAGTAATTTAAAATCAAAATTAAAAGCCGAAATTAGATAATAAAAGCGCGCTTAGCTCAGTGGCAGAGCGTCTCTCTTACACAGAGAAGGTCGGGGGTTCAAATCCCTCAGCGCGCACTTAATAAATCGTAAAACTCATTGAAAATTTTTTAAATATCAATAAAATAAAAATAGAAAACAAAATTTAAAATTGCCTCGGTAGCTCAGTGGTAGAGCGAATGCCTGAAGAGCATTGCGTCGGGGGTTCGATTCCCTCCCGAGGCACATTAGTTATTTTATTCTAGTTCTGCGGGAGTAGTTCAGTGGCAGAACGTCTCCTTGCCAAGGAGAAGGTCGCGGGTTCAAGTCCCGTCTCCCGCTCCAATATCAAACTTTCATTTTTATCTATTATTTTAATATTATTTTGTACTTTTAACACAAAATACTTTATATCCAAAAATAATTGATTAAAATTTCGTAGAATAAATATCAGATGAAATGATAAAATTTCAAAATATTTTCATCATTTTTCTAATAGCTATTACGGCTATCTTTTTTACTTTTAATAAAGAAATTTCCGATTTATTAAAATTAAAATTAGAAGATCAGATTTTTTATACTTCAGTTAATCCACCGGCATTAATCAGTGGTGTTTTTGTCGGTGATATGATGCTCTCTCGAGGCGTAGCCTATCAAATTGAAAAAAACAATAATCTTTACTATCCTTTTTTACATATTTCTGATTTTTTAAAAAAAGCTGATTTTGTTTTTGCCAATCTAGAAGCGCCTGTTATTAATGGAAAAAAAATAAAAAGTGGTGAAATGATTTTTCGTGTTGACGAAAACTTAGTTCCGATTTTAAAAGAAAATAATTTCTCTATTTTTTCTTTGGCTAATAATCACATTTTAAATTTCGGAAAAGAGGGATTAAACAATACTTTAAATATTTTAGAAAAAAATAATATTCAATATGTTGGCGCTGGAAAAAATTTTATTGAAGCTCATCAGCCAAAAATTATTGAAAAAAATAATATAAAATTGGCTTTTTTGGCTTACAATGACAAAGCTCTTTCTTATCCATCAAACGAAGCTAATAAAAATGATAGCGGTATTGCTGTTATGGATATAGATGAAGCTAAAAAAGATATTGCTATGGCTAAAAAATTAGCTAATTTTGTTATTGTTTCTATGCATTCAGGAAATGAGTACCAATATGAACCAACTCAAACTCAAATTGACTTTGCTCATAGTGTTGTTGATGCTGGCGCTGATTTAGTTATTGGTCACCATCCTCATATTATTCAACCAATCGAAAAGTATAAAAATGGCTATATTTTTTATAGCCTTGGAAATTTTGTTTTTGATCAAATGTGGTCTAATGAAACACAGGAATCTATTGCTTTAAAAATTATTTTTACTTCTAATAACATCAAAACCATTCAAATTTATCCTATTGTAATTGAAAATTATAGCCAACCAAAAATAATTAATGCTTCAAGTTCACCCGAACATTATAAAAATATTATTCAAAAAATTAATTTATCCGACAATAAATTGGTTATTGTCGAGCCGTAACCTTTCTTAAAATAAAAATTCTTACGCTTTTTTAAATAGTTTAATATTAATTAGTTTTAGTTATTTTTATTCTTGAGTTTTTCCATTACGAATAAAAATCCATTTAACAAACTCTATTAAGGCGATATTTATTACACCCATTCCAATAATAATTTTCCAACTATCTAAATAAAGAGGTGTTGTTTTTAAAAGCATATTTAAAGGCGGGAAATAAATTGCGGCAATTAAAGCTAATACACCAAATAACCAAGCTCCTAACAAAAACTTATTATTAAATAAATTAATCTGCCAAATATTTTTTCTCAAACTTTTACAGTAAAAAACGTAACTAATAGAATCGATTGCCAACATCGCAAATATCATTGTTCTTAAATAATCAAGTTCGTAATTTTGCCGGAGAAGCAAGAAAAAAACACTTAAAAGAATTAAATCGGTAATTAAACCAATGATAAAAATAATGCTTTTCATTTCTTTATTTAACAAAGGAACGTTAAGCTTTTGGGGCTTTTGTTGCATTAAATCATTTTCTTTAGGTTCAAAAGCCAAAGCCATATTTGGTAAACCATCTTCTATTAAATTTATATATAAAATTTGGACAGCGGTAATTGGCAAGGGAACTCCGGCAAAAATACTCACTCCGATTAAAATTACTTCAGTAAAAGAATCAGACATTAAATAAGTAATGACTTTTCTAATATTGTCTAAAAGACCTCTTCCCTCTTCGATTGCTGTAATAATAATTGAAAAACTATCATTTAATAAAATTAGATCGGCGGCTTCTTTTGCTACTTCAGTGCCCGAACCTACAGCTACTCCAATATCTGCTTTTTTCAAAGCCGGTGCGTCATTAATTCCATCACCAATCATTGCTATTACCTCTCCCCTTTTTTGCCAAGCAGCCACAATTCTCATTTTGTGTCTCGGCTCTACCCGCGCATAAATTTTGATATTATCTAAAATTTTTTCAAATTCTATATCCGATATTTTATCCAAATCTTTTCCTTCTAGAATATTTTTTTCTTTTATTTCAAATCCCAATTCTTTTGCCACTGCTTTGGCGGTTAATTTATGATCGCCGGTTACAATAATTGGATTCACACCAGCTTGTCGACAAAGTTTCATCGCCTCTTTCACTTCTTTTCTAATTGGATCTTCTAAGCTAATAAAACCCATAAAATTTAAATCTTTCAATTCATATTCTATATTAATTTTATTTACATCTATATTTTTTAAAGTTTTATAAGCAGTAGCTACAACCCTTAATCCATTTTTAGTTAGTTCTTCTAATTTTTCTTCTAATTGCTTTCTTTCTTCATTGTTTAAATTACAAATATGTAGTATTTTTTCTGGCGCTCCACAAATATACAAAATTGATTGTTCGTTTTCATTATAAATAACGCCGTTAAATTTACGTTCTGAATTAAACGGTAGTTCTAATAATTTATATTTTTCAAAATCTTGTTTATTTATTCCTGCTTTTATGCCGGCTTCTAATAATGCTTTATCGGTTGGTCGTCCCCTCACAATCCAATTTTCTTTTATTTCTTCTGGGTTTTCAATAAAAGCTTCTGATGCTAAGGTAGCAGCTTTTAATATAAAATTTTTGTTATTTTCTTCAGAATTATTATTAGATATTTTAGAAATTATTTCTCTCACTACCATTTTTCCTTCAGTTAAAGTAGCAGTTTTATCGGTGGCAATAACCGAAGTGCTCCCCAATGTTTCAGCCGAAGCTAATTTTTTTACCAACCCCCCCTTCTTTAAAATTCTCTGCATTCCCACAGCCAAAACAACAGTCATTGCCACTGGCAATCCTTCTGGAATAGACGCTACGGCTACTGCTATCGAAATTGTGAACATTTCTATAAAATTTCCACCACTTAACATTCCTTCAACAAAAATCCCTATACAAATAAATAATATTATAATTCCTACTATTTTAGAAAAATTAGCCAATTTTTTTTGATAAGGGCTTTTTTCTTCTTTTGTTTCTTGAACCATTGTAGCAATTTTCCCAATTTCTGTATTAACCCCTGTTTCCGTTGCTATAAATTTTCCTTTACCATTTTCAACGACTGTTCCCATATAAACCATGTTGTCTCTATCAGCCAAAGGTGTCGCTTGAGGTAAACGACCTAAAGTTTTATGAGTTGGCATCCATTCTCCCGTTAAAGCTGCTTCGTTAGTAGTTAATTCGTAAGTTTCTATTATCAAACCATCAGCTGGTACTTTATTACCAGCATTTAAAATCACAATATCTCCAGGAACTATTAAAGTAGAGTCTATAACTTTTAAATGACCATCTCTCAAAACTTCTGCTTCATGTTTCACAACTTTTTTTAAAGACATCAAAATTTGACTGGCTTTATTTTCTTGAAAAAAACCAACAATTACATTCAAAATTACTGCGCTAAAAATTACAATGGCGTCTGTTGTTTCATTAATAACTAAACAAATGATTCCGGCAATGACTAAAATAAAAATTAATGGGCTAGTAAATTGATCAAGTAATATTTTTAAATGAGAAAAAGATTTTTCCTCAGGAAGTCTGTTTGTACCAAACTTTTTAAGTCGTTCTTTTGCTTCTTTTTCCGACAATCCTTTATTAGTATCGGTATCAAAAATTCTAACTACTTCTTCAACTTTTAGACTATGCCATTTTTTCTCATTATCAATTTTATCAACTTCTTTTAACATATTTTTATTTATTATAGATAAAAATTTTTTAAATGAAAAGAGCTAGCGCATGATAAATAAAAAACTAAAAATAACTAAAAAAATTCAATTTTGTGCCTAAAATCGGCTGGCGAGTCTGCGTAGCAGGAAAACTAAGCTCGGCTTTCAACTGGCGGAAGGGGTGGGATTCGAACCCACGAGTCCTATTAAAAGGACACGACTTTCCAGATCGTTCCGTTAAACCACTCCGGCACCCTTCCATAATCCATAATAATATAAATATTTTTAAATAGTTAAATCGACATTTCGTTTAATGCTTTTATTCTTTCTTCTACTGGTGGATGAGTCATAAAAATTTTTACCAGCCAAGATTTACTTTGTTTTCCCTTAAAAGGATTTGCAATATATAAATGAGCTGTAGCATTAGAAACTTTTTTCATTGGTGTTGGATCAGTTGAAATTTTTTTTAATGCTCTGGCTAAACCATCGGGATAACGCGTTAATAAAGCGCTTGAAGCATCCGCCAAAAATTCTCTTTTTCGAGAAATAGCCAATTGGAGCAATTGAGCAATTAAAGGAGAAAGAATGATAAAAATAATACCTATAATCATTAAAATTCCATTTAATAATCCCCCTCCCTCATTATCATTTCTACTGCCCCGCATTCCCCAAAAAGTAGCTCGAGTAAAAATATCAGCTAAAATAGTTACAATTCCCACTAATACCACCACAATTGTTTGAAGCAAAATATCACGATTACCAATATGAGATAATTCATGACCTATTACTCCTTCTAATTCAGAAGTATCTAATTTTTGAAGCAATCCTTCTGTTACAGCAATTACAGCATTTTTAGGGTTTCTACCAGTAGCAAAAGCATTTGGCGCTAATTCAGGTAAAATATAAATTTTGGGCATTGGTAAACCGGCCGTAATACATAAATTTTCCACAATTCGATAAAGTTCGGGGTTGTCTTTAAATTCCACTGGTTTAGCGCCAGTTAAACCCAAAACAATTTTATCTGAATAAAAATAACTAACTAAATTCATTATGAGACTAAAAGCCATCGCATAATAAAAAATTGATGGCGAATTAAAATAATAACTTAAAAACCAACCCAAAGCGCTAATAATTACCAAAAATAATCCCATCAATAACCAAGTTTTTTTGATATTTTTGCTTTTAAAAGTATATAAATTAGCCATACTAAAATTGAACTTTTATTGGTTCTTTTTCTTTTTCGTCCATATCAAAAAATTCAGCGAGTTGAAACTTGAAAATCTTAGCAATAACATTAGAAGGAAAACTTTCTATTTTAGTGTTTAATTCTAAAACCATACTGTTATAAAATCTTCTAGCGGCTTGTATTTTATTTTCAGTATCTGATAATTCTTTTTGCAATTCCAAAAAATTAGTATTAGCCTTTAATTCTGGATAATTTTCGGCTACGGCAAAAAGACTCTTTAAAGTATTAGAAAGATCTTGTTCTGCTTGGGCTTTTTCTTTAAATCCTTGAGCAGAAATGGCCTTGTTTCTCGCCATTGTTACGTCTTCAAAAACTTGTTTTTCATGAGTAGCATAACCCTTTACTGATTCAATTACATTGGGAATCAAATCGTATCGACGTTTAAGTTGAACTTCAATATCTGAAGCTGCTTCTTTTACTCGATTTCGTAATTTTATAAAAGAATTATAAACAAAAATCGGATAAACAACTAAAATAAAAACTAAAATTATAATAATCCATGTTAACATATTATTAAAATTATTTTTTAATCGACTTTCTAATTTTTTTATTATAACTCAAAAAATATTTTTTAGCAATTAAATTTTTATTGGTTATTAAAAAATTAAAAATTATTCTTACTTTAATTGTAAATCAACAGAAAGAATCTTTTTTAATTCTTCTCTTTTTTTATCTTCTTCTTTAAGATGAGGTATTTTAAAATGTTCTATACCCATATATATATATTATACCATATTTTAATTAAAATAGCAACAAAACTAATCGGGCGCGCATTAATGTTCAATAATTAAATCTTTGATTTTCTCCATTCTTTAATTTTTTTATGATTACCAGAAAGAAGAGTTTTGGGTACTTGCCAAACAATTTTTTTATTTTTTTTATTAGGATAAAATTTTTCAGGACGAGTATAAACTGGATAACTTCCTTTAATTTCTTCTAATGATTCAATTTTTCCCAAAACTCCCGGAATTAAACGAGAAACCGCATCAACAACAACCATTGCTGGGATTTCTCCCCCACTTAATATATAATCTCCTATCGAAATTTCTTCATCAGCAATATATTTTTTAACTCTTTCATCAATTCCTTCATAATGACCGCAGATTAAAATTAAGTTATCTATTTTAGAAAATCGTTGAGCTATTTTTTGGTCAAATTTTTTTCCACGAGGAGAAAAGACTATAACCTTTGTTTTTTTGTTAGAATTTTTAATTTTAGATTTAATAAAATTAATTGCTCTATAAATTGGTTCCACTTTCATTACCATCCCCACTCCTCCTCCGTATGGCTTATCATCTACTTTTTTGTGTTTGTTTAAAGAAAAATCTCGTGGATTAATTATTTGAATTTTTATTAAATTGTTTTCTTGCGCTCTTTTTAAAATTGAGGTATTAAAATAACTAAAAGATTCCGGAAAAAGAGAAAGAATATAAAAATTAATTTTTTGTTTTTTTGTCATTTATTTTAATTTTAATTAAATTAAAATAAAAAAACAAACCCCTCGGGGTTTGTTTTAAATTTTTAAATACCTATGTGATTAGTTAAAAATTCTCTAATCCTTCTACTTCTTTTTCTACCGAACTAACGGTATTCTTTGAACCTCCTTCTGGTTCTTCAATCTTTAAATTAACTCGAGCATTATTACGTAATCCAATAAGTCTAGTTAAAGATCTAATTGCTTGAACGGTTGATCCTCGACGACCAATAATGCGTCCCATATCATTGGGATTAACCTTTAGAGTTAAAAGCACTCCCATTTCATCAACGTTTCGAGTAACTCTTACATCTTCAGGATTATCCACAATAGATTTAACTATATACTCGAGAAATTCCTGATCTTTTGGAGTTTGATTAGTCATATTCAGAATCTTTCTATACCGACCTTTTCAATAACAATAATATTATAAAAAATCTATTAAACCCTGTCAAATAAAAAACTTTTTATAATTTAAATAAATTCTTTTATGTCTGTTTTTTGAATATTATTATAAATATTAAGCAACGCTCTAACGCCATCGCCAATGGCGGTGCTAATTTGTTTATATGGTAAATTAGTAATATCTCCTGCTGCCCAAATTTTAGGATGCGAAGTTTTTCCCGATAATGGTTCTACTATTATTTCATTATTAACATTTAAAGAAACTATATCTTTTACTAATTCTGTGTTTGGCTGCATTCCAATTTGAATAAAAATTCCATCAATAGCTAATTTTTTTTCTTCATTATTATTTAAATCTTTATATTTTAAACCTTCAACCATTTTCTCTCCTTCAATTTCTAAAACTTTTACATTGTAAATAATTTCTACTTTAGGATTATTTTTTACTATTTCTTGTAAAGAATCGTCCCCTCTTAAAAATGATTCATTGGTCAAAAGATAAATTTTTGAAGCAAATGGATTTAAATCCAAAACGCTTAAAAGAGCTGAATTTCCGCCGCCAATAATAGCTGCTTTTTTATTTTTTAATAACGGCGCATCGCATATCGAACAATAAAAAACTCCCCTTCCCTCTAGTTCTTTTTCTTTTGGCACATTTAATTTTCGACAACGTCTTCCTAATGTTAATAAAATTTTTTCACCGTAATAAACATCGCTTTGCGTTTTAATTTCTAAAATATTTTCTTTTTCATTTATAGTTAATATTTTATCTATTTTAATATCTAATTCTTTATGGTAACGCAATTGTTTTTCAAAAAGTTTAGCCATTTCCAATCCGTTAATTCTCTCAAAACCAATAAAATTTTCTATAATTGAAGCGTTGATGGCTTGCCCACCAAAACTTTCTGTAATAAGTAAAGTGTCTATTTTTTTTCGAGCTGCATAAACACCGGCGGCTGTACCAGCTGGACCGCCGCCTAAAATAATTAATTGGTATATTTTTTTATTTTCTTTTTCCATTGTTTATTCCATTTCTAATAAATCTTCGCTTTCTTTTTGATATTTTTCCCTAATTTCTTGTTCAATTAAACCACGAGGCGTTCCATAAGTTAATCGTGAATATTCTTTCAAAAGTTTGGCAATTTCTGAATTGCCCTGTGGTGGCGGCAATGTTTTCATAGTAAATGACCTCGTGGGAATATTTTTAACCAATAATTTCGCAATAGCTACAAAATTATCCAAATTGATCATATCGTTTTCATTAAAAACCGGCTCAAATTGTTTAACTAAAAATTCCGCATCTTTAACACCAACACGAAATACCACCATATTGCCAACATTACCAAAAATTGCTTCTCGAATTTTATCTTGTAATTGAGCAATGAACTGATGGCTTATTATCAAATCCAAACGATATTTGCGCGCTTCAGACAAAATTGTAGTAATGCTCGGCGTAGTAAAGTTTTGAAATTCATCGATATAAAGATAAAAATCTTTTCTTTCTTCTTCTGGCAATTCTACTCGAGAAAAAGCAGCCATCAATAATTTACCAACAATCATTAAACCTAAAAGCGAAGAATTGAGATCTCCTATTTTACCTTTCGCTAAATTAACCAGAAGAATTTTTTGTTCATCCATAATCTTTCTAAAATTAATTGTTGATTTTTTCTGAGCAATAATGGGCCTCATATAATCATTACTAATAAATGAGGTGAATTTACTCGTGATATAAGGAGTAACATTTTCCAAAGAAAGATCTTGGCCTTTACTAACTTGCAATGCTTGTTTTTCCCAGAATTCAATAATCAGTGGATCCGGACATTTGGCTAATTTTTTCTTTAAATAATCTCGATTGCTAAAAATACGCGGAATATCAATTACAGTGGGAATTTCTTCAACATCGCTCATCAGCAATCCCATGGCATTTCTTAAATAATTTTCAAACATTGGACCGCCAACTTCACTCATATTATAAAGCTTATCAAAAATATCGAGCCACTCATTAATTACAAATGTTTTTTGTTCGGGTTTATTTGGATCGGTTTCCAGTGTATTTAAGCCAATCGGTCTTTCTAAATCACTCGGATCAAACACTACTACATCTTCAAATCTTTCTTTAGGAACTAATCCTAAAATTGATTCAATTAAATCACCGTGCGGATCAATTATGCACACTCCTCTTCCTTCTTGAATGTCTTGAACCGCCATATTGGTCAAAAAGACTGATTTACCAACGCCAGTTTGACCGACGGTATAAAGATGACGACGTCGATCATTGGGTAAAATTCTTACGATCCTTTTTTGATTTTGATAAATTGATTCACCAATAATTATTCCTTCTTCTGGTAATTCAGTTGGCGGTGGCGCTTCACGCGATTTAACTCTTTTCGCTTGTGGTGCATTTTCCACCGTCATTGGAAAATGCCAAAAAGAAGCAAGTTCTTCTGTGTTTAAATATATCTCTTCTTTGGGATCAAAAAGACGAAAAGCATAATTAAAAACAAATTTATTTAAATTTTTTGGTTTAATGGCCTTGAAGCGATTTCTTAGTGGCACGTCAAATTGATCAAAAGCAGCTAATAATGTATTAAAAGTCTCCTCAGTTCGTTCTTTTGTTGCCGTTGAAACAAACAAACGGACATTAACAGTACAAAGTAATTTGGAAATTTTTGCTTCTAATAATTTAATAGAGTTTTCATCAATAGTTTTTGGTTTTGGTTCTTCTTTTTTCTCATTGCTTGAAGTAGAAAATGACGAGGTAAAGGTTTTTAAAGCATTTTTAAAAGTATCTTCACCGAGAGCATCTTTTAATGACTGACCTTCTTTTAAATCTTTAATTACTTGAGTAATTTGCTTTTTTAAACTTTTTGGGGCACTAGAAAAAATAATTTGCATCGCTATACCCTCTCCTTCTTTCTGAAGCTTAAAGGCGTTTAAAATTGAATTAATTGGATCGGCTTCTAATTCATTATAAGTTTTGATTGGTAGCATCCAATTCTCTGCTTGTTTTAAATAAGCTCCCATCGTAACACCTCGTGAATTAAAAATATTGTAATCTTTAGTTTTTTCAAAATAGGCTTTGGGGTAAAAACTTAAAAGATGTTTTTTAAAAGATTCTTCAAATTCTTTGGGTACAGCTACATAATAAGCAATTTCTTCTCCAATTTCTGGCAAGGCAATTTCTAAAACAACCGGTTTTTTAAAATTAGTTAAAATAGTAATGAATTGCTCTGCCATGCTAATTTTTTCTTTTAGCGATTGCTGTTTTTCTTTTGGTGATTCTTCGGGTGGTAATTTGATTAAAAACAACTCGTATTTAAAAGATTTTTTTAAAAGAGTGGCAAAAGTGCCTTTGCGCATCAACCACACAATCAAAAACACCAATAAAAAAATGGCGATTAAAATTGCTAATAAATTAATTGGATTTAAAAATATTGCAGTCACGTTAGATTTTCTTTTGTTGAATTAGAATATTTAAAAATTCATCGACCAAAGCATCGTGTAAAGCATCGATATAATATGGTCCTAACTTTTGAGCATTTTTAACAGCATCCGCAATTGAATCTTGAATAGCAATTTTAACGAGGGCATCTACTTTTTTTTCTTCTGGCAAATTTTTAATTTGCGAAAATTTGGCTGGTATTTCTTCTTCTTGTTGTTGAGGATTAACCTTCGACGGATAAGCTGTTTGAATTTTTTCTCTAATTACCTCTTTTAAGACCTCTCTTTTTTGAGGGGATTCAACAGTATTTCCAATGAGTTCTTGAGCCCTTTGGGAAATTTCTTCGATTTGTTGCGGATTAAATTTTGGTTCTTCTATTTTAAATTCAGCCATATTTTTGTATAATAAAAATAATGAAAAAATTAACACTAACAAACAAAACGATTTTAGCCTTGTTTATTATTTTAATTATAGCAAGTTTTTTTAGATTTTCCAATATTAAAACAATACTGCCCGGCTTATATCCAAACGAAGCAATAAATGACAATAATGCTCTTTTGGCTTTATCCACTAATACATTAAATAATATTAAAAATTCTTTTGTTATTATTCCCTTAGAGAAAAACAATGATACAAAACAAATAATTGAATCAACTCTTTCTAATATTTCTTTTAAAGAAAATCGTTATTTTTGAATTTTTCAATCATTTTAAATAAAATAAATAAAAAAAACGGTCGTTTAATTAAAAAATAAATATGGAAATAAATCCTATCTCTCTTCCTTTTTCTAATATTAAAAGTATCAAAAATATTTTTAATAAAAAATTAATTCCGATTTTTATTGGTTTGGTTTTAATTATTGCTGCTTTATTAATGCTAAATTCTTCTCTTCGAGAATCAGCCATAGTGGATGAATTAGCTCACATTCCCGCTGGTTATTCTTATTTAAAATTTGGCGATAATCGTCTCAACCCTGAACATCCTCCTCTTTTAAAAGATTTATCCGCTATTCCTCTTGTTTTTTTAAATTTAAATTTTCCTATTGAATCAAATTATTGGCAACAATATATCAATGGACAATGGGATGTTGGCCGAGTATTTTTATACGAAAGTGGCAATAATGCCGACCAAATAATTCAATTGGCTCGAATTTTTCCAATAATTTTAACCCTTCTTACTGCCTTTTTGGTTTATCTTTTGGCTAAAAAATTTGTTGGTCCTTATTGGGCGCTTTTACCTTTTATTCTTTTTTCTTTTTCACCATTATTTTTAGCTCATGGTCATTACGTTACTACTGATATTGCTGCTGCTTTTGGAGCCATACTTATTTTTTTGATAGTAATACCCAAAATGATGCAACCTTCTAAAAAAAATCTTCTTGTAGCTGGCCTCTTTTTAGGAATTGCTCAATTAACTAAATTTTCTTTATTACTTTTTTATCCTTTGATTATTATTTTTATTCTTATTTGGAAAATTGTTCAAATAATTAAACAAAAAAAATCTCACCTTACGATTTCACCATTAAAAGAAATTCTAAAAACTCTTGGTAATATTATTATTGTTTTTATTATTTCTTTTGGAGTAATTTATCTTGTTTATTTACCTCAAAACATTAATTACCCCATAGAAAAGCAAGTTTATGATACTGAACAAATTTTATATTCTTTTGCTGGCGGACCAGATCCTCAATTAGAAACTTGCCGACATTGGACAGGATCAATAAGCCGACAAATGCGATGCGTTGCAGAAATTGATATTGCTCTATCTAAAAATAAAATCACTAAACCATTTGCTCAATATCTTTTAGGGGCTTTAATGGTTGTCGAACGATCAACTGGCGGAAATACTGGATATTTTTTAGGAAATATCTCAAATAGTGGCTGGCACGAATATTTCCCAATAGTATTTTTAATTAAAGAACCTATTCCTTCACTAATTTTAATATTTTTAGCCATTTTTTGGTCATTTAAAAATTTTATTAAATCAACAATTGATAATATTAAAAATAAAAATTGGTGGACAAAATTAATTAATTGGCTCTCTCAAAACTTTCTCCTCTTTTGCATTCTTATCTTTATAATTATTTATTCCATTTTTTCAATTAGAAGTCCTTTAAATATCGGCTATCGTCATTTGACAGTAATTATTCCTTTAATCTATATTTTAACCGCTGATCAAATAAAAAAATGGTGGTTGGGAGTAAAAAATAATGTAGATAGTCAATCCATTTTTTCTCTTTTAATAAACTTTAATCAAATAAAAAAAATAGGAATTAAAACCATTCTTATTTTAATTTTAATTATGTGGTACATAATAGAAGCTCTAATTATTTCTCCGCATTTTATTGCTTATTTCAATGAATTTGTTGGTGGTGCTAAAAATGGCTATAAATATGTAGTTGATTCTAATTTAGATTGGGGACAAGATTTAAAACGATTAGCTAAATTCGTTGAAGAAAACAATATCAATAAAATTAAATTGGATTATTTTGGTGGTGGTTCTCCAACTTATTATCTTCAAGAAAAATTTGAACATTGGCAATCAGCAAAAGGACAACCCGAGACAAATTCATGGCTGGCTGTTTCTTTAACTTTTCTTCAAAATTCTCAAGGAAAACCAGTGCCCGGATTTCATATTAATCCCAAAGATACTTATAATTGGTTAAAAGATAAAAATCCAACTGCTAGAATTGGTTATTCTATATTCGTCTATCACTTTTAATTTTAATTTAAAAATTAATTGTGGATAACTTTTTGTTTTTGTATTCAAAATTAAAAATATTGATTATAATATAATTAGACTCTGCTTTATAAGATTCCGGGTCAAATAGTCATACCAAGGGAAATCAATAGCGTTTCAGACCGTGGTCTGAAATTGAGATTACCCAATCTGTGCTTTTTAGCCGGAATTCTTGAAAGCAGAGTCAACAAAAAAACCGCTGATAGCGGTTTTTTGTTTTAAAACATAATATCTTCTTCTGCTCTTTTATATTCACATAATTCTTCCGGAGCGAACCAAAAATTAATTTCATGATCAGCTTCTGTTTCTGTTTCTGAAGCATGAATTAAATTATGAATAGCTCTTTTACTACGATTAGCTAAAACCGAAGAATCAACCGAAAAATCACCTCGAATTGTTCCCATTTCCGCCATAGCAGGAATACTATTGCCAACCATTTTTCTAACCATATCTACTGCATGAATGCCTTGGACAATAATTTTTACTACCGGCCCAGAAGTCATATAATCCATCAACCAACCACGAACAATTTTTCCTATCTCCATTGGATCATCTGTTCCTATTTCTTCTTTGGCATCATAACCATATTTTTCATAAGTTGCTAATGTTTTTTCTCCTAACCTTTTAATCCATGAATCATTTTTAGGATAATGTTCGTCTATTTGATCCTTTGTCGCCCAAATCATTTTTAAGGCAATAATTTTTAAACCTCGCTGTTCAATACGAGAAATAATTTCGCCGGTTAGACCCCTTTTTACTCCATCCGGTTTTATTAAAACAAACGTTTCTTCTTCTTGAGGATTTTTCATAAATTTATAATTTGATTTTTCCTTTTAAATTAAATTCGACCTGTGTTTTTTGTTGAACAATTGATTGAAGAGGAATATCTAAATCTGTAAAATACCCGCTCTCCGATAAATTATCTCGAAATTTTATCATCTCTGATTGATTAGGAGCAAATCCATCAAAAGAAAAAACTGTATTTACTCCCGGAATAATCCAACTTTTTAATACAATATCATTTTTGGCTTTATTCCAACTATCAAAAACCAAAAATAATACTAAAGATTGGTTTTTG
>Ga0116159_1001059_pt1 | contig 30185 bp, 30 predicted proteins | sample AD_JPNAS1_MetaG_FD_89878 | JGI IMG/M metagenome (GOLD analysis project Ga0116159, IMG submission 89878) | Active sludge microbial communities of municipal wastewater-treating anaerobic digesters from Japan - AD_JPNAS1_MetaG | ecosystem: Engineered > Bioreactor > Anaerobic > Digestate | place...
ATACCAGGCGTCTTCCGGCAAAATATCGTGCATTCCTTTCGGAGCCTGAATAGCCGTCAATTTGGCGGTTTTCGCGGATTTGGCTGTTTTTTTAGCGGAGGTAGCCACTGTAAAAACTTTGTTCTTTCAACGAATCCAGGAATTGAAGCGGCCAAAGCCGAAGCTGGACCACCCCCACTATTTCTTCCCTATCGAGCGGGCCCCAGTTCCGGGAATCGAAACTCATGATCCGGTTGTCTCCCAAAACGAAGAATTGGTTCGCGCCGAGCGTGAATTCGTTCTGCTGAAGAGTCCTCGTCGACATTCCCTGAGGAAGGTATTCCTCTTCGAGTTCGACGCCGTTTATAAAAACCTCTCCATCTTCGACGACTATCGTTTCTCCGGGCAGGCCGATGATCCGCTTGATGTAATATTGTTTCTCTTCGGTCGGAGCGTGGAAAACGATCACGTCTCCCCTTTCCGGCTCTTTGAAGCGGTAGGAAATTTCGTCGACGAGCAGGAAATCGCCGTCGTCGAAATTCGGTTCCATGCTGGCGCCCTGAACCAAAAAAGGCTGGGCCAAGAATTTGAAAGCGCAGGCGATGATAATGGCGATCGCCGCCACTTCGAGGAACTCCCAAACGGCCAATAATTGCTTCATCCGTCGCATTTTAATACAATTGACGCTGATGGGCAAGCAAAAGATCGTTTTCGGATTGGGTAATCCGGGAGAAGAATACGCGAACACTTATCACAGCGTGGGAAGGATTTTTTTGGATCTCCTGGCAAAAAAAGAAAAACTAGAAAACGATTGGCAAGCCTCCAAAAAAGAGGGGTTCGAATTCATTAAAACTCCGGGAATGATTCTCGTGAAATCGCTCGGATTCATGAACGACTCGGGCATCGCCGTGGCCGCGGCCGTCAAATATTTCCGGATACCGGCGGAAAATTTGATTGTCGTCCACGACGATTCGGATATTGTCCTCGGTTCTTACAAGTTTTCCGCGGGCCGGGGTTCGGCCGGACACAAAGGAGTGCAATCGATCATCGATCGCCTCAAAACCAGAGCCTTCGCGAGGATCCGCATCGGCGCGAGGCCAGAAAACCAGAAAAAACAAGCTGGGGACTTTATTTTGAAACCGATTTCCAAGCGCGACGCGTCGATCCTCAACAAAGTCTTCCTAGAAATTCTGGCTCGTCACTTTGAAGCTGACGATGAAAGTCACTGATCCGTCCGGATCGACCACCAGATTGGCGAGCGGCTGTTCGACGCTTTGAAGCTGGGGGGTGGCCTTCAGTCTGTCGACAAATCTCCTCGACATATCGAGGGACGGAGAAGAAGCGTTCAAAATGACAGTGCCGCTGACCGGCTGGGTGGAAATCCTCAAAATGGTGGCGTCGGTTCCGGCGAGCTCCCTGATCTTCCGGAAGAACGGCGAAATGACCGTTTCCCGGACTTTGGCGCTCGCCACCAAATTGACCAAAGCGTTGAAGCCGTCGGCTTGGGCTTTCAGTTCGGCGTATTCCTGGTTCTCGTTCACCGGGAAATTGATCGTTTGGCTGGCGACAAGGTCTTCTTTCACCCGGCGCAAAAGCAAATCGCTTCCGCCGTAAAGGACCGCCAAGAAAGCCAAAACAACGAGAAAGGCGCTCCGCCAGGCGGAAGCCAGGCTCAAAGACTGTTCCTGAAAGTACTCTTCTCTGACGGTAATGGAGTTCAAGCTGATGAATTGGTCTTTCGAACGGGGCAAGGCGCCTCTGATGGCCGATCCCAAAGCCGGCGCCCAATCCGCCGGCAATCCGGCGGAAGACATCAAAGAAAACTCCTGGCTGTCGAGCCGGGGAAACCGTGTTTTGATCGAAGCGGCGATTTTGGCGCCGAGCCCTTCGGCCACGACGAAGATTCTGGAAATGGACGTGCCGAATCGCGCTCCGACAAAATTCAGAACGCGCTCTATTTCCGTGAAAATGGTTTGCTCCAGATCCGTAAAAGCGATCTGCCGGCCGCCGGAACCGACGGATTTCCAGGAATAAAAATAATTGAAATAAAGGTTGTTGTTCTTGATGATGGCGAAATTAAGCCCGTCGGCGGCGACGACCAAGGCCACGTAGGTCGATTTCGGATCGGTGATTTTCAGATAGTCCATTGCCCTCACCATGCTCAGGCTTTGGAACTCCACGGCGATCGGGCTGAATCCCGATTCCCTCAAAAGGGAAAGCCAGTCGTCGACGATGCCGTTCGGAATAAAAGCCCCGAGAAGCTCGAGCTGGCGGACGCCGTTCGCGGTGATTCCGACGGACTGGTAGCTGTAATAGGACTGCTTCAAATCTATCGGGGAAATCATCTGCAGATTGAGCACGGCCGCTTCTTCCAAAGCTTTTTCCTCCAAGTTGGGAACGTTGAAAATTCTCGAATAGATCAGATTGTCCTGGAGGGAAACGATGACGTTCGTCCGCCGGTCGCCGCGGGGAGGAGCGATGTAGGATTTCAAAGTCTCGAGCGCCTGCTTCGCCAAGTCCCGGTTCTTGATCTTTCCGTCTTCGATCAATCCCGGCGGCAGCCTCAAAGAGGCTTTGACCAGGCGGTTGTTCTCGTCTATGCGGACGTATTTCAAAGAAGAATCGTTGATACTCAAGCCGCCCACCGGTTTGAACGGGTTGATCAGTCTCCAGAGAGCCCCCAGTTTGCTTCGCGATTTGATGGTTGTTTCGGCCATGATGTTAAACCGGTATTTCTTTAATATAGCTGGTCCTGATTTCCCGCGTCGCCGGATCGACCGAAAGCACGGATTCTATTTTCCTTCTTCGGCTGGCGGCGGATCCGAGCGACCGCACCCGGAAATAGCATCCCCAGATGACGTTGCAGGTGCCGAACCGGCCTTCCAGATCAACCGGATCCTTTTCGATGGTGATTTCGGCTTTGCGTTCGCTCGGAGTTTCGGGCGTTCCGGAAACGATTAGGTTATACGAAGATTGATAACCTCCCCTGATCACCTTATATATGGCGTCGTCGGCACCGGCGCGCGCGGTAAAGAGCGCTTCGGCCGAAAGCCTCATGCCCGATCCGCTCTCGGTGAAAGCGTAGCCGACGACGACTCCGGCGATGGCGAGCTCGATGATAATGCCGCCGATCATGATGACCGTCGGCAGAGTGGCCACTCCTTTACGATTTTTTTGATTGATCTTCTTCATTTATGGGCTCCAATTGACGATCACTCCGTCGATTCGCGGAGAAAGCGCCCGGGTGATGTCGCTGTAAAGAACGACCCGGTAGCGGAAGTACCTTTTATTGGTGTGCGTCGCCCTGTTTTTGAGAGGTATGGGCACGTCCGGGCCCGAACCCGAATAAAGATCGTCCGGAGCCGAGGTGCCGGACGGCCCCAGGAAAGCGCCGTCGCCCGAAGTCTTGTCTCCGCCCCAGCCGACGTTTTGGTCGCAGGCCGGGGGGTTGGTGGCGCCGTTGCCGCAATTCGAGGTGGCGAATTGGAATCTGACGTCTCCGGAATTGGTGACGCCCTTCCACAAAATGTAGTTGTAGGCCGCGCCGTCGGCCTCGCCGGTGTCGAAAGTGCTCGAGATCACTTCTCCCTCCATCGGTTCGATGCTCCATCCGGTCACCACTTTGTAATCGACTGTGCCGCAAATGCCGTCGGGGTTGCCGACGTGGGGATTGCTGCAGTTGAAACTGATCCAGCCGGCGATGTCGTTCCAGGCGAATCCCTGCAGCTCCGCCTGGCCCGGGTAATCGGAGCTGTTCACGACGGACACTCCATAGTCGCGTCCGGCGCAGCCGCTCGTGCCTTCGTTCTCGCAGTTGAAACTGATCCAGCCGACGGCGTCGCTCCAGGCCCAGCCGGACAATTCTCCGGATCCGGTGTTGGAAACCTTGTAGCTTATGGGTGTGCAGCTCGATCCCGAGGGACCGCTCGCGCAATTCAAAGATATGTATTGCCAGGGAGCCGCTCCGTCGCCTTCGGCGCTGTATCTCGAATATCCCTGAAGCTCGGTCGTCGTCACGTTGACGCTGTCCGTCGAATAAAAATCGATCCAACCGACGACGTCGCTCCAAGCCCAATGAAGATAAGCCGGCGGATTGTCGGCGGCGATATTGGTCGCGGCTTCGGCCGCATTCAAAGTAAGAAACGCGGCCGCGATGAATATCGCCAATCCGCAGAGAATCCTGTTTTTGCTCGTCGTCATGCTCATTGTTCGATGATAAGCGTGATTCCTCCGACCTCGGGAGCGAAATCGATGTCTTCGGAAGAGGAAGAAAATCCTTGGGGAGCGTCGGAAAGGATGGTATACGGCCCCTCGAATCCCGGACCGGCTCCCCAGCTCGAAAACAGAGCCGAAACGTTCCGCGACCGGACAAGATAACCGACCACGCTCAAGGATTTGTCGTCGAGCCAAGTGACGTTGACGGTGATTTTTTGCGTCGAGGGGTCGTCCGTTCCCCCGCTCGCGACGATGTTGTCGTCTTCGTCGCGCTCCACGTTTTCTATATAGAAGGATTTGGTGTATTCGATGCTGTCGACGGTCACCGCCGTCGTTCCGTTGTTGATGACGAAGCTCGTTTTGCCGCCGACGTTCACCACGGAAAGATAATGCGGGTTGGTATTTCCCGGATCGACGTATTTGGTGGCGAGATAAATGGCGTTCCAATCGGCTTCGGCGAAAACCCTGATATTGTCGAGCTCTTGGCTCGCCAAACGGCTGGCGCTGTTGAACTGATCCGCGTCCGCGCTCGAACGCACCGACAGGATGAGGACGGTGGATACGCCGCCGATCATGATAACGCCGACCATCAGGGCCACCAGCGCCTCGATAAGCGATTGGCCCCTAATATGTGATCGTGCCGTTCGCATTGATGGTGATTATTTTGGTGATCGAAGCAAGATTCTCTGATCCAATTGTAATGGAATAAGAAGACGCGGGCAAACCGGTGACCTTGGCGAAAACGACATCGGCGTTCGTTCCTTCCGCCGGCGTCAAGAACTTTACTCCCGAAGAAAGAGCCGTCCGCAAAGATCTTACGCCGCTCGCGTAATTGTCCCCGGAAAAAACTTCGAAGAATTTTCCGTTGGAGTCGTTGTTCAACCTGACGCCCCAGGCGGTTCCGTCTTTCTGGCCCCGGGCGTTTTCCCGGGCCAGACGCAGATCGAAAACTATTTTTTCGGCCGTGGTGTCCAGGGCGTATTTGTTCCTCACGCCCAAGAGATTGCTGACTGAAGCCGTCACGATGATCGCCATCATGGCGAAAACGAGTACGATTTCCACAAGCGAGAATCCCGACGGCCGACTATTTTTAGAGGAAGGCATGTTCGTTTTTTGATAGGCGTTAGATCGAAGAGACCAATTGGTAGATCGGGACGATGACCGCGAGGGCGATGACCGCCACGACCAAGCCGATCATCACGAGAAGCGCCGGCTCAAGCAGGGAAACCAGTACCTTGATCCTGGTGTCGACGTCCGAAGCGTAAAAATCGGCGAGGGTCTCGAGAATCGTCTCCATGTGCCCGGCTTTTTCCGAAATGGCGATCAGATTGACCACTACCCTCGGGAAATAAGGCTCGCGCCGGAAAGCTTCGCCGACGGTCACGCCTTTGGCCACGCCCTGGCGGGAAATACGGAAAAGTATCTCTTTGAGCTCTTCCGAACCGACGGCGTTGGCGGTGATTTCCAAGGCTTCGAGCATAGGAAGACCCGCCTTGAGAAGCGAAGCGAAAGTCGAAGCGAAGCGCTGCAAAGCCAATTGTTTCAAAACCGCGCCGACAACGGGCAAGCGGTTGATGAGCTTGATGCCGAATTTTTTCCCGGGCAGGGTTTTCGCGAGGAAAAACCACGTTCCGGCAATGCCGGCGACCATGACGAAGATGATGGGGCCGATATGGCTGCCGATGAAATTTCCGAAAGCGAAGACGATCCTCGAGAAAGCCGGCGGTTCGGCTCCTCCCTGGGTGAAGGAATCGGAGATTTTAGGAAGGGCGAAAGCGACCAGGGCGAAGAGAATGACAAAGGCGAAAACCAAAAGCAGGATCGGATAAGTGACGGCCGATCTGATGCGGCTCCGCAGATCCTTCTCCTTTTCCAGGGTGACGCTCAAATCGTCGAAAACCCGGTCAAGGTTTCCGGAAGCCTCTCCGGCCCTCACCAGGTTGATGAAAACCGAAGAAAAATACTGGGGATACTTGGCGAAAGTCGAATAAAACGGCTTGCCTTGGCCGAGATTGTCCCTGATCTCGATGAGCAGGGATTTGACCACCGGCTTGTCAAAGTCGGCGATCAGGATGTCGATCGCGTGGAACAGATCCGTTCCCACCTTGAGCATCAAACTCAGGTATTTGGTCAAAAACACCTGGTCGTCGACGGTCACCGCCGGACTGAAAAGCCCTTTCAGGCCCTGGCCGGTTTTTTTGGCTTCCACCGCCTTCAAGGAAATCGGCCGGAGATTCTGGGTGGCCATCCACTCCAAAACCTGGGCCGGAGAATTGGCCTCGACCGTTCCTTCGGTCACTTTGCCGTTCGGCTGGGAAGCTATGTAGCGGAATTTCATTTATTCTCTGATGACCCTTAATATTTCTTCGATGGTGGTGAGACCCCTTTCGGCTTTGCGGAGCCCGTCCTCGAACATGGAGATCATTCCTTCTTTGCGGGCTTCGGCCTTGAGTACGTCGAGGGAAAAATTCGGATCGACGATGATTTTTCGGACTTGTTCGGTTATGTTCAAAACCTCGAAAATGGCCATGCGGCCCCGGTAACCCGAGCCTCCGCAAACCGGACACCCGCGGCCGGCGTAAACCACTTTCGGGGGAACGAATTGTTCTTCAAGATCCAACTCTTTCATTTGCCTCCGGAGCGACTCGACGAGTTCCGAAGAAGGAGAAAGGGAATAAATGCAGTTGGTGCAGATTTTTCGGACCAGCCTTTGGGCGACGATGGCGTTCAAAACCGCGGCCGCCAGAAACGGCGGCACTTTCATGTCGATCAGCCTCGGCACGACCGTCGGCGCGTCGTTCGTGTGCAAAGAAGAAAGCACCAGGTGCCCGGTCAAAGCCGACTGGACGGAAATGGAGGCCGTTTCTTCGTCGCGGATCTCGCCGACCATGATGACGTTCGGATCCTGACGGAGAATTGATCTTAAACCCGTGGCGAAAGTGATGCCCGCAACCGGATTTATCTGCGTCTGGTTAATGTATTTGATGTCGTATTCGATCGGGTCCTCGATCGTCACGATGTTCACTTCCGAACGGTTGAGCATCCCGAGGATAGAATAGAGGGTGGTCGTTTTTCCGGAACCGGTCGGTCCGCAGACAAGGAGCATGCCGTAGCTTTTTTTGATATTATCGCCCACCAATTCGGCCATATCGTCGAACATGCCGAGTTCCTGAAGGGAAAGCGGCCGCTGGGTCGAAGGTAAAAGCCTCATTTCCACTTTTTCCCCGTAATAAGTGGGAATGATGGAAACACGGATATCCAAGATGTCGGTGCCTATTTTGTGGCGGAATCTTCCGTCCTGGGGCTTGTAGTGCTCGTCGATCTTCAAAGCCGCCAAAAGCTTGATGCGGGCGACGATCGCCGGATGGACGTCTTTGGAAATCCGGAGGATTTCCCGCAAAACGCCGTCGATGCGGTAACGGACAAGGATGCCGTCTTCGAAAATCTCGAAATGGATATCCGAAGCCCGCAGGGAAAAGGCGTAGGCGATCAGATTGTCGACGATGGCGACGATCGGCACGTCCGCCGCCGCTTCTTCTCCGCGCTTTCCGAGCCTTAACGACTCGGCGATGTTCGTTTCGATAAGCTTCCGGAAATCTTCCGACTGACGCTGGCTGTAAAGCATGAAGCCTTTGTTCAAGTCGGCGTCGACCGCGAGATAAGGCTTTATTTTGGCCTTGATGTAGCGCTCGATGAATTCGATCGTTTCCAGGTTAGACGGGTCTTCCATGGCCGCGGAAATGGTTCCGTCGGGTTCTTGGTCGAAAAGGATCACCCGGCGCTGCCGAGCCACGTCTTCGGGAAGCAGTCTCAAGAGATTTTCGTTGATCTGCTTCGCGTTCAGACCCGCGAGCGGCACCTTGAAGTAATCCGAAAGGATGTTGATCCAGTAATCCTTGGTGATGACGCCCTGGGAAATCAAAACATCAGCCATGTTCTGGCCGAGACGCTTGGTTTCTTTGGCTGTCTCGTCGAATTTTTCCGCGTCGATCAAGCCTTCTTTGAGAAGAAGGCTCTTTAAAGTTTCATCGGGGATCTGAAGCATTTAGATGTTTGTTCGCGCGAGAAAAACGCGAAAATATACGTCATTAGTATAACAAATTGGAAACAAACCCGCCACGAAAAACTCAAAGCAAAAGCTTGGACCAAAACGGCCAGACCGAAGGCAGCCAAAACTCGCAAAGCAAAAGCGTTAAGAGAGCAATCGGAATCCACAAATGGTAGAGTGGCAAGCGATCGTCCTTTTTAGATCGGTTCTTGATTCGGAAAAACAAATGGATTAGAAGGTAAATAACGATGAGAGAGGCCATATAAACGATCCAGCCCGGATGCCCGCAGAGAAAAATGGCCGTCCCCGCCATCCAGGGCTCTTCGGATTCGAAGTATTTTTCTCCGGATTTCTTGTTGCTTATTTTTAAAACCGCCAAGAAAGCCAAAGCCGCGACCAAAGAAACAACATAGGAGGCGAAAGCCCACATAAACACGTAAAACAGGAAATAATCTATGGGTGTCGAAGGCGGCAACATGGCCGCGGTCACCGGGTTTGTTTTCCAGGCAGAATAAAGATCAAAAGAATAATAGAGGCTGACGAGAAAAACAGCCGCGATCGCAAAAACAAAAATCGCTTTTGCGTATTTTTTCAAGAAGGAGCGCTTGTAAACAAGCGCTCCCTCCATAAAAGCCAAAATGGCCAAACCAAAATAAAATTGCATGCCGCTCCGTGTTAGAGGTCTAATCCCGGATCGGTTCCCACCGAATACCAGCAGGTGGTTTCAAGATACGTGTCGCAAGTATTCCTGTTGTCTCCGTCCTGCGTCATTAACGGCCTGTGCTTGATGCTTTCCAAGTGAGTGCGCAGAACATAAGTTTTGGCCGTGTTGTCCGCTTTGTAGCCGTACAGATAATTGGTGTCGTTTACCGGATCTATCGGCAAATTGGGAATCGGCGATCCGCCGGCCAATCCGCCCAAATTAACATCCACCCAACCAGTGGCGTCGATCTTCCTTACGTTGGCCTCCACTCCGAAAGCCGGACAGACTCCGGTAAACACGGCGACCGCGGTAGGGTTGGTAGGTTGCGAACATCTGCCGGTGGCGGCGCATCCCTGGCCAGCGCCCGCACCCGTGCAAAGAGTGATCGGCGTGGCTTGAGACACGTAAACTCCCAAGGCGGTTCTCAATCCTTCGAGATCGGAGATCCTTTGGGAATCCCTAGCTTGAGCCAAAAGTTCGGCCGGGTTCAATACAACAACCGTCGCTGTTGCGAGCACCGCGAGAATGGCGATAACAATGAGCAACTCGACCAGCGTAAATCCCTTCTTCATAAATAAAATGTGTAAATCGTTGTTTTTCGACTTTTTATTGAAATTTATTCAATTTTACACATTATAGCACAATAAGGCCATAAAGGCCTTGTATCGTGTGGATAAGTTAGATTCCGATGAAATTCTTGATTTTGGAGATCAAGTCGTCGATCGAGGTCTGAGCCTTGATGAAATAGTCGATGGCTCCGAGGGCGCGGCCTTTGGCCACGTCCGCGTCCTGGCCGAGATTGGAGATGATCACCACCGGACCGCGCTTCAAAAGCGGGTTCTGTTGGAGAATTTCCATCACCTCGAATCCCATTTTTTTGGGCAGGATCAAGTCCAAAAGGATAAGGTCCGGCGTCAAAGTCTTTAAAATCTCCAAAGCCGCTTCCCCGTCTTCGGCATGGATCACCTTTATGTTTTCCTTTTCCAGCCGGGTTTTAAGGAGAGAGGAGAGGAACTTGTCGTCCTCGACCAGCAAAATAGTTTTGGGATTCATGTGAAGATAGTGGCTTTGACCCAATTATACCCTTTCGATTGCCAAAAGTAAACCTTTATGGTGAGGAGGAGTGTCAGTAAAAAACTTTTTTAGTCGTCCCAAGAATATTGACCTTCATATCCGATGGTGTCGTGACTTGAGGCTCCACGACCAAAACCTTGTATCTTGTAATTTAATTGATTCACGCACAGCTTCCGCTACACGTGCCTTGTTACGACTTAGCCCATGTCACCGAATTCGAACTTATTCCACCGAAGTGAAACTTCATTCGCCCCCGGCTCCCCTGGCTTGACGGGCAGTGAGTACAAGACTCGAGAACGTATTCACCGCAGTATAGCTGACCTGCGATTACTAGCGATTCCGACTTCATGAAGGCGAGTTGCAGCCTTCAATCTGAACTGGGGTTAATTTTGGAGGATTAGCTCCGCCTTGCGGCTTGGCAACCCGTTGTATTAACCATTGTATTATGAGTGTGGCCCAGGGCATCAGAGGGCCATGCGGATTTGACGTCGTCCCCACCTTCCTCCTTGAAAAACAAGGCAGTTTCGCGTGACACGTATAACACGCAATAGGGGTTGCGCTCGTTACCCAACTTAATGGAACATCTCACGACACGAGCTGACGACAACCATGCAGCACCTGTGCTTGCGGTCCTTGAGAGAATTTCCACGTTTCCGCGGATTTTCCGCAAACATTTCAAGCCCTGGTAAGGTTCTTCGTTTACTATCGAATTAAACCTCATAATCCACCGCTTGTGCGAGTCTCCGTCTATTCCTTTGAGTTTTAGCCTTGCGGCCGTACTTCCCAGGCGGTCTACTTAACGCGTTAGCTACGCCACTCCGAGGGTCGATACTCGAAACAGCTAGTAGACATAGTTTAGGGCGTGGACTACAAGGGTATCTAATCCTTTTTGCTCCCCACGCTTTCGTGTTTCAGGGTCAGGAACGCGCCAGTTTGCTGTCTTCGCCTTCGGTGTTCCACATGATATCAACGGATGTCACCCCTACACCATGTGTTCCGCAAACCTCTCGCGCCCTCTAGTTTCGCCGTATCCCCCGCACTTCCGCCGTTGAGCAGCGGTCTTTAACAGGAGACGCGCGAAACCCCCTACACACCCTTTACGCCCAATAAATCCGGATAACGCTTGAAGCCTACGTATTACCGCGGCTGCTGGCACGTAGTTTGCAGCTTCTTATTCCTACGGTACCGTCATTGTGTTCTTCCCGTAGAAAAGCAGTTTACAATCCGAGGACCTTCTTCCTGCACGCGGCGTCGCTCCATCAGGCTTTCGCCCATTGTGGAATATTCTCGACTGCTGCCACCCGTAGGTGTACGAACCGTGTCTCAGTTTCGTCGTTGGGGGTCAGCCTCTCAGCTCCCCTACCGGTCATCGCCTTGGTAGGCCGTTACCCTACCAACTAGCTGATCGGACCTAGGCCGATATCAAAGCGTCTTGCGACTTTCATCTTGCGACAATATCGGGGATTACCCCCGCTTTCGCGGGGCTATACCCGTCTTTGAGGTACGTACCAAGGTGTTACTAACTCGTTCGCCGCTATCTCTTTTCCATCCGTCCGTTTGATGTAATCTCGCGTTCTTCAAGAAAAGAAATCGCTCGACTTGCATGCCTTATCCACGCCGCCAGCGTTCATCCTGAGCCAGGATCAAACTCTCATTAAAGAGATCTTACAGGTTTTTTACGCGGATTCGCGCGGAAATGCTTTCCGCGGAAATCCGCATAGTCTAATCTTTTAGACCTGCCTGTCTGATCCGGATTTGGGACAACTAAAAAAATCTTTTACTTATAAATGTATGTATTTACTCGCTAAATTGGTAAAGAGCCGTCTGAAAAGACGCGTTACTATAATAGAGGCGGAAAAGAGGCTTGTCAAGCCGCTAATTCTCTGATATTCTCTTCTTTATGAAGCGAGACATTCATCCGAAATACTACCCCGAGGCGGAGATCACCTGCGCCTGCGGCAAGGCATGGAAAATAGGCGGAACCCTGGAAAAAGCCGAGATTGAAATCTGCAGCGCTTGCCATCCTTTCTACACCGGCCAGGAGAAGCTTTTGGACACGGCCGGACGCGTGGAAAAATTCAAGGCGAAAAAAGCCAAAGCCGAGGCGACCCCGAAAAAAACGAAGAAAGCGAGGGTCAAAAAACCGGCGGCGGAAAAAGCCGTCAAACCCAGACCGAAGACCGCGACCAGAGCCAAGCCTGCGGCCAAGCCGAAAACTCCCAAAAAATAGGTTTCCAAAACACCCGCCGCAGCGGGTGTTTTTGTTCTCATCATCCGATAATCTATTTTTATTTGGATTTCTGGAAAGCTCCGATAATTTTATCCATATCGCCCTCCATAATCTTTTCTATATTATGGAAAGATTTATCCAAACGATGATCGGTGATGCGATCTTGGGGGAAATTGTAAGTGCGGATTTTTTCAGAGCGGTCGGCTGTGCCGATTTGCTCCCGTCGAAGCTCGGAAACTTCTCCCGTGGCTTCTTTCTGTTTTTGTTCGTAAAGCTTGGCCCGCAGAGATTCCATAGCCCGTTCTTTGTTGGCGTATTGGCTCCGCTCCACCTGGGAAGCGACGACGATACCGCTCGGCTTGTGGACGATCCTCACGGCCGTTTCCACTTTGTTGACGTTCTGGCCGCCGGGTCCGGACGAGCGGAAAAATACGATGTCGAGATCTCCCGGATTTATCTGGACCTGGCCCGGGTCGACAATCGGAAGCACGGCGACCGAAGCGGTCGAGGTGTGGACCCGGCCGGATTTCTCTGTTTTGGGAATCCTTTGGACGCGATGCACGCCGGACTCGTTTTTAAAAATATCGTAAACGTCCAAGCCTTGGATTTGGATAACCATGCTTTTTATTCCGTAAAGAGAAGTGCTATTGACGTCGACGGTTTCGAACTTAAAGCCCTTTTTCGCGGCGTAGCGCTGGTACATCCTCGCCAAATCTCCGGCAAAAATAGCGGCTTCGTCTCCGCCAGCTCCGGCCCTTATTTCAAGCAAAATTTTATCCATTGGAACGTCAATAAATTAACATAAGCTTAAAAAAACGCAATATTACAAATTTATTTCTTCTTCAAAACCTTCTCCACCGCTTTCTCGATGTGGTTCGGAGCCATGCCGTATTTCTTGATGAGCTCCTCGCCTTTTCCCGACTCTCCGAAAGTATCCCGCATGCCCACGAATTCCATCGGCGTCGGATGCTCTTCGGACAATAGCTCGGCCACGGCACCGCCCAATCCTCCCGCGATTTGATGTTCTTCGACCGCGACTACGGCTCCGCATTTTTTGGCGACGGAAACGATCGTCCGGCTGTCCAAAGGCTTGATCGAATGGCAATTAACGACCAGAACATGGATTTTTTGCTTTTCCAGATTCTTCGCGGCAAGCAGACAATTGTAAATCAAGGGGCCGCAGCCGATAATGGCCACCTCTGGTTTTTTCCCGTTCCCTGGATGCCAGAAAATCTCGGCTTTTCCTGGAATAAAAGGAGTCTCTTCGGTCGTCATGAGCGTAGTCGCGTTTCTCGCGAATCGCAGATAGGCCGGGCCCCAGATTTTGGCGGCCGCCACTGTCGCTTTTTTGGCCTCGATCGCGTCGCAGGGCGCGAAAACCTTCATATTGGGCAACGTCCGCATCAGGGCGATATCCTCGGTCGCCTGATGGGTCGCTCCGTCCGGACCGGTGGAAACCCCGGCGTGATGGCCGGCGATCTTGACGTTCGAATCGTTGTAGCAGATGGTCGTCCGGATTTGTTCCCAATTCCGGCCCGGAGAGAAAACGGCGTAAGAAGAAACAAAGGGAATCTTGCCGCTCAACCCGAGCCCGGCGGCAACGCCGACCATGTTCTGTTCGGCCACGCCGACCTCGAAAAACCTTTCCGGGTATTTTGCGGCGAAAGCTTCGGCTCGCGTCGATTCCGTCAAATCCGCCGAAAGGGCGACGACGTCGCTATTCTCCGCTCCGGCTTCCAAAAGCCCCGCGCCGTATCCGTCCCTCAAAGCCGCCGTTTCGGGATTCTCGGAAAAAATATCGGGATTGAGATGCAGCTCGGGGTTAAGCATGGTTTATTCTTCGTCTTTTTTCTTGGTGACCAATTTCCAATGATAAGAATAAAGAGGGACGCCGACGATAAGCATGGCCAGGGAATCGGAAGCGTCTCTCTGGCGCTGCTGCTTAAGTTGACGTTTGTTGAATTCGGCGAGTTCTTCCGGGTCCGGTTCGACATATTCTTCGTTTTCCCTTATCGGCTTGGTTGAAGGATAAATATAATACTGGTCGACTTCGGTGAAAATAAAACTCTTTAAAGCGAGATTCACCAATCTTACCGAAGCGATGATGATAAGCACCAATCCGACGAAGGAAAAAATGTAAAGATAGATTATTTTGATGATTCTTAGGATGTTCATGTTTTTTTATTCGGTTTCTATTTTGCCGCCGAGCGACCTCAATTCTTTCAGGGCGGCCAAGGCCTGATCTTTGGTGGGCGGTTTTCCGTGCCAGGCGTAATCGTTTTCCATGAAGCTCACTCCTTTTCCGGGAATGGTGTGGGCTATGATCAGGGTCGGCTTCTCGTAAATGGTTTTTGACTCGTTTACGGCGTCGACTATCTCCTCGATGCTGTGGCCGTTGATTTCCATAACGCGCCAGTTGAAAGCTTCGTATTTCTCCCTCAAGGGCTCGAGGGGCATGACGTCTTCGGTGAATCCGTCGATCTGGATGTTGTTCCGGTCCATCAGCATCGTCAGGTTGTTGATTTTGATTTTCCCGGCGAACATCACCGCTTCCCAATGGTTGCCTTCGTTCTGTTCTCCGTCGGAAACAAAGCAATAAACGCGGTATTTTTTCTTGTCGAGTTTGGCGGCCAAAGCCATGCCGATCGCCTGGCTTAGCCCGGTGCCCAAAGGCCCGGAAGTCGTTTCCGTTCCGGGTAAGGATTGCCTGTGCGGGTGGCCCTGGAGCCTAGAGCCCAGTTTTCTCAAGGTGTTCAGCTCGTCGAGCGGGAAATAGCCGGCGTAGGCCATGGCCGCGTAGCGCACCGGGCAGATGTGGCCGTTTGATAAGACCAGCCGGTCCCTGTCCGGCCAATCCGGATTTCCCGGCTTGTGGTTCAGAATGTGGAAATAAAACGCCGAGAAAACATCGGCCATGCCCAAAGGCCCGGCCGAATGCCCGGAACCGGCTTCGTAAAGCATTTTGACGACGCTTTCGCGGATCTCGTTCGCCCGCTTTTCCAAAAACTTTATTTTTTCGTCGGTCAGTTCAAACATTGGACAAATCAGCATAAGCTTTGGCCGGATCTCCGGCTTCGAAAATATACGACCCGGAAAGAGCGATGTCCGCTCCGGCCTCGGCGATGGATTTTATGTTGTCGAGATCGACGCCGCCGTCGACCATAACAACCACTTCCGGCGCGGCCCGTTTTATCTCCGTCACTTTTTCGAGAACGGCCGGCTGGAACTTTTGGCCGGAAAGCCCGGGCTTCACTCCCAAGATCAAGAGTTTTTTGAAATCGTCGACGTAACCGAGAGCTGTCCGGGCCGGAGTTTCCGGAGAAACGGCGATCACCGGTTCGGCGTTATATTCTCCGCAAACGTATTTGAAGAAATTCCGGTCGTCAAGCCGTTCAAGATGCACCGCCACTTCTTTGGCTCCAGCCATAAGCCATTTTTCGACGATCGCTTCCGGCTTGTCGACCATGAGATGAACCCCCACCCGCAATTGGCTGTCATAGTGATCGATCATCGGCCGGAGTTCATTCGACGCGTTCCAGGTGATATTCGAAGTGAACGTCCCGTCGGCGATGTCGAAATGGACGGTTTCTCCGGCCGGAAGAAAAGTCTTCAGCAGGCGCAACCGCCCTTCGACGCAGGAAAGATTTTCGCAATTTATGACCGGCTGGATTTTCATTTTGGTTGTATCCCGACAGACGACTCGATGTCTTTTATCTTTTGGATCCTCCGCTTGTGCTTTTCCTCTCCGGAAAACGGCGTCTGGAGCCAAACGCTCAATATTTTTTTCGCCGAGGCGTCGTCATTGATGTCGGCGGCGAGCGACAAGACATTGGTGTCGTCGTCGTTCCGGCTCAAATAGGCCTGGTCCGAACTGGTGATCAATCCCGAGCGGATATTCTTGAATTTGTTGGCCACGACGTCGACGCCCACCCCGGAACCGCAGATCAAAACCCCCCGGCGGTTCTCGGTGTCGACCGACACTTCTTGGGCGAGCTTGGCGGCGAAATCCGGATAATCGTCGTTCGGATCCAAAACGCTGTTGCCGAGATCAGCGACCGTGTATCCCATTTCTTTCAAAAAAGCTTTTAGGGATTCTTTCAGATTGAACCCGCGATGGTCGGCGGCGATGTAAATTACCATATTGTTCGTCTGGATTTTATCATGGCGACTTTAGACCCTTATTTTCTTGACGTGTTTCAAAAGCACCGAAGCGTAGCCCCATTCGTTGTCGTACCAGGAAAGCACTTTGACCAGGTTGCCGTCGACCACTTTGGTGAAAGTAAGATCGACGATGGCGGCGTAAGGAGAGCCGACGATGTCCGAAGAGACGATGGGTTCGCTCGTAGCCGCGAGCACTCCTTGCCACTGGGGCATGGCCGCCGCATCCATCATGATCTGGTTTATTTCTTCAGCCGTGGTCGGCCGCTTGGAAACGAAAGTGATGTCGGCGATGGACCCGATCAACACCGGCACGCGCAGGGAAATGCCGTCGAATTTGCCGGCCAAAGCCGGGAAAGCTCTGGCTACGGCCAAAGCGGCTCCGGTCGTCGAGGGCACGATGTTGTCGGCCGCAGCCCGGCCCCGACGCCAGTCGCTTCCCTTGGATATCCCGTCGACCAAGCCTTGGGTGGCGGTGTAAGCGTGGACCGTGTTCAAAATCGCTTTTTCTATGCCGGGGTTTTGGGCTAAAACGGCGATCACCGGAGAAGCGGCGTTCGTGGTGCAGCTTCCGTTAGAGGTCAGGGTGGTCGTTTGGAAATCGTCTTCGTTCACGCCGACGAGGACGGTTTTCGCGTCCGGTGTGTCCGCGTCCTTGGCCGGAGCGGTCAGAACCACTTTTTTGGCGCCGGCCAAGATATGCTGCCTCGCCGCTTCGTACGATTCAAAGGCTCCGGTCGATTCGACGACGATGTCGATGTTCAAATCTTTCCAAGGGAGTTCTGCCGGATTCTTGATCTGGAAGAATTTTATTTCCTTGTTGTCGACCGAAAGCGTCATCCCGCTTATTTTGACCTCTTTGTTGAAAAGCCCGTAAACCGAATCGAATTTCAAAAGGTAGACCAGGTTTTCCAAATCTCCGAGATCGTTCACGGCCGCTATCTCTATTTCCGGATCCAAGACGGCTTGCCGGAAAAACAAGCGGCCGATGCGGCCGAAACCGTTGATAGCTATTCGTTTCATAAATTAATTATACCAAAAATCAATTGACGGCGCTTCTTCGCTCTAAGCCCGCGACCGCATTCTCCGGAAAACATTGTTGAAGCTCGCCAAAGAAAACACGAAAAGCCCGGCGAAAGACATGGTCGCGCCGTAGACAAAAGCGGTTTGGGCTCCGAATTCGGTCCACAAAGCGCCGCCGATCAGTCCGGCGAACAAAGACGAGACGCCGATGGCCGTCTGGAGAAGCCCTTGGCCGGTCGCGAGGAGCTGCGGCTCCACCAGTTTGGCGATCAATATCTTTCTCGCTCCTTCGGCCGCGGCCGGATAAAGCCCGTACAAAGCAAAGGCGATAATGGTCGGCCAGAAGCTCGCCGTGGCGGCGAGAACGGAATAAGCGGCGATGGCGGCCAAAAATCCGATGACGATCACTATCCTCTCTCCGACTTTGCTCGACCATTTCCCGAAAGGAATGGCCGCCAGGGTAAAAGCCAGACCGTAGAGAAAATACATCAGAGGGACGTTCAAGGTCCCGATGCCGATTTCTATCGGCCGCAAAAGCATGAGAGCGATCGGCAGCTCTCCGAGCCCGAAAATGAAAACGCTCATCACGAAAAACAAAAGCTCCTTGTTCCGCCTGATCAACCGGAAATCCAATTCTTCGGCCGTGGCCAGCGGCAAGGGCTTTCCCGATTCTTTCACGAAAACATAGGCCAAGACGGCGAATAATCCCAGCCAAAAGGAGAAAATAAAAAACCTCTGGTAATCCCCGTCGTAGAGCTTGACGAACCAGATGGCCAATAACGGACCGATGAGCGAACCGGCGGCGTCCATCGCCCTTTGGAATCCGAAAGAAACGCCGAGGTCTTTTTTCTCGACCGACTCGACGATCAAGGCGTCCCGCGGCGGTTCGCGGAATCCTTTGCCCGCCCGGTCGATCACCCTCAAAAGGAAAGCGTCGTTGAATCCGGAAATGACCGTGAAAAACGGACGGGTGGCGACCGACAAGGCGTACCCGAAAATCGAAGGCAGTTTCCGCCTTTTTATTTTGTCGGAAAACCATCCGGAAAAGACCCTGGCGAAACTGGAGATGGCGTCGCTCGCGCCCTCGATCAAACCGACGAAAAACGGCGGAATGCCCAAAACCGTGAAAAGATAGGCCGGCATCACCGACTGGATCAATTGGTTCGAGGCATCGTTAAAAAAACTGACGAGCCCGAGAAAGAAAACGTTCCGCTGAAGCCCGATTATTTTCTTCTCTTTGTCCATGTTATTTCAGCCGGTCTCCGATCTGAAGATCGATTCTTTCCGCTTCTCCGGCCGGAAGCTCCAGGACTTTATCCACCGGACCGGGAGATTCGTAGAACTCCGGCATCCCTTCGCTCGATTTGTAGGGCGGGACGTCGTATTCGATGCCGATCACGGCGTTATCCTTTATCCAGACGATGTCGAGCGAAAACCTCATACCCGCCATCCAGAACACCCGCGGCTCATCCGAATCGAAAACAAAAAGCATGCCGTCGATCCCCTGGAGCTTGTCGCGGCCGGACAAGCCTTTGGCTTGGCTTATGGGATCGGTCGCCGTTTCGAGTTTGAGAGTCGCTTTTTCCGCGCCTCCGCGGTAAATCACCGCCTCGATTTCCCGGACTTGGCCGATGTCCTGGAGAAAATAATAGAAAGCTATCCAGAGAAAAATAAGGACAACGATGAGAACGGCGAGAAATATCATTTTTCTGGTCGAAGGCATTACGGATTCATTATACCTTATTCCGGCCGCTGTTCCCGAGTGAAAAAGCGACGATCCCGAAAGCCACGGAAACGTTAAGCGATTCTTTGCGGCCTTTCATGGGAATTTCGATGATCTTGTCCGACTTCGCGAGGATGGATTTCGGCAAACCTTTGATCTCGTTCCCTAAAACCAAAGCGATTTTGTCTTCCGGGGAAACGCGGACTTTGTCATAAGGAACCGAAGCCTTGTCCTGCTCGACGCTGAAAATCCGATAACCCTCTTTTCGCAGGCGGTCGACGAGCCGGCTGGTCGATTTCACTTTTTCCCAATCGAGGTATTTTTCCGCTCCCAAAGCCACTTTACTGATTTCTTTACGGTAATTACCGAACCGGTCAAAAGGCTCCGGAGTGATGCCGCAAAAATAGGCTTTGGAAAATCCGGCGGCGTCGGCCGTTCTCAAAATCGAACCGGTGTTGTAAAGGCTGCGGATATTGTGAAGCAAAACAACCATAAGGATATTCTATAACAAAAACTCTATCCAGCCGGATAAAAAGGATCCCCACTTTTTAGGGTGGGGAGATTAGTATTCCAGGCTTGCCCCAAGCCCAGAATAGATAGGAGGTAGAAAACAATGAAAAGAATGATGACGGGAAGTCCGGAAGAGGCTAGGCATGTAGTCCGGACTCCCGATAGCATGACTAATCAGTTATTGTCAGCGGCTGACTGGCGCTATAAGGCGATTAGATGAAACCAATCACCTCCTATGTAAATATGCGCGGCCCGCAGAAGCGATCTTTATTCGGCGAGGCAAACGCTTATGCCCATTGGAATCTCCTCCTCTCTGAAGGACCTGAACAGCGCGAATAACGCTGTTTTATACGTTAAAAATAGCATGAGGAAGGATTTCTGTCAATAAGAAAACGCTTACGGCGAAAAATAATACCTGTTTCCGTCGTTCGCGACCAGGATTCCGTTGCCCCACGAATCGAACTCGTAAAAACCAATGGTGAAAAAGTCGGAAGAGGCCAAAGAATCGAGGCTTCGGTCGCTATTCAGAAGCCCGCTTATTTCCAAAGAAATCCGTCCGGGTCCGGAATCCGGCACCGGCACCAGAGCTTCGGAGCACGGAAGGTGGGTCCAGGTAAAACACTTGTTCGGATCGGTTACGCTTCCCCCGAAACTATCTCTCACCAGTTCGGCGGAATCGGCCAGTATCAAAATCGGGAAATCCTTCAAATCGTTCGTTTCCTTCTCCGGATCAAAACTGGCGCAATAGAAATGCTTCGTTTGGATCCTCGGGTAATCGCCGCCCGTATATTTTCCGTTATAGCTTTCCGGAGGGGACTGATTCAAATAAAAAACCATGGATTTGAATCCGTTTTCGCCGGGGATAAAAGGATACTGCGGATAATCAAAGCTCAAAATCTTTTTTGATCCCGCTTCGTTTCTCCAGGAAATATTGGAAAGCCCGAAAGGAGCCGGGGAAGCCGGAACCGCGTATTCCAATTGGAGCGGCTCGGATCTCAATCCGAAATCATCAATCGCCCTGATCCGCAAACTATAGTTTTCTCCGGGAGAAACCGTTTTCTTGTTTTCCAAAGCGCCGTCTTCCCAGGTTGCGCCCGCGTCGTAGCTTATTTCGTAGCGTAAAAGCGAATCCAAAGAATCCGGATCCGAGGCCGGAGAAATGCTCCAAGTGAGCTCGGATTTCAAGGAATCGAACGAGACGGCGATTTCCCCAGGAATTGTCGGCGCCAGGTGTTCCGGAGTTTCTCCGAAATAATGCTTTTCTTTGTCGATCGCCAGAAGCTTGAAAATATCCGTTTCCTCGTGGGCCTGCGGATAAAACCGGTAAAGCCCGTAAAAGGCGACGGTGATGAAATCTTCCGAAGAGAAAACCGTTTCTCCGGACGGTCTCGTTATGGGGAGCAGCAAACGGTTGTCTCCTTCGGCAAAATAGGTGTCGAAGGCCAAGGCGCTGTTCGGAATGCCGCCGATAAAAATATTGCAGCCTTCGGCCGCGTCGGCGAAAACGACAGACGACCGTTCGCTCGTCGTTCCTCCGCAAGTGGAATATCTAGTTTTAAGGACATCGGCCGCGTTATCGGGCTGGTCCACGTTCAAAAAGAGGTCTTTGGGCGCGTCTCGATTCAAATAGAAAACCATTATTTTGTAGTTCGGCCCCGGAGTCTCGCCGTAAGCCAAAGCCAAGTTGACGTCCCGAGGCATAAAGGGATAGCCGTCGTAAGAAAATTCGAAAAGCGGCTCTTCAACTTCTTCGCCACGGAGCGTGTAATGGGAAGCCCGGTAAAAGCTCGCGTCCCGGATATAGCTCGGAATATCGATCGTTTTTATGTCCGAATATCCCAGATCCGTTCCGTCTCCGGACTTCACCCTTATCCGGTATTCGTAGCTCCGGCCGATTTCGTCGATGCGTTTCGAGAAAATCCCGCCGGCATTCAAGACGACGTCCGTGAACTCGCCGCTTCCCATATCCAAAATCCGGTAAGAGACATCGTCGTTTATCGGCAAAGAAAAATCTACGGCCGCTTTGTCGAAATCGTAGCTGATCTCCCAGTCCCCGACCGACAAAACGCCGCTCTCTTCTTCCCCTTCTTCCGGAATGCTGTTTTCCGACTTGGGCGTTCCTTTGATCCCGACTATTCCCTCTCCCCAGTAGGTATGCCAGCTATTCGCGCTCGTTCTTTCGGCTGTCCGGTAATCCGGAGCGCCGGTTCCGGCGATATTTTCCCAATTTTCTCCGACGCCGGCCACTTCATCCACCAATCTGCATTCGCCGTCGAAGAGCCTCAAAGTTTCTTCGGAATTATTGATCCCTCCGGTATAAATAAGATCCGCGGCTATTCCCGGGACGCTTTCGTCGTCGGTCCGTTCGAGAAGGTAGAGTCCATCGGCCGAAATGGCGGCCGGGCCGGGAAAAATGATCTTGATGTCGCCCGCCTTGTCCAAAAGCTGCCAGCCGTTGATCGGAATATCCGCGGTTCCGGTGTTTTTGAGCTCGATCCATTCGTCCGAAGAAGAAACGATCGATCCGGCCCAGGCGATCTCGTTTATCAGAACCTCGCGGGTCGGCGGATCAAGATCGAACTGATCGCAGAAAGAAACCGGTATCGGCGCCGGACTCGTCGGCGTCGCTGGTGGAGGCGACGGAGGAGAATAGCTTCCCGAAGAGTTTTCCTGTTTCGGCGTGCCGTCGGCAAAAGACGAGGTGTGCCAGCCGCTTCCCGAAAGATCTTTTTCCATGGTTTTCCTCGAGGCGGCGTCTCCGGCCGGCCAGCCGTCGGTCGAGAAAACAGCGTCCACCAGTCCGCAAGAAGAATTGAAAAGCTTCAGGTCTTCTCCGGAATTGGCCAGGGTTCCGGTATAGATCAAATCCACCGAAACCCCGGGAACGCTGGCGTCGCTCGTCCGCTCCAAAAGGTAAAAGCCTCCGGCCGGGATTTTGGCTCCGGCGGGAAAACGGATTTTGACGGCCTTATCTTTGTCCAAGATCTGCCAACCGGAAATATCGATCGTTCCGGTCGAGAGGTTTTTGATTTCCATCCATTCGTGGTTCGCGCTCGCGGACGACCCCATCCAGGCGATTTCGTTGAAAATCGCCTGCCCGCTGCCGTAGGAAGAAACGCCGAAATCGCAGAATCGGAGATCGTCTTCGACCTCTTCGTCTTCCGATTCTTCGGCTTCTTCGGTAGTTTCTTCTTCGGTTTTCTCGATTGCTTCCGCAAGCTCGAATTTGATCCTGTCCGTAGTCAATCCGGAAACAGAATCCTTGGCCGAAACGTAGTAAACCCCGATCGGGTCATAAGCGGCCGATTTGTATTGATAAACGATTCTTCCGCTATTGTCGGAGACGACGGAAACTTCGATCTTAATTTTGTCCGGCCGTTCGATGGAGACCAGGATTTTGGCTCCGGACGCGAAGCGCGAACCCTGGATTTGGTTCGTTTCACCTCTTGCGATCCGAAGTTTGGACACCGAAATCAGCGGTTTTTCCCTGTATTGCTTAACCGCTTCTTCGCCTTCTTCCTCGATCGGATTTTGTGGATTCAGCGGGAATTCGCCTAGGGTTTCCGATTGGTCGCCGAACATGCGAAGCCAGGCTTCGCGTCCGGCCTCGGTCAAACCGAGCAGCCAGCTTCCGATGCCGTCCATTATTTGCCCGAAAAACGACTTCTCTTCTTCGATGACCGGAGGATTGGCGTTGTATTCTTTTTTGGCCGCTTCCGCTTCTTTGAAAAAAAGATTGATGACACTCGCGGTGTATTGGACCGATCTCGTAGAAAGATAAGACCAGTAGTCTTTCATTACCTGATCACCACCCTGGTCGTTAGTGGCTAAAAATATATTGCTCTTATTGACGGCGACCGTATCTAAAAATCCGGGGTCTTTTAAGAATAATTTATGATTTCCATCCACTAAATCGCTTTTTATCGCTACATCATACTCTCCTATTCGAGAAAAGTAATCCGGCTGCGGCAAATTATATCCGCTTTGGATGCCTATAGTGTCCTTACTGTAGAAGTTATTATTGGAATACGTAGCTAAGCCGTCGAACAAAACGTCCAGGTTGTCCAATGACAATAATGGTTTGCCGACGAGCTTCGCCGACAATGTTTGATCTGGTTTTCCTAGCAAAAAATTGTCGGCATATAGCTCGTACGGACTATCGTGCGCATGGGCGTCGTTCCTCGTGTGGTCCGGAACGGACATGTCTTCCATCAAATGCAGCACGTGCCCTAGGGCAAACATCGCTTCTTCGTTCTTGCCCGCGGCGTAAAGATCGATCGCCTTGGACCAAGTAAAATCGGTTTCGCTAGATATGGCACTAATTTTCCTTTGTTCAATGGCGGTTAGAATCGAGCCGATGGTTGCCGGAACTTTATAGGTAGGGTTGTTTTGATTAGCGCTGTCGTCGGCCCAATCTTTAGCCGATTCCCACGAACCTATGGGGAGCAAAGGAGTAATAGAGTAATCTGTCGAGATGCCGCGGTTATAGACCGGATCGTAAAAATGATTCATGAACCGCGGGATATCATCTTCCCGCCTTGATCCGTCGATCACGAACGCCCTCAAGTCGGGCGAAATCCTGGCGCCAGTTGTTTTCTGATTGAAGAAATTGATCGCTTCGTCCGTAAGATAAGCGTGCGTTTCCGGGCCGTAAGCCATGGCGGTCCCGGAAAAGATTAAAAATAATCCCGCTAAAAGCGGGATTAGATGTCTCACATAGTTTCTATCTTCCATACTTGGGAATATTCATTGAATACAAAATCTATAATAGAAGAATTTCCTTTGTCGTCCGCCACTTTAAATCCATAATGGTTTTTCAAGAAAGATCCCGTTGGCTTTGCCTCAGATAACAATCTAATCATTTCGGGAAGTATATTACTTACTCGTTTACTCTCCAAAGCCTCCAGTGTCTTTGGATCCCGGCTGCCGTCTTCGCGCAGAACAAAATACTTGCTCGCCAGGTCGAGATCGCCTTTTTCCAAAGCGTCGACAAACATATCCAAGGTTTCCTGGGGAGTCTGGCCGCCGTAGGTGTCGTTTTCCATGGCGGTTTCGTACTGATCGACAAACTTCATGTAGGCTTTGAAGTCTCTTTCGATTCTCCTGTTTTCTTTGGCTTCGGGGCTTAAATAGTAGTTCCAAGCGAGATACCCCAGTTCGGTGGCGGCGATGATCCCCAAGATAATAAGAAAAGATTTCCAGCGCCGGATTTTGGGTTTCTTCTGGGAAATAGGCTCAGCGTAGTTTATCGGCGGCGGAACGGGTTTTGTTTCCGGAACCGGATATTGCTCTTCCTCGTTTTCCGCCTTGACGCCGTTTATTTGGAATTGTTCGTCCATGATTTTGTTTTTTTATTTTAAAAAATGAGGGATTACCACTCCCTCACCAAGCTTGATTCCAGTATAACAAAACGCTTGTTTCTCTGCGGTGGATAACCCGGCGGGCTATTTCAATCCGTTCAAATAGCCGTTGATGTTCAAAACGGCGTTGATGGCGTCTCCTACGGCGATATTGTTCTGTTTGTACAAGGTGTCGGAAACGTCTCCGGCGGCCCAGATACCCGGAGTCGAGGTGGCGCCGGTTTTGTGGTCGACGACGATGAATTTGTTCTCGTTCATTTCGACCAATCCTTCGAAGATCTCGGAATTCGGCAAAAGGCCGATCTCCACAAAAACCCCGCTCACCGGAATCTCTTTGGTCGCGCCGGTATTCTTGTCGCGGTATTTGATGGCTTTCACGAATTCGTCTCCCTTGATCTCGTCGATCAAGACGTTCAAAACGATTTCCACTTTCGGGGAATTCTTTATTTTTTCCACGAGAACGGCGTCGGCTTTGGATAAATCCGATCTCACCAAAAGATGAATCTTCGAAGCGTAGGCCATCAAATCGATAGCCGCTTCCACTCCGGCGTTTCCGCCTCCGACAACGGCTACCTCCTTGTTCTCGAAAAGCGGAGCGTCGCAGGTGGAGCAGTAAACCAGGCCTTTGCCCTCGAAAACATCTCCGCCCGGCGCATCGAGCTTGCGGCGCCGGCTGCCGGTCGCGGCCAAAACGGTTCTGGTCTCAAAGATTTTCCCCGATTCGGTCTCTATTTCGAAAAGACCTTCTTTTTTCCGTACACCGACCGCCGGATCGTCGAGCAGTATTTCCGCGGTTTCCTCGGAGCGCAAATGATCCTCGATCGCTTCCATCAGATCGAATCCGGAAATCGATTTCACGCCGACCCAGTTCTGGATTTCCGAAGAAATAAGGGGCTGGCCGCCCAGCTCTTTGGAGATCAAAAGGGTTTTCAGCCGTTTGCGGCCGGCGTAGATGCCCGCGGCCATTCCCGCCGGGCCTCCGCCGATGATGATCAAGTCGTACATGGGGAATCTATCTTATTCCCAGTTTTTCTTCCAAATCGCGGCGGTTGAATCCCAAAAATATCTCTCCGTCGATATCGATCACCGGCACGCCCATCTGGTGGGACTTCATGACCATTTCCTCGGCCGCCTGCCGGTCGACGGCCACGTTCACTTCCTCGAACTCGACGTTGTTTTTCTTGAAAAACTCCTTGGCCATGCGGCAGTAGACGCAAACCGGAGTCGAATATATTTTTACTTTCATCGTGATGATATTAGCACAAAATCATTTCTTCTTGCCACGGCAGCCGCAAAGCCTCCAGCAGGCGGCAAGGACGAGAGCCAATCCGAGCAGGATGTTACTGTAAAAAATGCTCGTACCGACGTTTCCCGTGAAAAACGGCGAGACCACGGCCCAGGTTCCGAAAAATATCAAAGCGGCGTTCATGTCGCTTTCATTATACATTCCCTTTTTCGGGGATACAAAAATCCCGCGTTTCCGCGGGATTTTCTGGATGCGACGCTTAGCGTCTTCCGCCGAACGAATTCCTTCTTTCGCGATGACAATCGCGGCAAAGAAGAGAACCCAGCCTCGACGGATCCGGCTCGAAGGGAAGTTCGGTGATCGGAGCGCCACACTTGGAGCACTTCCAATCTCCTTTGAACATCTGCCTCGGAGCGTTATCGTTATAAGCTATTATTGGTTTAAACTTGTGACCTTTGCATTAGTCGAAACACAATGGCTTAACGTTTGGGAAAACTGCCTGATCTGTCTCAAAACTAACTGGCTGTAAACATAGACTGTTTTGGACTTTTTGTCAAATTAAGGGCAAAATAAAGGGACTCCATGAACAAAACGATCGCCAAAAACTCCTTTTTGATGCTTCTCGGCCAGACCGTCGGCCGCCTGCTTAGGGCGGGAATCATCATATACGCCGCCCGGATTTTGGGGGCCGATTCTTGGGGATCGCTTGAAAACGCCCTAAGCATTTCGGCGCTTTTCGTCATTTTCGCCGACCTCGGCATCAATTCCCTGCTTATCCGCGAAGCCAACCGCAAGCCCGAAGAAAGGAAGGCCTATCTCGCCACCTCTCTTATCATCAAAACCAGCCTGGTGGCGATTCTCGCCGTTTTGATGAACGTTTTCGCCGGAAAATTGAGCAACCTTCCGGGAGCGATCGTTTTGATGCCGATCGTCGCCCTCATATTCATTTTCGATTCCTTGCGGGATTTGGGGATCTCCTTGAGCCGTAGCCTCGAAAAAATGGAGATCGAGGCCGCGGTGAATATCGTCACCAATCTTTTCATCGTCATCCTCGGATTTTTGGCTCTACGGCAATTCGGCACCAACCAGAGCTTTGCCGTGGCTTACTCGATCGGCGCCGCCATCGGAACCATCGCCGTTTTTGTCCCTCTCAAGAAATATTTCCAAGGAATCTGGAAAAGCTTTGACAAAAAACTCGTCAAGCCGATCATCCTTTCGGCTTGGCCTTTCGGGCTCGTGAGCTTGCTCGGGATCGTCATGATCAATATCGACATGATGATGCTGGGGCTTATTTCCACGGCCGCCGAAGTCGGGTTCTATTCGGCCGCCCAAAAGCCGATCCAATTCATCTACATCATTCCGAGCCTCATTTCCGCCGCTTTCCTGCCGAGTCTCTCGAGGCTCGCCTGCAAAAACGACAAGAAGGATTGTTTCCGCGACCGGATAGAACAAGGCGTCAAAGCGACTTTATTCATCGCCCTTCCGGCCGCGATCGGCGGCGCCATCCTCGCCGAACCGATCATGCTTCTTTTGTACGGCTCCGGATATATCGCGGCTACGACGAGCTTCATGATCCTCTGCCTCACTTTTGTCGTTGTTTTTCCCTCCGCTCTTGTCGTGAACGCCGCTTTCGCCGCCGAAAGGAACCAGAAAGAATTCGTCGTCTACGCCGTTCTCGGAATCGCGGGGAAGATCATTCTCGATCTTATCTTCATTCCTCTGTTCGGAATTATCGGAGCGGCTGTTTCCACCATGCTGAACCAGATCATAATCAACGCCTATATCTGGAAGAAAGTGAGAGAGATAACGGATTTCAGCGTCTTGCCGCAGCTAAAAAAGATCATTCCGACCACGGGAATCATGGGGATTGTGGCTTATGTGAATCTCTTAATAGGAGTGCCGGTGCTCGTAAACATCATCGTGGCCGCGGGAATATACCTCGGAATCCTTTGGCTGCTTGGAGAAGACATTTTCCGGAAAACCACAGAGTTGGAAACAGAGTAATAGCCTATCATTCAATAATCGAGTATTATTGTGGTAATGCTTGTATTTGTCGATGAATCAGGAGATACGGGAAGAAAAACCGATGCTGGTTCAAGTCAGTATTTTGTAGTTTCATCAGTTATTTTCGAGGAAGACGAAGAAGCGGTAGCCTGTGATCAAAGAATATCTCTATTAAAAAAAGAGCTTGGCTATAGTTCTGATTTTGAGTTTCACTTTAGGGAAAACTCCGATCGTTTACGTAAAAAATTCTTAGAAGCAGTAGAACCATACCAATTCTTTTATTTATGTGTAGGTATAAATAAAGATCCTAAAAAACTGTTTGGGGAAGGATTTAATTATAAAGAATCTTTCTATAAATACGCCTGTAATTTAGTCTTTCAAAGCGCCAAGCCTCATTTAAACATGGCTAGAGTAAAGATGGATAAAAACGGAAGTGCTTTATTTGGCTCACAGCTGTCTAAATACATTAAAGGAGTTATGAACGACGATGATTTTACATATATAAAAAGCGTTAAGATGGAGAAATCAAGCTCCAATAATCTCCTACAATTGGCTGATTATATTACCGGTGTATTAAATAGAAAAATACAAAACAAAAAGAACTATCAAGAGTATTACCGTTATATTTCTGCAAAAGAATTGAGCCTCCAAATTTGGCCGAAATAAAAAATACGACCCCTACTCCTCTTGGGAGACGCACGCCATGAAGGCGACTAGTCAGGGTCGTATCAATTCCGATTAGATAATAACACATACCCGACCCGAAGGCAATCCGAGAGTGGATAACTCAGAACCTTACCGCAGGGGGGGATTGGAACTCACCATCGGAATTCATTCATTCAGAAAAAAATCGGAACAAGGCTGTTACAGCATCGCCTGCAATTGGGCGATAAGCTGCTGGATCAAGAAAATCAATTGCTGCTGGATAGTGGCGATAGCCGCCTGGATTTGATCAATCCAAGATCCGGTCGAAATAGAAGGAATATCGGAAGCACCTGGTTCGGTTGGAGTTTCGGTGTCGGAAACAGTAATAGTCAAGGTCGGGCCGTTAGTCTCGACATTGTTCGTCCAGTCGGTGGCGCGGGCTTTGACGCTTAGCGTTCCGACTGACGCGTTCGTGATAACGAACTCCCAAACCTTGGTTGTTCCGTCATCGCTCATAATGGCGGCGGGATGCCAGGTAGAGCCGTTATCGAGCGAGATCTCCACTTTTTGGACGGAAGAACCACCGGTATCTTCGGCTGTTCCTTTGATAACAACCGACCCCGCTCCAACGGTCGAACCCGAAGCGGGCAAGATAAATTGAGTCGTCGGAGCGATTCTATCTATACTTCCGAAAGCTCCCGCCGGAACGATGCAAGACGGAGAGTTGGAAACCGCCGATTCGGCGCCTTGTTCGGCGGTTGACGTCATCGCGAAATAATATCTGTTGTTCGGGCTCAATCCGCTAACGAGCTGCTGTTGGCTGGAACTCTCGATGCCGACGGGCCAAACCTGGGTAATATCGGTCACCACGGCAGGATTATTGGCGTCCCATACCGCCTGGCTTATGGCCGCGGACGAATATTTCGCTTCGTACGCGCCGTCGGCATAATTCGGAGTTGTCCAACGGAGCCAAATGGCTCCGGCTTGGCCAGATGATTCGCAAGAAAGAACGATGGCCGCTGGGCCGGAAAGAATAGCGAAGGTACCGGTAGTTCCGGCCGCCAATTGGCTGGTATCGTACATAGTTGTAATACCAAGCGTATAATTGCCGGCCGCGGCAGTATTTTTGATTCCCGTTAGAGGAATGATGATATCAGTGCCGCCAGCGGCGCCTATGGCATGTGTCCCGTTCGATCTCGTTATCGTAAGAGCTTGCCCGGCTTTCCCGGCCGCGAAATCGCCATCCATACCGACGACTTCATCATCC
>Ga0116159_1001066_pt1 | contig 30120 bp, 26 predicted proteins | sample AD_JPNAS1_MetaG_FD_89878 | JGI IMG/M metagenome (GOLD analysis project Ga0116159, IMG submission 89878) | Active sludge microbial communities of municipal wastewater-treating anaerobic digesters from Japan - AD_JPNAS1_MetaG | ecosystem: Engineered > Bioreactor > Anaerobic > Digestate | place...
CGAACTCGGGCCGCTCGGAAAGCTTCAGGCGCTCGGCCGCCCGCTCGGCCAGGGACCGGCTCTGGAGGAGCTTGTACTGCGTTTCGTAATAGCTCGTCTGAAAGGATTCGACCTGGAAGATCTCCTCGAAGGTCAGGATGTTCGGCTCCTTTTCGATGAGGAGCTGGCCGGTGGCCGTGTAGACCGGCGTCCGGGTGAAGACATAAACCGCGGCCAGGACGAACACCGTCGCGGCCACGGACGCGATCAGCCACTTCCGCTTGAGGACGAGCACCCAGAGGTCGAGAAGGTTGATTTCCCTCGATTCCAGCAATTCTTCCTGCATTTCCCGTTCGTTCATGATGTCCTCTTACCAGATCGATTCCCTGACGAAGACCACGTCCCCCTTGAGGAGGACGATGTTCGGCTTCTTGCCCCGGATGATGTCCATCAGGTTGACCTTGAGGTTTTCCTCGCGGCCGTCCTTGAGCGTCCGCTTGATGGTGATCCCCGAGTACTTGCCCGACTCCGTCAATCCCCCCGCCTGGGCGACGGCCTGGACGATGTTGATCCGGGCCGATTTCTTGACTTGGAGGGCTCCGGGATTTCGGACCGCCCCGAAAACGAAAATGCTGATGACCTCGTCGGCCGGGATGTTGATCACGTCCCCCGGCTGGAGGGGGATGTTGAGCTTGGGATTTCCGTTGACGGTCAGATCCTCCAGGTCGATCCGGATGGTCGCGGCCGCCTCGCTCTTGCCCTCCCGGAGGACGAAGATCTCATTGGCGGCGTTTTCCTTGAATCCCCCGGCCTGGCTGATGATGTCCAGGAGCGTCACCCGGCCGACGAGCTGGTAGATTCCGGGCTTGGTGACCGCCCCGATCAGAGAGACGACCTGGCTCTGGTATTCCTTGATGAACACCGAGACCTGGGGGTTTTTCACGAGATTCCGCTCGATCAGGACCCGGGCGATGAGCTTCTCCACCTCGTCTTTGGTCATGCCGGCCAGGGCGATGTTTCCGGCCAGGGGCAGGGTGATCGAGCCGTCCTCCGAGACGCGGACGCCCAGGCCCGCCAGCTCGGGCACCTCCTGGACCTTGATCTCCAGAAGATCCTTGGGCCCGATCCGGTATTCGCGGATGAAGCCGTCTTGGGGCCGGTCGGCCGAAACCAGCCCGGCCGAGAGGATCATCAACATTAAAACCGTCCTTCGAAATGTCTTCATGGCGTTCCTTTTATTTATGGCGAATTCTTTCGCTTATTTGCTCCGGGCATGATTGAACAGGATGTTTTTCATGCCTTTGAAAAAGTAGGCGGCGTCCGTCCGCCGCGGCTTGCGGGCGTACCGCCGCAAATACGTCCTCTCGGATTCCCAGACTTCCTCGATCCCGCTGGGCATGTCGGCGTAGAACGGAGGGAACAATCCGGGCTTGAACTTGATCCGCTCCCGCTTCAGGTCCGCGGGATAGGTCTCGAAGAAGGCCTCGGACAGCGGCCGCACGCCGACGAGCTTGAGATCCCTCTTCAGCCAGTTGACGATCATGGGCAGTTCGTCGATCCAGGCTTTCCGGAAAACCCTCCCCCAAGCCGTGACCCGGAAATCGTTCTTGATCTTCCCCGATTCCTCCAGACGCATCCGCTCATGGACGTACCGGTGGATATACTCGGCGAAGGGATGCATGGTCCGCAGCTTGAAGATGAAGAGGACCTTCCCGTCCCGGCCCAGCCGCCGCTGGCGGAAGACCGGCCCGTAGGAGGGATGGAGGTCGGCGCACGGCTCCTTCGTCTTCTTGGCGATGAAATAGAAAAGCCCGTTGATCCGCCGCAAACCGATCGCCTCGAAGCCGCAGTAGTAGAGCCGCCCCAGGACCTCGGTCTTGGAAAACGGATGCTTCCGGCCGCCCGACAGCCGGACGTACAGCTTTTTTAGGCCCGGCAGCTTGGGCATGACCCGCTTGTAGGCGAAATCGACGACGTAGTAGACGTGGGCGAACCAGGCGGGGAACTTGCCGAAGATCCTCCTCCGCCTCTGCTCCAGGGACTCGAAACAGCCGACGTAGACCCCGTGTTTCCTGATTTTCCGGTTCAGGGCGGTCAAGACTCCGTTGACGTCGCGATAGTCGTTCACTTTCTCGAAATTAAAGAAAAAGCCCAGCGAGTCGTCCTCCAGGATCTCGATGTTCTCGCGGGCCCCGGCGAACATGAACGTCGAGCTGTAGATGTCGAACCGTCCGAGATCGATGTGTTTTCCGATAAATTCATAGACGTCCTGGTGCTTCTTCAAATACAGGCGCTCGAGCTTTTTCCGCAGGATCTCCTGGGCGTCCTCCGCCCCTTGATAGCGGTACTTTTCCTTGACGATTTCTTCGGCTTCCTCAACGGTCTCCGCCGCGGTTTTTTCTTTCGGCGCCTCAAACCATCCTTCCTCGGGCCGTTCCGCGGCGTCGTCGCCTGCCCCGCGGAACCGCCGGAGGCCGTAATACGCCAGGACGATGATGTTCTCCAAAACGGCGAAGGCGGCGGCCGAGCCGAAGACGAGCAGCCGCGACATCGACCCCCGGGCCAGGACGAAAAAGACAAACCCGATCAAGCCGAGAATCACGGCCTCGGAGCGCCAGAAGGGCAATAAAGCGGCGAGAAGCCCGTCGTCCACGCGGACGCGGAAGCGATGAACGACCAAGGAAACAAACAGCCAGGAAAAGCAGATGCCGGCCAAAGCCAGGGCGTATCGCTCGTCGATGAAGAGATTTCCCGCCTTGTAATAGTGGACGAGGAAAAAGGCGGCGTTGACGGAGGCGACTTCGATGAGAAAAAAGACAACCGGAAAAGGAATGCGCCGGCGCCGGCTCTCCGCATCGCGCCGGCTGATATTCCATAAGGCGAAAATGATCTCGAAGACCAGGTAGATCCCGATCGTGCCGTAGACGATGAAAAACGACAGTTGCGTCCAACCCAGCACATAAAGAATGACCGTGAGAAGAAGGATGAAGGCGATCGCCGCGTTCCAGTACGGCCGAAGAAGAGAGAGATAATCCTTTCTCTCGGTTTTCTTGAATTTCTTCGACAACAGCGTCACCAAGAGCCACGTCAGGAACAAGAGAGGCAGGAAGCGGAGGAATTTTTCCTCCAACCTCAGATTCTTTCGCCGATACCAGTAAACGCAGAGGAAAGAAACTGTTAAAAAGACGCCGTCCAGAAGGACTTTAAACCAGTAGAACGGCTCTTTTTCCAGATAATTTCGGGACATCAGCCGGCGCTTATCGCCTGATTCCAATCAATAATAATTTTCGCCGATTTGCTTTGAATATGATTTTCCGGTTCGTCTCTTGACCAAGAAATATTTAACGACGTTTTTACTCTTCTGGCTGATCAATTCCCACAACCACGGCCCCCATTCATCCGTCCACCTCTGCGGATGAATCGTGAGCATGATTTGATCCGGCAGTCGGTTGTTTTTCAACGCGGTTATGATGTCTTTCGTGGAATGCAGCCGGAGTCTATTCGTCGCCTCATTCCCGCCATCCTCGGGCTTTGGTTTTCTGATTACCCGGTCTCGGATCGAGACGGATCCGCCGTCCCATCTTCTTCCCGTATCCGTCAAATACATCACCTTGGAGAAATCGATATCGAAGTAAGGCTCTCCAATGATGCCGAATTCCTTGTAGCTTCGATCCTTCCACATCTCCCGGTTGTCATGCTTGGAAAGAGGGCTGCCGTGCATGCAGATTGTTTTAACGGGGGCGATTTCCCTCAGTCGCTCTAGATTCTTTTCAAAAGATTCCAGGGCAGCCGAAAGATCCCCCTTGGCGACATGCAGATCCTCATAGTGATAGCCGATCTCGTGATCCAATGCCATCACAGCCAAGATCTCCTTCTCAGGGAAGCCCCGACCCATTCTCCTGAAGTAATATGTTCCCCGCACTCGAAGCCTTTTCTCGATCGTCGCCATTCGCAAGGAACGGACCGGGGTTCGGTCCACATCATGTCGCAGAATAACCGTCCGCCCGCCGTTTTCCCTCTGATTCAAGTATTCATTGAACGGGATAATCCGATACGTGCTGGCCAGGAAGGTCTCCAGGAGCGCCTCGAAGGCGGCAGGAGAATAATCACGACTGTTCCACACAGCTCACGGTTTCTTGATTCGCCCGCGGTTTCGCGGAAAGGAGCTTTTTCGACATGATATATATGCCGCAGGTCGACAAGTCCTCGTCTGTCATCCCCCTGAACCTTCGGGCCAATCGCTCCCTAGGCAGATTGTTTTGCGCGCTGCGGCGGACCTGTTCCATGACGTTGAATCGATTTTCCGTATGCAACCGCATATATGTCGAACAGGGATTCCGGTTGATCAGGAACCGTTTCCCTCCCCTGGCGATCCACCACTCCAGGTCGCTGAACATCCAATGTCCGTTCCAGGACGGCGTAATCCCATGGGAGCCGAAATCGATCGAATGAGACATCATGCCCCCTGGCTTCAACCATTCTTGCATGGCACGAAATAAGCTCTCAAGGTCGTCGATGTGCTCCAACACCGCCTGGGAATAAATCAAATCGACCGAGTCCCTCTGGATGATATGCCCATCAGATCAGGGAACGAAAGCCGATATCATCGTATTTCGCGAGTCATCTATGGTCATTAGCTCCTTCCGGATGCGCGCTATCCTTTCCGGCGCTAGCAATTCCCGCAGTTTTGACTCGCTGATAATCTTTTCCGGGAATCTGTAGTCGTCAATCTCGGGGAAAACCCGGGGAAATTCATCGTTGTCCGGGATTCTCGCCATGGAAGCGAACAATTCGATCAATTCATCGAGGATCCGAAGATTCCGTTCCGGGTCCCAATATCGAACCACATCAAGAGCGACAAGCCTATCGCTGCCGGCAAGCAGGGCGGACAGACCGATCCCCATCGAATCGCCGGGTCCCAGCTCAACCACTACCCGAGGGATGCCTTTCTCCGCATTGGAAAAATGTTTCAGATGTCGCATCCATACAGAATAACAGTATCGGCTTACACAGGTCCCTCCTGTTTTCGACCCTAAAAATGATTTAATTCCGGGGATGTGCTTGACGGCCCCTTTAATAAGCGGAACGATCTTTTCGTTACTCATGGCATTTAAATCATACTGAAGCTTTGAACTTCAGCTGATATTCAGGATTTTTTCTCATGGTCCGCAGACTTTCTGGATATCTCTCGACGAACCAGACAAGAAAAGCCGTAACATCGATTTTATCAGCCAGCATTTGATCCCGTTTTTGATTAAATGTCTTTTTAACATCGTTATTTGCCAGCATTTCCGTTGATTTTTTAATAACCGCATCAATATTATCATGACTGAATATCAACCCATATTTTTGTTCTTGTTCACAAATATAATATCTATCCTGTTGATTCTGCTGATTAATATATATCGCCGGAGTTCCCAGCATCGCGCATTCCGATGCCATTGTCGCTCCTTCACCGACGTACAATGAAGCAAATGCAAGAACGTCATGAATTTTATGCGGTGGAACATTCAGCCGATATTTTGTAAATTCAACCGGCAGATCGGCTTCCGAAGAAATGAAGACGACCGCGGCTTTTTCTAGCTCGCGGATCAATTCCCCTTTTTGTTCCAGCGTTAGTCGACGGCTGCCGAAATCATGACTCGCCTTCCAGGCAATAAAGCGAAGAATGACATATCTTTCGTTCGGGCCGATTCCAAGATCGCTTTTTATCCGCGGATCCGGCTTGAACCGTAAGGGATGAAGGTAAGCCAATTCTTGATATCCGCTATACGTGATTTGTTTTCTTCCCAAATCTGGGTGATTGTAATTTCCTGTCAAAACAACGCTTGTGAACGGCAGAAACAATCGCACCTGTTCGGAATTGAATGTATCTTCAAGTGAAATATGGGGCTTCCGAAACAGCCAAGCGACAAAGGCACTGTATTGCGTTGCGTTCAAATAAATATCGGGCTTGAACCTCACGGCTACCAAGAATAGCCGCAGCGTAAACCAAAACAAGCCCCATAATTTGCCGATTCTGCTCTTGAACGGCTTTCCGAAATTGACATATTTCAAGCCGAAATGATTAAGAAGCTTGACGGCGACTTCCTTGTCCCGAGTAGTAAAAAGGACGTCCGAACCTTCGCGGACGAATAACTCCGCAAGGTTACGAAAGTAATGCACATGGGCGGGGTGCCCGATGTCGATCAGGATCTTCATGTTACCGTTTGGCGATTCGCCATAATTTGAATCCCGCCTTAGCCGCTCTCATTCTCAACGGCTGATGAACTTTCTCAAAACGACCGAAATTAACTAGCGAACCCCCGAATTTCTTCTTATAATCACGAACACCATATTGCTCGTTCGGCTTTCCCGCCCCGCCAAAATCGAAAACGGCATATCCGTTCTCTGCCCCCCATTTCATCACCTCCCAGGGGAGAATATCATTAGGGTATTTATCCAGAGAATTGACATCGCTGCCAGCGTACCAATCATAGATCAGTCGTCCATAGACCAAGGCCAGTCTACATCCGATAATCCGCCCTTTGTACTTCAGGACAAAGAAGCCGATCCGATCCATAAGCTCCCTTACAGAATTTTCGAAGAAATCCTTCTTGGGAAAGGGAAGCTTGATTCTTTCGTAAAGAGTGGCAATTAGGTCATAGCACGCAGAAATCATCTCGGGGCTTGGTTCGCGATGATACGAAAAAGTCACGCCACGTCGATATCCACGCTCGATCTGCTTTCTTCTCGTGGGGTGCAGGCTCTTCCAGAGGGATTCAACTGGACGATCCAAATCGATTAATATATCCAAATGGTCCTCAAAAGAGTATCCCTGTTTTTGCAGGCATTCCCTCTGCCTTTCCATGGGGAACAAATTTCTCACCTGCGTATATATCGATTTCTTTCGCACGATGCTATCGTATTCTGTCAAGATCGTATCGAGAACCGTCGTATCTTCGTCTAGCACCAGCGGCCCGCCCCAGATGATCGAGCGGGCGCTCAGGCGGCCCAGAACGCCCGGGCCTTCTTTTTGCACGACAGCCAGCAGCACGCCCAGCAGGGAATCGACTTCTTGACAGGCGATGAAAATGGGCTCGTAGTTCTTGGTGGCGCTAAAGACCCGATACATCTCGGGGGTCTGGAATATGTTCCCATTTGGGTGTTCACGGACAAAGCGCGCCCATTGGCCGTGATCACACGCTTCCGGGTCGTTCGTGACGCGCAGGCTCATCATTTCTCTCGCTTTAAAACAGCTTCATGCACGGCGACTATCGCCTCAACCCCCGATAAATTCACGGTGCCAGCGGTCCAGATGTATCCACTTCCAGATCTCCCTCGCCGCATTTACTCCGCCGGATAGATGCCGTTGGTATAATAACTTGGCTTTTTTGGGGGAGATTATCCCCCTGATATCGAATTCCCTGTCGTTCAAGATATCATTGATAACCTTTTGCCAGGCCGGCTTGCGGAACCATTCATCCTGAGGGGTATCAAATCCGATCTTGTCCCGGCGAAGGCGGATCTTCTCCGGCATCGTTCCCGTCATCGCCTCTCGCAGGATATGCTTGGTCATGCCGCTTCGAATCGACATTTCCGGGGAGAGGGACAGCGCGCTCTCCACAAGCCTGTGGTCCAGAAAGGGAACGCGCGCTTCGAGCGAAAAGAACATCGAATTGCGGTCTTCCCACTTGAGAAGATGTTCCAGCTTGTATTCGAAATGATCCAGAAAAGCTTCATGAAGGCTTGCCGAAGAATAGAGATTCGAGCTGATAATATTCGATTGGGAATATTCTCTGGCGAAATCCGGATTCACATATCCCTTTTGAGCCTGTTGCGCCTCATCTTTCCATCCTGGGGGCAGAAGAGAAAAGCCGAACGCTTTAAATGCATATAGAGATCGATGTTTCCTGAAGTAAGCGGCCATTTCAGAGATCAGGCGGAACCAGCGCAGCTTAAGAAACAGTTCCTTGTAATAAAATCCATAAAAGTAATGATATCCCGCAAGTTGTTCGTCAGCCCCCTGTCCGTCTATGGTTACCACCACGTTGCCCCCGGCAAGTTCCATCACTTTAAACTGGGCATAAGGAGCGGTTGAGGGAATAGGCTCGGCATGCGCCTTGACGAACCGCTCCAAGTCTTGGAGCAACGATTCGGCCGTCGGCGTCGTATAAAACATGTTTTTCAGCAACGGCCTGAATTCATTGATGAAGGTGGATTCATCCCCGGTTTGACCCTTCCCGTACACCGCTGAAAAAGTTCTCAGATCTTCTTTGCTATAGTTATGACGCAGGATAGAAACAATGGCCGAAGAATCGATTCCACCGCTTAGGCAGACCCCGACCGGAACGTCGCTCCTCATTCGCAGATCGATCGCCGAATTCAGCGCCTCCCGGAATTCTTCGGGACCCTTGAAAGGCTCTTTGAGATTCGCCTGGAGATCATACCATTTCTTAATTTTTACCTTTTGCCCCCGGCCCGTTTCCCCTGACAGATCGATCGTCAGCGAGTGTCCATGCTGAAGCTTTTTTACTTCGGAGAAGAAAGTATTTTCCGTCTGGTCGGTGCGGTTGAATACAAGGTAATCATACAAGGACTGGCGATCCGGAGTCGGCTTCCGGTCGAGCAGCGAAAGTAACGGGGGGATTTCGGAGGCAAAGGCAAAGGCGTTATCCGTCTGCAGGTAATAGAAGGGTTTGACGCCGAATCGGTCCCTGACGCAAAAGATAATCTTCTCGCGCCGGTCATAAATGGCGAATGCCCACATGCCATTGAAGCGATCCAGGCATCCCGTCCCCCATTCCCGGTAAGCCGCCAGCAGTACTTCGGTATCGCTTCTGGTATGGAAGGCAATGCCCCTGGTTTTCAACTCGTTGCGTAATTCGATATGGTTATAGATCAAGCCGTTGAAGATCACCACATGCCGGCCGTCCTCGGACATCATAGGCTGGTGACCGGCAACGGTCAGATCGATGATCGAAAGCCGGACAAAGCCGAAATGGACATGATCCTCATGAAAGGTCCCCTCGTCGTCCGGCCCGCGGTGCTTCATGATCCGCATCATATTCCTTACATCATCCTCGCGGGGATGCGGGTTCTTGATGTCAATCACTCCGCAGATTCCGCACATATTCCTAGAACCTTCTCATAGATTTTAACGAGCTTTCGCGCGACCGTTTCCGAATCGAGGCCAAGCGCTATTATCCTTTCTCTCCCGTTGGTTTGTTCTTTCTTCTCGGCAAATTCCAGCGCCAACGACATTTTTGATGCGACATCATCGAGAGAATATGAAGTTACATAGCAGCCCTCGGTATCGCCGAGAACCCACCTGACATCTCCCACATCGGTAGATACGATCGGACAATTACAAGCCATCGCCTCTTTGATTACATTCGGGGAGCCTTCATGGAAAGAAGTGAGGATCGTCGCGTCCGCGGCATTAAAGAAATCGGGCATGCATGCATGCGGATGATTGTAAATTGGCAAGAGAAGAGCCGATGAAGCCGCGATCTCCAAGGCTTTCTTAGCCAGAGGAATATTTTTCTCCATACGCTTGGGATCGCTGGCGAAGATCACGAGCTTGATTCCGGGATCGATTCTCAGGCGGTTTCTAGCCTCGGCTTTTTTCGTAGGCTTGAACAGAGCCAGGTCAACGCCGTTGGGGATCAGGGACACGTGCGACGCGCCGAAACGATCGAGCATAGCCTCCGACTTGACGATCGCATGATCATAATATTTCCTGGCGAGGAATGCGTTGATACGCGCGATAGACAGGCTGGTTCTCGTGATTGATCCGTCAGGCTTATTGCTACCGATAATGTCGTCACCCATAAAGGAGACTACAAGTTTTTCCTTGCGACGGGCAAGCAACGCTGCCCAAGCGGATATGCCGTAATGGGCATGTAAAACATCAACCGACGCTTCCTCAAGATGTTTTCTAAGCCTGAGCGAGGACTTTGCATATCCTCCGACTCCACGCCCGGCGATTGGAAAATAATCCAAATCAACATCCAGCTTACTCAGTGACTCGCCTTGGGTGCTTACAATGGGGCTGATGCCGCTCTTGGCGTTACCGCTACAGACGAATAATACTTTCATCTTCGTGATACTGAAGGCCCGCGGTCAGGACAGAATATCGTTCTTTCTATTCACTGCTTCTGGCGACGATCTCGCAAGCCGTCTGCACCCGTAGATCGTAGCACTCGCGGGTACAGAAGTTTCCTTCTTCGAAATTCCAACGCCCCTCTACGCTAAGGTATCGCCCTGGTCTGCCATCGACTAGCATTTGATAGGGATCGCTCTGTCCGAAGATGCATTGCATTTCATTGACCAGGAAGCCCCGGTCGGACTCGATGATATCGATGGCTTGGCTGAAGAATTCGAATCGATCCGTGATTTCCTTCACGAATTCCAGCAACTTCAAGGGTGGGTTTTCGTATCCTTTGAGGAGGGAGCCGCTGGCCTTGTCTCCCCTCTTCAGTTTCTTGTGGGCGAAAAACGAATCCCCGATCCTAACCACACGCCACTCGAATTCATGGGGAATGAATTCCTGCAGGATCACGAATCCGGTCTGGACATCCGCCCGCTTCGCTTTATAGACATCCATTTTCCGCCTGATATCCCCGGGCTTAAATATATAGTGAAGTCCGCGTTTCAGCAGTCCTCCTTTGGCTAAATTCGGGCCGACCCTCCTTTCCGCGCCCTTGCCGGAAAAAGCCCTTCCGACATATTCCTCGGCCCTCTTCTTTTCGCTCAATATTCTGACGCCGCTGCCCGAGGCTCCGATATTTGTCTTGCCCACGATGGGCATGGATTGCAAAGCAATATAATCCAGGGCTTCCTTGTAATTGTAAAAAACATGAGTCGTTGGGTGCGGGATACGGTTCGCTTTCAGCCAGAAGGACAGGAAACGCTTGTTTTCGTAGATGAAAATCTCCTCGGCCGAGGGGAACACCCTGTAGCCCAGCGTGCGGCCAAGAATGTAAATCCGCTCGTCATAAAGCTGCTTGAAGGGAGCCGTCAGCCCTCCCGGTTTCGCCAGCAGGATGTCAAAGGGCTGAGACTGGATTTTTTCGAGCCAACAATCGCCCGTGAGATCAACAACGCGGACCTCAATCTGGTCCCCGCATGCGGCGCAGGCTTTCAGCCACAGATGATGGTCACCGGGAAGCTCATTGGCCAGGACGACGACTTTAATCATCCTTTCCTCGGTTCGTGCAAACGGTCCCAGATCCTCCGAACAAGATCATATGGAAACACATTGCGATAGGCATTCAGCTTGTATACCGCCTTCCTCAGCGATAACCGGCGCCCCCAGCCGAATGGCCCTCCGCCGATCCGGTCGAAGCGGTCGGGCTGGATGTTCTCCTGGTAGCGCCCCAAAACGATCAAGGACGAGGCATAACCGACTTCCCTCGCGATACGGTGGGTGAATTCGCTGTATTTTCCGTGAGGCCAGCAACAATGCCGGACCTGCTTTTTCAGCCGTTCCTCGATGATCCGTTTCGAATCCCGCAATTCCGATCTCACCCGCGATTCGTATTCCTTGTCGGTCTCCACATGGTTGATCAACTTGTCCGCGAGCTTGTAGTCCTTATAGATGGCTGCGATTTTTTCAAGGCATTTTGAAAATGAATAATATCTCCAGTCTGTCGTTTTCAGGGCCGCGACACACTCTTCATTGAACTGCTCGTTGATCGCGATCTTCCTGGCGATCAAGGAGGATTGTTCCTCGAAGAAGGGCGTCCCCCAGGGAATACGCCTAATGAAATCTGGATCGGTCATATAATGGGCTTTCGCCTCTGGATGGCGGTTTGCAATCGGATAGAGATAGTCCGAACAGGGATGATGAAAATCGATGATCTTATCGGAAACGAAATACTTGGTATGAGTCATGGTATGGGATTGGATATCCATTACTCCGGAAGCCTGCATCACCCTCAATTCCTCCCAAGAGGCGAATCCCAGGGTTGGCAGGTCGGCCAATACCGCATTTCCCTCCCAGACATCCGCCAGTGTCGGTCGAGGTCGCCGGCTTTCCTGGACGAATTCGGGGTTGATAAAAACAGTCGCCTTAGCCCCATGCTTCTTCATAACCGGGTAGGCGAAAACGTAGTTGTCGAGATAGCCGTCGTCAAAAGTGAGGCAAACCAGTCTGCTCTTGCTCTGGCGCCCATTCTGGCGACAAGCGAAATATTCATCGAGCGTGAGAAACCTATAATTACGTCTGCATAAATGCCGGATGAACGCCTCGAAATAGGAAAGAGGCATCGTCAGAAAAGATCGGTACCAGCCGGGGCTGGGCGCTGGTGCCACCGAATGGTAATAAATATTCGGGATCTTGTTCATTGTCAGATGTGAAAGTCCAAGATGACGGTTTTCCGGTTATGGAGGCAATACTCGATCACTTCGTCGGTAAAGAGACCGAACAATGGGCCATTGTTCATCTGTAAAAAGTTGATTTCTATGTTCTTGCAGTTGATTTCCAGCAGTTTGACTTCTTTTGTCGCCGTATAACAGAAATCGAATCCCAGAAGACGATGAAAATAATATTTCCCGGCGATGCCTTTTGCCTCATCTATCATCTGCTCGAATCCGGGAACCGGGCTTGGGTCGGAATTTTCGCGGGCAGCGACTTCCTGATTGACGCATCCCCACTTGTCGACCGAAAAGGCGTTGAGCATCCCGCTTGAATTAATACCGATGGAGCGTCCACCGGCCGCCTGGTTGTCGACTAAGATACCTGCTTGTCCGAACCGCAAGACGGCTTGGATGGCATGGACGCTTTCATCCCTAACGGAACGATAAGTATATATCCTGACCGTATTAACAGATTCAGGATTGAACCGGGCATAGAAGGGATGCTGGGCGATCCTATCTTGAAGCACAAAATTATTGCGATAGCGAACGGTCAAATAGCGGATGAAATGGGATGTGTTAAACGCCTCCCCGCCAATATTGAAACACCCACCGCCGACCTTAACCAGAGACACATTCTTTCCGCCGCTGGACTCGGAAGCGGGTTTGAGAATTAATTCACCCCCCTCCTCTAACAAATCCAAGAACGCAGATGGCTCTTCTATCAACCGATACTTTGGATCATATACCTTTCCGTTGATCCCTCGCAAACGCACGATAGGAAAAAGACAGCGATTTTCAGGTAAATACCTTTCGTAGAAATTTTTATCTGCATACGCCAGGGCGAAGTCCTTGCGGTTCAGCGTCGGTTCGATCCGTCCGTAATAGATGTTTTCCGGGACATAATCCTCGCTCCAGATACCACTCACAGCGCCATAGATCTGCAGATAGGCTTTCCAAGGCCTTCCTCCCAGGCGTGTCCACTTCTCTCGGTATCTATCCACCAATTTCAAATCGATCGAAATTCGGCCGGTATTATTCAGGATTCTCCGGGATTTACGCCGGGAGTACCATCCCTCTTTCTTTTCCATTACTAAATTGATGATTTGTTTAAGCATACCGAATATAGGGTCCCATTTCGATCAAGAAGAATCCGGTCTCGACCAGCAAAGGTGACAGGAAATCATTGCTTTTTAATTCTTTCATATTTAATTGGGCATCCAGGCTCCTGGTCGCCTCAATATACTTCCCTAAAGCGGGATGTCGGGAGAGGAGGCTATTCAGGAAAGCGCCGCCGCTTTTTTTCCGTACCCTGTAGAGCCGGTTGTAAGCAGATAAACCGATCGTGCTCTTGAGATAGGCGAGGTATTTAAATCGTGAAGGTGTACACTCCGCAGGCGCGAAGCCATAATCCGTCCGGCAATGGGCTAAATGCGGCGCCACGCGCCGGATCATCTCCTGCTCAAACTCCGGCCCATATCCCAAATATGGGACCGCGGCATAAGCAGTACGGGAAATACAAGGATCAGTGAAGGGGCTTATGAAAAAGGCCATCTGGTTTTCGACATTGTTCCGGATCGTGCGGTTCGCCGGATTCCAGATCTCATTGTAGTATCTCTTGATCTGCAGCGTGGATATCCTTCGGACATTGCTCCCTAGTCCCAACAATATCGCAATTTTCTCTTGAAGTTTGAAATAAAACGCTTGGCGTACGTCAGGATGAACAATGGATTCTCCGCTGATTCGGTGAACCAGCTCGTATCTCACCCACGGTACAAAGGAGTAGCTCTCCTGCATCAAGGATTGGCCGTTGCGGTATTGTTCGCCACCGACCCCGGAAAAGCCGATACGGTTAGAGCGGTACAGTTTTTTCAGATAGCGACGCCCCTTGATCTCTTCCAGCCATAATTGGTGGGTGCGGATCAAGCCGTCGTTGAAATAAAAATTATCCCTTAGATTCACCATTAACTCATCCTGCTCCATCTTTTCCGGGCTGATATGCCGGGGAGAAAGCAATACGTCGCCGGCTTCCTCGGCCAGAATCTTTGCGCATGAGAACTCTCGGCTGGGTCTATCGCGGTATGTGGAATAGACCTGATAATTGCAGACGCTATTTCTTAAAAGAAGGTAGAGCAACCGGCTGTCGAATCCTCCGGTCAGTCCTGTTAGCACTCCGTAATGATCGAACACGGAATGCATCGTCCTGAAATATGCGCGCAATCCCTCGATTTGATTTTCGACTTCCTTTGAAAATTCGCTTGCGCGCTTTGCAATAGTCGCTGTCTCCGCTTTCCTTTCCATGGAGGGAATACCCGGCAGCCCGCCATGAAACGTTCTCTCAAAACGTTCGATGCCATTAATCAGCGTATCGGGACCGATCAGGCTGCCCGTCGTTATAATCTCTCGGCAGGCGTGAAGATTGAGGAGTTGCCTGCCTTGCGCCTCGCCGAGCGCCGTCAGCACAGCAAGAAAAGATGAGGAGATGATGCCCGTCTCTAGGTGGAAAAAGACGTTTTGTATACCCCCTTTATCCGTTAGAAAGACGCATCGTCCATCATGTTCCAGGTAAATGAAATAATTTCCGATTAATTTCGAGGCATCCAATCGTCCCTCGACATAGCGCTCGTATATCAGAGCCAGGCTTTCCTTATAAGGAAGCCCCTCGTAAAATACCGCTCCAACCGAGAACACAAGGCCATCGGCGAATCTCTTGAAATTGGACTCGTTTAGAAGCTGTTTCCGATAGAGCAGTACCTTTCCCGCACTTGTCGTCAATATGGTCGGCTCGGCGAAACCCTTTTTTGCGAATATATCCCGTAAACGCGAAGTGTCATATCGCTCACTCGATAAAAAGAATGCGCCCATCAGGTCGCCAATGACTCATATAACGCTATGAATTTTGCGGCGACCTCGTCAATGCCGAATTCCTGGAATGCCTTTTGTTTTGAACGTTCCCCCATCTCCTTGCGCAGGCAAGGATCCGATAACAATTTTAATAAGCTTGCAACAACCATCTCCTCGTCCTCATGTGGCACCAGGAATCCATTGTGACCGTCAACGATCAATTCTGAATTTCCTCCGGTGCGGGTGGCGATCACCGGAATGCCGGAGAACATATATTCCATGATCGAGTTTGACATGCCTTCGGAGTGACCTTTCTTGCTTAACAGAATGCCGATGTCTGTTTTGTCCAGCGTAATTAGAACTTCCTCAGTCGATAGGCTACCGGGGAAATAGAAGCTATTTCTGTATTTCGAAGGGACCAACGTTTCAACTTCATATCTTTCCTTCCCGTCCCCCGCTAAAATGACTTCAATCATAAATCCATCATCGAGCATCCGGGAACAGGCTTTAACCAGTGTTTTAAAATCCTTGGCAGCCGTAAAATTCGCTACCATGGCGACGCGCAACGTTGCATTTAGCGCCCGGTTGGATACTATGCGGGTGAATTGGGCATAGTCAAAACCATTCGGCAGCACAAGGTACTTTCCGCCCTCCCGATAACCGGCTGCAATCAATCCGGCTTTCGAATTGGCGGCCACGGCTTCAGAAAATACAGCATTGAATTTATTAATCCAAAACATTTTCGTATAAAAACGGAACCTTCGCGCATATTGCAGAGAGCCATCGATCAGCTTAAAAGGAACGCCGGAAAGTCTTCGAGCGAAAATCGCCGCCAGTGTTACGACTCCTTCCCAGGAATGGATGATGTCAGGGTTGGTATCCTTGATTATTGTTTTTAAAAACAAAATAAAGCGAAAAATAGATAGGCGGTTTTCCGGGGCCAGAACTCGGAGGTTTACGATTCCGGACAGAGGAAATTCTATTTTGTTTTCTCTCAATATAAGAACGTACTGATTCTGAGTATTTTTGGCTAAGTGCTTCAAGATCTCGGCAATTTGGCGCTCTTTTCCGCCGCGGATGAGGTTGTTTGAGAGAATTAATATCGTCATTTTAAGACAGGATCAGCTTGGGGCCTTCAGTTTCCACAAAGCAATCCGCGATAAATTGATTCATATTCCGTAGCAATATTTGCCCAGGAAAACCGTCCACGTTGGTAAAAGCTGACAATATTTCTTTCTATTTTTTGCCTGAATTGGTCATCGAGCAAGATCTCAATTCCTTGCGACAATGCCAGGGGAGAAAATGGCGGGACTAATATTCCATTGACGCCGTCGGTAATAACGTCGTTGAATCCTCCAACGTTTGTAACGATTGTTGCCTTTCCAAAGGCATGAGCAGTGGCCAGAACAGCACTCTGGGTGGCATCACGGTAAGGACAGACCACAACACGCGTATTGCTTATCAAGCCGGAGAGTTCTTCGACTGTTACGTATCGATTTATCAGATGGATGCCGTCGTTAAGTTCGACGTTTTCGGTATTGAGATCGCCCGGACCAGCTATACACAGCCGCAGAGACGGATTTTCTGATCGTAGCATGCCGAAGGCGGCCAGCAGGTCGGGAATGCCCTTGTAGGGAGATATCCGCCCAAAGAATAGGATATCGGAGTTTGGTACTTCAGCCGCCTCAATCATGGGGAAAAAGTCCATCACTCCGAAAGGAACAAAGTAGACTCTGTATCCAGCCGCCGCAACGCGGCGAAAATCTATCTGGTTATGCAAAATGGTTGTGTAATGCGAGATAAGTCGCATCTGCGGATTGATAAGGCGGCGTGTCCATGATTCCTCGCCCGTATGAGGAGTGAGGTCGTGGATCGTGATGACTTTGGGAACGCGGCGAAGCCGCGGATCCCCTAGCAAATGAAACATAAACGTGGAGACTCCGGAGACATGGATCAAATCATAACTCTGCAGGCTGAGCATACGGCAGAAAGAACGAAACCAGAAGTGGGAAGAAGGCAAGTATAGCTTGTAATTCGGGTAAATACCGACGGAGACACGGACTCTGCTGCGAAGATATTGCGTCATCCATTCAGGGAGTAAGAGGGCCGACTCCTCGAAGGAGAAGATTTTATGCGATAGATTATGGGGACGAAGATCCAGAACACTCTCCAGCGGCGCCGTTGCACTGAGGAGGATATAGTAATCTATTTCATGCCCGCGCCCCTCGCCGAGATTTCTCAACAAGGGCAAAGAGACATCAATATGGCCAAATCCTATGTAAGCAATTTTCATTTATCGAAGTCCGGCCAACATGTCAGAAAAGATGCCGCCAGGTCAACAGTTTTCGTTTCACTCCCCAGGTCACTCCAGAGGCAAATCCGCGCCAAGTAGTCCATGCCACGCATAGCTTCATGCTTTTTATTGAGATCAATGAGGAGCGCACGATTCCTTGGCGGAAATGATGCCAAAAATATCTGCGAAAATATCCGGCAGGTTTGTGCAATAAGATTACGAGCATGGGGTTGCGGGCGTCATAATAGGCCTTGAACGCCGAATCTTTGCCGATGGTCATGCTGACCTTGTGCCATATCTTCGCCCGCGGCGCGTAAAATATTTTGAAGCCATGTTTTTTCGCCCGTGCTTGCCAATCAAATTCCTCGGCTTGGAAGGCGAAGACTGAGTCATAGCCGCCGACTTGTTCGTAAACCGAACGGCGGACGAGCATATAAATGTCGTCGGCGAATATTCTTTCCGCCGCTTGTTCATACTGCCCCACGTCTTTTTCCCCGTTGCCGATGTGGCCGCCGTTCCAAAGAATGGGGTCTTCCCGCTTTCCCACAGTTTGCAGTATGTCTGGTTGATCAGCGTAATATACCTTCCCGGTTACGAAACCGATCTTTTCATCGGTTTCGGCGACGGCGACCAGTTCGCTGATCACGCGGCAATCAGCCTTCACGTCATTGTTGGTGACTAGAACATAATCAGCCTTTGCCTGGGCAAAGGCATATTTCATCCCTAAATTGAATCCGCCGGAATACTTGAGATTGACCTCGGTGCGCAAAACCTTGACCTGAGGATATTCTTTTTCGATAAATTCCTTGCTGTTGTCGGTCGAGCCGTTGTCGATGACGACCACTTCGAAATTACCGTAATCGTTTGCTAGGTATGAGGAGACGCTTTCCTCCAGCAGATCCCTGCCGTTGTAGCTAAGGATCAGCACAGCAATACGATTCATGGCGTTATCTTAACCACGGGCCTGTCTATATCAGCCAGAATACCCGCTAGTTCTCTGCCCTTGGCGCGTAAGTCGATTTCCGCCATAACACGTCGCCGCTTTTCTTGGTTGATTTTGAAGCCCTTTTCTATTGTTTCTTCGATGGCCTCGGCAAGCGCCCGCTCGTCGCGTGGCGGCACCGTGATCCCTAATCCATCGGAGAGGATATTAGGGATCCCCCCTACGGCGGACGCCACGACCGGTATCCCGCAAGCGATCGCCTCAAGGATAACGTTAGGCACACCCTCGGAATAGGAGGGCAAAACAAGGGCGTCGGCGGCGTTGTAATAGAAACGCAACTTCTTGTTCTCCACATCACCCAAGAATAGGATTCGATCTTCCAGGCCCAATTCTTTTGCTTGTCGACATAGATCGCTCTCGACCGGCCCGGAGCCGATAATGACTAAGTTCAAATCCTGGTGTTGATGGGCGAGAGTGGTCATCGCCTTCAGAATGTGAGCGACTCCCTTGGAGGCGACTAAGCGACCAATAAAGAGGATATATCGTCTCTCTCCGTCGAGACCGGCTTCACTCAACGCGGTGGCACGTTCGATTTCCTGGAAATTTTCAAGATCAAGGGGATTACTGAAATAGTAGGCCTTCTCTTCCGGAAAGCCGACTCCCCTTACTAAATAATTCAATTCAGCCTGGCTCTGACATAATAATCCGTCGGCTCGACTAAGAAAGAACGTCTTGATTTTCCTCTTCAAGTAACCATAGTCGGCGATACTCCCCCCCCCATACACCGGGATCACTTTTATGCTGGTTTTCCGGCAAAACATGATGACGCGGTCGGCAAAATCCATCGGCAGTCGGCCGTTCATTTGATAATTCAACAGTAAAACATGGGTGATGCCTTGTACGGTCAATTCCTGCAACAATCGCTGAGACCAAGGAGCTGCCAGATACCGGGACATGACCGTGCCCAAGTCCCAAGCTGGAATCCGGCGCAAGACATGTCCAAACTCATGCATCGTTGTTTTCATGTATTTAGTCAAATATGATAAGTACCAAAATTCGATGGGAATGTCCTCCCCCATCAAAGCTTTGCACCATTTGTTCACCGGATCGCGATGGCGGGCAAGGATTTTTTCTTCGAAATAATCGGGGTCATCCACATGCTCCGAAATCGCTTGGCGGTATAAGTCGTCGTACGCTATGAGGGATACAAATGCCACTTTCATGTCATGAATCCTCGCCGGCCTTAGAGCCATTCCACCCTGTCAGGCGCATGAACGATGGCCATGCCTCTTTGACGTGAAACCAGTGTCCTCCACTGCCAATGACAAGCCCCAGTCTCTTTGATGCGTTGAAAGCTTTGTATATAGCGGCGATTCGCCGATAAGCCTTTCTCACTCCGTCAATTGGAAAAATCGGGTCTTTCTCTCCGGCTACTACGAGGAGTGGCCGGGGGACGATGAGGCCGGCAAGGTCCTCGAGATCGAAGTACTTGAGAAACGCAGGAATATAGTTGTCCTCGCAGTGGTCGATAGCCGCGATGGAGTGCTCGAAGTTGCACAAATATCCCGAAACCATTACGGCCGCGATTCGCTCGTCCAGACAAGCGGCAAAATAAGCGCTCATCCCCCCGCCAGAATGGCCCATGACGGCGATCCGCCCGCAATCGATTTGAGGAAAGGCCTTGAGGTGTTCGAGGACCCGACGAATGTCCAAGACTCGTTCCCCGATCATCGTCCGCCCGAGCAGCAGGGATACCATGGCGGCATGACGGCAAGGATGTGAAAATTTAACATCGCGGCTTGGTCTGATCGCCCTTCGCTCACCAAAGCAACGCTGCTCCATTGCCATGGCGGCGAAGCCGATCCGAACCGCTTGTAATGCGAAATCACGGTTGCCGTCCAGCCATTCGCGGTCCTCTGCGCAGCGGGACCGACCAAGCGAGATGTTCATACCACTAGTGTGCCCCTGCAGGCAGATGACTAAGGGAACGGGTTCCTTGATCCGCTTCGGCAGCAACAGGTGGGCTGGCACCCAGACGCCTTCCTCGCTTGTAAATACGAAGCGTATCTCGGTGAATTCTCGACGCTGTTTTTCGTATTCCCGGATTAGCCGTCGAGGCTCGGGCGCCTCCGGTATAGAGCCGATGAGTTTGCGAAGCTTAGTCCGCATGGTCCGCCGCCATTTACCCAGGTCAAGGCAGGGATCGAAGGCAAGCTCCCGAGTCAGTGTCTTTAGGAGGCGACGATGTACGGCATCTGGATTAAAGCCATCGCGGACAGCACGATCAATCATAGCTTCTGCCTTAATCCCTCCCAGCGATCCGGGGGTTGGAAGGAAAAAATGGGCAACGGATCGACGTTGGCATGAACTCTGATCCATTTATCCCGGAGATGTTGTAGATGTTTAATGCGGTCCAGCCGGAAGCCCATCAACCGCGCCGCTACGGCATCAACAGTTTGAAGGCCATAGCCGCCAACGAGCACACCACATGGCTTAGGGCTGGCTCCCAGAGGACCATTGCCCTCCCCTGCAACAATGCCGTCGATGATACTCAGGATGTACCGCTGCCGTTGGCCGCGCATTTGGCCTTCGACATCCGCATATTCGATGACCTTGGCCACGTCGAGGACGGTTCGCCATAATGTGTCGTTGCCGATCCAACTTCCGTTGTAGATGGGCATACAAGCCTTTTTCCGGCGCTCATCCACACGGGGTAAGCGGACATAGAGACTGTTTCCTTGCCCCAAAGGCACCACACGGAGCAGATTCTCCAAACGCTCCGTCCATCTGGGCCGGTGATCCATCTGGTCTCCATCCGGACCGTGCCCTTTACTGAAGTGGGGCAGCCAATATTTTTTGTCCAATAAGCCGATCAGATTTTTCTGCGCCAGCGTCACTCCTGTGATCTTATGTGTTTTCAACTTCGGTAGGTTGATGATCAGCTTTGCATCGATGACGCTACGCGCGACCTGATAGAGATGACGACCCGGTCGGTGGGCTTCGAGAGGACGACGGTGATGGGGATCATAGAAACGAAGTCCCCTGGGCCAAGGATGCCCTTCCAAGAAGCTACTCTCGCCTAGATCCACCGTCATGTACCCCGCGGGATCCCCGGCGAGCGCTCGACGCCGGAACAAGCCGAGGTTGAATGACCGGCATCCCAGCCTTAGGTTGTCAACCAGACGTATTGGTTCAACTCGATGTTGGCGGATGTCTAGGAGTTCGACCGGGCGTCCAGCAGTGCGGCGTTCGGCGGCGAGCGCGGCAATGCCCAACTGGTTCATTTCTTTTGGGAAATCAACCGCTTCAATCGGTGAATCGGCGATGATAATACGTCCGGTCGTGCCCACAATCTTAAAGGCGTATTCAATCGCTGCCGCAATCAAAGACGTGTGAGTGGTTACCGCTTTCTGCTGCTGAGCATCAAGCCGGAAGTGGTAATTCATGGTAGCGACGCAATTGGGCTTGATGATGACAGTATCCCCCGCCCCGACCAGTTCTTCGATGCGGGGTTCTCCCGCCCTGGACAGCATGTCAAGTATCTGTCCAAAGGCCAGTTGGACATCGCCTTCGACTCGGTATGCGTCAGGGTAACGCCATCCCGGCCGATGGATGAGAGCAACGGGATGATTTTCCGCCTCAGATGAACTCACTGTTGTGTTCCAGTTTCAGTTCGACGCAGGAGATAACAGCCTGATGCTTTCCCGTCTCCACCATCTTAATCTTTTCCACGACATCGAATCCAATTTCCATCTCGTTTCCCAGGAACTTCTTCATATCACGTTCGATGCCTCCAAACATTTCTTCATTAATAGACTTAGGCTGGGGAACGATCTTGACAACAATCCGTAGCGGCGACTCCTGTATAATCTGGAACTGACGAATCTCATCGTCGTAGTCCTTCAGGTAGTGTAAAAAGAAAGAGGTGGTTAAATAGCGGCCGTTAGCTCCGACCACCACTCCCTTCGTCCGACCGTATATCTTGCCGATCAGCGGCAGGCCACGGCCGCAAGTGCAATTCTCTGAGATCTTTTCAGCAAGATCCCCGATTCTGTATCGGATAAGCGGCTGACAACGGTTATGAAGGTCAGTGATCACTACTTCCCCCACTTCGCCGATTTCAGCTAACCGGCCGTTCTTTATGATTTCGACGAAGAGGTTCTCTGCGTTGACATGAAATCCACAGTGCAGAGGGCATTCATGCCCTACGGTGCTAAACTCGCGACAGCCATAGCGATCGAAGACCTCGGTATGCATGGCTTGGGTGATGAGCTGCCGCATCTCCGGAGTAAGCATCTGCGCCGAGGAGATAATGCTTGGCACGTGAACATCATCGATGTTATTGGCTATAATGAAGCGCGAAAGGATGTCGAAAGCCTCGGCATATCCGTCCATCAACTTCGGCTTATAACCCATAATTTCGAGGACATATTTCATCAGGCGCTTGTCGTCCATCTCGAATACCGGGAGAAATCGTCGGTTCATTAAGAATGCATCAAGCCACTCCTTCTTAATTTGTTCATCATTCATGCCGATGGTCTGGTGCCAAAGACGAAGAGATCGTTCGCCAAATTCCCAACCCGCCCAACCCCATGAGCGGAGAACCGCGGCATAGCGGTAGTCAAGTTGCTCGGGATCGGCATAGACGTGGAGAGGCATTCCGGTCGATCCACTAGTGCGGATACAGAGGACATGCCCGATATCTGTTCCCTCAGCCAGCATGCGATCATCCTTCTCCGACTTCAGCACCCCCTTATCCAAAAAGGGAATTTTTTGGAAGTCAAGAAAATCCGCTATCTTCGCTGGATCAATGCCATGTGCCGCAAATAACTCCCGGTAATAGGGGACACTCCTCCCCGCATGTGCGACTACACGCCTTAGTTTTTCCAGCTGTATCTGGCGGATGCTTTCTGCGTCTATCCATTGCGACTGCTCCATATCGTCCCAGTAATCGATGCTCTTCGCCGTCATCGTCCAATGATGAAGATGGAATGTATCCCTATAGAATTCTTTCAAGTAACCGCGGGTTTTCATCGAACGTTTCCTTTCAGGACGTTGATCGATAATGAAAGAAGGATTCGTACTATGCCGCGCAAGCGGTCAATCAACTTTTAACTTGATTGCAGCGGTATGACAGAATCAGGTGATATCGTTAAACTAATCGACCATCCTATACAATGTCGGTAAAACGAGTCACTCTTTGCCGATCGGAAGGTCATATTCTAAATAATTTATTCGTGTTCTATGCCTCTGTCTGCGGTTTCTCAGCTATTGGATGGCCTAGGCTTGTTACTGTACTCCTCATATGACGAAGGGTGTTCCATTATATGGATGATCTTTTAGTGGTAAATCTCTTCATAGATTCTCGTCATTTTTTCCATGATAGCCGTGTTTCCGTCCAAGTACGCCTGCGATGCTTCTCGGCACCTGGCAAACCGTTTGTGATTGTTGATCATCCATTCTGTTTTCGCGATAATCTCACTTTTGTCTGTCAATAGAACTCCGAGATCGGAGTACCTGAAATTTTTTATTATATTTATGACCAATACGTTCTTTTAAGTTAATTGCCAAGTTCGTTCTTTACATAATTCAATATTTTTCGGGGGCTAACAATTTCCATGATGTTTTTAATATATTCTTTTTTCATCAAACCAAATATCCACATCACTCCGTAAACAATCGATAAATATGCCGGGACGGCAACAATCCACCACAAAGAAAACCAATTCGCCAAGATATTATGTCTTTCGTAAAAAACCATCGCCACAACGGAAGCCAGAACGTATCTCGCGATATTTCTTCCATGGAAAAAAGAATATCCGCTTATTTGACGCGCGTAGAATAAGTAGAAATAGTTGTAAGATATGTTGACAATGAGCAGATTCATTGCAACTCCGACGGCCCCAAGGTTCAGGAATTTCGGAGATACAAAAAAGACGATTGACGGGATAAATACGGCCAGTTTGATCAGATTGATCCGGACGCCTAGATAAAAAAGGCCCGCACCTGAGATAATATTTCCATAGGGCATACCGACAAGGATGACATAAGAAGCCAAAGCTATGATCATAAATGGTACAACGCTCGGGCCATATTTCGCCCCTAGGACAGTCGTTAAAAGCGGCTTCGAAATCAGTATAACAGCGCATACAAGCGGAAAAACAAATAATGACAGCAATTCCTGGTATTGTATAATTTTTTGCCGCACTACCTCCCATTTTTTCTTGGCTATTAAAGAGGAAAACAAAGGAAAAAATATGAAACCAATTGATGAAGAAGCCAATGTGATCATACCGCCGATGGTATTCGCAGCCGAGAAATACCCCAACTCGGTAGCGTTCGTAAAATGAGCTAAAAGTAACTTGTCCGAGTAGTGAATGATGGAGTCGATAACTACAATCAAGAAAATTGGAATGGCGTAACTCACATACTTTCTAAAAAGCTGCTGATCCCATACGGTTCCGGGATACTTTTTAAGTAGTTTCCACACCAAGGGGATGAACAATAAAGTAATTATCGCATTCCAGGCGGTCAGGCCGATGGCCCTGAATCCCACTATTACCACGACTATCCGACTTATTTGCCAAGCTATACCCTTTATTAAATCCGGCAAATTGGCTTTCGCCTGTTCCATAGTTGCCGTGAAAGTTGTGTTGTTATACTCATAATATTTACTTAAAACAGCAATTAAAAGAGACAAGATAACGACGATCTCCTGGGTCTTGCTCTCGAAACCCACTCGCAACACATATTTCTGGATAATGAAGAATCCACTGACTGTAATGAAATAAAGGATTAGACTGCAATAAAATATTCGCGAGTACACTTTTATGCATCGGCCTATGTCCTGGCCTTCTGAAATTAACTTTATATGCCCTGAACCGAATGTTCCGGTTATAAACAGCCATATGCCAACATATGCTGTGCCATAGGAGATGACACCGACAACTTGGGGCCCCGCAACTCTAGCTACCACAAGGCCGGCGATCATGGTAAGTATCTGGATGATGAAATTCGATCCGAAATGCACCAGAAATTTCTGTTTAATCATACTAAATTGCAGAATAAGGCCAAATGCTTGTCATTCGATTTAGGATCTAAAACAAATATGCCACACTATATCTTTGATGGTTTCCGCTAAAACTAAACGGGTTTACTTTTTTAAGCATTTCAAAATGCAGAAATATTGACAGGTATTCTTTTTACTTTTTCCTTCAGGATTAAATAATCCTTCCATTCAGCCCGCATGGCAATCTCAACGAGCAAAACCGCAAAAGCCATTAGAAACACTCGGTTGATTCCATCAGGAGTGAAGCCAACGGTCTGCGTACCGAAATTTAAAATCAACAACATGACAATGGCTATTGTACTTACTTTTATATGGGGCTTGTTAAAAACGGCGTGCTTTCTGCCCATTTTGAAGGGAAAGGTCATTATCCTGAATATAACTATAAAAAACAGGAGGGAACCGAAAATGCCGGTATTCAAGAGAATATTGTGATAGCCCACGTGTCCATCGGCATATTCGTAGAAGCGATCACTGTAAGCAGCCCCCAGCATAATGCTGCTTGAGGCGAATCCTTCCATGACCCGGGGAGCTCTTACATCGTAGCGGCTGGCTGTCCCTCCGGCTGTTAAATCACCTTCGAAGAGGTTTTCGATCGTGCTGAGTCTGCCCCAGGCGTTGGTGATCTGGCGACGGAGCACCGGCATTACCGTTACGACGAAATATAAAGCGATCAGAGCGATCAACATAACGGGACCGATATATCGTTTGAATCTCTTAATATTGAATAAATAAAACAGGAAATAACCGGCAACAAAAGCCAGAAACCAGCTCCGGGTTGCACTAAGGAATATGGCAATAAAACTGAGCAAGTTCACGACAACCAGGTACCCTCGCTTGAATTTATTTTTGGGACATGAAAGTAAAAAGAGGCTTCCGGTAAAACAGATGAAGAGCGTATGAACTAATTCAATCGGCCTTTCCCATACACCTGTAAGCCCCGCCCGGTTGAAATATCCTTGAGTGTTCAATACCCCTGGTTTTACCAAAGCGATGATTTGCTGCTTATTGATTAATGAATATATGATTAATAGAATGCCGACAAAGGCGAACGGGAAAATAAGCCTAAGAAAGGCCGTTAATTGCTCTTTCGTTGATATCAACCGTATTGTCGAATAAAACAAAGTGAGGGCGATTGCCATTTTATAAACATTGCGGTAGCTCGCGCTGCTCATTCCGAACAAAGGCGATACGGCAACGAGTACAATCCATAATATGAAAAGCGCTTTTAGTTCCTTTCCATAGAAGATCATGACTTTGTTGGTGCTTTTTTCCTTTCGAATCCATGCTTTTAAAAATATTACGATGAAAAATAGTTCTTGGATGGCAAAACCCAGTCCAGGACCGAATGAATAGATTGGGAGCCTAAACATATCCTCCCTCTCCCCGCCATGAAACAAGCCGCCGGGATAATCAAGCATGACGATAAAAAAGGCGAGCCAGAAGTAGTCCTTTTTCGACTTCCAGGCAAGGGGAAGGACTAAAAGGAAAAGCAAACGATTCAGCGATACCGGTACAAAATAGATTAACACGGCCGCTAAAATAAGCAATGCAAATAATTGAAAGAATTCTTCAAATTGTTTCATATTACCGATTGAGATTTTTATCTAATCTCTTTTCGCCGCTATTTATCGTGATAAATTAAGAAGGCATAAAGTCGTTCGCTGGGAGCGATCATCCTGAAATCTCTTTGAGATACACATCTATTAGGCAATGATCATTTTTTCATTATTTATGCCATAAAACATAGCGAATAACGCCATTACAATCACAATCGCTTTATGCTATATCAATTAATATTCGCATGTGTGAAAGCGATAAGTTACTTACTGGCTGGGAATGTTTCTACATTTTTCAGCGCTCGCATGGCTCCCACAAAGGGAATACTCCACATGAAGCGCAACATGAGATAATGTAAGCATAGTGAGGTTTTGATATTATTTTCTTGTCAACCGAATAATTTCAAGTCACAAATTAACCTAGTAATTATCCATATTATTCAAGATCATTTCCACGCGATCTTTCCATGTGTTGCCTTTGATCGCCTTCAATCCCGAATCTATATATGGTTTTCTCTTTTCCGGATATCTTATAAAATATTCGACTTTCTCTTTGAGTTCCGGGATCGTCTTGAATGTCACTATCTCGTCCTTCTTGAATACCTCGAGCAGGTCTTCGCGGTAATCCACGATCTGGAAACCGCCACAAGCCGCGATCTCAAATACCCGAGGTTGGAAAGACGTAATTATTTGTGGCGAAGGCATATTCAAGTTGATGGTTGCATTCGCGTATACAGAGACTAGCTCGTCAAGACTGAGGCGGCCGCCGTTGTACGCTCGGACCAGCTCAGGATAGAACTTGAACTGATATTTCCAGCCGCAGTCACCCCATAGTACCAACCCGTATTCGACGAGGTTCGACAGCACGGCGCAACGGTAGCCGCCCTCGGCACACTGATAATAGCTTTCGCCACTGAATGCGATCTGGCAGTTTATTTCCTTGTTCCTTGCCTGGTCATTTTCTTTAACGTGATCAATGTTGAATCGTCTTGAATCATATGCCGAATGCATTTTAATTATCTTTGATCCCGCCGCCACCATCCGAATATTTGAAATCCAGTTTTTCTCCGCGACATAAATATGATCAAAGTATTTCAAGCTATATGGTAATTCACGAAAGCGATAGGAATCAAAAGGATTATCACCTATTAGGCATACTGTTCTTATTCCCATGCACCTCATGCTCTGCACGGTTTCAGTATTCACATAACCCTCGTTGAAGACAAAGAACATATCGGGACAGATATTTTTTGCATGCGAGCGGATCTCTATATTGAACCTGGCCCGGATCCTCTCTAGACATTTTCGGTCAAGATATTTTATCTGATTCAACTTAAAGGCGCGATGGAGAAAGGGTGTTTGACCTCTGTAATAATTCTGTTCCACTTCATGCCCTAATTCTGTAAATGCCTCCTCTATATATTTAGCTATCCCTCCGATCCAAGGATAGTTGGCCATTAATATTTTCATCTGTTTCTCTTATTTGTTAAAATATTTAATTTGTTGTTTCATGATAATGCTTTCTTCATATTCATCTTTCCTTGTCGAATAATTATTTTTTTTGCAGGTATTCCTCCCCATATCTCGTTATCAGGGATATTCTTTGTAACCATTCCTAAAGCATATACTCGCGATCGCTTCCCTACAATTATTCCAGGATTTAAGATCGCACCCGAATAACATACAGCTCCATTTCTTGTATTAACTGGTAATATTTTCTCTTTATAATCATTTTTATCATGCTGGCGTTCTGAAAAATCTCCTACGTGCGTCCAAATCTGACAGTTTCCTCCAATGCCTACGTTATCCCCGATAATTATTTTTGGCATATCGGCCCAGCCAGCAAGCCGCTGAAGTGATCTAATACATCGAAGTGGCCAGGTTAAAGACGAGCAGTTTCAAGTCTCACGTCGCTTGTTAAATTTCCTCCGGCTGTACCCCAGGGTGAAGATGAAAAGACGTACATTAACGTGATTGTTATATCCAGTACAATTCACCTTCCAAGGTATTCAGTTGGCTTAATTAACGACATGATTAGAACATCATGATACCCACCATCGAAATAATAATGACGTTTTAAAAGCCCTTCTCGTTTGAATCCAATCTTTTCATATAAATTAATCGCCCTTTGATTCTGCCGCACAACTTCCAAGCTGATCTTTTCCAGGTGCAAGACTTTAAATGCATAGTCCATACCTAGCCTCATCGCTTCGCTCCCAAATCCCTTGCCTTGCTCTTCTGAGTCACCAATCATAATCCCTAGCCAAGCTCGACGATGAATCCATTGAATGTCACGTAACTGAAAGCTTCCGATCAGCTTGTGCTTAGCCACTGTTTCTATGGCAAACGTAACACACCTGTTTGATGTATCGTGCAATATTCCCTTCAGCCATTCCTTTTCCATCTCCTTCGTGACCGGGTACGGATGCATCATAGCCAAGAAGCGTATAACCGAAGCGTTTCTCCACGCAATTGTTTTTCTTGCATCGTTCTTTTGGAATGGTCTTAGATTGACTTTTTTCCCCGAGATAACCATGCACGACCTCATTGAATCAATCTGATTTTATTGCGTAACTTCGGCATATATGCTTCCATCATCTGAATCACTTTTTCCCTGCTGGATCCTTCGACTAACAGGCAGGCTGGGCGGAGGGCGGAATGAATGATCGGCGAAATAACATCACCTCCACAAACGAAGACCTGAGCAAACACGACTCCCGGAAGATGCAGCAAGTCATTCCAAGGAAGAATCTCTAACACTCGCATTCCCAGATTAAGCTCCAGATAGCGAATCATCGAAAAACGATTCTCTGTGAGCTTTAAATCCGGCTCTTCACCAATTGCCATCTGAACTGCGGCTCTATCCATGCTGATTCCCGTTGATGCTTTCGTCAGATAAGATGCAATGAAGTCGCCTCCCAGGCGAGCTCCTATCTCTATGACCTTCGGTCCGCTCGAGGTTAGCTTTACTTCTGTATGTGAGGCTGAGTTATCGATACCGATGGCCTTGATCGCTGAATCGATGATCGTGGTTATAGCCTTTTTTTGTTCGTCGGACAGGTCTGCAGGCTGTAAATGACCCATTTCGACCGTTCGC
>Ga0116159_1001072_pt1 | contig 30026 bp, 35 predicted proteins | sample AD_JPNAS1_MetaG_FD_89878 | JGI IMG/M metagenome (GOLD analysis project Ga0116159, IMG submission 89878) | Active sludge microbial communities of municipal wastewater-treating anaerobic digesters from Japan - AD_JPNAS1_MetaG | ecosystem: Engineered > Bioreactor > Anaerobic > Digestate | place...
TGGACCTGTTCGACAGCACGCACGCCATACGCCCGTTCGACGTGCTCGCGGCTTCCGACGCGCTCGTCTACGCCATGCCGTACTGGCCCGAGGGCACGGTGTTCGTGTCCGTGGTGGACCCCGGCGTGGGCACGGCGCGCAGGAGCTGCGTCGCGAAGCTCAACAACGGCAGCTTCGTCGTGACGCCGGATAACGGCGCTTTGACCTATGTGAAGGAACGGCTCGGCATACAGGCCGTGCGCGAGATCGACGAGCGCGTCAACCGCTATCCCGCCACGCGCGACATCCACATCTTCCACGGGCGCGACGTGTACGCCTACTGCGCGGCAAGGCTCGCCGCGGGCGTCATCGACTTTGCGGGCGTCGGCCCGGAGTATCCCGTGGAGGAGATCGTCATGGCCCCGTACCTGCGCCCGGGCAAAGAGGGCGGCGCGGTATTCGGCATGATCTGCGAGGCGACGGAGCATTTCGGCCTCGTGGGGACGAATATCCCGTTCAAATGGCTTTCGCAGAACGGCATGGAGTACGGCTCCAAAGTCCGCGTCGCGATCTTCCATGGGGACGAGGCCGTGTACGACGCGGTCGTCCCGCTCGAGAAGAGCTTCGGCTACGTCGAAAAAGGCGCGGCGTTCGCCTTCAGTTCCGAGACCGGCGCCGTGATGGTCGCGAAAAACCAGGGGAACCTCGTGCTGGACTGCGGTCTTGGCGCGGGGCCCGACTGGAAGCTTGCCGTGAGCAAGGCGTAAGGCGCCCCGATGCAGAAGCGTCTGATCGCCATCGAAACGGATTACGGCACGGCCGACGGGCGCGCCGCAAAGCTCGTGGGCGCCGTCAAGCGCGTCGACGCGTCGCTCGAGGTGTGCTTCGCCAACCACGCCTGCCCGCGCGGGAACATCCTGTTCGCGGGGACGATGCTCTACAATTCCCTCGCCTTTTTCCCGAGGGATACGGTCTACGCCTGCATCGTCGAGCGCGCGGACGGGGAGAATCCCCCCTGCGCGGCGAAAACCCATGACGGCAAGCTCATACTCGCGCCGGACAACGGCAGCCTGACCATCTGGCTCGAGAACTTCGGCATCGCCGCGCTCCGGCGGCTCGACGCCGCGCAAGCGCCCGCCGATATGAACCCTTACGCCTGGTTCGCGGCGCGCCTCGCGAACGGGACGCTCGCGTTCGACGGCCTCGGCCCCGAATATCCCGTTGAAAGCGCGCAGCGCTTCCCGATGCGCGGGGCGGCGGTGGGGGAGGGCTATGCGGAGTGCGGCGTGCTGAGCGTGATGGAGAACTTCGGCAACCTGAACCTTTCCGTTTCGATCGAGCGCTTCGAGCAAACGGGCATCCGTTTCGGGGACACCGTGCGCGTGACGCTGTGCTGCGGCGAGGAAATCCGCTTCGACGCGGATGTGCGCTACGACCGCTCGTTCGGCTTTACGGCGCCCGGCGCGCCCATACTCTTCAACGGCAGCAGCGGCTATGTCGGCCTCGGCCTGAACCAGGCGAGCTTTTCGGATCAATATATGAAGGATCGGCGCGAGCTGCCGGACGGGGTCGGCGCGTATGCCCTCGTCATCCGCAAGGCCGCCGCCGGAAAGGAAGCCTCATGAAACCCAGCATCGTTCTGCAGACCGACTTCGGCCTGACCACGGGCTTCGTGTGCGCCATGGTCGGCGTCATCAAAACGGTCGATCAGGAGCTCGCGGTCTACGACCTCAACCATGAGATCCGCCCGTTCGACATGCGGCAGGCCTCGTTCCTGCTCGCGGACACCATACCATACTGGAGGCCCGGCACGATATTCGTGTCCGTGGTGGACCCGGGCGTGGGCACACCCCGGCGCGGCTGCGTCGCGCGGCTTAAAAACGGCAGCTATGTCGTCACGCCGGACAACGGCACCCTGACCGCCGTGCTCGGCGAAATCGCCGAGGTGCGCGAGATCGACGAAACCGTCAACCGCCTCAAGGGCAGCGAGAAATCCGGCACCTTCCACGGACGGGACGTGTTCGCCTACTGCGCGGCGAAGCTCGCCTCCGGCGTCATCGATTACGCGGGCGTGGGCCCCGCCTATCCCGTATCGGAAATCGCAACCTTCCCCGTGACGCGAGGCAGTGTGGGCGAGGGCGTTGCCGAGGGGGAGATCGCCGGATGCCTCAGGCATTTCGGCGGCGCGTCCACGAACATACATGTGGACGACTTCGAAAAAACCGGCATACGCCTCGGGGATATGACGCGCGTGACGATCGTCAAAAACGGCGAAACGCTCTTCGACCGGGACGTGCTTTTCCACCGCTCCTTCGGCTATGTGCCCGAGGGCGAGCCCATACTCTACAACGGCGGCACAAGCCCGTACGTCGCACTGAGCCTCAACAAAAGGAGCTTCGCCGCGAAATACCTGCCGGATATCTTCAATCCCGGCGAGAATTTCGCCGACTATAAGGTTCATATCGCAAAGGTGAAAAAGGAGGGCTGAGCATATGGGCAAACCCTGCATCGCCATGCAGACGGACTTCGGCGTGTCGAGCGGCGCGATGTTCGGCGTGTGCAAATCCGTCGATCCCGGGCTCGAGGTGTTCGACGTCGCGTACAACATCCCCAAGTTCAACATCGAGCGCGCGTCCTCGCATTTGCGAAGCGTGGTCCCGTTCTGGCCGAAGGGGACGATCTTCGTTTCCGTCGTCGACCCGGGCGTGGGCACGGCGCGCCGCGCCTGCGTCGCCAAAACAGCGAACGGGTACTACATCGTGACGCCGGACAACGGCAGCCTGACGGGCGTCCTCAACGAGTTCGGCATCGCCGGGGTGCGCGAGATCGATGAAACCGTCAACCGCCTCAGGGGCACGGAGAAGACGAGCATCTTCCATGGGCGCGATCTGTTCGCCTACTGCGCGGCCAGGCTTGCCGCGGGCGTCATCGACTTCGCGGGCGTCGGGCCGGAGTATCCGGTCGCCGAGATCGTGACGTTCACGATACCCCCGGTTTCCATCGCGGCGCGCGCGGCGCGCGGCTGCGTGACGGAGCTCATGGAGCCCTTCGGCAACCTTGAAACGAACATCCGCATCGAGGATTTCGAAAAAACCGGCATAACGCAGGGCGAATACGTGCGCGTCGCCGTGCGCCATAAGGAAACGACCGTGTTCGACAAGACCATACTCTACCACCGCTCCTTCGGCTACGCGCCTCCGGACGGGGAGATTCTCTACAACAGCTCGAGCGGCTTCATGGGCGTCGCCATGAACCGGCGGGATTTCGCGCGCACCTACGGCGTCGAAGGCGGCTCGGAGTGGCGGATTCTCATCGCGAAGGAGGATTGACATGGCCATGCCCTGCGTCGTTCTGCTCACCGACTTCGGGGACGGAAACGGCTCCGGCGCGATGCTCGGCGTGTGCAAGCGCGTGGAGCCTTCGCTTTCGGTCTACGAGCTCACCAACGACGTCCCGCGCTTCGACGTGGCCGCGGCCTCGCGCCTAGTTGCGGAGCAGATCCCCGCGTGGCCGCGCGGCACGGTGTTCGTCTGCGCGGTGGACCCCGCTTCCGGCGCGGGGGAGCGCGTGCTCGCGTGCCGCACGCCCGAGGGTTCCATCGTCGTCGGCCCGGACAACGGCTGCTTCGCCGATGCGGCGGCGCGGCTCGGCGTTGCCGGGGCGCGCGCGCTCGCCTCGCTCAACGCGCGATACCTTCTCATGGAGCCCAACGCCCCCAGCCACGGCAGGAATCTCGCGTACTGCGCGGCATGCCTCGCCGCCGGGAAGCCCGGCTTCGACGATGCCGGGGAGGTTGTCGAGCCGGCGGAATTGAGTAAGGTTCCGTAACCTCGTTTCACTCCTTTCCCGGTTCTGCAGCATGCTCAGGCACGCCTCGAACTCTGGAATGCCTGCGACATAAGCGTGAAGGCGAAATTCCCGCAGCCGCTCCTTCGCCCGCATGGAGTCCCCGCTCTTCATAAATTTGTAGAACACTTCCTTGAGCAGATACGCTTCCCTCAGGTCGCGCGACACGAGCGGCATGCGCTCGAGCGCGGCCTTGTTTTCATCCGGGAGCCGGGACATATGCGCCGGAAGAAGCTTTCTGCTATGCTTGAAGTAGATACGCTCCTCTTTGGGCAGAGCCTTCTGCGCCATCTTTCTCACGTTTTCCGGTGCCCAGGTGCAGTAGCGCACCACATGGAAGCGGGGCGGCGGAAACGTGTTTATGGCGCCGGTGGATATTTGTCTTCCCAACAGTCAAATTATGCTGAGGATGAATGTTGAGTTGACCTTAGGCGACGGAAACCGGCTAAATCAGCTTTTGGGTACCGCTCCCGACGTTGAGCTGCAGCCCTCCGCCTACCCGACAGAGAACCCCGAAAGCCTTGAAGCGGATGATCTGTTGACGGACCCATGGATAAAGTGGGTAATCAATGATTCATATGACCCGGTTCTGTTGGAACAGGCGGTAAATGGGCCGTAAGCAATCTTTTTGATTGCCTGATATCAGCCGTTGGAAGGATGCCGGCCGCGTTAAGAGCGTTGTATCGATATCGAATGAAACAAATAGACAGATGTTGAAACATGAATACGGGATGAGGCCGATTGCGCAGTTGTTCCCGACTGTCGCATGGCGCGCGCCTGACGCTTGCGCGAATCCATCGTCAGGGATTCACATACTTCTCCGCCACGCGGAAGAACGTTTCGATTTCCTCTTGCGTACAGCCGACGCATAGCAGGTCGTTCATGGTTGCGGACACCATCTCCGCGTCTCGGAGCCGGTGCGCCCAGAGAAGCCGCACGCCTTGTTTGGTGGGGTAGAGCAGAACGGTCTTCGCGTTGCCCTCCTGCCTGCACCGCACGACGCAGCCCTTGCGCTCGAGTTTGGCCACGGTCTGCGAGACGGCGCCCTTGGTGCGGTTCCAGAATGCGGCGAGCTCGCTCACGTTGATGCCGGGGTTGCGCTCGGTGGCGCCGAGCGTGTGCGCCTCGACCGTGCTCATCGGCTCGTTCGCGCGCGCGTTCGCCTGCGCCGAGCGGTCGCCGTACAGCAGAAAGAATTCGTAGAGAACATCGGCCTTTTTACACAGGCGCTCATAGCGATCCCCCCCGGGTTCCAATCTTGCCGTTTCTTCCACAGCAGCCGCTCCTTCAATTTATTTTACATTAAAAGACATATGTTATAATGATGATAACACAAACCGCGAAACATGTAAATCAGTCAACATGATATCCCCGGCATATTCATACGCCGCAAATTTGGAAGATTCGGGCGTTCCGGCGCTTCCGGCGCGGCTCGTTCGCGCAAGATGCGCGGCTTTCCCCGGGGGATATCAAAAAGCGCATTCCGCGTATCCGCAAGGCAAAAATGTGCTATAATCCGGTTATGAAGCTAAAATCCCAACCGCTCATCCATCCCTTCGAGCCCGTGTATGACGCGCGTTCGCGCGCGCTGGTGCTGGGCACGTTCCCCTCCGTCAAATCGCGCGCGCAGGGGTTCTACTACGGGCACCCGCAGAACAGGTTCTGGCGCGTGCTCGCCGGGGTTTACGGGGAAAGCGTTCCGGAATCGATCTGCGAAAAGCGCGCGCTGCTGCTCGCGCACGGCGTCGCGCTCTGGGATGTGCTCGCGAGCTGCGAGATCCAGGGCTCCGCGGACGCGTCCATCCGTAACGCCGTGCCGAACGACGTCGCGGGCCTGCTGCGAAAAACCGGAATATCCCGCGTGCTCGTCAACGGGAGGACCGCCCATGCGCTCTACATGAAATACGTGTATCCCGAAACGGGCGTCCCCGCGCTGCCCCTGCCCTCGACGAGCCCGGCGAACGCCGCGCGGACGCCTGCGGAGCTGACGGAGATCTGGCGCGCGGCGCTCACGGGGGAGCAGGCATAATCGCGCGGACGGGCTCGCGGCTGTTCGAAACGGGCGCCGCCGGCCGAACGGAATCCAAAAAGGAGGTATCCTTATGAAATACGAATGCAAAAAGGATGTGTCGGCGCTTCTTAACGCGAAGCAGGCCCCCGCCGTCGTGAGCATTCCGAGCTGGAATTTCATCGCCGTCGAAGGAGCGGGCGACCCGAACGGGGAGGATTTCTCGCAGCGCGTCAACGCGCTGTATACGCTCTCGTACACGCTGAAATTCGCGTATAAGGCTGCGTGCGCGAAGGACGCGAAACTGCTTGAGCGAAACGGCTATGACGACTTCTCCGTGTTCCCGCTCGAGGGCGTGTGGGACACCGCCAACCCGGGCGATCTTCGCGACAAGGCAAGCTTTCGCTACACCATCATGATCCGGCAGCCGGATTTCATCGGCGGCGACATGTTCGAGGCGGCGCGCGTTGAGGCCGCGCGCAAAAGGCCGCATCCGCTGCTCGGCGAGGCTGCTTTCGTAAGCATGGAGGAAGGCCTGTGCGCACAGATGCTCCACGTCGGCCCCTACGACGACGAGCCTGCGACTTTCGAGAAGATGGACGGCTTCATTGCGAAGCAGGGCTGCGCGCGCGACGGCCATGTCCATCGGGAGATCTACCTCGGCGATCCGCGCAGAACCGCGCCGGAAAAGCTCAGGACGATATTGCGCTATCGGATCAAACCTCTGTAAACAAAGGAAAACGGCCTGCGCGACTGAAAGCGAAGGCCGTCTATTATTCACACGATTGTCAATTGTCAATTTCCCCTCGTCCCTCACCCCTTATTGGGGATATACGGGATGATCTGCTTGGCGAGCTGGGCGATGGTCATGCTCTGCAGCGAGACTTTGCCGGGGCCTGTGACGACGGTGTCGACCAGACCTTCGCCGCCGAAGAGCACGTTCTTGAAGCCTTTGACCATCTGAACGTCCATCGTGCAGGTCATGTCCATTAGCGCGACCACGCCCGTGTCGCAGACGATCTGCTCGCCGGGCTGCAGGTTGTAGTCCACGCAATGCCCGTCGAGCTCGAGGAACACGATGCCGGGGCCTGTGACGCGCTGCATGATGAAGCCTTCGCCGCCGAAGAAGCCGGCGCCGACTTTCTTGTTGAACTGCACCGCGAGCTGTATGCCGTATGTGCCGCAGAGGAACGCCTTCTTCTGGCACACGACGCTCTCGCCCGGGGCGAGCTCGCGCGCGACGATGCGCCCGGGGAAGCTCGAGGCGAACGCGATTTCCGCGGGGCCCTGCGCGGTGTACTTGCTCAAAAACAGGCTTTCGCCCATGAACATGCGGCCGAGCGCCTTGCCCGCGCCGCCCTCGCTGGTGGCCTCGGTCATTACGGCGCCGCGCGACCATGTGCGCCCGCCGGCCTCGCTGATTAAGGCCTCGCCGGGGTTGAGCTGGATGATCACGACGGGCAGCGCTCCGCCTTCGATCGAGTAACGCATAGTGAATACCCCCTGTCGTATTTCGGACGCCGCGCGGGGCGGCTTTCCGTTACCATTATTATACAGGCCGGGCCTGCGCGGAACAAGTGGTTTGACACCTGAAACATCCGATGTTACTATATGCGTAACAAACGCGGACGAGGTAGCTTATGTTTCAGGAGAGGACCGGCGCGAAGGACGACCCGAGGCAGGATCTGTTTTATGTCGCCCTCATATTGGCGTTCATCATTTTCGCGAAGAATATTTTCGCCATCCTTTCCTCCCTGCCCGCGCCCTGGGATGCCGCGGCGAAAATCGCTTCCATAGCCGGCCTCGCGCTGGCGGTCTGGCTGTTCTACAGGATAAGGATCGTGGACTACCGCTATTCCGTCGCCTGCCGCCGGGACGGGGGAGAGGACGGGGAGCAGGAGGAACAGGCGCCTGCCTATGCCGAGGGGACCGTGCTCTTCGAGCGCATGACCGCCAACAGGGGCAGGCTCGTCGAGCGGGTGGAGCCGCGGGAGCTCGTCGCGCTCATAGCGCCCGGCGGGGCGCTTCCCGAAGGGCTCGCTTCCAGGGACGTCATGCGCTGCTCGGCGCTTGAGGTAAAAAAATCGCACCTGCTCGTATACCGCAGGGAGGATCGGCTTCGCGCGGTGCGCTTCTCGCCCACGCAGGCTTTGGCCGAGCGCGTGCGGGAAGCAATCGCTGCGATCGCGGCGCGCTGAGCGCCGTTCTTGCGCGATGGAAAGGCTTGGGGTATAATACTGAATCATCAACATAATCTGGAACAGGGAAGCTCCCTGAAGTATACGACGGTTTTCTTCGACCTCGACGGAACGCTCATCGAATCCGGCCCCGGCATATTCGCTCTGGTGCGCGCGGTGCTCCGCGATATGGGGCTGCCCGACCGGCCGGATGCCGATATGCCCGCAATGATCGGTCCGCCCCTCTACGACGGCTTCCGCGACGTGCTTAAGATTCCGGACGAGCGCATGGACGAGGCGCTCACGCTGTACCGCGAGAAGTCGCGCACCGTGGGCGTCGGGCTCATCAAGCCGTACCCGGGCGTGCCGGAGCTGCTGCGGGCGCTGCGGGAGGAGGGTGTGTTCACGGGAGTTGTGACCTCCAAGATCACGCCTGCCGCCAGGGAGCATCTCGGGCGATTGGGCCTCGCGCCGCACCTCGACTACGTGCGCGGCGGTGTGCCGGGCGGCAGCGCGGAGAAGCTGACGATCCTTCGCGGCGCGCTCGAGGATGTACGCCCGGACTTCGCGCGCACGGTCATGGTCGGGGACCGCCACTTCGACCTGCTCGCCGCGCGCGAGGCGGGGATCGCCTCCATAGGCGTGACGTATGGCTACGGCAGCGCGGCCGAGATCGCCTCATGCGCGCCGACCCACACGGTCGCGGGCGTGGCGGAGCTCGGGGAGTTGCTGCTTGGATCTATTTTTCCTATCCTGAAGCGAAAGGAGTGAACGGGATGAAGCTGATTTTCGCAATCGTGCAGAACGACGATTCCAAGAGGCTCATCAAGGCGCTGGTGCAGAACAACATCAGCGTGACGCGCATTTCGAGCACCGGCGGGTTCCTGCACGGGGGGAACACCACGCTCATGATCGGCGTCGAAAAGGACAAGGTGCCCGAAACCCTGGACATCATCAAATCCAAATCCAGCACGCGCAAGGAGTTCATGGTGATCCCCTCGACGCTGCCGGGCTATGCCGACAGCTCGCCCACGCCTGTGCAGGTAACGCTGGGCGGCGCCACGGTGTTCATCGTGGACGTGGGGGAATTCCATAAGTTTTGAGTACGGCGGCGAACATCATCCGCGACAGGCTCGCCTGCGCCTTTTCGGCGGGGCGGGTTTGCCATGCCTTTTTCATATCGGGGCAGGACGACGCGCTGCTCTCGGAACTCGCGGGCGACGCCGCGCGCCGCGTGCTTTCGTGCGGCGCGCAGGACGCGAAGCTTGCGCAGAACCCGGATTATTTCGAGCTCGACGGTTCCGCCCATACTAAAATTGAGGATTTCCGCGCGCTGCTCTCGGAATTCATCCGAAGGCCGCGCGGATTTTTCGGCCGCGTCTTTTTCATACGCAACGCGCATATGCTCTCGGCGCAGGCGCAGAACGCGCTTTTGAAAACCCTCGAGGAGCCGCCCGGGAACGCGGTGTTCCTGCTCACGGGCAATGCCGAGGGCGTTTTGCCCACCGTCGCCTCGCGCTGCTGCGTGCTGCGCGCGGGGCTCGCGGGCAAGGACGAGGTCTGCGCCCGTCTGGTCGAGCGCGGCGCTTCGCGGGAGGAAGCCCGCCTGTTCGCCGCGCAGAGCTGCGGCAGCGCCAGCCGGGGCGAGCGGCTCTTTTCACAGGAGTCGTATCGCGCGCTGCGTCGGGATTCTCTCGACGCGTTCGCGCTGCTGCTCTCGGGCGGCTTGCCCGGCGCGTCGAAACAGCTTGCGGCGGACGCCTCGGGCGCGCTCTCGTTCATGCTCTCGTACCTTTCCGACCTGCTTTGGCTCAAGCTCGGCAGGGAAGTTTCGGACAATCCGGACAGGGAGGCGGAGCTTCGCGGCTTCGCCGGAAGCTTTACAATCGGAAAAATCGCGTGTATGATAGAATTACTGTCCGGGACAAGCGCCTGTCTCGCGCGCGCCGGCGGCGGCGCGTATTTCGCCGCACCCGCGCTCAACAGGCTGTTTCTGGACGTTTCGGAGGTTGTAAATCAATGAAAACCGTAATCGGCGTCAGGTTTCGCGAGGGCGGGAAGACGTATTTTTTCAGCCCGGGCGAGCTTGAGATAAAGGAAGGGGACGGCGTCATCGTCGAAACCGCCCGCGGCACGGAGTTTGGGGACGTGGTCAACGCCCCGCAGGAGGTGGAGGACGACAAGGTCGTGCTGCCCCTCAAGGATGTGCAGCGCGTCGCCTCGGCCCACGACAGGGAGCAGCGCGACAAGAACCGCGCCAGGGAGAAGGAAGCCTTCGGCGTCTGCCTCAAAAAGATCGCCGACCACAAGCTCGACATGAAGCTCGTGGACGTCGAGTATTCATACAACGGCTCGAAGGTGGTGTTCTACTTCACGGCGGACGGCAGGGTGGACTTCCGCGAGCTCGTCAAGGACCTTGCATCCGTGTTCAAAACGAGGATAGAGCTTCGCCAGATCGGCGTGCGCGACGAGGCCAAGATGCTCGGCGGCCTCGGCTCCTGCGGGAGGCCCGTGTGCTGCAAGACCTTCCTCGCGGACTTCACGCCCGTGTCGATCAAAATGGCCAAGGAGCAGAACCTTTCGCTCTCGCCCACAAAGATCTCGGGCATCTGCGGCAGGCTTATGTGCTGCCTCAAATACGAGCAGGACTGCTACGAGAGCATGCGCCGCCAGATGCCGCGCGTCAGCCGCGAGGTCATGACGCCGGACGGGGTGGGCACCGTGCTTGAGAACAACGTCATCACCGAAAGGACGCGCGCGCGCGTGGCGCTCGCGGACGGCACCTTCGATGTGCGTGAGTATCCCTTCCGCGAGCTCAGGCCCAAGGGCGGCGGCAGGCCGGAAACGGAGAACGCCGCCGAACCCGCGAAGGGCAAAGCCGCGGACGGCGAAGCCGGGGATGCTGCGGACGCGCCCCTTGATTTTTCGGAATGAGTGCGTTAAAATAACCTGTGAAACTATGAATGGAGGATGAAGTCATGGCTTATAAGATCAGCGACGCCTGCATCAGCTGCGGCGCTTGCGAACCCGAATGTCCGGTCGGCGCGATCTCCCAGGGTGACACCATCTATGTGATCAACCCCGATCTTTGCATCGATTGCGGCGCGTGCGAGGGAGTCTGCCCCGTCGGCGCACCCCAGCAGCAGGACTGAACAAAGATAAACGGCGCATCAGGGCGGGTCGTGTGCCCGCCCTTTTGTTTCATAAAAGAGGCTCCGCCTATTTTGGAATGCGCCGATGCCGGAATCGCGGGGACGGGTCCCGACGGTCGCAGCCCGGTGCCCGAAGGCGTCTCCCGCCTGAGGACCATATCCGTCCGGGAACCCGGATCGCGGCCCCTTGACGGTTTCCTAAGGATTTTTTGATGCCGGGAGGCGCCCGATGCGAAAGAACAAGCCCTATATCGGCATGCTGATGATGCTCGCCTGCGCGTTGCTCTGGAGCCTCAACGGGCTTTCCATCAAGCTCGTGCCGTGGGGCGCCATGGCGCTGGCGGGCTGGCGCGGGCTCGCTGCGGCGCTTGCGCTGTTCGCCGCGATGCGGCTGTTGAAATACCCCGTTCGCTTGAAACCGCGCACGCTGCTCATCGGCCTGTGCGTGTGCGCGACGGGCCTGATGTACATCGTCGCCAACCGCCTGACTACCGCGGCCAACGCCATCGTGCTCCAATATACCTCGCCCGTGTGGATGATGGCGCTCGGCATGGTGTTTTTCGGCCGGAGATACCGCCCGCTCGATTACGGCGCGGTGGTCTTTACCGTCGCGGGCATCGCGCTCTTCTTTTTCGGCGAGCTGACGCCGGGCGGCATAACCGGCAACATACTCGCCATCGCCGACGGCTGCACGCTCGCGCTCGTATACCTGCTCGTGGGCGAGTCGGACGAGCCGCACCGGCTCTCGGGCATACTTTTGGGCCTTGTTTTGACGGCGCTCGTGGGCATCCTGCTGAGCCTTGCCGATCCGCCGTCCGTCACGCCCGCTTCGGCCGCCCTCGTGGCGGCGATGGGCGTCTTTCAGCTCGGACTGCCGTACGCGCTCTACAGCGTGGCGATCAATTATTGTCCTCCGCTTGGCTGCGTGCTCATCGGCTCGGCGGAGATCGTGCTCAACCCGGTCTGGGTATGGCTCGCTGTGGGCGAAGCGCCGGATGTTTTCGCGCTCGCCGGGGGCGCGGTGATACTCGCGACCGTTACACTCTGGTGTGCGCTCGGCGGCGCGAAGCTGAAGGAGGGGCTCCCGCTGAGCTGACGGGTATCCCGCTTATCCGTCGTTTTTCTTATGAATACGAATTTTCGTCCCAACGCGCGTACCTTTTTCCGTTTCGCCATACCCTCGGTCGCGTCCATGCTCATGTATTCGCTCTATACCATCATCGACGGCATATTCCTTGCGCACGCCGTCGGCGAATACGCGCTCGCGGCCATCAACCTCGTCATGCCTTACGTAAACGCCGTGTTCGCGCTGGCCGTGTTCTTCTCGATGGGAACCTCGACGCTCGTCGCCTTCGCGCTCGGCCGGGGAGACCGTGAGGAGGCGGACCGCGTGTTTACGCAGAACACCTATGTTCTTTTCGCGCTCTCCTTCGCGCTCGCCGCGCTCGTGGAAATCTTCACCGAGCCGCTCGCGCGCTTCCTCGGCGCGAGCGGCAATACGGCGGCTTACGTCGTGACGTATCTTCGCATCGTCGCGCCCTTCACGTTCTTCTTCATGGTGGGATACAGCTTCGAGGTGCTCGTCAAGACGGGCGGCCACCCGGCCATGTCGTTCGTGAGCATGTTAAGCTGTTTCGTCGCGAACGTCGCGCTGCACCTCGTTCTGGTCGTATGGCTGGATTTGGGCATCGCGGGCGGCGCCGTGGCCACGGTCGTCGCGCAGGGAATCGGCTTCTTCATCTTCGTCGTCCATTTTCTTAGGAAAAAATCCAGCCTGCGCTTTGTGCGGCTCAAAAAGCTCTTCCTCGGCGTATACGGGAAGATACTTTCCCTCGGCCTCTCGGAGTTCGCCGGGGAAGCGTCTCTTGCGCTCACCGTGTTCCTTTTCAACCGCGCCGCGTATCGCCTCCTCGGGGACGACGGCGTGATCAGCTACGCGGTGCTCGCCTACGTCAACAACATCGTGCTCATGGTCATGTCCGGCGTGGCGCAGGGCATGCAGCCGCTCGTGGGGCTTTCCCACGGCGCGGGCGACGCGAAAAGCTGCGCGCGCTTCTACGGCTACGCGCTCAAAACCGCCGCCGTCGCCGCGCTCGCGTGTTTCCTCGCCTGTCAGTTCTTTGCCGAGGGGATCACGCGGCTTTTGCTCGAGCCCTCGAGCGCGATGTTCGGCTACACCGCGGGCGCGCTCAGGATTTTCTCATATTCGTTCCTGCTCGTGGGCTTCAACCTGTGCTCGGCGGGCTTTTTCAACGCCATGGAGCGTCCCGGGAGGGCGCTCGTCATCTCGGTCGGCCGCGGCATCGTCGTCATCGCCGCTTCGGTGTATTTGATGAGCGCCCTTTTGGGCGCGCGCGGGCTGTGGCTCGCGACATCCGCGAGCGAGGCGCTCGTGTTCGCCGTGAACGCCGCGCTCGTGCTGACGCTTTTTCTCAGGGATAAAACGCTGCGGTTCAACGAAAAGAGCCTTCGCCCGTAACGCGAAGGCCCTGTGAAAAGCGGAGCCTGATTCCCTTACATCGCGCGCGCGCCGCCGAGCTTCGCGCGCGCCTGCTCGTAATCCTTTTCGATGGGCAAAAAGTACGCGCTGACGATCATGATCACGGAAAGGACTGCGGGCGCCCAGCCGAGCATGAAGTTGATGACGCCGATCGCCGCGGGCGGCTGCGCCGCGAGGTTCGCGTCGTAGCCCGCTTGCGAGAGGAATATGGTGACCAGCTGCGTCACCCCGGCGACGGCCAGCTTGCTGGCCAGGTTGTCGGCAGAGGCGATCATGCTGTCGATGCGCCGCCCCGTATCCGCCTCTATGATGTCCACGATGTTGTTGCGGTTCGTGTTGAACAGCACGAACGCAAACGTCACCGCGCAGCCGACGGTGACGGCGTTCAGGTAGATCGAGCCGGGCGCGGCGGGGGCGATGAGGAACCACACCTTGCCCAGTATCGCGATGAGCGCGCCCAGCATCATGGTTTTGCGCCGGCCGAGCTTTTTGTCCACGGTCCCTACGATGAACGAGGTCAGCAGGTAAGCCGCGAGGTATGCGGCCTGAATCGGCGTCGCCGCCGCGGTGCTGCCCAGCACGTAGGTGGCGTAATAGGTCAGGCAGGTCATGAGCAGCATGTTGATGACAAGGTAGCACACGATATAGATCGTGTTGTAGATCCAGGATTTGCACTTGACCAGCATGCCGACGAGCTTGAAAAAGCCCAGATGCTCGGTTTCCTCCGACACCTGCTTCACCCTTTCCTTGGTGGTGAAATAATGCGTCATGCTGCCGGATACGACGATCGCGCCCATGACGACGGCCACCATCAAAAAGCCGCGGCTTGCGGTATCCGGTATGAGGTTTCCCGTTTCGTCCAGCGCGCCGAACGCCTTGAGCAGGGGCAGGCAGGCCACGGCGCCGACCGCGGAGCCGATGCAGCCGCCGAGATTGCGAAAGACGTTGATGGACTTCCTGTCCGCGTCGCGGTTCGAGGCGAGCCCCGCCATGCTGTTGTAGGGGATGCCCACGAAGGTATTGAACACCTCGAAGGCAAGATATACCGCAAGCGAGAGTATGATGGCGAGCGTATCCGGCGCGTTGAAGTCCGTAAAGAGCAGCACCACCGTCGCCGCCCACGGGATCGAATACCAGAGCGCGAAGGGCCGCACGCTCTCGCCGCTCTTAAACCTGCGGTTGACGGCGAAATAGCCGATCAGCGGGTCGTTGAGCGCATCCCAGAGCATGCCTATGGTGAAAATGGTGCCCGCCCAGAAAATGTCGAGCTTGACGACGTTGGTCAGGAAGAACAGATAATACAGGTTCTTGAACTGGTATACGATGTTGTTCGCGCCCGAGAACGTGCAAAAGCCGAGCTTTTCGCCGAAACCGACGGTTTTCGTTGCCTGAAGTTCCTTCATGCGTCCACCAACCTTCCGCAAAGATTTGAATTTGTAAAGAAAGGAGGAAACGCCTTCGCGTTTCCATCCTGTTCCGAAGATCTTTCGGCGGGCACCCCTTCCCGCCACAGTCCCGATCCGATTGTCAATTGCCGCGTCACCCCTGCTGCGGCGGCTGATACTCGCCGGAGGTCCCGTCCCACGCGCCGGCGGCGGGCGCGCCCTCCGCGCCCTGATACGGCTGCTGGAACTGCGGCTGCTGCGGATACACGGGCTGCTGGTAAACAGGCTGCTGATAGGGCTGTTGCGGATAAACGGGCTGCTGATACTGCGGCGGCTGGTACGGCTGCTGGTATGGCGGCTGCTGGACGAAGTTGAAGCCGCAGTTCGCGCAGAACTTCGCGTCGGCGGGCACGGAGGAGCCGCAGCCCGGGCAGATCTTGCCCTTGGGGCGGCTGGCCTCCAGGCGGCGCGCTTCCTGCACCTCGTCGAACATGCAGGCCTGCACGAGGCCCATGAACAGCGGGAGCACGAGGCCGATCAGTATAGAGGCTGCGAACAGGACGATGTCGAAGAATATGCCCACATAGGGGATCAGCGCGAGCGCGGCGAGCAGGCCCAGGCCGAAGACGACGGCGAGGGGCGCGAGCAGATCGGCGAAAAGGAGCTTCCAGCGGTAGCCCTTGGTTTCCTCCATGGAAGCGCGAAGGGCGACGGGGCCGTCGTACTCGGGGCGCGTGAGCAGATAATAGGGCACGAAGCGGTAGGAGTAGATCTTGATGATATTCATGACGGGCACGGGAGCCCAGATGAACGTCCACAGCCACTGCCAGCCCATGGCGGCCACGGTCTTCCAGAAGCTCTTGAAGCCCGCGAAGAGCAGGTCGGAGTTGATTTCCTCGCCGTGGGAGCCGCGGTAGAACACGGACACCATGCCAAGGCCGAGCGTCAGCGCGATGGGGATGACGATGATCGGAAGCACGCCGAACAAGCATGCGAGCCCGACGAGCAGGCTTCCGAGCAGCGAAACGCCCCAGAGCCGGACGGGCTTGCGCATCAGTATGCCGAACGCTTTTTTATATGCGGATAAGACCATTGCGATACCTCCGTCAAATGATATGATATTTGCTAAAGTATATCAGAACAAGCGCGCCGCATCAATAAAAAACGCGCCCGAAACGGGGAAGATAATTGTCTTGCCATCGTCATTCGGGTGTGTTATAATGGACTGCGTTGGGCGGCTAAGCCGTTATGGTGTGATGAGAGTGGGTGATCCCGCTCTTTTATTTTGAGAAGCAGGGGGATGCGCCGGATGAAGGTCGCCGAGGCGGTCGAAGGCATCGTCAAAGGGAAAATCGAAGAGCTTGGCTTCGCGCTCTACGAGGTCGAATTCGTCAAGGAATTCGGCCAGATGAACCTCGTGGTCACCATCGACTCTCCCGAGGGCGTCAAAATCGAGGACTGCGAGCGCGTAAGCCGCGCCATAGAGCCGCTCATCGACGCCGCGGACCCGATCAGCGAGCCGTACTGCCTCGTGGTTTCGAGCGTGGGGCTCGACCATCCGCTCAAAAAGGATCGCGATTTCGTTCGAAACCTGAATCAAAAAATCGAGGTCAGGCTCTACAGGGCCGTCGATAAGAAAAAGGAGCTCGCGGGCAGGCTCGCGTCGTTCGACGCCGAAAGCTTTACGCTCGCGCTCGACGACGGACGGGAGATGCGCATACTTCGCAAGGAAGCAGCGCTCGTGCGCCCCCGGGTCGATTTTCGCTAAGCTGAACTAGATTGGGAGGAGAGAACATGAATTCCGAATTTATAGAGGCGTTGAACGCCATAGAGAAGGAGCGCGGCATCAACAAGGACGTGCTCATCGACGCCTTCGAGGCGGCTTTGGTCGCGGCTTACAAGCGAAATTACAACACCACGGGCAATGTGCGCGCCGTGGTGGACAGGGATACGGGCGAGGTGCAGATCTTCGCGAGCAAGACGGTCGTCGAGGTCGTGGAGAACCCGACGGTCGAGATATCCATCGAGCAGGCCAAGCGCATCAACACGCACTACGAGGTAGGCGACGTGCTCGAGGAGGAATCCAATCCCAAGAATTTCGGCCGCATCGCCGCGCAGACCGCCAAGCAGGTGGTCGTACAGAGGATACGCGAGGCGGAGCGCGGCGTCATATTCGAGGAGTATGTCGAAAAGGAAAACGAGATACTCACGGCCATCGTGCAGCGCGTCGAGAAGAACGGCGTGTACGTCGAGCTCGGCAAGACGGACGGGCTGCTCGCCATGAACGAAACCATTCCGAACGAGGAGTATGGCACGAGCGAGCGCATCAAGGTCTACGTGCTCGAGGTGCGAAAGACCAGCAAAGGCCCGCAGGTGCTCGTGAGCCGCACGCATCCGGGGCTCGTCAAGCGCCTCTTCGAGCTCGAGGTGCCCGAGATCATGTCCGGCGTCGTGCAGGTCAAGTCCATCGCGCGCGAAGCGGGCTTCCGCACGAAGGTGGCCGTGCACTCGATCGATTCGCAGGTGGACGCCGTGGGCGCCTGCGTGGGCCAGAAGGGCATCCGCGTGGAGCGCATCGTGAGCGAGCTGCACAACGAGAAGATCGACATCATCGAGTGGGACAGCGACCCCGCGGTCTACATCGCCAAGGCGCTGAGTCCCGCTAAGGTGCTCATGGTCTACATCAACGAAAGCGAGAAGGCCGCCAAGGTGGTCGTGCCCGACACGCAGCTCTCGCTCGCCATAGGCAAGGAGGGGCAGAACGCGCGCCTCGCCGCCAAGCTCACGGGCTGGAAGATCGACATCAAGAGCCAGTCGCAGGCCGAGCGCGAGATGGACCTCTATGAGGAATCCCTCGAGCAGGAGGCGAACGAAGCCGGGGACGAGGGCGTTTCGGAGGAATGATGGCCGAGAAAAAGGTTCCCATGCGCATGTGCGTCGCCTGCAGGCAGATGACGCCCAAGAAGCAGCTCATACGCGTCGTGCGCACGCCGCAGGACGAAATCAGGCCGGACCCGACGGGCAAGGCTTCCGGCAGGGGCGCGTACCTGTGCCGAAATCCGCAGTGCCTCGAGCGCGCGAAAAAAACCAAGGCGCTCGAGCGGGCGCTCGAGCACAAGGTCGGCGACGAGGTGTTCGCCCTGCTCGAAAAGGAGATCGGCGTTGGCTGACGGGAAAAAGCTGCGCGGAGCGCTCGGGCTTGCGATGAAGGCGGGCAAATGCGCCGCCGGCGACTTCGCCTGCGAGAAGCTCATCAAGGGCTCCGGCGCGCGGCTCGCGCTGCTCGACGCGAACGCGAGCGATAACACGAAGCAAAGATACCGGGGCATGTGCGCGCGCGCGGGGATACCGCTCCTCGAAGTTGAGGATTTGGGCGGCGCGATCGGCAAGCCCGGCAGGATGATCGCGGCGGTGACGGATGAGGGATTCGCGAAGCTGATCCTCTCGGCACACCGGGAAAACGACACGGGGCAGAACGACACGGGGGTGGAATGATGGCAAAAGCGAAAGTCATGGACTCGGCCAAGGAGCTTGAAGCGCAGGCGCGCGACCTGTTCGAAAGGATCAAAAAGACCCATTCGGACATGGGCGGGACGCTTGCCGAAGTCAGGCGCTTCGAGGCTATGCTTATAGAAAAGGAAAAAAACGAGGCGCAGGAGCGCATCGAGGCGGAGCGCGCCGAAAGGCTCAAGGAACTGCTTGAGTCCGACCGCGATCACGCCTATCACGTCGGCGACGAGCCGGCCGGCCCGGAGCCCGCGCGGGAAGAACCCGCCGCGAAGCAGGAGCCCGCGCCCGCGAAGGCCGAGGAACCCGCGCCCGCGAAGGCGGAGGAGCCCGCGCCTGCGAAGGTGCAGGAGGCTCCCGCCCCGAAGGCGGAGGAGCCCGCGCCCGCGAAGGTACAGGAGGCCCCCGCCGCCGAGGAAAAGCCGCAGCAGACGGCCGCATCCGCGCCCGCGCAGCCGCAGGCGCAGACCGGCGCGCCGCGAAGGAACGACGGATACCAGGCGCAGCCGCAGGTGCAGAACGTATACGACCGCCAGCGCGACAGGAGGCCCTCCCCGGACCGTCCTGCGCGCGAGGGGGGCTACCAGCCGCGTACGGACAACCGTCCGCCGCGCGAGGGGGGCTACCAGCCGCGCACGGACAACCGTCCGCCGCGCGAGGGAGGATACCCGCCGCGTACGGACAACCGTCCGCCGCGCGAGGGAGGCTACCAGCCGCGCACGGACAACCGTCCGCCGCGCGAGGGAGGATACCCGCCGCGCACGGACAACCGTCCGCCGCGCGAGGGCGGCTACCCGCCGCGCACGGATACGAGGCCGCCGCGCGAGGGAGGCTATCAGCAGGGCGGCTATCAGCCCCGCACGCAGGGAGGCTATCAGCAGGGCGGCTATCAGCCCCGCACGCAGGGCGGCTATCAGCAAAGGGATGGGTACAGGCCGCAGGGCGGCTTCCAGAATAAGGACGCCTTCCCGCCAAGGGACGGGGCGAGGCCCGGCGGTTATCCGCCGCGCGCGCCGGGAGCGAGACCGCCGCAGGGCGGCGTGCGTCCCCCTCGCGCAGGCGAGAGCGCGCCCGCGCAGCAGCAGCCCGCGCGCAGTTACGACCCGACCAAGAACGCGCCGCGTTCCCGCACAGGCGGTCAGGACGACAGGCGCGCCAAGAATAAGAAAACCCTCATGAAGGAGGCCGCGCCCAGCGCGGGCGCGTGGGATGAAGAAGGCGCCTCCGGCGCGCGCCGCAGGAAAAGGCAGCAGGCTCCTCCGCCCAAGCCGGAGCCGGTAAAGATCGAAAAGGCGGTGATCACCTCGGAAACGATAACGGTAAAGGACCTCTCCGAAAAGATCGGCAAACCCGCCGCGGAGATCATCAAGAAGCTGTTTATACTCGGCATCCTCGCGACGATCAACCAGGAGATCGACTTCGACACCTGTTCGCTGATCGCCTCGGATTACGGCATAGAGCTCGAGCGCAACATCGCAAAGACCGCCGAGGAGGTGCTCAACGAGCGCAGCGACGAGACCGATTCCGACGAGAATCTCGTCGTGCGTCCGCCTGTCGTGACCATCATGGGCCACGTCGACCACGGCAAGACCAGCCTTCTCGACGCCATCCGCCACACCAGCGTGACCGAGGGCGAGGCGGGCGGCATCACGCAGCACATCGGCGCGTATACCGTGAGCTGCAACGGCAAAGCCATCACCTTCATCGACACGCCGGGCCACGAAGCGTTCACCTCGATGCGCGCGCGCGGCGCGCAGGTGACGGACATCGTCATACTCGTGGTCGCCGCGGACGACGGCATCATGCCGCAGACCGTCGAGGCCATCAACCACTCCAAGGCCGCGAACGTGCCCATCATCGTGGCACTCAACAAAATGGATAAGGAGAGCGCCAATCCCGAGCGCATCAAGCAGCAGCTCACCGAGTACGGCCTCGTCTCCGAGGAATGGGGCGGCGATACGATCTGCGTGCCCGTTTCCGCCAAAACACGCATGGGGCTCGACACGCTGCTCGAGATGATTCTGCTCCAGGCGGACGTGCTCGAGCTTCGCGCGAATCCCGCGCGCCTTGCCAAGGGCGCCATCATCGAGGCCGAGCTCGACAAGGGCCGCGGCCCCATCGCCACCGTGCTCGTGCAGAACGGCACGCTTAAAATCGGGGATACCATCGTCGCCGGCACGGCTTACGGCCGCGTGCGCGCCATGGTGGACGACAAGGGCAGGCGCGTCGCCGAGGCCGGGCCCAGCATGCCGGTCGAGGTGCTCGGCTTCTCCGAGGTGCCGAGCGCGGGCGACACGCTCAACGTGGCCGAGATCGACAAGCTCTCGCGCCAGGTCGCCGAGGAGCGGCGCGACAAGCAGAAGGCTGAGCAGCTCAAGAACCTTTCGAAGGTGTCGCTCGACGATCTGTTCAGCCAAATTGCCGAGGGCGAGGTCAAGGACCTCAACGTCATCGTCAAGGCGGATGTGCAGGGCTCCGTGGAGGCGGTCAAGCAGGCGCTCGAGAAGCTTTCCAACGACGAGGTGCGCGTCAGGTGCATCCACGGCGGCGTCGGCGCGATCACGGATACGGATATCATGTTCGCCTCCGCGTCCAACGCCATCGTCATCGGCTTCAACGTGCGCCCCAACGCGAGCGCGCGCGCGGCCTCCGAGAAGGAAAAGGTGGATATGCGGCTGTACCGCATCATCTATAACGCCATCGAGGACATCCAGAACGCCATGAAGGGCATGTTCAAGCCCGTGTTCAAGGAAGTGGAGCTCGGCCACGCAAGCGTGCGCAGTACCTTCAAGGTCAGCGGCGTGGGCACCATCGCGGGCGCGTACGTTCAGGAGGGCAAGGTTTCCCGCAGCGCGCAGGTCCGGGTCGTGCGCGGCGGCATCGTCGTGCACGAGGGCAAGATCGCCTCGCTCAAGCGCTTTAAGGACGACGCCAAGGAAGTCGCCGCGGGCTACGAGTGCGGCATCGGCATAGAGAACTTCAACGACATCCAGGAGGGCGACGTCATCGAAGCCTTCGTCATGGAGGAAGTCAAGCGATAACCGGGCGGCGGCTTCGTCCGCCTTCCGGCACGGAAGGAACACAATGGCAAACATACGGTATGACCGCATCAACGAAGAGGTCAAAAAAACCATCAGCGAGATCGTGCGCGACATGAAAGACCCGCGTGTGTCGCCCATGACGACCATCATGAGCGCGGAGGTCACCAACGACCAGAAGCAGGCCAAGGTCAAGGTCAGCGTCTACGACAAGGACGACGCGGTTCGCGAGGAAACCGTCGCGGCCCTCAACAGGGCCGCGGGCTTCATCCGCCGCGAGCTCGGCGGCCGCATGGAGCTCCGCCAGCTCCCGCAGCTCAAGTTCATACTCGACAACTCGATCGAGTACAGCGTGCGTATCTCGGGCATCCTTCGCGAGCTCGAGCGCGAGCGCACCGGGGAATGAGATGGACTCCCTCGGCGCGATCGCGGAATTGATCAACCAAAACGACGATTTCCTCGTCGCCGCCCACGTTTCCCCCGACGGGGACACGCTGGGCAGCGCGCTCGCGCTCGCGCGCGCGCTCGCGCGTTTGGGCAAGCGCGCGCAGGCGGTTTGCGAGGACGCTGTGCCGCACATCTACGAGTTCCTGCCCGGCGCGGCGGATATGCTCCGGCCGGAAAACGCAAGGCCCGCGCGCGTCGCCGTCGCCGTGGACTGCGCGGACGCGCAGCGCCTCGGTTCCGCGCTGCCGCTGTTCCGCGCGGCCGAGAAAACGATCAACATCGACCACCACGAAACCAACAACGCGTACGCGGATTATAACTTCGTCGAAAAGGCGGGCGCGACGGGCGAGCATGTGCTCAGGCTGATCAATCTTCTCGGCCCGGAGCCGGATGCGGATATGGCGACGTGCCTGTATGCCGCGATCATGTCCGACACGGGCAGCTTCGCCTACTCGAGCACCACGCCGGATTCGCTTCGCGCCGCGGCCATGCTCGTGGAACGCGGCGCGGACCCCGCCCGGATCAACCGCCGCATATACCGCACGATCCCGTTCGGCAAGCAGAAGCTCCTGGGCGCGACGCTCACCGGGCTCGCGCTCCACGAAAACGGGAGGATCGGCCTCGCCTGCCTGAGCGCGGCGGACATCGCTTCCTGCGGCGCGCTCGAGGAGGACACCGAGGGCATCATCGACCATATACGCGACGTCGAGGGCGTCGAGGTCGCCATACTCATACGCGAGTCCGCCTCGGGCGTTTTCAAGGTGAGCCTTCGCTCCAAGCACTTCGCGGACGTGGGCGGCATCGCCGCGTCGATGGGCGGCGGCGGGCATAAGCGCGCCGCGGGCTACACGGTTCTCGGCAGCATGGAGGAGGCCGCCTCGGGCGCGCTGACGCTTGCGAGGGAAGCTCTGCGCGCATGATCGAGGGCGTCGTCAACCTCTTAAAACCGCCCGGCATGACCTCGAGCGACGCCGTGACGGATATACGAAAGCTGTTCGGCACGCGGCGCGTCGGCCACGCGGGCACGCTCGATCCGGGCGCGGCGGGGGTGCTCCCCATCTGCGTCGGGCGCGCGACACGGCTTTTCGATTATCTCGTCGATAAGCAAAAGGAATACATCGCCGAGGTCCGCTTCGGCGTTTCGACCGACACGCAGGATTCCTACGGGCGGGTTCTTGCGCGCGCGAAAAGGGTGGTATCTGCCGGCGAGCTTCGCGCTCTGCTGCCCGCGTTCACGGGCGGAATCGATCAGGTGGCGCCCATGTACAGCGCCGTACGCGTCGACGGGAAGAAGCTCTACCAGCTCGCGCGGCAGGGCGCCGAAGCCGTGGAGATCCATCGCGAGGTCGAGGTGTATTCGCTTGAGCTGCTCGGCCAGGCGGAGGAAAACCGCTTCCTTCTCAAAATGGTCTGCTCGAAGGGCACATACGTGCGTTCGGTGTGCGCGGATCTGGGCGCGGCGCTCGGCGTGCCCGCGCATATGTCGTTTTTGCTGCGCGCGCGCGCGGGCGGTTTCGCCGTTAAGAACGCGCATACTTTCGCGGAGCTTGCCGCCCTCAAGGCCGAGGGCAGGCTCGAGGAGGCCGTCACATCGATCGAGGATGCGCTCCGGGCGCTTCCCGAGGCGCGGCTCGCGCTTTCCGCGTACCAGCGAAGGCTGCTCGTCAACGGCGCGGAGATCGCGCCCAAGGAGCTTGCGCCGCATCCCGCCGGAACCGCGCTTCGCGTTTACGCGAACGGGGAATTCCTCGGCGTGGGCGTCGTGCGGGAAGGGAAGCTCCGCATACGCCTGAATCTCATAGCGGGGGAGGGGGAGGATGCGTGAAGAGAACGGTCGTTGCGCTGGGCACGTTCGACGGCGTGCACACCGGGCACAGAATGCTGCTCGCGCGCGCCGCCGGGGCCGCGCATGAATATGGCTTTACGCCTCTCGTCTACACATTTTCGCACCATCCCATGGCGGCGTTCGGCAAGCGCCCGCCGCTGCTGATGACGGACGAGGCGCGCATCGAGGCGCTTCGCGCGTACGGCGACGTCGTCGCGGACGATTTCACCTTGGAGTTCGCGGGCCTGTCCCCGCGCGCGTTTGTCGAAATGCTCGTTTCCCGCTTCGGCATGCGCCGCGCCGTCGCGGGCTACAACTATACCTTCGGGAGCCGCGGCGCGGGGGACACGAAGCTGCTCGAAGCCTTCGGGCGGGAACTCGGCTTCGCCGTGGACGTCGTAGCGCCCGTGCTCTTCGAGGGCGCGCCGCTCTCGAGCACGCGCATCCGCGCCGCGCTCGAGGAGGGCGAGGTTGCGCTTGCCGCGGGGATGCTCGGCGCTCCGTACGCGCTCGGGGGGACCGTCGTCGCCAACCGCGGCATAGGGCGCGGCATCGGCTTCCCGACGGCGAACCTGGCCGGGTTCGAAGGCCTCGTGCTGCCAAAGGACGGCGTGTACGCGACGCGCGCGACGGTGCGCGGCAAAACGTATGCGGGCGTCACGAACGTGGGCAGCAACCCGACCGTCGGCGGGATAACGACGGGCGTCGAAACGCATCTGATCGGCTTTTCGGGCGACGTCTACGGGGAAAAACTCCGCGTGGAATTCGTCGCGCGCCTTCGCGACGAGATGAAGTTCGACGGGCTCGGGGCGCTTCGCGCGCGCATCGCGCTCGACGCGAAAACCGCCGCGGAGTTGCTGAAAATCCAGTAAAGACTCGGTTTACAACAGCGTATATCTGTGATATACTGCCATGGTCAAGAACCCCCCGCTGAGTTTTGCGACGACTCCGACGCATTACACGGCCCGGGGCGATGATCACTATTTTAGGAGGAAAGTTCCATGCCAACCAAACAGGAAATCATCGAGAAGTATCAGCTCCACGAGGGAGACACAGGTTCCCCCGAGGTGCAGATCGCGCTTTTGACCGAGCGCATCAACCACCTCAACGAGCACCTCAAGGTCCATAAGAAGGACTTCCATTCCCGCCGCGGCCTTTTGAAGATGGTCGGCCAGCGCAGGGGCCTTCTCAATTACCTCAAGGATACCGACATCGAGCGTTATCGTAAGATCATCGCCGATCTGGGGCTGAGGAAGTAAAACGGCTCGATAAAAAGAATGCCAATGGAAGTATGCCGCCGCGGGAAACCGCAGCGGCATACTTTTATGTGGCCGGCCGTATAGGGCTAAACCATAAAATCATGCAAAAGGCTTTTCGCTCCGCCGGAGGTCATCAGATCGCCGTCGATGCTGTTTCTTTTAAAGTGCCTTGCGCTTATAAACAGGATATCCGGGGATTCGTTTTCACGTACCTGATAGTGGAATGCCGTTCGGAAGTTTTCCTTGGCGGTGTTCGACACAACGATGAATTTCTTCTTTTTATTAAGATACTTCTCAAGAATCTGCTCTCTGTTCTGAAAGAAGCACTGGCCTCTTTCATTGAAAGCGAAGTAATTGGAACAGGGGTAATCGCAGTAATTCGGCACGATGAAATACGCGATGCCGCTGGCCATGACCGATTCGTAAATCCTGCATAGGTCGTCTTCGATATACGGGCAATCTTCCCGCGTTTTGAAGCATTCATAATTGCATTTCCCGCAGGGGTTGATATTGACGGACGAGAAATGGAAAACCTCAGCATCGGAGCCGCCTGATTGCGACAAGATGAATTCCGCTATGCTCGCGCAGTTCCCGTTTGCTCTTGCGCTGAAATCGATCACGCAGGTTTTCATAAAGATACCTCCGCAGGTTACGCCTTAATATCGGATGAACCAGCCGATTCCATGTCGTGCTTATCGCTTTAGGGATACCGGAAGGAAAGGCACGCCGCAACAATTCACGCCTCCGACCGTCCCTCCAACGTCATGATATGGAACTTGTTTTTATAATAAGCGTTCGTAACCTCGCGCACCGTAACGAAACCGGCGCGCGCATAGACCTTGACGGCTCTTTCGTTGAACGCCGCCACCGACAGGCGGAAGTTCCCGATGCCGAGGTTCTTTCGGGCGAAATCGAGACCCGCGCCCAAAAAGGCGGAACCCAGTCCGTTTCCGCACAGCTCGGGCTTCATCCCCAAGCCGATGTCCGTAAAGCCTTCCTCATAAACGTCTTTTTCGACTGTAGGGATGCGGGCATCTTCGCCGAAGCAGAAGTAGCCGATCAGGTTAGCGTTTCCGCCGACGCAGGCGTAATGCATTCCGTCCATATAGGAATCCGGATCGGAACCGTCATGGCCATAGAATGAGTAGATGCCGTCGTAGCGCCAGCGGGTGATTTCGCTCGCGTATTCGGATTTCATCGCGACGATTCGAAGTTCAGTGGAACTCATGAGCATCCTCCTGCTTTTGCAAGCCGCGCGCCGCCGCCTCATCCTCACCCGCCGCGGTTTGCTTGAGCTTTCTCGCCCGGAAGCAATTGATCGCCATCAGCGCGATCGCGGCGAAGCCGAGCCAGCCGTAGGCGGGGTAAACGGCGCCCACGAGCGAGGCGAAGCCGAGACGGCTGCCCGCGAGCGCGGCGGCGCACACGGCGCTCACGAGGAACGCGCGTTTTCCGAGGATGCCCGGGAGTTTGTAGGACTGCAGCCGCGAGAGCAGCGAGAAGGAGATGCCGCTCGCCGCCGTGAAGATGCCCAGGAACAGCGCTGCGGCGTAGACGACGCCGAGCGCGGGGCTGATGGCGCGCGCGATGGCGAACATGGGCATGTCGTTCGATACGGCGGTCATTCTGTTCCGAAGCATGGCCGCGCACAGCAGCGCCGCGAACAGCCCCGGCACGATCCCTCCCAGGATCACGCCGAGCCGCGCGTCCTTCCCGTGCGCCGCCTTGCGCCCGAGAGGCGCGAGCACGCCGATGCAGCCGAGTATGTTGTAGGAAATATACAGCGCCGCGCTCACGAGAAAGCTCGGGGCGACGGCGAGCTCGGGCGCGGGGGAGGAGGCGAACGCCGCGTCGGGGCCGGTGAAGACGCCCGCGGCGGCCGTGCCGAAGCCAACGGCGATCATGACCGGAACCACGGCGGAGAGCGCCCGTGTGAAGCCTTCCGCGCCGAGCAGGTTCACCGTAACGACCGCGGCTCCCAGCAGCGCCGCGCCCGCGAGCGGAGGCAGCCCCGTAAGCGCGTGGAACAGATCCCCCGCGGCGGCGAGCATGACCGTGACGATGCCGAACAGCCACACGCTCATGAGCGCCTCGATGAGCTTGGGCACGATCCCGCCGAACGGCGAGATGACCCGCTCGTAGTCCGAGGTTTCCTTTCGCCGCGCGATGGCTGTGACGGCGGCGCCCAGTGCCGCGAAGCCCGCGCCCGCGAGCAGCGCGCCCAAGATGCCAAGCCCGCCCCACGCCGCGAAAAAGCGCAGGATTTCCTGCCCCGAAACGAAGCCCGCCCCGAACAGCGTGCCCGTATATGCCGCCGCGATGCCCACGACGCTTTTTACGCGCTCATTCATACGAGGGCGATTATAACACACCGGACCCGCCGGAAACAATGCGCATTTCGCGGCGTCCGTGATATAATAAATCGAAAGAACGCGAACGAGGAGAACGTATGGCCAAAGCTGTCCCGCAGATCGATTACGAACGCTGCGTCAAGTGCGCCCGATGCGCGCTCTGGTGCCCCATGAGCCATCTCACGATGACGCTCGTCGATCCCGCCGATCCGGAGCGCCCCTATCCCGAGAAAACGGGAAGCGTCTGCATCGGCTGCGGCCAGTGCGCCAAGGAGTGCCCGGCGGAGGCGATCCGCATGATCCGCTTCGGCGGCTGAAGCGCGTCCGGCGGGGCAAAACGCGCCGAAATTCGCGGTTGGAGCGCGGATTCTCACGCATGCTTCTGTACAGCGCCAGGATATTCTTGGTATAATGGAGCCAACAATAAAAAGGGGGAGTTTCGCATGGCTATTTTTGAAAAAATCGGCGAGTTTGCAAAGTCCACCACGGAAAAGGCGGGGGACAAGATCGAGATCACCCGCATCAACGGCAAGATCAAGAACGAGCAGCAGGCCATACAGGGCCTGAAGGCCGAGCTCGGCGCGCGCTATTGGGATAAGATCGCCGCGGGCGAGCTCGAGGCCGATCCGTGTGCCGCCGACATTGTGGAGAAGATCAACGCTTCGCTCTCCGCCATCACGGGCTTCGAGGCCGAGATCAGGAAGATCGAGGAAGAACGCGCCGCCGCCGAAGCCGCCGCGAAGGCCGCCGCGGAAGCCAAGGCCGCCGCCGAAGCCGCCGCCAAGGCCGCGCCCCCGGTTCCGCCCGTGCCGCCCGTCGCGCCGCAGTATGCCGCGCAGTCGCAGGCGTATGCGCCGCAGCCTCCCGCCTTTGAACCGCAGCAGCCCGCCTCCGGCCTGGAGGGCGGCGCGCCCGTGCAGGGCGAGTATCATTTCGGTGCGCCCGCACAGCCCGTGCAGCCTGTGGCTCCCGCGGCGCCGCCGGCTTCCCCCGTGCCGCCGGCTTCCCCCACGCCGCCGGTAGCCGGTCCCAAGTGCGCCGCCTGCGGCACCCAGCTCATTCCGGGCGCGAAGTTCTGCCCGGAGTGCGGCGCGCCGGCGCCCGCCCCGGCCCCGGCGAAGCGTTTCTGCCCCAACTGCGGCACCGAGCTCAAGCCCGAGGCGCGCTTCTGTCCGGAATGCGGGACGAAAGCGTGATTGGAGCTTAAAGGTTATCCCAAATTGTATTTGAAGGTAAGGTTGTTTCGTTTTATATGAAGAGTAAGGTTTATTTTGCTGACATGCGCGCGAGCTTCCGGGAGTCCCTGCCCCGGAAGCTTACGCGCCTCATCGACACGGCGGGCCTCGGCAAGATCGGCCTGGCGGGCAAATACGTCGCCGTCAAGCTGCACTTCGGCGAGCCGGGCAACCTCGCCTATCTTCGCCCGAATTACGCGAGGGCGGTCGCGGACTACGTCAGGGAGCGCGGCGGAAAGCCCTTCCTAACGGACTGCAGCACGCTTTACGTCGGCGGGCGGCGAAACGCGCTCGACCATCTCGAGAGCGCCTACGCCAACGGCTTTTCGCCGTTCTCGACGGGCTGCCATATCATCATTGCGGACGGGCTCAAAGGCACGGACGAGGCCGTAATCGACATCGACGGCGAGGAGGTCAGGCAGGCGAAGATCGGCCGCGCGCTTGCGGATGCGGACGTCGTCATCAGCCTGAGCCATTTCAAGGGGCACATGTCCACCGGCTTCGGAGGCGCGATCAAGAACATCGGCATGGGCGGGGGCTCCCGCGCGGGCAAGATGGAGATGCACAGCGCGGGCAAGCCCGGCATCGACGAGCAGAAGTGCATCTGCTGCGAAACCTGCGCAACGGCCTGCGCGCACGACGCGATTTCCTTCGATAAAGGCTATGCACAGATCGACGAAGGCCGCTGCGTGGGCTGTCATATGTGCCTCAGGGTCTGCCCGACGGACGCCGTGGAGACCCTCTGGGACGCGGACAACGCCATTTTGAACCGCCGCATGGTCGAGTATGCGATGGCGGTGATCAAGGGCAAGCCGAGCTTCCACATCAGCCTCGCCATAGACATATCCCCCAACTGCGACTGCGAGGGTTACAACGACGCGCCCGTCGTGGGGAACGTGGGGATGTTCGCCTCGCTCGATCCCGTGGCGCTCGACCTGGCCTGCGCCGAGGCCGTGAACCTCATGCCTGCGAACCCCGGCAGCGCGCTCGAGAAATGCCCAAACGGCGATCATATGGACGCGCTCCACCCCGACACGAACTGGCGCGTGCAGATCGAACACGGCGTGAAGATGGGCCTTGGCAGTTCCGAATACGAACTGATCAAAATCTGATTCATCGCGTTGAAAAAGGGGCGGCGAAATCCGCCTCTTTTCACAAAAAAGCCATTGACAGGTATGCCTGGTTTTTGTATAATGGACAACGCCGTGAGTAAAGTGCTCGGTTCGTCTAGTGGCCTAGGACACCGCCCTCTCACGGCGGGAACAGGGGTTCGACTCCCCTACCGGGTACCAGGTAATGACTCAGTGATTGAGACAA
>Ga0116159_1001080_pt1 | contig 29911 bp, 28 predicted proteins | sample AD_JPNAS1_MetaG_FD_89878 | JGI IMG/M metagenome (GOLD analysis project Ga0116159, IMG submission 89878) | Active sludge microbial communities of municipal wastewater-treating anaerobic digesters from Japan - AD_JPNAS1_MetaG | ecosystem: Engineered > Bioreactor > Anaerobic > Digestate | place...
CTTCGGGCTGTAGCTTCGTTACTCGCTTGGCCTGCGGAACGGTCCATCTAGCAGAGCAGATACAGCTTCGTCTGAGATGGCGAACGCATCGATCGACACTCCGTATGCGCCTGCGGCTCTGGCTGCGTCCACGAGCCCTGCAAGTGCAGAAGCCCAGGTTCTTGTCTTTGGTATGGATGATACGTCTATGCCGGCTACGATCGGGGTTCTGGCCCCTGCGAAACCTTGCGCGGCGCGGACCAGAGTGTCCACTAGATCCGCGACTCGGGTATTTGTGAGCGGAACCGCAAAATCCAGCCAACCGGCGGCGGCCCACTTGCTCCAGTCTTGCATTCTGACGAGCACAGAGTCGGGATATGGATACACAGATGCGGAGATGAGCGTGCCCGGAGATTCTGCGCGTATCAACGACACGAACCTTCCGGCGAAGTCGTTCAGATTGTTGCATTTCCAGTCGAGCCAGGCATTCCATTTGGCGATATTGAGCCCGATGGAGCGAGGCGCGAAGCCCAGGTCAGCCTGGGCCAACTCCAGCACGGTGGGGTTGAAATCGTACGGCGCGGCCTTGGCCGCGGGGTAGCACAAAGAGCTGAGATGGATTCCGCTCGGGGAGTAGCAGATGACCAGCTCGTGTGCGATATCCATGAGGAACTGCTGCACTTTGGGATGGGCCGGCGACAGGAAGTAGTGGCCGTCGGCGGCGGCGGCAGGACCCCGGTCGTCTCGCTTCATTGCCGCCCATCCCGGGTTCAGCTGAAGCAGGCGAGGCAGGGAGCCATCCTCCGCAGCCTGGCCTGCGTCCAAAGCTTCCACCCATGCGTGCACTGAGAGTCCCTGGAGTCTTCCTTCTTCGATGCAAGCCTGCAGTGGATCGAAGTCGCCGTAGACTGGGTTGCGCTCAGCTACTTGCGATGGGTAAAGGGCTTGACCTTGTGAGAAGGCCGATACGAACAGCATGTTGAAGCCGGACGCGGCAAGTCGCTGCAGATCGTGGACTATGCGTTCGCGGTCGGCGGGCGGGGTGTACCACGCGGCCTTAGTCTTGAGCTGGCCCAGGTTGAACTGAGCGCCGTATTTCACGTTCACAAGGTACGCGATGGTGTTTGTTATGAGAGCGGCCACTTCGGAAGTAGCGGCATTCGCCGCGCTGAACAGGTTTTCGGAGCAGTAGACCCCGTATCTTGTCTCGGTCATTGCAGGGCGTCCATCCGACCACTTCGCCAGCACCAGGGCATCATGGTTCACACGGTTTACGAGCCCTCGCTGGCGCGGGACGGGTATCGCCGCGTCCAGCCCGCGGAAGATCGGGTGAGATCCGGCCGATGCGATCATGGGATCTGGCGCGGCTTTTCCCGTGGATGAGTATCTTGCTCCCATGATATCGGTGAGCTCGTACTGGGGATGAAGACGCCAGAAGTCATCGCGCAGGGAAGTGTCGAACGTTGCGAACACACGCCCGCCGGCCTCCGCGAAGCTGCCGATGTTCTCAGCCGCCAGCTTCGACATGCAGGAGGTGGACGGCAGCACCAGCGCTCGGTAGGACCGAAGAGCTCCTATCTCGAGGTCGTGGTCAGTGATCACCGCTGCGGATATCCCTGCCCGCGCCAGCGTGCTGATAAGCCAGTTGATATCGACGAACTCCGACCGATAGTCCCATCCATTGAGCGACGCGTAGTGGCGTGTGTATCCGGAATCGACTATGGCCACGTCCGCTCCTTGCTCCGACGCCCGCAGCGCCGCCGGACCAAGCCACAGCACGGCCAGAACAGACGCGGCGATGGCGAAGGCAATGCGAACAATGCGAGGCCTGTAGGTCATGATAGGTTTGCCGTCGATACGCATCAATGGTTGTTCACCCTCCTTGCGAAGTCTCATTCTTCGTTTCCGGAGGTTTTTCCTCCAGCCTCGGCGCACGCGCGAAGGAATAGCGCCTTCGAAAAAGAACATACCAAGAAACGAGTAGAGCAGCGTTTGAGCGAGGATGGGGCTATATGGAGTACTACGACTACACACAACCTTTTGCGTCGAGGCGCAGCCCAGTGATGGGAATGCGCGGCGCGGTGGCCACAAGCCATCCATTGGCGGCGCAGGCGGGCCTCAGGATGCTACTTGCCGGGGGCAACGCCGTCGACGCGGCAATAGCGACTGCTGCGGCCCTAGTAGTCCTGGAACCAACATCCTGCGGCCTGGGCGGTGACGCATTCGCGATAGTATGGGACAGCGGCGAGATGCACGGGCTCAATGCCTCCGGGCGCGCGCCCGAAGGGTTGAGCGCCGACGAGTTCCGGCGGGTTGGCTTGACCAAGATGCCGACAGAAGGCTGGGCGCCTGTGACGGTGCCGGGTGTCGTATCGGCATGGTCCGCCCTCTCGCGTAGGTTCGGAAGCCTGCCATTCCGGGATGTCATTGCTCCCGCCGTGGAGTACGCCCGCGAGGGCGCGCCTGTTCCTCCGGTGATCGCAAGCTACTGGAGCGCCGCCCAGAAACGGTTCGGGGGGCGGGGCGGGCTTTTTGCGGAGCTTGAAAGCGCGTTTCTGCCAGGGGGCCGGGCGCCGCACCCGGGAGAGGTGTACCGCAATCCGGATCTTGCAGCGACTCTCGAGTCTATTGCCGAGTCGCGCGGAGAGTCGTTCTATAGAGGCAACCTGGCTCGCGCAATGGCTGCATATTCTGAGTCTACCGGCGGTTACTTAACCCTTCGCGACCTGGCTGAGCATCTGCCTGAATGGGTAGAACCGGTGAAGGCTCGGTACCGTGGATTCGACGTGTGGGAGATCCCGCCGAATGGGCAGGGGATTGTGGCGCTCATGGCGCTGAACATCATGGAAGGGTTCGATCTGGGCGATCTGCCCCGGCTTGCGCCGGAATCCCTCCACGTGATCATTGAGGCCATAAGGCTGGCATTTGCCGATGCCCACGCACGCGTGGGCGATCCCAGAGTTGTGACCGTTCCCGTGGATGAGCTCCTGTCGCCGGAATATGCTGCGGCAAGAAGAGCTCAGATCAGCATGTCGCACGCCATGACCGCCGTAGCTTTGGGCCGGCTGAGCGGCAAGCAGGAGATGTGGCGACCGAGCGATGGCGACACGGTATATCTTTCCACGGCAGACTGGGAAGGCATGATGGTGTCATACATACAATCGAACTACATGGGATTCGGATCGGGCGTGGTCGTGCCCGGTACCGGGATATCGATGCAGAACAGGGGAGCGGGGTTCTCGCTAGAGGAAGGTCACCCTAACGAGCTGGCCCCCGGGCGAAGGCCGTTCCACACCATCATACCGGGCTTGCTCACTCAGTCAGGCATTCCGCTGGCCGCTTTCGGGGTGATGGGCGGCGACATGCAGCCACAAGGGCATGTGCAGGTGATCTCGAGCATCATTGATCATTCGCTGAACCCCCAGGCCGCCATAGACTGCCCGAGAGTGAGAGTCGTGGGCGCCGACGGCGTACTGGCAGAGCCGGAGGTGGGGGCGGATACTGTGGCTGCCCTGAGGCGACTGGGCCATGACATACGCTTTGAAGAAGGTCGCGCCGGATTCGGCGGAGGGCAGATGGTATGGCGCGATCCGGATACGGGTGTGCTCATTGCAGGCAGCGAGCCAAGGAAGGACGGCTGCGCTGTTGCGATATGAAGTTCGCAGATATGCATGCACACGTGCATGAGGGAGGTATGAAGAGCATGCGGGGATCAATCGGCGCTCCAATGGTCTTCGGTATAGTCCTGGTGCTGTTGGGAGTGGCGCTTCTCCTGAACAACCTGGGCATTACGACCATTAGCATTGGCGAAATTGTGGAGACATACTGGCCCATCGTCCTGGTGGCTCTGGGGCTTTCGGCAGTGCTCAGGCCCCGTGAGGGCGAGCGGGTACGTGACGAGCGGGCAGTGGACGAGCGGGCAGTGGACGAGCGGGCAGGCGATGAAGGAGCACAGAGGTCCGCTCCGCCCGAACCCCATCGCGCTGCAGGCCCTAATGTGGGAGGATGGATCCTCATAGGCCTCGGCGTGCTGATGCTTGCGGCGAACACGCGGTTCTGGGGGTTCGATCTGAGCCGGCTTTGGGGGACTTTCTGGGCGGCCGTAGTGATCCTTGTGGGCTGGACGGTGCTGCGGTCGTCGTCGCCCGGCGGTGCGACCGGGCATACTCAGTGGGTGGTCATGAGCGGGCTGGAGCAACGGGCCACTGGTTGGCCGCTGCGAAGCGGATCGTACGTGGTGGTGATGGGCGGCGCCGATCTGGATCTGCGCGTGGCAGATATCCCCGATGGCGAGACGTATCTGGACCTTACTGCGATCATGGGCGCAATCGAGGTGATTGTCCCTCAAGACATGAGTGTGGAATGCGAGGGAGCTGCCATTTTGGGCGGGGTGACCGTGCTCGGTCAGTCGTCTGGCGGCGTTCTGGCCAGCCGAACCTTCCTCCGGGAAGGGCCTGAGGGCTCCGCAAAGCGGTTGCGGGTCAGGTGCAGGGCGATCATGGGCGGAGTGGAGTTCAAGTAGGGATTTGGTTCTCGGTGTCGAAATGTTCGAAAGTTGCCGATTACATTCCTCCGAGTCCCCTCGCCTAACGCTCGGGCAGCGCTGTTGCCTGAGGCTATGGTAGGTGGACCGATAGGGTGCGCCGGGAAACAGGCGCGCCTCCCAGTGCGGAAAGGAGGCTGAATGGTGTTACGTATCTGTACGCCGCAGGCCCAGGGGGTACACAGGCGACGCGATTTGCGCCGCACTGCCTTGGCGCTGGCGGCCTTTGCTTTCGTATTCGCTACGGTGGCTGCCTTGCCTGTCAATCGGGCGGAGGCACTCTTCGGTCGCTCGGGGTTGTCATTCGCGGCAGTCGGCGACAGCCAGGGGCGCAACGAGGTATGGGACAAGGTGATAGACGCGCTAAACACTGCGCGTCCGCAGTTCCTCCTGCACTGTGGCGACATGGTCGCATCGGGGACAAGCCAGCAATACGACGACTTTGTTGGAAGAGCGCGAAAACTCCGAATGCCCTTGTATACGGTGCTGGGCAACCATGACGTGAAGGGCGACGGAGAAGCTATGTACACCAGGCTCATCCGTAAGGACTCTTACTATTCGTTTGTCCAGAAGGGCTACAGGTTCATAGGCCTTGACAGCTCCTCCGGCAGTCTCGATGCGGCCCAGGTCGATTGGCTCCGGCGGGAGCTGGCAACTTCGGAGCCCAAATTCGTCTTCATGCACATCCCTCTTTTCGATCCCAGGGCCGGCGGCGACCATTGCTTTTCCGACACCAAGCAGGCTGCCGAACTACACAAGATGTTCAGCACGTCCAGGGTATTGGCGGTGTTCAGTGGGCATGTGCACGTCTTTGCCCAAGAGGTGAAGGACGGCGTCGCGTACGTCACCACCGGCGGCGGAGGCGCTCTGTTGTACGCCCGGGCTGAACAGGGCGGGTTTCACCATTTCGCGATGGTGCGGGTAGATGGTGACCGCGTGCAGGTCGAGGCCGTGCCTGTGAAGGCCGAGATCGACGAACCGCGCCTTACGGTTCGGGGCCCGAAGGGACAGGTGGAGATGACCTTGGGCGAAATCGCGTCAATGCCCCGGTTCGAGGCCAAGACGGCCTTTGAGAACAAGTTCGGCAACTTGGGCGGGCAGGGGATGTATGCGGGAGTTCGCGTAGCCGCTCTCGTCGACATGGTGGGCGGGATGCAGCCTGGGCAGATCCTTGTGGTTACATCGAGCGACGGATACGCGCAGGACTTCGCGTACGAAAATCTGTATCCGCCTGCCAAATGGTTGCTCATGCAGGGCGAAATGCTCTTGGCCTATGAGAAGGACGGCGCGACTCATCCTGCCTGGGGAGAGTGCCCGCGTGTTGTGTTTGTGCCAGCCGACGGCGTGTACCACAACTCGGACTGCGCCGCGACGTCCGCTGCAGGACAGGGTTGGAATGTGTATGAATCGGCCGGGGCGCGCTGGGCGCGCTATGTACGTAGCATTGAAGTCAGGACAAAGTAATCGGGAGGTAGTCACGACATGAAGAAGAACAACGTTCTCAGGGTGCTGGCGGTCGTAGCATTTGCCTGCCTAGTGCTTGGCATGGGGCGCCTTGCCGCGGCGGGCGAGTGGAAAGTGGAAGTGGTTCATGGCGATAGGTCCGTAGTGCTTACCGCGGCCGACGCAGCGGCACAGGCACAGACGGTGAAAGCTGCATTCCTGAGGAGCACCGGGCGTATAGACGGCCTGTCGGCCTACGCCGTCATTCCCATGGACGCAATTCTCGACCGTGTAGGCGGCATCTGCCCGGAAGAGGCCATCCGAGTGACCGCACGGGATGGTTATCAGATGGTGTACAGCTTCGCGCAGGTCCAAGGGGGCGTCTTCACGTACGACGATAAGGGCAATGCGTTGCGCGTTGGCGGCCCATCCATGCTTCTCGCGTTTGAATCGGAGCGCGACCCCGCCGATAAGCTGCCTCGGATCATCTATGGGCGGCCCGACGGCGTTGTCATAACCGACGGCCATTTCTGGGCCAAGTCAGTTGCCAAGATAGAGGTCATCCCGGGTGTGGAGGACTGGCAGATCAGCCTGTCGGGAGTGGAGAAGGTATGGCTGGATAGAGCCACGTTCGAGAGCATCGTGACCTGCCCGGTTACGCCTCACCCCGCAGTCTTGTGGTCGGTCGCTGAGAAGGATGGAAGCACGTCCACTTACGAAGGCGCGCCCCTATGGGTCATCCTTTCCATAATAGACGGGGGCGACGCTCCCGGCGGGCATTACATGTTCGACGACAGCTTGGCGGAGAAGGGCTACACTGTCAGGGTGATCTCCAAGGATGGTCTCGCAGCCGAGTTCGACTCGAAGTCGGTCGCACGCAACAGCGATATCATCGTGGCGTACCTGAAGAACGGCGAGTATCTCACGGAAGGCGACGCACCGCTTCGCCTCATCGGCGATCTGCCCACCAAGAAGCATTCGGTCAAGGCGATCGCGGCCATCGAGATCGTCGGTAACTAGGATGTCAGCGCGGATGGCCAAGCGCCGGCGGGGCTACTATTTCAGCACACGCGACCTGGTCCTGATCGCGGCGGTGAGCGCTGCCGGGGGCGTGCTCAGCACGTACGTTGGGTATCTAGGCAACCTGCTGAACTCAGCTTTCGGCGTGCCGTTCGGTGCAGGCCAGTTCATGGCGGGCCTGCACGTGTTCTGGTTCGTGCTCGCCAGGGCTATTGTGGGCCGCACGGGCGCCGGCGCTCTGGCCGGCGTGCTCAAAGGCCTGGTGGAGTTGTTCACAGGCAGTACCCATGGGCTGCCGATAGTGGCAGTGTCGGCTGTAGAGGGCGTGCTTGTCGACCTGCTGTCGCTGCCGTTCGCGAGGCCGCCGGTTGGGGCCATGTGCTTCGCCGGTGCGGTATCGTCAGCATCCAATGTCCTTTTGTTCCAGGCCATGTACTTCTCCGGAGTCTCGTGGGGGTACGTGGGCCTCATGGTGCTGTTTGCGGCGATATCCGGGGCGGTGTTCGGTGGATACTTCACCTCCGGAGTGCTGGACGTCGTAGAGACTGCCGGGCTGCTGCGGCCGACGGATGCGTCCGGCGCCGGTTCGGAGTCGCGGCACAGGCCCCGCCGGCGCGTTGCCCGTTTGGTTGTGACTCTGGTCATGGCAGCTGCGCTGGCGGGCGGGGCCTTGTACTACTACACTCAGGTGTTTGAGCCCGTCCCGGAAGGCCCCGCGTGCAGGATCGAAGGCAAGGTAGCGCGGGCCTACGAGTATACGCCCGCACTGGTGCGCGATGAGGTGGTAACCGTGCGGGCAGAACTAGTTGGGCAGGTTACGTATCTGCCGGAGGCCGATTACTCCGGAGTGCCGTTGGCGGTGATTCTGGAGCGGGCCGGAGTCGACCCGTCGGCGACGTCAGTGCGGATTGTCGCTTCCGATGGATACGAGGCCATCTTCAGCGTGCGAGACGTAACGGAGCATACAGACGTGCTTCTCTGCCAGGACCATGAGACTTTGCGAGTTGTTGCTCCGGGCTTTGAAGGCGCGTTCTGGGTGAGGATGGTGTCTAGGATCCACGTTGAGTAGCGAAATGGTAGAGCTTTCGGGGTTTGGAGCGCGTTATCCACAGAGCGCGTCGGAGGCGCTTGCGCAGGTGGACTTGTCGATCGGCGCAGGCGAATCCGTGCTTGTCACAGGGCCAAGCGGTTCAGGCAAGTCCACACTGGCGCTGTGCCTGACGGGCGTGATACCCAACGCTGTGTACGCGCGCCTTTCCGGGGGCATACGGGTGTGCGGAGTTCAGCCGGCTGTGCAAGGCGTGTACGACATGGCCAGCCGGGTCGGGCTGGTTCAGCAGGACGCCGAGGCGCAGTTCTGCACCATGCGTGTTGCTGACGAGGTGGCGTTCGGCCCGGAGAACCTGATGTGTTCACAGGCCGAGATTGAGCGCCTAGTAGCACGCTCGCTGAAGCTGGCGGGCGCCGAGCATCTGGCGGGGCGTGCTTTAGATGAGCTGTCGGGCGGCGAAAAGCAGCGCGTGGCTATCGCATCGGTCTTGGCTATGCAACCAAGGCTGCTCGTGCTGGATGAGCCGGCGGCACATCTTGACCCCCGCGCTACGAGGGCAGTTGCGGATTCACTGCGCATGATCCAGCGCGACTCGGGGTTGTCTGTCATTATCATGGAGCACAAGCCGTGGCGATTTGCAGGTGCGGCCCGGCGCATGGTACATCTGGACGAGGGACGGGTCGTGTATGATGGCCCTGCCGTGTGGGATAGGCCCGGGCGCATGCATTCCCCCATCGAACGCAGGTCACAGACGCGTCCAGGTGAGCCACTGCTAGCTGTGCGCGGGCTCAGCTGCTCGTACGGCGCGAGGCCTGCACTTGCCGATGTAGGTCTGGATGTCGGGCGCGGCGAAATCGTGGGTGTAATGGGAGACAACGGCTCAGGCAAGACATCGCTTCTTCTGAGTATCATGGGCATACTCAAGCCTCAGGCGGGCCGTGTCACGCTATGTGGCAGGGACATCACCGCATTGCCGGTGTCTGCCAGAGCTTCTCAGATGGGTCTGGTGTTCCAAAACCCCAATCACCAGCTGTTTACCGATTCCGTTTGGCGTGAGGTGGTGGTTGGGCCGCTGGCGCGGGGTCAGTCAGCCGAAGAGTGCGGCCGTGCTGCCATGGGTCTTTTGCACCGGTTCGGCTTGGCCGATATGCGCGACCGCCACCCACTGACGCTCAGTTTCGGCCAGAGGCGAAGGCTCAATTTGGCTGCAGCCTTGATCGGCGATCCTGACCTTCTGATGCTGGACGAGCCCTTTGCCGGGCAGGACATGAAGCGGGCGGAGGACCTTGCCTCCCTTCTGGCTGAAGTGGCCGACGCCGGGAAGGGAGTCTTGCTGGCAGGGCATGATCCCGACATAATGGCCTGGTGCTGTCATCGAATCGTCTTTTTGGAGCGCGGGCGCGTCATGCTGGATGCCCCGGCCTCCCTTGCCATCGCCGAACTCGCTCGTAGGGAGTTGGCACAGGACTATGTCTCCTCCGCCTTACACACAGATGGGGCTTAATCCAATTGCACGTCTGGCGGTGCTGGTCTCCACGTGCGTCGTGGCCTTCCGTGCGCGAACACCCTTGCAGGCGGCTGTGCTATGCTGTGCGATATCGCTGATGCACGTAGCGGTCGGAGCGCCGTTGCGTCAGTCCTCATTCCGCAGGCGTTTGCGTGGGATCTTCCTGTTCGCAGCTGTCTTGTTCGCCAGTCAAGTCCTGTTGGGGCACCGCGCTGGGCCGGGTGAACGTGTGGCTGCGGGCGCACTGATGGCGCTGCGCTTTCTCAACGTAGTGCTGGCGAGCCATCTATTTGTGAGCACAACAGAACCCCAGCTCCTGGCATACGCGCTGATGCAGGCGGGACTGCCATACAGGTATGGGTTCGCTTTCATTGCAGCCGTGAGGTTCGTTCCTTACTTCCGCGACCAGGCCCAAACAGTGCGGCAGGCACAGATGGCCAGGGGCATCGCGCTGGATCGCGCAACGCCCGAAAGCGTGTTTCTGATGGCCCGATACACCTTCATCCCAGTTGTGGTGTCCGCTCTCGGCAGGGTCGAGTCGCTCGCCGTGTCAATGGAAGGGCGCTGCTTCGGGCTGTATCCCGCCAGGACCTTCCGCAGGCGAATCCCGTTTGGCCGGCTTGACGCATTGGCGGTTGCGGCCAGCGCGGCAGTGGCCGTCCTGGCGCTGGCCGCCATGTAGGTGCGCTCTCTTTGGAACCCTAGTCGCGTTTGCCTTGCTCGCCCCGGGCGCCGTAAGGGATGGGTATGTAGCCCACAGAAGGCCTCTTTGCCTGGGGCTGCGGGTACAGCTCCATGAGTTGATATATCTCAATGGGCATGTCATTGCATGCGGTGAGGCCCATTCCTGTCAGCTGTTCGCACGTGATTGGGTAATCGTGAGTCCAGCGACCGGTAGAGAGCGCTTCGGCAATCTCCTGCGCCTTCTCGGGTGGCATTCTGTCTTCCAGGATCTCGATCACGAGCTCCCGGACTTGCCGGAGCGCCTTTTCAGCCACATCGGCCAGTATGAGGGTTTGATCGTCTACTTCGGCTACGGGCTTTTTGGCTACGGCAGCGAGGATTGAAGCCGCGGGATAGCTGCCTATCTGCGGATCCACAGGGCCGAGGACGGCGTTGGGATCCATCACGATCTCGTCTGCCGCCAAGGCGATCAGAGTGCCGCCTGACATGGCGTAGTGCGGCACGAACACCGTAACCTTGCCTCGGTGGCTCTTGATGGCGTGGGCGATCTGCTCAGTGGCCAGCACGAGGCCGCCCGGGGTATGCAGAACGATATCTATGGGCACGTCGGGATCGGTGATCCTGATGGCCCGCAGAAGCTGTTCGGAGTCTTCGATTCCGATGTGTCGCGCGAATGTCATGCCCAGGATGTTCATGGATTCCTGGCGATGAATGAGCGTAATCACTCGAGACTTGCGCCTGTGTTCTATCTGCCGGATCAGCTTGTACCTTGACGCATCGCGCGTCTGCCTGGTAAACAGCGGGACGAAGCTCCAGACGATAACGAGGAGCCATATTATATCGAGAATACTGAACGGCATGAGCCCACCTCCGATTGAGCATGTCCACTCCCATTATAGCCATCAAAGGCTGCATTTTCCACAAGCCGGTGCGCCGGGCGGCCGGCCGCGCGGCTACAGGCAGGCCGCTATCCCCACACCCATGCCTGAGATGCCGCTTCCAGGACCGCCTCGGGCACTGCACCCAGGCGCCATAGTGCGATCTTCCTTATTCCGAGCGAATCCAGGGCCCTGATCTTGGCGGAGAACGTGACCAAGTCCTCATACCATACCCTATGCTGCTCTCCTCGGGAATCGCCATACTCAAACCAGGCCGCGGCACTGTCAGCATCGCGAACGACGCGGGCGCCTGTCTCGCTGGCAATGCGCGCGGCAGCGTCTGACGTAACGTAGGCGACCTCTCCCGGGGCGGCCCAGTCCAGCCCGTATACTCCGATAGTAGCCGCAAGCTTGGAACGACCTACGTGTTCCAGGGCTGACTCAATATTCTTGTGCAACCATGCCAGATCGGTGGGCGGGCCCTCAGGATCCTGGGCGCCCTTCTCCAGCCCTTCCAGCAACATCAGGTCGACGCATTCCGCCATGTGCTTGAGGTTGAACGCCCCTTCAGCCCAGTCGTGTGGAACGGTGACCGACAGTGTGTAGTTGGGGCTGAGAGAAGCCAGCTTGGCCCGAATACTGCAGGCAAGCATTGCAAGCAAGTCCCAGTGCGTATTGCTGATGTTCTGGAAATCGAGGTGGACGCCGTCTAGTGAGCTAGATGAGGCGGCCTCCACTATCTTGTCGGCCAGCGCGAACCGGGCATCCTCCGCAGCCAGCACCGCATCTGCCGACTCTCGCAGATACCGGGCTTCCGTCAGATTCGTCACGCCCGCCAAAACGCGCGTCTTGCGCGCGCGGATCAGCTGGACAGCAGGGTCTTGAGCGCCGGGGTGCAGGTCCCCGTCAGGCTGTACGTGCAAAAACGAGTAAACTACTTCGCTGAATGGCTCGGGCGCTCTGAGGGCGTCGGCGATGCCTTCAGTGGAGGCATAGTCGGCGATGAACCCGATCAGCCGGTATTTGCGAGGTATGTGGAGGACCTGGCCCGGGTGGATGTCGTAGGGTTCTTCAAGCGAGTTCGCCAGAGCAATCATCCTGTAATCGGAACGGTACCTCTGGGCGACTAGCCAGAGCGTATCGCCCTCCTGTACTGTGTAGTGCATAAGCACCGCCTCCCGCGAACCGTGATGGCCAACAGGCATAGCAGTATAAGCTATGCCAAAGGCATCAGAAATGTTCGTGGGCACGGACGTGTCGGTATCGGCATGCGAAACGGGCATGCGACTGCGTTGGTCGGCTGCTAGCTACGCTTTTGGCCCGCTTTGCCGGCCATATCGCCGACTATGCCGGTGCGCGAGAGGATCTCGACTAGGACCAGAGCTAGCGCTCCGCCGACGAGCGCCGTCACCAGCTGTGTACCTTGCATCATCTTGGCCAGAGGCCCCGGAACCTGCACCAGGTACTTCACGGTGGTCGACAGGATGAGGAATTTAGTGAGCGAAGCGATGAGGACCGCGATTATCCGAAATGCCACGGATCGGCGACCTCCGATGCCCGATACCAGGCCGAATACGACTGCCAGCGCCGCGTTTGCCAGCGCGATAGCTGGAACCATGGGGGCCATGGCCGGTTTGAGTATGCCGACCCAAAGCGCCACGGCGGGCGTGACGAGCCCGGTGACTACGCCGCTCCACATGCCTACAACCATGACCGCCAGATAAAGAAACATGTTGACCACCGGGCCCGTGACCATCTGTTGCAGGCCAAGAGATTGAAAGGCCACGGTCAGAGCGATCAAGATCGCGGTTCTCGTCACTCGGCGAACATCAATCGATGACATGCTATCACTTCCTTTCATAGCGCATACACAAGAATCATTCCTGCCAGGGCGCCGAGGACAATTCCGAAGGTTCCCGAATGCCCCACAGCGAACTCCTGAGCGTCGGGAATGAGCTCGTCGGCGGTGATGAAGACCATTGCGCCGCCCGCAAACCCAAGACACACAGAGAGCACATGGCTGGATACGGTGCCGATCATCACTCCTACCAACGCGCCTACCGCCATGGGCAGGCCGGCCAGGGCGCCCCATATCGTGATCCTCAGGGCGTCCAATCGCGCTGCGCACATCGGCGCCGCCATCGCCATTCCCTCAGGGATGTTGTGCAGGGCTATGGTGAGCGCTACCGAGAACCCGAGCGACGATCCGTGGGCATAGCTTGCGCCTATAGCGAGCCCTTCAGGCAGGTTATGCATGGCGATGCCTATACCAGTGAGTATGCCTGCGCGGAGATAGCGTGCTCTTTCGCAGTCTCCTGAGACGAAGTGGAAGTGCGGCGTCAGGAGGTCCACGATCGCCGTCGCTCCGACCCCGAGCACAAAACCGCCCACTGCGTAACCGGTTCCACCTATTTCGACCGCCTCAGGCACTAGATCAAGGAAGACTACGGAGAGCATGACGCCTCCGGCGAGGCCCATCATGATTGAAAGAGATCGTCTGGTAGGCGTACCGGCCGCAGCGATGGCGAGCGCGCCGATACCGGTACCGACTACTCCTGCGGCCAGACCTACGACTGTTGCATAAAGCAGTGCCTGCACGCCTTCACCTCCAGTCCCCAGCCTATTCTAATCCCCGTCGGACGCACTGTCAAAGAGCAGGCCACATGGTATAATTGCGCCGGGGGGACGGCCTTATGATTCTGGCAATTGACGTTGGAAATACCAACACAGTCATGGGTGTATTCTGCGGTGAGAAGCTGTGCGCCGACTACCGGGTGGCTACTTCCAGGGAGAAGACGGCCGATGAGTGGGCGATGCTCGTCATGCAGCTGCTGGAGTTTGGCAAGATACCAGTGTCGGAGATCGCCGGGATCATCCTGTCGTCGGTTGTGCCTCCGATCATCACGGTATTCGAGAAGATGGCGCGCAAGTACTTCGGCTGCGCGGCCGATGTGGTTGGTCCGGGTACGAGGACGGGCATGGCAATCAAGTACGAGAACCCCAAGGAAGTCGGGGCCGATCGTATAGTCAACGCAGTCGCCGCATACGAGCTGTATGGAGGCCCGCTTGTGATTGTGGACTTCGGCACTGCCACCACCTTCTGCGCTGTCACCGAGGCGGGGGAGTATCTCGGCGGGGTCATCGCTCCGGGGATAATGATATCGGCAGAGGCGCTATATGCCCGTGCTGCGCGTTTGCCCCGTGTGGAGCTTGTGAAACCTCAGACCGTGATAGGCAGGAACACTGTCGCCAGCATGCAGTCGGGGATAATCTTCGGGTTTGTTGGCCAGGTCGATGAGATCGTGCGGAGGATGAAAGAGGAGTTGCGCGGGGAGCCCAAGGTAATCGCCACCGGCGGCCTGGCGGAACTGATCGCGGGCGAATCAAGCCAGATCGACGAGGTCAACCCGTATCTGACCCTGATCGGCCTGCGCATTCTGTGGGACAGGAATCATGCTTCCTGACAGGAGAGAGATGAGAGATTGACTAATACGTCATACAGGCTTGAGAACCCGTCCGGGCAGGACGGGGACCAGGGACCGCAGGCCCCGGACGGTCGCGAGCGAGCCGTCCTGGTCGGGCTCGACTCTACGTCCCTGTCAGGCTGGGATATTGAAGAATCCATGGATGAGCTGGCTCACCTGGTCGACACAGCCGGCGGGCAGGTAGTGGCCAGGGTCGTTCAGCGCAAACAGAAACCAGATCCTGCTCATTATGTGGGCGAGGGCAAGGCACGCGAGATCGAGATCATGCGTCAGGCCACAGGCGCGGACCTGGTGGTGTTCGACGATGAGCTCAGCCCCGCACAGCAGCGGAATCTGGAGGAGATCATAAAGTCCAGGGTCATCGATCGCACGCAGCTGATTCTGGACATATTCGCCCAGAGAGCCGCCAGCGCTGAGGGGAAGCTCCAAGTGGAGCTGGCTCAGCTGCAGTACTGGCTGCCCAGACTGGCCGGCCGCGGCACAGAGCTGTCGCGGCTGGGCGGAGGCATCGGCACGCGCGGGCCCGGCGAGACTAAGCTTGAGGTGGACAGGCGGACTATTCGCTCACGCATTGCGGCGATCAAGCGCCAGTTGGACGAGGTGAGGGAGCGTCGAAGCGTGCAGCGGCGCAGAAGGCGCAGCGCCGACCTGCCGGTAGTGGCTCTGGTCGGCTACACCAACGCGGGGAAGTCAAGCCTGCTCAACGCTATGACCGGAGCAGGAGTGCTGGTTGAGGATAGGCTGTTCGCTACTTTGGATCCCACTACCCGCCGGTACACGCTGCCTGACGGGCAGGTGCTGCTGCTCACCGATACCGTGGGCTTCATCCAGAAACTGCCGCATCAGCTCGTAATGGCTTTCCGGGCCACCCTTGAGGAGCTCCTGGAAGCCGACCTCCTGCTGCACGTGGTAGATGCGTCGCACCCGAAGGCGCAGGAGCATTGCTCGGCTGTGTTCGGCGTCCTAGGTGAGATCGGCGCGGAGGAGCATACCACGATCACGGTGCTGAACAAGAGGGATATTGCCGAGTCGGCCGCGATGATAGAGCGTCTCGAGCACTCGTATCCACTCAGTGTCGCAGTGTCGGCAACGACGGGCGAGGGCCTTGCCGATCTGGCACGGACTATGGGGGACCATCTGTCCTCGCGCCGCGAGATAATCGATGTGGTACTCCCGTTCAACCACCCGGCACTGAGCCTCATAAGGAAGAGAGGCAAGGTAGTATCTGAGGAATACAGAGACGACGGAGTGGCAATTGTCGCCCACGTCGACCGGACCGTAGCCGGGCAGGTGCGCAAGGCCAGGCGGAACGATCAATGACCTGCCGGCCATGGAAGGTTCTCGGGTTCGATATCGGTGGTGTTCGAATCGCAAACCCGCTGGTGCTTGCGCCCATGGCGGGAGTGTGCGATGCCCCTTTCAGAAGGATATGCAAGGAAATGGGCTGTGGGCTGGTCTATACCGAGATGATCAGCGCCATGGCCCTTGTATATGACAACCGCCGTACTCTGGAGATGCTCCAGATCTTCGATGACGAACGTCCCGTGGCTGTTCAGCTCTTCGGGTCGGATCCGGATGTCATGGCGCGTGCGGCCTCCATCGTGGAACGTCTGGGCGCCGATATCCTGGATGTCAACATGGGCTGCCCGGCTCATAAGATCGTGCGCAGTGGGGAGGGCGCGGCACTCATGTGCCGGCCCGAACTGGCATGGGAGATCGTGCGCGCTGTGCGGGCGGCGTGCGGCATTCCGGTAACCGTCAAGATCCGAAAAGGATGGGATGAGGAGACGGCCAACGCGGTGGAGTTCGCGGTGGGCTGTGTGGATGCCGGTGCGGACGCTGTGGCGGTGCACGGGCGAACCAGGGCTCAGGGCTACAGCGGGGCCGCCGACTGGTCTGTGATAGCCCGCGTTGCGCGGGCCGTCCAGGTGCCTGTCTTGGGCAACGGAGACGTCGATTCGCCGGAGGGTGCTGCCGAGATGCTGGATGAGACAGGCTGCGCTGCCGTGATGGTGGGCCGCGGGGCTCTGGGCAATCCGTGGATTTTCGGGCGCGCTCTGAGATTCATCGCTACGGGGCAGCTCCTGGCCGAGCCCAGCGCCGGCCAGAGAATCGCCTTGGCAATGCGGCATCTCGCGGACGTTGCCGCTTTCAAAGGCGATGAGACGGCAGCCAGCCAGATGCGCAAACACCTTGCCTGGTACATACGAGGGCTGCGGGGCTCAGCACGGGTGCGTGAGGCCATAATGGCCGCGCCCACAGTCAGTGCCCTTGAAAGCGTGCTACGAGAGTACCTGCTTGTGCTTGATGCGGGCCAATGCTAGAATCGGGGTGTGCACAGTCTTGTGAACATCACTTGGAGGGAAGGTGGCCTCGATGGCTCTGGTCCGTGTAGGAGATAAGGTCATCGACCGCGACAAGATCAACCGCGTCCTTGATCGGCTGCTCGAGCTTCGGCAGAACGGGCTTTCCCAGGCAGAAGCGGCCGCTCAAGTGGGCATCGACAGATCCTTCGTCTCACGTGTTGAGAACCTAGGCGAAGTGCGCAAAGGAAAGCGGGTCGCCCTGATCGGTTTCCCCATCGGCAACAAATCGGAAATCGAGGCAGTCGCGAAAAGCGCGGGCGTCGACTACACGTGGCTGATGAATGACGAGGAGCGCTGGGCATATGTCCAGGATAGGTCGGGCATCGAGCTTCTGAACGACGTGGTACGGGAGATATCCGGCTTCCAACAGTACGACCAAGTCATCTTCTTGGGCTCGGATTTTCGGGTACGCCTCATAGAAGCCATCCTGGGCGACAGAGTCACCAGCGTGGTGATTGGGCGGTCGCCGATCCATGGGGATGTCGAGGTCGATCCTCACGAGATATCGGCTGTCATAGCGGCTGTGCGAGGAGGCGCTGACCAGTGAAGCATATCGTCAGTGTGAGCATTGGCTCGTCAGAACGTAACCATTCGGCCCACGTCAGTATGCTGGGCGAGGACTATTTGGTCGAGCGAATCGGAACCGACGGCGACATTGACCGGGCCATCGATCTCATGCGCGAGATGGACGGCAAGGTGGATGCGTTCGGAATGGGCGGGATCGACCTGTACATGGCGGGCGTAGGCAAGAAATACGTGTTCAGGGACGCGAAGAAGATCGCCCGAGCAGCGCAGAAGACCCCGCTCGTTGACGGCACAGGGCTCAAGAGCACGCTGGAGTACAGAGTGGTGAAGTACGCCGCCGAGGTGGAGCGACTGCCAATCGCAGGGAAGCGAGTGCTTGTGGTGTGCGCCATCGACAGAATCGGCATGGGAGTGGCCTTTGAGGAACTCGGCTGCCGCGTCACCTATGGCGACCTGATGTACGCTCTCGGGATACCTATTCCGGTTCATTCGCTGAAGTGGATATACCGCTTGGCGCCCATCATCATGCCGATAGCCACTCAGCTGCCGTTTAAGTGGCTGTATCCAACAGGCAAAGGCCAGACTACACAGGATCCCAAGGCTTCGGCCAAGTATGCGAGGTTGTATGAAGACTCCGACGTCATCGCGGGCGACTTCCATTTCATCCGCAAGTATCTTCCCGACCGCATCGACGGAAAAATCGTAATCACTAACACAGTCACCTCCAAAGATGTTGAGGAGTTGGGCAGGCGCGGGGCCAGTGTGCTGGTTACGACCACTCCCGAGATCGAGGGGCGTTCCTTTGGCACGAACGTTCTCGAGGCCATCCTGGTCACATTGATCAAGAAGCCTGTCGACGACATCACGGAGAAGGACTACTTCGACATGCTGGATGAGCTAGAGATCAAGCCGCGGATCGTCAGGTACGCAGAGGCCTAGGCCCGGCTTTCATGAGGCAAGCTGACCGGCTTGACAACCAGGGGTCAGCTTGCCATAATATTGGCGTGACTTGTGGCGGGTGCGCCATCTTTTTTTCGCTATGCGGGGCATGCGGACCCCACAAGCTCGAATCCAGGCGCATGGGCGCGAATAGAATGGGTAACGCTCCCGGGCGGCGTGCTCGGAGATGATGTTCGAGGAGGAGCGGACTTAGATGCCTGAGAAGGAAGTTATCTTGACTCCTGAAGGGCTGATCAACCTTGAGAAGGAACTCGAGTACCTCCGGACGACCAAGCGCCGCGAGGTCGCAGACCGGATCAAGCAGGCCATAGAGTTTGGCGACATCACCGACAACTCTGAGTATGAGGACGCCAAGAACGAGCAGGCTTTCGTGGAGGGTCGCATAGCGACGCTTGAGAAGATGCTCAGAAATGCCAGGCTCATTGAAGGACCAGATGGCGACCATGACGAAGTGGCTGTAGGGTCGCGCGTGGTCTTGAAGGACCTTGACCTTGGTGATGTCGAGGAATACACGATTGTGGGCTCTGCCGAGGCCAATCCAAGCAAACAACGGATATCCAACGAGTCGCCGGTAGGCCGCGCGGTGTTGGGCAAGGCGGTCGGGAGCATTGTGGAGGTGCTTGTGCCGGCGGGGACGGTCAAGTACCAGGTATTACAGATTGCAAGGTGAGTGTTGATTTATGGACGAACTTCAGGAAACAGCCGACGTCGCCACTGTCGTAGATGAGACGGACCAGCGTCGAGCCAAGCTTGACTACTGGCGGTCGCACGGGGTGGACCCGTTCGGCTCCAGGTTCGTCAGGACTCATTCGTCTCGCCAGATCATCGAGGGATTTGCCGACCTCGAAGGCAAGCACGTATCCATCGCCGGAAGGGTGATGGCCGTCAGGAGCCACGGCAAGGCTTCATTTTTCGACATTGCCGACCTGGCAGGCCGTGTCCAGGTGTACGCGAAGCATGACGCGCTCGGGGACGAGCAGTACGGGATGCTTCAGCAGGTCGATATCGGCGACATCGTCGGCGTCGCCGGCGAGGTCTTCCGCACCAGGCGGGGCGAGATATCGGTTGCCCTCTCGTCATTTACTATGCTCTCCAAGTCGCTCAGGCCTCTGCCTGAGAAATGGCACGGCCTGAAGGATGTCGACATCCGGTACAGGCAGCGATACGTGGACCTCATCGTCAACCCCGAGGTGCGCGACACCTTCATCACAAGGACTCGTATCGTCTCGGCCATTCGCAGCTTTCTTGACAAGCGAGGGTTCCTCGAGGTAGAAACCCCATCCATGCACGCGATCGCCGGAGGCGCGACTGCTCGGCCGTTCATTACGCATCACAATGCGCTGGATATGGATCTCTACCTTAGAATAGCCACTGAGCTGCATCTGAAGCGCCTGATAGTAGGCGGGCTGGAGCGCGTGTACGAGATAGGTCGCATCTTCCGAAACGAGGGCATCTCTACCAGGCATAACCCGGAGTTCACGTCGGTTGAGGTGTATCAGTCCTACGGCGATTACCACGACATGATGGAACTCACCGAGAACTTAGTGGCGTACATCGCTCAGGAGGCCCTGGGCACTACGCACATCACCTACCAGGGCAGCGCCGTCGACCTTACTCCCCCATGGCCGCGAATCACCATGTCCGAGGCGGTCAGGCAGCGCACGGGCTTCGACTTCATGTCAATGGGTCACGAAGAAGCTAGGGCCGTGTGCCGCCGAATGGGACTGGATGTTCCGGAGCACGCTACTCGCGGGCTATGTCTGAGCGAGGCATACGAAGAGAAGGTAGAGGCGGGCCTGATTCAACCTACCTTCATAATGGACTACCCCATTGAGGTGTCGCCCCTGGCCAAGAAGAAGGCCGACAACCCGGAGCTGACCTACAGATTCGAGGCGGTGTGCGCCGGTCGCGAACTGGCCAACGCATTCTCGGAGCTGAATGATCCGATCGATCAGCGTGAACGCTTCCTGGCTCAGGTAGCTGAGAGGGAGCGGGGAGATGACGAGGCGCACATGATGGATGAGGACTTCGTCACCGCCCTGGAGTACGGTCTGCCGCCTACAGGCGGGATGGGCCTGGGCGTCGACAGACTCGTGATGCTCCTGACCGACTCCGCTTCGATTAGGGACGTGATTCTATTCCCTCTGATGCGTCCGAGGGAATAGCGGGGGGATTAGTGTGCACATACTCGTCTACGATGACTACGCGGAGATGAGCGCCGCTGCGGCGGGGCATATCGCATCTCGCGTGAAGGCCCAACCGGGCATTGTCCTGGGGCTGGCTACCGGATCGACCCCGGTCGGGATGTACGCGGAACTAGTCGAGCTTCACCGGCAGGGTGGATTGGACTTCTCCCGTGTTACCACGTTCAACCTCGACGAGTACTGTGGCCTGGGCTCCGACGATCCTCGGAGCTACGAGCGATTCATGTGGGAGCATCTGTTCGCCCACGTGAACCTGGACCGCATGCGAACCCACGTGCCTTATGGAGCGGCTCGCGATCCCGAGGCCGAGTGCATCAGGTACGAGGAGATGATCCGGGCGGCGGGTGGAATTGACCTGCAGGTGCTGGGCATAGGGATGAACGGCCACATAGGATTCAATGAACCCGGGTCTGCCCCCAACTCACGCACGCGCGTAGTGCGGTTGGCAGAACAGACTGTTCAGGTAAACAGATCCAAAACCGAAGCCGACGAACTGCCCGCATCGGCCCTGTCGATGGGGATAGGCACAATAATGGACGCGCGCGAGATAATTCTGCTGGCCAACGGGGATGCCAAGGCCGACATAGTCCGGCAGGCCATTCAGGGGCCTATCACCCCCGATGTTCCTGCGTCCATCCTCAGGCAGCATCCGGATGTGTCTGTCTTTCTTGATAGGCCTGCGGCCAGGCTGCTCAAACTCGATTGACGAGCGCTGCGCGGTATGGTAACATAACAGTTGCCGCAAGTTCGATGGGCCCGTAGCTCAGCTGGGAGAGCGCTAGAATCGCACTCTAGAGGTCGCGCGTTCGATCCGCGTCGGGTCCACCAAGTATTCTATATATTTCCATTTCCGGCGGGGGCAATGCTTTCGCCGGGCTTTTCATCTGTAGTCAAAGAATCATGTGGCAAAAGCCATTGTATAGCTTCATTTCATCGTGTACAATGATGCAGGTATTATGCCTCGGAAGGAGGGCCTAAAATGGCGTACAAAATTAACGATGAGTGCATTGCCTGCGGGGCGTGCAAGCCTGAGTGTCCCACTGACGCCATCAGCGAGGGCGATATCTACGTAATCGATCCTGATAAGTGCATTGATTGTGGCACCTGCAACGAGGTGTGTCCTGTGGGAGCGCCTAACCCTGAGGAGTGACAACCTCATTACTGCGCGTTTCGGGCAATGGGCTCCTCACCGCGTGTAGAGGAGTCCATTGATTTGTGTATGGGCGGGTTGCCGTTCCGGTTCCCAGCTGACGGGCTGGCTGACGGGCTGAGGTTGTGCGCATAGCGGCAGTGTAGTAGAATTAATGTTGGATTTCGGCGCTTGGGAGGTTGTCATTCTATGAATACGCATGCTTTGGAAGATAGCGCCTACAGAGCGAAGGTGGACTTCATCAGCAAACTCAAGGGCGGAGTGATTATGGATGTCACAACGCCGGAGCAGGCCAAGATCGCCGAAGACGCAGGCGCTGTTGCTGTCATGGCCCTCGAGCGCGTTCCCGCTGACATTCGGGCCGCTGGCGGTGTCGCTAGGATGGCTGACCCTGTTATCGTAGACGCCATCAAGAAGGCAGTGCGCATACCCGTCATGGCCAAGGCACGTATCGGGCATTTCGTTGAGGCGCAGGTGCTCGAGGCTTTGGGCGTCGATTGCATAGACGAGAGCGAGGTTCTTACCCCAGCCGACGAGAGATTCCACATTGAGAAGCACGCTTTTGCGACTCCATTCGTGTGTGGGTGCCGAAATCTAGGCGAGGCACTGCGCCGCATTGGCGAGGGCGCTGCGATGATGCGTACCAAGGGCGAGGCGGGAACTGGCGACATAGTAGAGGCAGTACGACACATGAGGCAGGTTAACGAGGATATCCGGAGGCTCCATAGCATGCCTCAGGAAGAGCTGATGACTGCCGCAAAAGAGATGGGGGCGCCTTACGACCTGGTTGTGTGGGTGGCCCGCGAAGGCAAGCTGCCTGTTGCCAATTTCGCTGCAGGCGGGGTGGCTACCCCGGCTGACGCGGCTTTGATGATGCAGCTCGGAGCTGACGGAGTGTTCGTAGGCTCGGGAATATTCAAGTCGGAGAATCCTGAGGCGAGAGCTCGGGCCATCGTCGGGGCGGTCGCTCACTACAATGAACCCGAGGTGCTTGCGCAGGTGTCGAAAGGCCTGGGCGAGGCGATGCGGGGAATCGATGCTTCGTCGATGAGCGAGGCAGAGAAGATACAGGGTAGAGGCTGGTGAAGAGATGTTTGATCATGTCATGCGGGAGGACCCTGAACTGGCGCGCGCGATTTTCGATGAGATTCGCAGGCAGAATGGGAAAATTGAGCTGATTGCGTCGGAGAATTTCGTGAGCAGGGCGGTCCTTGAAGCTCTCGGTACACCGCTGACAAACAAGTACGCCGAAGGGTATCCGGGCAAGAGGTACTACGGAGGGTGCGAGTACGTCGATATCGCTGAGAATCTAGCCATCGAGCGGGCGAAGAAGCTGTTCGGAGCGGATCATGCGAACGTCCAGCCGCATTCGGGCGCTCAGGCCAATACGGCCGTGTACTTCGCTGCGCTAGTGCCCGGCGATGTTGTGCTCGGCATGAACCTAACGCACGGTGGGCATCTGACCCACGGCATGCATCTGAACCTGTCAGGCAAGTACTTCCGGTTCATCCCCTACGGCGTCAGGCCCGACGATCAGCGGATCGACTACGATGAGCTGGAGAGGCTTGCTCACGAGCACGCACCGAAGATGATTGTGGCCGGGGCCAGCGCTTACCCGAGGATCATCGATTTCGAAAGAATCGGTAAAATCGCCAAGAGCGTAGGCGCGCTTCTTATGGTAGACATGGCCCATATAGCAGGGCTCGTGGCTGCCGGCCTGCATCCTGACCCTGTTCCGCATGCGGATTTCGTGACGACAACCACCCACAAAACCCTGCGCGGACCACGCGGCGGCATGATACTATGCACCGCTGAGTGGGCGAAGAAGATCGACTCTGCGGTCTTCCCGGGAACCCAAGGAGGGCCGCTGATGCACGTGATCGCTGCCAAGGCAGTCGCATTCGGCGAGGCTCTGAAGCCTGAATTCGCGGGCTACCAAAAGCAGATAATCGCCAATGCCGGAGCGCTTGCGGATGCGCTCATGGAGCATGGGTGGAAGCTAGTATCCGGCGGCACCGACAATCACCTGATCTTAATGGATCTGCGCGGCGCCGGCATAACTGGCAAGGTCGCCGAAGAGGCTCTGGATTCTGTGGGCATCACCGTCAACAAGAACACAGTGCCCTTCGACCCGGAAAAGCCTTTTATAACGAGCGGTGTCAGGATCGGCACTCCCGCGGTCACTACGCGCGGCATGAAGGAACCCCAGATGCGTGTGATTGCGTCGCTCATCGACCGAACGCTAAGGAACATCGGATCTCCCGATGCACTGGCCCAGGTGTCGCGGCAGGTGGATGAGCTTGTTGCCGATTTCCCGCTCTATTCGGAGCTTATCGCTGCGATCAGATAGCGTCAGGCGCATTGTGAAGAGTGTCACGGCATAGTCAAGCAGGGTCGACGTCGACTTAAGATGATCCATGCCGCGGGCTTCCGCGGCATGATCCATATAACTGTACGTGCTGATCTAGTTTGACTCCGGTCAGTCATGTATGGTCAAACAGAACGGAGGGGGAGAAACATCATGGCTAAGCTCCTGGAAATTCGCTGGCATGGACGTGCCGGGCAGGGAGCGAAGACGGCCGCCTTGGTACTTGCCGAAGCGGTCATCTCCACAGGAAGGCACGCACAGGCCTTTCCTGAATACGGCCCGGAGCGCATGGGTGCGCCCATGCAGGCGTTTAACAGAATCAGCGACGAATCAATAACCATCCACAGCCACGTGGAACGTCCCAAAATCGTCATAGTACTCGACCCCACACTCATGTCTGTAGTCGATGTGAAGGCCGGGGTTCCTGACGATGGAATCTACCTTATCAATACACCGCTGTCTGTTGCGGAAATCCGCAGCAAGCTGAAGCTGGACGACGAGAGAGCGAAGGTCTACACTCTCGATGCTACACAGATATCCATCGACACAATCGGTCGGCCGATTCCCAATACTCCCATGATGGGTGCGCTCGTCGCGGCCACAGGGCTGCTGACCCTTGACGAGCTGCTCGGCGACACGAGAGAGAAGCTACTAAAGAAGCTGCGCCCCGACATCGTTGACAAGAATATCGAGGCGATACGACGGGCCTACCAGGAGGTGGCTCAATAATGTCAGTGCCGAAAGACGCAGGCTGGAAGGACGTGCCCAAGGCAGGTCGGATCCTGGAGCCTGGCTGCGCCGCAAAGTACGAGACGGGCGGATGGAGAACATATCGCCCGGTCCATGTGCCCGAAAACTGCATCAACTGCCTCTTCTGCTGGATCTATTGCCCCGACATGTCGATCCAGGTCGAAGATGGCAAGTTCCGAGGAATCGACTACCGCTACTGCAAGGGCTGCGGCGTGTGTGCCCAGGTATGCCCCGGCAAGCGCGGAAACAAGGCCCTCACAATGCTCCTGGACGATGAAGCCCAGGGCAAAGAGGGCGAGACGAAGTAGGAAGGAGGAGTAGGAATGAGCATCAGAGTTGCCAAGACGGGCAATGAGGCCGTCGCTGAAGGGATGCGCCAGATCAACCCGGATGTAGTAGCCGCGTATCCTATCACGCCGCAGACGGAGATAGTGCAGATCTTCTCCAGCTTCGTCGCCAACGGCAAGGTAGATACCGAGTTCGTTACTGTCGAAAGTGAGCATTCTGCCATGAGCGCGACGGTGGGCGCTGCGTCTGCCGGCGCGAGGGCGATGACCGCCACGTCAGCCAATGGTCTGGCCTTGATGTGGGAGATTGTCTATATCGCCGCATCTATGCGGCTGCCGATAGTGATGCCGGTGGTCAACAGGGCGCTTTCAGGCCCCATCAACATCCACTGCGATCACAGCGACACCATGGGAGCGAGAGACTCGGGCTGGATTCAGATCTTCTCCGAAAACGCGCAGGAGGCGTATGATAACCTTCTGCAGGCGGTCAGGATCGCCGAGAACAAGAACGTGTTGCTTCCGGTGATGGTTACCATGGACGGCTTCATCATCAGCCATGCCATGGAAGTCATGCACCTGCTGGAGGATGAGAAGGTTCGGGAGTGGGTCGGCGAGTATATGCCGGAAAACCCGCTGCTCGATGTGGACAACCCTATCACCGTTGGTCCGCTGGATCTGTACGACTGGAACATGGAGCACAAGAGGCAGCAGGCTGAAGCGATGACCCAGGCCAAGCCGGTCATTTTGGACGTGGCCCGGGACTACGCAAAGCTCAGCGGACGCGAGTATGGGCTGTTCGAAGAGTACATGCTGGATGACGCCGAGATAGCCATCGTCGCGCTGGGTTCGACTGCAGGCACGGCTAAGGAAGTTGTCCGGGCCCTGAGAGCCGAAGGCGTAAAGGCTGGGCTGCTCAAGGTGCGCGTCTTCAGGCCATTCCCGGCGTGCGAGATAGCAAGAGCCCTGCAGGGCAAGAAGGCCGTTGCTGTCATGGACCGCTCGGATTCCTTCAACGCTGTGAGCGGGCCGGTGTTCGCAGAGATCAGATCGGCGATGTATGGAGCGGAGAACGCCCCCACCATCGTCGACTACATCTACGGAATCGGGGGCCGCGACGTGACAATGGACCACATCAAGTCTGTCTATGACGACCTGGCCAAGATCGTCAAGACGGGGCAGGTTGAGAGGAATCTCACCTACCTCGGCATCAGGGAATAGGAGGTGTGAACATGGCGACGCTAAAAGAGCTGTCTAACAAGGAAGTCCTGGTTTCGCCGGGCCACCGTGCCTGTGCGGGATGTGGCTTTCCTGTGATCATAAAGCAGGCCCTTCTCGCAGCCGACAACCCGGTGGTTGTAGGGTGTGCGACCGGGTGCATGGAGGTATGCACCACCATCTACCCATATACTGCATGGAAGGTGCCTTTCATCCACAACGCCTTCGAGAACTCCGCTGCCACTGTAAGCGGGGTCGAGGCCGCCTACAAGTCGCTCAGGCGGCAGGGCAAGATCGACAAGAAGATCGACTTCATCGCCTTCGGGGGCGACGGAGGGACCTACGATATCGGGTTCCAGTCGCTGTCCGGCGCAATGGAGCGCGGGCATGACATGCTCTATATCTGCTACGACAACCAAGCCTACATGAACACGGGTATACAGAGGTCGAGCGCGACCCCGCGCGGGGCAAACACCACGACGAGCCCGGCGGGAAGCGAGTCATATGGCAAGAAGCAGTACCGCAAGGATCTGACAGAGGTAATGGTGGCTCACGGCATCCCCTACGTGGCGCAGAGCTCGCCGGCCATGTGGAACGACATGGTGTCCAAGGTGAACAAGGGCCTTGCCGTGGAAGGACCGGCGTTCATGGCTGTGATCCAGCCGTGCGTGCTGGGGTGGAAGTACCCGTCCGATCAGACCATCGAGCTGGCGCGGTTGGCGGTTGACACCTGCTTCTGGCCGCTGTATGAGGTCGTGGAAGGCGAGTACAAGCTGACCTACAAGCCCAAGGAGAAGAAGCCTCTCACGGACTTCCTCCGCAAGCAGGATAGGTTCCGTCACCTCTTCAAGCCCGAAAACGAGGATATCCTGGCTGAGCTGCAGGAAGAAGTGGACCGCAAGTGGGCCCTTCTCCTTGCCAAGTGCGGGGAGCAGGCATAGCGAGCCGGTTCGGATCGCAGAGCGTGAATATAAGCAGCAGTATCAAGTTGGAGGGCGGCCTAGCCGCCCTCCTTCCGTGTGCGCCCGCCTTACCGCCCGCCCGCCTTCCGGATTGCTCGCCTTATCGCCTGTCCGCCTTCCGGATTGCCCAGGCCTCGCCCACGTTTTGCTCATGCCTTACCCACGTCCCGGGAAACGGCGCGAGTCTTGCCGGCTGGTCGAACACCTTGCGCCGGGCACCTGCCTATGCTCGCGGACGGCGGTTGTCGGCGAAAGCCGGGTTGCGCAGGCCTTTTCGGTGAAACCGCGTCTAGCAGGGCGTTAGCGAACCTATAAGAAAAGAGTACGGTTTCTTGCGGAGCCTAGTCAGAAAGTACTAGGTTTTGACGTGCAGTGGAGAAAATCGGAGGAATCTGGGGCTTACTGGGGAATCCGCGGCCGTCTGGGGGCCTTCTCGGGGAGTCTCGGAGACAGGCGCGGGCAACCATATTATGTAACCCGTCTCTGCCTGCGGATTTGCCGAAGGCCTGGTGCCATAAATAGGATGAGCCGTTGACGGCGCGAATTCAGACAACTCGTACCCGCTAAACCACGTAGAATCCTAATAGGTCGCGCGATAAACCTATTCGAAAACGAACAGGATGGAACAGCTCTGCCTCAGGGCTGCAAGGTTCAGGCCGCCAAAATGCCGCTCAGCAGGGACTGGCCCGACCGTATGGAAAACCGTAGTACCGCAAGATAGCGTAATCTTAGTGTAGGCTGCTGGGTAGGGAAAAGCGGAGTACAGCAAGAAGAGAGACCACGTAGTCCTGGAAGACGTTCCTGAGTGGGACGTTACGGTGGTGCAGTTCCACCATCCAGCACTCAGAAAGGTGGTCTCTCTATGGGCAACTTCGTTCGTCGTTTGTGTGGCGTATTCCTGCAGGGTATTGAGGGTATCTTGGAGGCCTTGTGCGAGGGTATGACGTGTCCGGATGCAGAAGTGATGATCAAGGCCTGTTGTGACGAGCTCGCGACGTCTGTGTATTCGGCGTACATTGAGGAAGTCGACAGGCAACTTCACGAGAACCCGAAGGCTCGTGAAGGTTGGAACGTGGTTCGGACGGACAAGCGTTCGATCTCGAGCCTGATGGGGGAGGTCAAGTTCAGCAGGACGTACTATTGGAACAAGGAGACGGGCAAGCATCGGTACCTGTCGGACGATGTGTGTGGGATAACGCCTCATTCAAGGCTTACGCCGGCTTTTAGGGCGAAGCTGGCGGAGAATGCCTCTGAGATGGCTTATCGGGAAGCGGGCGAACGGACTGGGAGATGTGAGGTAAGCGATCAGACGGTCATGAACTCGCTCAGGAAGCTCGAATTCGACCCAGCCAGGGCAAAAGGTGTTGTATCGGCGGCCGAGAAACGGCGTGTGCCAGTGTTGTACGTGGAGGCCGACGAGGACCACCTCAGCGGCAACAGGAACAAGAGAAAGCGACTGGAACCCAAGCTTGTATACGTGCATGAAGGCCGGAAGAAGGTCGGAGCCAAGCGCTACGCCTTGACCAATCCGAAGTACTTCGGAGGGGTGTACAACGATTCTGATCAGCTCTGGTGGGCAGTGCATCGCTACATAGAGCAGACTTACGACGTAAGCGCCCTTCGGGTGGTTTTCGTTACCGGGGACGGAGCCAGCTGGATAACACTTGGGACCGAGTTCGTGGAGAACGGCGTTCGATTGCCCGACCTATTCCACCTGCGGAAGTACGTTGTAGCTGCCAGTCATGGCGACAAAGCCTTGGCGGGCAAGCTATGGAGGGCTGTAGACGCGGCAGACAGAACCCAAACCGTCGAATTGCTTGATGAGGCAGAGTCGACAGTGGTAACAAAGGGTCAGGCCAAGTCAGTTGCAACGTGTCGTACCTACCTGGACAACATGTGGGGAGCTATTCAGAACAGGCGAAGGTATCTGCGCGAAGCAGTCGGCTGCAGCGCGGAAGGCCACGTAAGCCACGTGTACGCAGCACGTATGTCCAGTCGCCCAACATCATGGTCTGAGACCGGGGCCGACACCATGGCGAGGCTTCGGGTCATGACGGCAAACGGCGAGTCGATCAGTGACCATGCGCTTAGGCAGGCGACTCGTTCCTTGGAAGACATCCAGATCGGTCGTGAGCGGGTCCAGGAGATCCGTAGGGGCGTTAGGACAAAGGTTAAGGCAGCTGAGGGATATCTTCGCGCACATCTTGGTAGCATGCCGGTACTGCGAGGCAAGACCAGCTTCACAGCCATGGCGGTTAGGGGCCTTCGCGATTACATGGCCATATGATTGAGCATCAATGGCATTGCGGGCGATCCTGTGCGCTCTGCGGGCAATCACAGGCGATGCTAGTCACATGCCTCGGGGGGTATGCCCTGAGGCATTAGGAGGATGCGCTTACTGCATCCAAACGGCTAGCGCGATACAAGGTAGCTGGACGGAGCTGGCATACTTCAGGCATCTCATACAGGATAGATGTTCCAGCACTACGGAATAGCTTCTTAGCTCTTCTTTCCTACTGTAGATTGACGCGGTC
>Ga0116159_1001083_pt1 | contig 29853 bp, 25 predicted proteins | sample AD_JPNAS1_MetaG_FD_89878 | JGI IMG/M metagenome (GOLD analysis project Ga0116159, IMG submission 89878) | Active sludge microbial communities of municipal wastewater-treating anaerobic digesters from Japan - AD_JPNAS1_MetaG | ecosystem: Engineered > Bioreactor > Anaerobic > Digestate | place...
AAAGGAAAAGTATGATGTGATCCTCGCCAATCCGCCATTCAAAGGGTCGATCGATAAAAGTGATATCTCCGACCAATTCAAGATTAAGTCCACCAAGACGGAACTTCTTTTCGTAGAGCTTTTCATGCGTTTGCTTACGACTGGCGGAAGATGCGCGGCCATCGTGCCGGACGGAGTGCTTTTTGGCAATTCCAACGCACACCAGGCAATCCGAAAAATGCTTGTCGATGACAACCAGCTTGAGGGGATCATTTCTATGCCTTCCGGCGTCTTTAAGCCCTATGCCGGCGTCTCTGCCGCCATCATGATCTTTACCAAAGGCGGCAAAACGGACAAGGTCTGGTTCTATGACATGGAAGCTGACGGTTTTTCACTCGACGACAAACGTCAGAAGGTTCCGGAAAACGATATTCCGGATATTCTTGCGGTGTGGAAATCGCGGGACTCAAAAAAGACCTCGTCCAAGAGCGCAAAATGGTTTTGGGTCGATGCCTCTGAGATCCGCGAAAACAAATACGATCTCTCCATTTCCCGATATAAGGAGATCGAATACGAAGAAGTCCAATACGCGTCACCAGATCAAATTATCGGCCGCATCCTGAAGTTGGAAGAAGAAATCCAAAGCGAATCAAAAAATCTTCGGAAGTTACTTTCATGAAATTAGTAGAACTTAAAGAAGTCGTTGATTCCATTGAATATGGCTATACAGCATCGGCCTGTCCAGAAAAAATCGGCCCTCATTTTTTGCGAATAACGGACATACAAGATAATCATGTCAATTGGGCGAGAGTGCCCTACTGCGATTGCCCAAAGAATGGCGCCAGTAGATATCGGCTCCAAGCAGGCGATTTGGTTTTTGCACGAACCGGTGCCACGACCGGTAAAAGCTATTTAATCGAAGATTTGCCCGAGGAAGCAGTTTTTGCTTCTTACTTAATTAGGGTTCGCCCCTCCGCAGTGACAGATCCAAAATTTCTGAGTTATTTTTTTAAATCTTCCCACTATTGGCATCAAATTAACGAAAATGCGACCGGGGCCATTCAACCAAGTGTAAATGGTACAAAACTGAGTCGCCTCAAGATCCCTCTCTTGTCAAATGAGAAGCAGAAAGAAATTGTTAGAGTTCTCTCTGCGGTCGAAGCCGCCATCGACAAACGCCGCGAAGCTATCGGCCTCCTTGATGACTTTCTCAAATCCACTTTTCTCGATATGTTCGGTAACGCCAGATCTAATTCTAAGAAGCTAACCGTCCGGAAGCTTATTGATGTTGCCCGCGTCATAGGCGGCGGGACGCCTTCGAAAAATTGTCCAGCATATTGGCGCGGAATAATACCCTGGGTTTCGCCTAAGGATATGGGAGGCGAAGAGATTTTAGACACGGAAGATCATATTACAGACCTAGCCGTTAATAAAAGTGCCACGTGCTTGGTCCCAAAAAATGCCGTTCTTATCGTTTTCCGCTCAGGGATTCTCGCTCATTCAGTCCCAATTGCTTTAGCTGGTCGAGAGGTAGCACTTAATCAAGACATGAAAGCTTTAATCCCAAAGAACAAAGAGATGATGCCTTTATATTTGTACGGATTTTTAAATGCCTCAACGGAGGCCTTATTGCAATGCGTGAAACGAGGCGCAACGGTTCAAAGCATGGATTCGGAAAGATTTAGAAGTTTTCCAATTTTAGTTCCGCCTCTGAAGCAGCAGCTTAAATATGTCGATATTTCGGAGAACTGTCGGAATCTAAAACAAAAAATGAAATCCTCTGAATTTGAGCTCCAAAACCTCCTCAACGCCCTTATGCAAAAAGCCTTTAAAGGAGAATTAGCCTAATGGCTCGAAAAAAGAAGCGGGCTTTTAAACATCGCGCTGTCAAAAAAAGAAGCCTGAAAGCTATCGATAAACAGAATATTCGCATGTTGGCTGTGCAGCTGGGCGAGTTAACTCCATACAGCTCCCAATTCGGACGTGGCCTGAGTTGGACTAATATTGCGCGTGAAAAAAAGTTGTCGAAATTCCTTCCCCAGAAATACTCCAATAAGAAAGAAGCTCTGGCGCAGTTTTTGGAAAAACTTCTTTCTTATAAACCGAACACGTTACACAAGATTTTGCGGGATAATTTTGCGAAGGCCATTGATTATCGTTTGAAACGTGGCAACCCAATATTAAAAGCCGAAGCTTTGCGGATTGTCGATTCGCTGGCTTCTCTAAAGATAAACATGAAGAAAGAAATATTGGATCTTCAGTTGCCCACCGATAGGCCTGCAACGGTCCCTCCCGATTACAGGATAAAACAAATGTTGGCGAATTTGAATTTTCACGGATTGCTTTTGCCGGAATGCCGAGATCTCTTCGAAAAAGGGCATGCGAATGAGGCTGCACGTAAAGCGTTAGAAAAGTTTGAATCAACTGTCAAAGGAGTATCAGGGCTTGGCGCTACTGGTAGAAATCTAATGGAAACTGCTTTTGATTTGCAAAGGCCCATAATCAAATTGAATCCACTGCTGACCCGTGAAGAGCGGAATGAACAGGAGGGATTCAAGTTAATTTCTATGGGGATTATGGCATGGTGGCGAAATAATCTCAGCCACGATGATGCCCCTGCCCTGGACCACCGTGATGCTATTGGACGATTACTTCTTGTTAGCAATTTATTGCATAAATTGGATGGCCGCCCTACATGAAGCCGCGTAATGTTCGGATTAAAAATCGCTTTCAAGCCGCGGGTGCTGTTCTGGACGATCTCTTGTTGACGCTTCCTGAACGGGAAGAAAAAGTTTTTAGGCTCAGGCAAGGAATCGGCGACGGATATCCCCGTACTTTTCCTGAAATTGGTCATATATTTAATGTCACCGAAGAAAGAGTCAGAATAATTTATTACAAGGCGGAAAGGAAGCTCTTGAAGCATGCGGGAGAGCTGAAAGAGGTAAGGGACCTTCCCAAAACACAGGTTTCTGATGTTATCGAACATGCCAAGGAATTGACACCCTATCTGATCACGCACTTAAAAAGCCACGATAAGGATTTACGGAAGCTGCCTTGGCAGGTGTTTGAGCAGTTAATTGCCGAGTTTTTTGCAAGCTGGGGGTACGCGGATGTCCGAATTGTTGGAACCAACTCTCAGACGGCTGCAGATGTGATTGCAATGAGCAAGCCGGATTCCACGGGAGTCAGTATTCGTTATTTGATCGAAGTCAAACGATGGAAAGAAAAGGTTGGAGTAGAAGTCGTTAACCAGGTTATAGGTGCTGTTGTAGGGGAACGTCCCAGACAGGGTTTCCATATCGGAATGATTGTTTCTCTCGCAGGTTTTAAGGACATGCGCAGATACACCCCTGAATACTTAAAGTTGTTAGGCATAGAGCTTCGTGATAGCTCCGATGTCAAACTATGGTTACGCGATTACAATTTCAGTAAAGCCGGGCTTTGGTTGCCAAATCCGCACATACCGCCTTTTCGAAGAGGAATTTAGCTTGGATTTAAATTTATTTGGTTTCCCAGACACGCCGTCGGACGAAATGCATTGTTGCGTTTATCATGATGAGCGTCTGATCGGGAAACGATGGCTTTACCACGCTTTTCTTTTTGTGCCTCTCACGCGAGAAATGCCTTTTTTGAGTGATCTCCGGAAGATTCGGGAGAAAACAGGCTGGCAAGGTGAACTCCATTTTGAACGCTTAAATAATACTCGTACCCAGAACGATTGTGCGAAATCCTGGATAGCGAGCTATCTTGGAGGACATTCGAATCAATGCAGATTCTATTTCCTTGGAGTTGACCAGTGCTCTCTTGCCCGAGAATTATGGGATCGAAAGGTTCGAGATTTCAAAATTTATAATCGCTTTTTTCAGGTAGGGCTCTATTCTGCTATAAAATGGCTTTTCCTTAATCCCAAAGCTGGCTTCCGAAAGGTTCGGATCGAGAAAGTATTCTCGGATAGCAAAAGCAGATCCCTTGAAGATCGTTTCCATACACAGCCAATAGAAGACATTGAGTTTTCTGCTGAGATCCGGAATGAGGCAATATCTTTCGATTCAAAAACGGTCGTAGAGGTTGACTCGGACCATCGGAAAGAAGTGGAATTCCCGCATGCCAGCCATATTGTTCAATTGGTGGATTTACTAGCCGGTGCGATGAGCCAGATGTTTGATAATACGTCAAAGCATGAAGGGAAGCATCTCTTGGCCCGCAGTTTGTGGGCGCAGGATCTTTCGTCAGGCATTATGAAATACGACTTCAATTCAAAGATTTATAAAAAAATCGGGCTATCGTTTTTTCCGAAATTCAAATTAAGCGCAAAAGAAATACTAGACCCCTCTGTCTTGCATAGAAAAAACTCGTTTTACACGCAAAGGATCTTATCCTTTACGGAAACTCGACAAGGGGTGCTCGCTCCGTCTCTATTTTGAGCAGAAAAAAGCCAATGGTATCTCAAGCCACAAATGGGATACTGAATGGCATATTATCCGACTTCGACGGTTTCAAACCGCAAATTCTCCTCGGTCCAGTATTTCTCGAAATGTTCCCCCGCTACCACTTGTAACACAAAAGGCCATCGAGGGATAACCTCGGTGGCCTTCGTGTTTTCAGACACCCCGAAACAGGGGGTGTTAACACTTTTGTTAATAGTTTTATCTCTGCAGTTGTGTACGGTGGGAAAATTGGCGTTGTTACCAAGGGGTGTCGGTGAAAGCGTTAGTTATCTTTCAAAAGAAATCATTCAAGCCTCTTTGGTAAATTCGATATAATGCCCCTATGAACTTAGTACTCAATTACTCTGAAGGGACCGAACACCTTGCTTTGTTGAAGCGTGTGGATTTTCGAGATCTATCAGGCCCTTTGAATGCAGACTTAGAGAGAGTACCTTTTTTTGGCCCGCCGACCTTAGCGTTATTGTATGGAGTTTTTAAACTCCATCATCAAATGCATCCTGAAGAAAAAAGGATCTGTCTGACCTCCCTTGTCAAAACAGAAGAAACGGATGTAAATCGTTATCTTCAAAGGATTAATTTTTTTCAGTGCTGTCCGGAATTTTCGCAGCAGCAAGAAGAAACCTTCCAAAGGCATAATGCGGGCGGGCGCTTTGTTCCGATCACTGAAATTTATAATATGGATAATACGGACAGCATTGCTCAGAATATTATAAATATCATTTTTTCACAAACGGTTGCGCCAGGAGAATCTGAGGTAAAAACGGCTTTATCGGAATTGATGGATAATGCACTTCAGCATTCGCGTTCTCCGATAGGCTGTATTGTGCAAACTCAATCATATCGGAATAACTTTGTAGATGGGGTTATCCTTGATTGCGGCGTTGGAATAAGGCAGCATTTACGTGGAAATACCAAAATTTCGGCAGACGTGACATCGGATGAAAGTGCTTTGTTGAAGGCGATTGAACCGCATATATCAGGAACGCACAATCGGAAAAAGGATCCTGAGCGCAGAGAAGATGGTTATTCTAACGCGGGCCTTGGACTTTCCATCTGCTGTGAGATTATGAAGAGAACGGGCGGTTTTCTACAGTTGATATCGGGTCAGTCTTGCATTATTGTCGATCAAAAGGGTATCCAGCCTGTACCGATAGCGGGTTGGCCAGGCACAGTGGTTGTATTTAGAATGAACTATCAGAAACTAGCGTGTATAGCCGATATTATCGTGGAATTTGACACTCAAAAGACAAAAGGCCATAATTCAGGCAAGAAGAACAATCCGGGGTTTATCTAGGAGCGCGGCATGCAAGTTATAAAAGTAAATGAGGTTTTCAAGGGTGAAAAATGCATTAGCGGAAAAGCAACGGGTAGCTTTTTCCGTAATGAGGTGGAGATCGCTCTGGCCAAAAACCCTGTCATCATTGATTTTGAAGGAATCGAGGTTATTACCCAATCATTTTCTGATGAATTCTTGGGGCCTATTTTTTCTCATGAAGGACAGGATGTTTTAAGGACTTTAAAGTTTAAAGACTGTTCTGAGGAAGTGCAGGCGGTTATTTTGTCTACAGCTCATCGGTTTCTTTCTGACAGAAAAGCCGTTTCGTAACGTATCAAGATCCAATTTGTTGAAAAGGGCCATCGGGAGTTAACCTCGGTGGCCTTCGTGTTTTTAGACCCCTCAAAATAGAGGCAACGATGAAACTGACAATGCTTTTGATGGAAAATGATGGTAAAACCCGGCCGGGCTGGGTCATTTGCTTTTTCAGAAAACACCTGTTAGACTTCCGGTTCCTGATGCGTCAGGTTGGTGCTGGTTAAAGACGGTCCATTTTTCCGGGCCGCCGGTTTAAATCCGGCCTCCGCTGACATCCGCAAAGAAGAACCGTCAGGAGTTGCCCCGGCGGCTCTTCTTTTTTTTCATATCAGGCAAAAAGACCGGGAGATTGTTTTATCCGGGAACTAAACTTATGATAAATGTCCTTAATTTAAAATCCGGTTCCAAATGGTTCGCGCTTTTAACGGTCATCCTGTGGGCCGGGGCCATCTTCTCATTTTCCGCGATCCCGAACCTTCATTCCGGGCTTTCCCGGGACCTGCTCCTGCGAAAGATCGCGCACGTCACGGAATATTTCATACTGGCCTGCCTGCTTTACCGGACATTGACCGTGTCCTGCGGCTGGAAAAAGAGCCGGATCTTCCTGATCGTCAGCCTTCTCTGCCTGCTCTACGCCTCTTCCGACGAGGCGCATCAGCTGCTCGTCGAGGGACGTAACGCCGCGGTTTTTGACGTCATGGTCGACTTCGCGGGCGTTCTTTGCTTCCTGGGGATCTTTGGCTCCGCCCGTCTCCGGAAGACCATCCTGGGCGGCGTCCTCTGTTTTGTCCTCCTTTGTCCGTCCACGGCCAGCAGCCGCGAAACCTGCCCGGGGACCGTGACCCTCTCCCCCGTCAACAGTCTGCGCGCAAAGCCGCGTGCGCATTTCGATATCAGCATTCCGGAAACCGCGCCCGCAGAACCATCCGCTTTTTAAGTTTCCGGTCCGTCCCGTCCTTTTCTCCGTCAACTTGTGCTAAAATCCGGCTCATGACCAGGACCTTTCCGAAGATTTCATTCGTTTTAAATTACTGGCTCCCGGTTATTCTCTGGATGGGGCTTATTTTTTTCGTTTCGGGAATCCCGCGCCTGAACTCGAATCTGGAATACGATCTCCTTCTCAAAAAATCGGCCCATGTCGCGGAATACTTCGTCCTGGCATGGCTGCTGAACCGGGCCTTCCGCGGGTCATTTTCACTCCAAACCATTCCTCTGTACCTCTGGACCGGGGGACTTTCCATACTGTACGCCATTTCTGACGAGTTCCATCAGTCTTTTGTCCCCGGGCGGCACGCCGCCGCGAGCGATGTCCTGATCGACGCCGCGGGGGTCCTCTGCTTCTGTCTTTGGCACTTCTGGCATTCCCGGAGGTCCCGGTCTTGAACTGTCACGCTTTCTCTCGCCGGGACACCGCTTCCCCGCGTGAGTTCAAAAGGAAATGTCCCCTTTTGCCTTTCCTGTTGTGCCTGATTCTCGCCTTCCCGTTCCCCGCTCGCGCGCAAAAACCTTCGCGGCGGGGGCTTTTTGTCTCCGTTATCCAGGAACCTGCCGTTCTTTCCGGCCGGAACCTGATAGACACATTGATCGCGGACGCGGCCCGTCTGGGGATCGACACTCTTTTTGTCCAGATCTACCGTTCCGGAAAAGCGTGGTTCCCTTCCGGGATCGCCGATGCCCGGCCCTACCGGGACGCGGTCAAAAACGTCGGAGAGGACCCGTTTTCCCTTCTCATCAAAAAAGCCGGGCAGCACGGCATCCGTGTCCACGCCTGGCTCAATATGATGAGCCTTGGCGCGAATCCTGACGCTCCCCTGCTGACAAAATACGGGCCCGGTATTTTGACAAGGAACGGCGAAGAAAAGAATTCCATCGAGGATTACAGGATCGATGACCAGTATTTCCTCGAACCGGGCGACCCGAGGGTCCGGAGGGAGCTTCTCGGCATGCTGGAGGAGGTCCTGAGGGCCTATCCCGATCTTGACGGCGTCCTGTTCGACTATCTGCGCTATCCGGATGTCAAGCCCGCTTACGGTCACACGGAGATCAACGAATCGCGGTTCCGGGAAACAACGGGGCAAACAGATACCGGTGAAACGAACGAGGCATGGCGGAAATGGAAACGCGACCAGGTCACGGAATGTCTGGTGCAGCTTGCGGCAAGGGCCCGGGCGCTTATGCCGCGCATCGAGGTCGCCGCGACCGGATGCGCTCCGTACGCGCGCGCTTACGCCGAGGCCTTCCAGGACTGGCCGGCCTGGATGGAAAACGGCATCACGGATTTCGTCATCTACATGAATTATTCGTCCGATCCCGGCGAGTACACGCGCTTCGTTGCGGAAGCAAAACCCATGGTCCGGGACCTCTCAAAGTGGCCCATCGGCGTTCCGGCTTACAAGCTCACGGGTTCCCCGGAGACCTTCGCGCGGCTTTATGAAACCTGCGCGGCCACGGGAGAAAGCGCCTGCGTGGTGTTCCATTACGGAAGCCTCGTCGAAAACCCGGCGCTCGAAGGACCGCTCCTTGCCGATACCCGCTGACGAATCCCGCCCGTTGAGGTAGAATCCCGCCATGAAGATCGAAGAACACTACCCGCTCAAACATCTGAATACTTTCGGCGTCGACGCCACCGCCCGTTATTTCGCGGAAGTCCGTTCGGCCGATGACCTTCTCGAGCTGGTCCGCCATGCGGAATTCCGGCAGGCAAAAAAACTGATCCTGGGCGGCGGCAGCAACATCCTTTTTACCCAGCCGTTCGACGGCCTCGTGATCAGGATAGCCATTCCCGGGATCGAATTGACCGCTCACGGCGCCGGCGTCGCGAAGGTTCGCGCGGGGGCCGGCGTCAACTGGCAGGATCTGGTGGACTGGACGCTCGACCGGAACCTCGCGGGCCTTGAGAACCTTTCCCTGATCCCCGGAACCGCGGGGGCCGCCCCCGTGCAGAACATCGGCGCCTACGGCGCGGAGTTCAAGGATGTCTTCGAGGAACTCCAGGCCTTCGATCTCGAGACCGGCGATATGAGAACATTCATCCTCAAGGAATGCGGCTTCGGATACCGGACCAGTGTTTTCAAGAACGAGTTCCGGGGCCGTCACGTGATCCTTTCCGTCTCCCTGCGCCTGCTCGACCTGTCGACGAATGGCACGGCCTTCCGGCCGGTCACCGTTTACGGCGAGCTCGGAAAGCGTATTGAGGGCATCCCGTCGGGGGAGTTGACACCGCGATCCGTCAGCGAAGCGGTCATTGCCATCCGCCGGGCCAAACTTCCGGACCCGAAACGGCTCGGGAACGCCGGAAGCTTTTTCAAGAACCCCGTCATCCCCGCCGCGCAGGCACAGGCCCTTCTCAGCGCGTATCCCGGGATGCCGCGTTTCACGGAACCGAACGGGGTCAAGATTCCGGCGGGCTGGCTGATCGAACAATGCGGCTGGAAGGGCAAGCGCGTCGGAAACGCGGGCTGTCACGAGCATCAGGCCCTTGTGCTCGTCAATTACGGACCCGCCACCGCGAAAGAGATTCTCGGACTGGCCTATAACATCCAGCGGTCCGTGAGGGAAAAATTCGGGATCGACCTCATGCCTGAGGTCAATATCGTTTAGGTGCGGCGGGGACGGCCTCTCCGGCCGGGGACGGGATATGGCCGGGCTAACGCCTCTTCTTCGGGGAAATCCCCAGCACGCTTTTTTTGACGCCTTTTTCAGACTCCAGTTTGCGGATTTCGTCCCGGTAGCGGGCGGCCTTGTCGAACTCGAGCGCGCGGGCGGCCGATTCCATGCGCTGTTTCAGGAAGGCAAGGTAGTTCTTCGCTTCATGTTCGGCCGATGACTCGTGAACCACGTTATGGACGAATTCCTCGGCCTTCTTCCACTTCTCGATCCCCTCGCGGATTTCCTTGATGACGCTCTTCGGTGTGATCCCGTTCGCCTTGTTGTAATCTTCCTGGATCTTGCGCCGTCGCGCGGTCTCGTCGATCGCCCGTTTCATGGAATCCGTCACCTTGTCGGCATACATGATGACCTTGCCGTTCACGTGGCGCGCCGCGCGGCCCGCGATCTGGATCAGGGAAACATCGCTCCGGAGAAAGCCTTCCTTGTCCGCATCCAGCACGATCACGAGTGAGACCTCGGGAAGATCGAGCCCCTCCCTCAACAGGTTCACACCGACCACGCAGTCGTATTTTTTCAACCGCAGGTCCCGGAGGATCTCGACCCGCTCAAAGGCGTCGAATTCGGAATGGATATAGTTCCCCCGGATCCCGAGCTCCTTCAGGTAGCGGCTCAGGTCCTCCGCCATTTTTTTCGTGAGCGTCGTGATGAGCGTCCGTTCTCCCTTTTTCGCGCGAGATCTGATCTCCCCGATCAGGTCATCGATCTGGCCCCCGGTCCGACGGACCTCGATCTCGGGATCCATCAGGCCCGTCGGACGGATGACCTGTTCCACGACCTCCCCCCGCGCCCGGTCCATCTCGTAAGGTCCCGGCGTCGCCGAAACATAAAGGCATTGCCGCAGCCTGGACTCGAATTCCGGGAACTTGAGGGGGCGGTTGTCGAGCGCCGAAGGGAGCCGGAAGCCGTGCTCGACCAGAACCTTTTTGCGGGACGCATCGCCGTTGAACATGCCCCGGATCTGCGGCACGCTCTGGTGGGATTCGTCGACGATCACGAGAAAATCCTCCGGAAAATAATCGAGGAGCGAATACGGCGTCGAACCCGGAGCCCGGCCCGAGAGATGACGGGAATAATTCTCCACGCCTCCGCAGTAGCCGACCTCCTTGAGCATCTCAAGGTCATAAAGCGTCCTCGACTCGAGTCGTTTCGCCTCAAGGTCCTTCCCCGCAGCCGTCAGTTTCCTGACCTGTTCTTTCATTTCCCGTTCGATCGAGGCGAGCGCGCTCTCGAGCCTTTCCGAGGGCGTTACGAAATGCTTCGCCGGATACACCGCGAGCGTTTCGATCTCCCTGAGCGGCGCGAACTTGACGGGATCGAGGAGCCGGACAGCTTCGACCGTCCCCGCGCCGAGATCGATCCGGTAAGGGGTCTCGCCGTAGGACGGAAAGAGGTCGATTCTTCCGCCCCGGACACGGAACGTCCCCCGCTTCAGTTCGGTCTCGACGCGCTCGTACTGAAGGCCGATGAGGCCGAGCAGAAACTTGTCCCGTTCGCAAGGCCCGCCCTTTTTGACCGTGATGAGAAGCCCCTGCCAGTCCTCGGGCGCGCCGAGGCCGTAGATGCAGGAGACGCTCGAAACCACGATGCAGTCCTTGCGGGAAAGGAGCGAGCTCGTGGCGGACAGACGGAGCCGGTCGAGGTCGTCATTGATTGAGGCGTCTTTTTCGATATAGGTATCGGTGTGCGGGATATAGGCCTCGGGCTGATAATAATCGTAATACGAGACGAAGTATTCGACGGCGTTCTCGGGGAAGAACTCCTTGAGCTCGGAATAAAGCTGGGCCGCGAGGGTCTTGTTGTGCGAGATCACGAGCGTCGGCTTGCCGAGCCGGGCGATCACCTGGGCCATCGTGAACGTTTTGCCCGAACCGGTGACCCCCATCAGGACCTGCTCGCGCTTGCCGCTACGGAACCCCTCGACCAGTTTTTCGATCGCCCGGGGCTGGTCTCCTTTCGGAGTCATACCGGACACTAACCTGAACGTTTCCATGGAGGGATTATAGCACCCCGGCGTCACGCCCTCTTTTCCCTTTGTTTCGCCACGGGGATGACCGAAACATAGATGAGCCCGCGTCTGGGATTCGCAATCTTTTTGAAGGCGGCCTTGGTGAGATCGATCTTGCGGCGAAGGCGCAGGGCAGGGCCGCGGTCATTGACGCGACAGACCACCCACTTTCCGTTCATGGCATTGATGACCAGGAGCTTCTCCCCGAACGGATAATCCCACGAGGCGCAGGTCATCGCCCGGTCGTCGAATATCTCGTTGTTTGCCGTCCGCTCGTTGATCCCCTTATCCGTCCGGCTGTACCAGGATGCGATCCCGACGCGCGAACGCGAAAGGTCCAGATCGGGGAAACGCGTCCGCAGGTCCTCCGCGTAATTCCAGACCGCGACCACGACGGCCAGCAGAACGATCACCGAGATATTTCTGAACGCGTGTCTGCCAGAGAAGGGCATGGGATCGCTCCGTTTCAGGTAGAGAGGTCCATCAATCGACGAGGAGCGAGAAATCGACGGCCTTGACCGAGTGCGTGAGGGATCCGACCGAAATGGTGTCGACGCCGGCGGCGGCAAATTTGCGAACATTACCGATCGTGATCCCGCCCGAGGCTTCGAGGATCACCCCCGGCGCTTCCTTGCGGACGATCGCGACGGCGCGCTTCGCATCGTTCGGCGTGAAATTGTCGAGGAGGATCACCTTGGGTCTCAACTGGATCGCCTCCCAGAGTTCGCCGAGACTGCGGACCTCGATCTCGAAATTCCCGGGATGACGGCGGAGCTTTTTGAGGGTCCCGTGGATCCGGTGGTTTTCCTTGACGAAAATGAATTCATCCAGGCCCTGCCGGTGGTTCCGGGCTCCCCCGACCTGGACGGCGACCTTCTCGAGCTCACGCCAGATCGGCGTGGTCTTCCGGGTGTCAAGGATCAACACGGGATACTTCTTCACCTTGTTGACGAACAGGCGCGTCTTGGTCGCAACACCCGAAAGGTGCCCGATGAAGTTCACCATGGTCCGCTCGACCTTCAGGATGGAACGGATGTTCCCATGCATGAGGAAGACCGTCTGCCCCCGGCGGAACTGGTGCCCGTCGCGCACCCGGAACTCCAGCTTTACGCCCGGATCCGCGATCCTGAAAAGCTTCATCACAAGCCACTGCCCGCAGAAAACACCTTTTTCTTTCGCGATCACACGCGCCGTACCGCGTGCCTGCGCCGGGATAAGCAGGTTCGAGGTCACGTCCTTCATCCCGATATCTTCCCTGAGAGCCTCCCGCAAAAAACCGATCGTGCGTCCCGAGACCGGGAGCGAATGACCGCGGGTGCCGCGGATGGCCTTAGAGTCCGGCGAGTTGTTCCTGGTAGGATAAGAGAATTTTTTTGGCATCGCTCAGTTTTTCCTTTTCTTTTGCGAGGACTTCGGCCGGAGCGCGGGAGGCGAATGAGGGATTGTCCAGCTTTTTGCGGATCCCCTCAATCCATCCTTCCGTTTCGGCGACCTTCTTCCGGAGACGTTTTTTTTCTTCCGCGAGATCGAGAATCCCTTCGACCGAAATACAGACGTCAAAATCCGCGAACGAGCTCGCGACCATCGCGCCCTGTTTTTTGAACTCGCGGACGCATTCCAGTGTCTCAAGACGCGCGAGCGCCTTGACCTCGCGTTCGAACTGCCGCAGAACCTCGAGCGCCCCCTTTTCCTTGCAGGAGATCACCGCTTTCAGCTTTCTCGCGGGCGGGATCTGGAAACGCGCCCGGAGATCCCGCAGGCCGCCAACGGCATCCTGGAGAAACGAGACCGCCTTCTGGGCTTCCGCGTCGCGGAACCGCCCGGCGTCGTCTTCCGGCCACGCGGCGAGCATGATGCTCTCGGGCCACGCGGTCGCGTCCGCGGCCTTTTCCATGAATTTTTGCCATATCTCCTCCGTCACGAACGGCATGAAGGGATGAAGGAGCCGCAGGATCCGCTCGCAGACAAAAAAGAGCGCCTTTTGGGTCTGCAGTTTCAGCGCCGGGTCCTGTCCCTGCACCATCGTCTTCGCGAGTTCGATATACCAGTCGCAGAAATCGTTCCAGATGAAGTGATAGAGCTCGCTCGTCGCCTGCGCGAGACCGAACTGGGAAAGATGGCGTCCGATCTCCGCCGTTTTTTCCTCCAGCCGTGAAAGGATCCACCGGCTCGGGAGAGAAAGCTCCGCGCCCCGAAACTGCTCCGGATCCGTCGATCCCTCCGCGAACCCCTCAAGCTGCATCAGGACGAACCGGCTCGCGTTCCAGACCTTGTTCGTAAAGTTGCGGCCCACCTCGAATTTCTCGCGCGAAAGAAAGACGTCCTGGGCGGACAACATGATCATGCTGTACCGCAGCGCGTCGGCGCCCATCTCCTCGATCACCTCGAGCGGGTCGATCGAGTTCCCGAGCGACTTCGACATCTTGAGCCCGTTCGCCGCGCGCACCGTCCCGTGGATATTGATCCGCGTGAACGGAACCTCCCCCATAAACTCGAGCCCCGCCATTATCATGCGCGCGACCCAGAAGAAAATGATCTCGGGCGCGGTCACAAGGTCCGAGGTCGGATAGAACCTTTTCAGGTCTTCGGTCTTTTCGGGCCAACCCAGCGTCGAGAACGGCCAGAGCCAGCTGGAAAACCAGGTGTCGAGGACATCCGAGTCGCGCGTGATATCCCTTGATCCGCAGCGGGGACATTCCGCAATGTCGGTCCGGGAAACGATAACCCCCGGGTCCCGGGTATGGAGCGCGGGGTGCGGAGTTTGCGAGGACGGGTCATCCGGCGTGTTCCGCGCTCCGTGCGCGTCACCGCATTTCCCGCAATACCAGACAGGAAGACGGTGCCCCCACCAGATCTGGCGGGAGATGCACCAGTCACGAATCCCCTTGAGCCAGTTGAGATAGACCTTGGTCCAGCGGTCCGGATAAAAGACCGTTTTGCCTTCGGCGTGGGCCTTGAGGGCCTTGTCGGCCAGGGGCTGCATCCTGACGAACCACTGCTTCGAAAGATAAGGTTCAACGACAGTGTCGCAGCGGTAGCAATGACCCACCGCGTGGAGATGCGGATCGCGGCGGACAAAAAACCCCTGTTCTTCCAGGTCCCGCAAGATTTTTTTGCGCACTTCGAACCGGTCCATTCCCTTGTAAGGGCCGCCGTGTTCGTTGATCCTTCCGTCCGGCGTCATCACGTTGATCTGCTCGAGCTTGTGGCGAAGCCCCATCGCGAAATCGTTCGGATCGTGCGCGGGCGTGACCTTCACCATACCCGTGCCGAACTCCGGGTCCACAAATTCATCCGCGATCACCGGGATCTCCCGGTTCACAAGCGGCAGGACCAGCTTTTTCCCGATCAGATGATTGTAGCGCGGATCTTCCGGATGCACCGCGACCGCGGTGTCTCCGAGCATCGTTTCGGGCCGGGTTGTCGCGACCACGATATGGTCCTCGCCCGCTTTTTCATACGGACCCTTTTTCCCGGCCACCGGATACTTGATATGATAGAGACCGCCCTGTACTTCCTTGTGAGCGGCTTCCTCGTCGGAAAGCGCGGTCTGGCAGCGCGGGCACCAGTTGATGATGTAGTTCCCGCGGTAGATGAGGCCGCGTTCATAGAGCGTGACGAAGGCTTCGCGCACGGCCTTCGAAAGACCTTCGTCCATCGTGAACCGCTCGCGGGTCCAGTCGCAGGAAGCGCCGAGACGACGGAGCTGATTCGTGATGGTCGAACCGTGGGCGTCCTTCCACGCCCACACCTCTTCGAGGAATTTCTCACGTCCGAGATCCCAGCGGGTCTTCTTTTCCTTCGCAAGCTTTTTCTCAACAACGTTCTGGGTCGCAATGCCCGCGTGGTCCACGCCCGGAACCCAGAGCGTGTCGTTCCCCTTCATCCGGTTCCAGCGGATCATGATGTCCTGGATGGAGTTGTTGAGCGCGTGACCCATGTGGAGAATGCCCGTAACGTTCGGCGGCGGTATGACTATGACATACGGCGGGAGTCCTTCCCGGTATAAATCCGGACTTTGGCACGCGCTGTCAGAGCCCGGCTTGGGCTCGGGGAAGCCGGAAGATTTCCGGCACCATTTTCCGTCGCTTCCCGGACGGAAGTAGCCCTTCTCTTCCCAGATCCGGTACCACTTCTGCTCGACTTCTTTCGAATTGTATTGTTTGTCCAGGTCCATATTAATACGAAGTTCGGGATACGGGGCGCGGAGAAAAGACTTTTACGCCGCGCACCGCGCTCCTCATCAGCCTTTGTGTAATTTATACTCGATCGCTTCGACGAGGGCCTTCCAGCTCGCCTCGATGATATTCTCGTGAACGCCGACCGTGGTCCAGGTCTTCCGTTTGTCCTGGAACTCGATGAAGACCCGCACCCTCGCGGCGGTTCCCGCCTCGGAGTTCACGACACGCACTTTATAGTCGGTGAGGTGGATCTCGCTGATCACGGGATAGGTCTTCGCGAGGGCCTTGCGGAGCGCGGAATCGAGCGCGTTAACGGGGCCATCCTCTTCCGCGGATTCCACATGCTCGGCGCCCTTGGCGATCACGCTCACATTCGCGATCGAACGCGGACGACCGTTCCCGATGTTTTCGGTGCGGACCGAGATATCGTTGACCGTGAAGAACGGCTTGAACCTTCCGAGAACGCGCTGAACGAGAAGCTCAAAACTCGCTTCCGCGGCCTCGAACTGATATCCCTCGTATTCGAGGCGCTGGATTTCGGCGAGGATTTTCTTCGTCTCGGGCGAATCCTTCTGGAGCTCCATTTCGAGTTCCAGCGCCTTGATCATGATGTTCGTCTTCCCGCCGAGTTCCGAGACGAGATAGCGCCGGTAGTTGCCGACCGCGTCGGGCCTCACGTGCTCATAGGTCTTCGCGTTCTTGATCATCGCGTTGATGTGAACCCCGCCCTTATGCGCGAACGCGGAACGTCCCGTGAACGGCTGATTGTTCATGGGCGGCAGATTGCAGATCTCCGCCACATAATGCGAAAGCGCGGTCAGTTCCTTGAGTTTCGCCGGCGTAAAGCAGCGGATCCCCATCTTGAGCTGCAGGTCCGGGATGATGCTTATGAGATTCGCGTTCCCGCAACGCTCGCCGAACCCGTTCACCGTGCCTTGCACGAGAACGCAGCCTCCGCCCACGGCCTGGATCGAATTCGCGACCGCGAGTTCGGAATCATTGTGGCAATGGATACCGAGGGGCGCCCTGACGGCGCGCTTCACCCTCAGGATGGCATGCCGGACCTCGTGCGGCAACGCGCCGCCGTTCGTGTCGCAAAGCGTCAGGTTGTCCGCGCCGGCCCTGGCCGCGTGCTGCAAGGTCTTCAGCGCGTATTCGGGATTCGCCTTGAAGCCGTCGAAAAAATGTTCCGCGTCGTAGATCACTTCGATCTTTTTGTCCTTCAGGTACGCGATGGTCTCGTAGATCATCAGGAGGTTCTCTTTGAGCGAAGTCCTGAACACGTCCGTCACGTGCAGGTCCCAGGATTTCCCGAACACCGTCACGACCCTGGTCCCGGCATCGAGGAGGGCCTTGATCTGCGGGTCTGACTGGACCTTCGTGTGGGCGCGGCGCGTGGAACCGAACGCGGCGACCCTGGACCGCCGGAGCCCGGCCTTTTTGACCGCCAGAAAGAACTCCATGTCCTTCGGGTTGGAACCCGGCCATCCGCCTTCGATATAGTGCATCCCGAACTGATCGAGCCGCTTCGCGATCAGCACCTTGTCATTCGAGGACAGACTGATCCCTTCCGCCTGGGATCCATCCCGTAAAGTCGTGTCATAAAACAATATTTTTTTCTTCTTCATCTTCATCCTGTTACCGATTCCTTCGGCTGCGCAATCCGGAGCATCCCCGCAATGTTACGCCGCAAAAAAGAATTTTTCCCATGATCCCCGGCTGTCATAAGCGCCCGGCGCGGGACTTACCGCTTCACTCTCACCTTTGAACGCCGTTGTTTCTTGCCGAGCCCGAAAGCCTTGTGGATTTTCCGCGCCGCGAGCTTGCCTTTGTCGCCCGCCACCACCACCGATATCTTGATCTCGGAGGTGGAGATCATCTCGATGTTGATCCTGTTTTCCGCGAGCACGGAGAACATCCTGGACGCGATACCGGAATGCGACCGCATCCCGATCCCGACCACGCTGACCTTCGCGATATTCTCGTCGCTCGCGACCTCACCGACGCCGAGCTTCTTCGCGTTGTCCTTGACCACCTTGAGGGCCTTCTGGAGCTCGTTCTTGAAAACGGTGAACGAGATGTCGGTCGAATGCGTCTTCGTCTTGTTCTGGATAATCATATCCACGTTGATGTTCGCGTCCGCGAGGGTCTGGAACACCTTCGCCGCAACACCCGGACGGTCCGCGACGCGGAACAGGGTGATCTTGGCTTCATCATCAGCTAACGCGACACCGCTCACAACGACTTCTTCCATGGCCTTGTTCTCCTTCGTAATAAGAGTTCCTTTGACATCCTTGCAGGAATTGCACACCCAAATGGGCATGTTGAATTTCTTGCCGACCTCGATCGACCGCGAGTGCATGACCTTCGCTCCGAGCGACGCGAGCTCGAGGATTTCATCATAGGTAACGATATCTATCTTGCCGGCATCCGGGATCACGCGCGGGTCCGCGGTATAGATGCCATCCACGTCCGTGTAAATCTCGCAATGCCTGGCCTTGAGCGCGACCGCGAGCGCCACCGCCGTCAGGTCGGAACCACCGCGTCCGAGGGTCGTGATCTCCCCTTCCAGGGTCTGGCCCTGGAACCCCGCAACGATCACAATCTTCCCCGCCGAAAGGGCCTTCCTGATGCGTCCCGGGCTGATGTCCTGGATGTGGGCCTTCGAGTGAAATGTGTCGGTGATGATGCCAACCTGCGGGCCCGTGAAGGACACCGCCTCGTACCCGAGCTTGTGGATGGCCATCGCGAGGAGCGAGATCGAGACCTGCTCGCCCGTCGCGAGCAACATGTCCATCTCACGTTCTTTGGGATTCTTGTTGATCTTGTCCGCAAGCGTGATCAGGTCGTCCGTCATATCGCCCATCGCGGACACGACCACGACGACCTTGTTGCCGGCCTTTCGGGTCCGGACGATCCTTTGGGCGACGCGCAGGATCTTTTCCGCGTTGGCGACCGAAGAGCCGCCATACTTTTGCACGATCAGTGACATGTTTTTCCTTTGCTGTGTTTAAATGTTCAACAAAAGCGCAACGCTCGACCGTCAACTCTCAGCGTGACATCCTGGGGTCGATTCGTTGCGCGTGGGATGTTGCGCGTCCTTAAGAAGCTTTCGTGATGAAGAACGGCATGAGCTCCGTATTCTTCTGGATCCTGAGCTCCGACGTTGTGGCGGCGACCTCGGAGAACCGCTCCACCTCGTCCGCCATGACATTCTTGCCGAAAATGACGAATGGCGCGTGATCACTCACCATCGACCTCATTTTCCAGAGTGTGGCATGGCACGGCGTGACCAGCAGTCGTGATTCCTTCTGCCGTTCGCAGTATTTCCGGAGCTTGGAGAGGATGAAATAGTCGATGGCCTCGAGCGCCGAGACCTTGGCCTTCAGGTCGCCCGCGCGACTCGCCTCATCCGGCTGATGCAGATGGAGGCAGATGAAATCCTTTTCCTCGAGCGCGTCCAGCGCGACTTTGGAGATCCTGTCATAAAAGACCGCGGGGTCCTCACCGTCTTCCTTTAATTCCATGACCGTCAGGCCGGCCATCCGGCCGAGCCCCTTCGCGTACTCGCGGGAGGCCACCATGGCGCCGCCGGTCAGATCATAAAGTTCGCGGATCGGTTTGAGCGCCGGTTTTTTCCCCTGGCCCCACAGCCAGATCATGTTGGCCGGATTCTCGCCGAGGTCGACGCGGACCTGGTTGATCTCGTGGTCCTGCAGCAGGAGCCGGGCATCGAACATGAGTTTCTTGAGGAGCTCTTCGCCGGGGCCTTTCGGCAACACATGTTCGATCTTTTGGCCGAGGACGTTCTCCGGGTCATTCGACCGCGCGGAAAGAGCCTCGAACCCGTGCGCGTCCTTAATCACCGCGATATGCCGGTGGGCCGTCCCGGAAAAGAAACGGACGAAATCACTCGAGACCTTCTTGTTGAGGAAATTGATGAGGGCCTTCGCCTCTTTCGTCCCGATGTTTCCCGCAGTGGCGTCCGCCAGCAGACCGGCCGACTCCGTGATGAAGTTCATACAGAACGCGACTTCATTATCCTCAAGCATAAGCTCAAGGTTCGCGGCTTCAAGCGGCCCGCGCCCGGGGTAAAGTTTCCCTTCATAGCCAAGAAGTCCGAAGAGGCCGGCATCGGGGGCAAGCGGCGCGCGGTCCGGAAGGACTTTCGCGGTCCCGACTTTCCCGGACTTCGCAAAAAAGGAAAGGTGCGGGATCTTCGCCACTTCAAGCGGCGTCTTCCCGCCCAAATCATCCGTCGGATGATCCGCGGCGCCCGAAAGCGCCACAACGATATACTTCATACCTGAACAGCCTCCCTGACCGCATCAAGATCGGCCTCTATCGTATAGACAGGGTCCTCAAAACTCAAGGCGAAATCGGGGTCCTTGAGCCCCGAGCCTGTCAGCGTGATCACGAGCCGGGTCCCTTCCTTGAAGAAATTCTTTTGCGCAAGCTTGATTACGCCCGCCACGCCGGCCGCGGACGCCGGCTCCGCAAAAACGCCTTCGCGTTCCGCGATGAACCGGTACGCCTTTGTGATCTCCTCGTCCGTCACCATATCGATCAGGCCTCCCGATTCGTCGCGAGCGGCGACGGCGGACTGCCAGCTCGCGGGGTTCCCGATACGGATGGCCGTCGCGAGCGTTTCCGGATTCGCAACCGGATGGCCCAGCACGATCGGCGCCGAACCCGCCGCCTGGAATCCGAGCATCTTCGGCAGGACTTCGGACTTCCCCGCCTTTTGATATTCCTTGTAGCCTTTCCAGTACGCCGTGATATTGCCGGCGTTTCCGACCGGGATCGCGTGGTATTCCGGCGCCTCACCGAGATCGTCCACGATCTCGAACGAGGCCGTTTTCTGTCCTTCGATCCGGTACGGGTTGATTGAATTGACGAGCGTGATCTTGCCATCCTTCGTCATTTCCTTCACAAGCTCAAGCGCCTGGTCAAAGTTCCCCTTGATCATCAGCGTCTTCGCGCCATAACGGAACGCCTGGAGCAGTTTCCCTTTCGCGATCTTCCCTTCCGGGATCAGCACAAAACATTTCAGCCCGCAGCGGCACGCGTACGCGGCGGCGGACGCTGACGTATTACCCGTCGAGGCGCACATCACGGCCTTCGCCCCCGCCTCCACGGCCTTCGAGATCGCCATCGTCATTCCGCGGTCCTTGAAGGAGCCGGTCGGGTTCAGACCTTCAAACTTGTAGTAGATTCGCACGCCCTTGAGCCCGAGTTCTTTCGGGAGGGCCTCCGACAGGATCAGCGGCGTGTTCCCCTCGTTCAGCGAGATAATCGGCGTCTTGTCCGTGACCGGGAGATACTCCTGGTAGCGTTCGACGATACCTGTTCTCTTAACCGCGTATTCCTTCATCTTTAACCTCTGTTCAGCGGACAGAAAATCTTTCCTTCATGCTATTCAGGTACCCGCTTCTTCCATACGGATGACTTGAGCCTTGCCTTTCACGAACGACTGCCGGTCAATCACCCGGATCGCGGCGCGGATGTCCTTTTCGGGGGCCTCGTGCGTCAGGAGGATAAGCGGCACAACCTTGCCCGCGCGCCGCTCGCGCTGGATCATATCCGAAATGCTGACCTTGTATTTCCCGAGGATCTTCGCAATACCCGCGAGGACGCCCGGCCGGTCGATCACGTAGAAACGCAGGTAGTAACGCGAAAGGATCGACGTGATGCTCTTGATGGCGATCCTGGAACCGAGCGCCCGGATGACGGTTTCGTCATCCACCGGCCCGTCGATGTCTTTTTTCGAGATATCGACCAGGTCGGCGATGACCGCGCTCGCGGTCGGATGCGGACCCGCGCCGCGGCCGTAGAACATGACATCCCCGGTCTCGTCGCCGCGCAGCATCACGGCGTTGAATGACTGGTTCACGTTCGCGAGGATATGCGACTTCGGAAGGAGTGTCGGCTGCACGCGCGCCTCCACGCCGTTCTTTGTCTTTTTCGCGATCGCGAGCAGCTTGATTACATAACCGAACTCTTTCGCGAAGGCGATATCATCGCTCGAAATCCTCGTGATCCCTTCGGAGTAAATGTCACCGAAATTAACCCGTCCGCCGAACGCGAAACGCACGAGGATCGCGAGCTTGTGCGCCGCGTCGATCCCCTCGACATCGAGGGTCGGGTCCGCTTCCGCGTAACCTTTCTGCTGGGCCCCTTTGAGCGCTTGCGCGAAATCCGCGCCACTCTCGGTCATTTGGGTCAGAATGTAGTTCGTGGTCCCGTTGATGATCGCGTAGACCGATTCAATATTGTTCGCGACAAGGCCTTCACGCAGTCCCTTGATGCACGGAATCCCGCCGCCGACGCTCGCTTCGAAGCAGATCCAGCGGCGCATCTTGTGGGCCAATTCGAAGATCGCGTCCCCGTGCTCGGCCAGAAGGGCCTTGTTGGCGGTCACGACGTGCTTCCGCTCCCTCAGGGCCTCCATGATGATCGTCCTGGCGAACGAAGTCCCCCCGATGAGCTCCACGACCACGTCGACCGATGGGTCCCGGACGACCTCGAAAGCATCCGTCGTCATGATGGACTTCGGGGGGCGGACCTTCCGCCTGGCATTGGGATATTTTTCGGCGATCCGGGCTATCTCGAAGGAAACGCCAAGCTGTTCTTCGAACTGTTTCCTTTTTGTCGTCAGAATCTCGTAAAGACCGCCTCCGATCTGTCCGAGCCCAAGAAGACCGATGCCTATCTTTTTCATCCTTTTTCGTCCCCGAACATTCCAAGTTAAGACATTTGAGATGGTTAAGAAAAACGGAGCCGCTCTGATCCTTGATGGGTTGACAGTCTGACCGGGACAGATCCGTCTACCGACAATTTTTCCGTAAAAGCCAAGGCAGTATATCGTACCTTCCCTTTAAAATCAAATACGCCACACAAGTCATGTCTCAAGCCGCGCGGCGGGAAAACCGCCATATTGTCTCCCCGCGATATGCGGTATGCGGCAAGCAATTCAGGCTTCATTATCGTTTTACCTTTCCGGGCGGTTGGGGTATACTTCCCCGGTTATTTTCCAAAACTTCCGTAACCGTCAGGGTGACAAAATGGAACAAAGAATTCTTATCGCCGCAACCGTTCTTCTCGCCGTTTCGAGCATCGGTATGGGGCGAAACCACAACCAGTACGATCAGGAAGCCCGGGAACAGGAAAAGGCCCGGAAACAGCTCGCCGCTGAAGCAAGGGCCTCCGAAGAAAGCCGCAGGCCGGTCAAGAATATGGCGGCAGGCATCAAGGAACTCACCTACGATAATGTCCGGGACGTCACGAAGGACACCGTGCACGGTACCGCCACCGAAGCCCCGATCGTGGGAACACTGGACGGGACCCGGCAGGCCGGGACCCAGGTCGTCGACAACACGATCCGCGGGGTCAAGAAGGTCGCGTCACTCGGATTCGCGAAAGACGACAGCTACGAGATCGAGGAGGCACAAAAAGGTTCCGGCGACGCCGCAAAGATCAAGCTTTTCAAGTTCTGATCCGAAGACAGTCCCCGAAATAAAAAAAGCAGGCCCGGCAGTTCACCGGACCTGCTTTTTTATGTCTTTTTTCCCTTTATTTCTTTTTCCGTCCGAGGTTAAGCGGCCACTTTATCGAGAACCTGCCCGTCCTGGGCTTCGCGGGCGGTTCAACATCAAAAACGGACTCGGCCGCGGCCACCTTGGCGATATCATCCCGAAGCGGGACCGTCTCCCGCATCTCCCGGGCACGCGTCTTTTTCCCCGGCTTGTGAGCGGAAAAACAGGCGTCGCAATAGACCGCGCGGTCGGAAGAGGGCTTAAAGGGAATCTCGCATTCTTTCCCGCATGCCGCGCACACCGTCTTGAACGTCGTACGTTCCCGGCGACGGCGTCGGCCTCCCGGCCCTCTCTCCCCCTGTTTTGAGGAAGGTTCTTTCGCGGAAACGTCTCCCGAGGAACCTTTCGTCTCACGTCGGAGACCGGCAAGGACCCGTTTCACTTCACTTCCGAGGGATCTCACTTCCCCCGAGAGCTCAGCGGCTTTCTTCTCAAGGGTTTCCAGCCGTTCGGCCAGTTGTTTCACCGCGGCCACAAGTTCATCGGGCCCGGGACGGTTTCCGGGGTTTTCCGGAGTTTCTTCGGGATGGGGGGTCGGTTCTTCTGCTTTCGGAATATCCATAGGTCTCCTGATCCGTAAAACGGATTTTTGATCTCAGAGATTGAACTGAAGATCGTAGAGTTTCTTGTAAACACCGCCGAGACGGAGAAGGAACTCGTTCGTCCCCTGCTGGACGATCTTGCCTTCCTCCATCACCAGAATCCGGCTCGCTTTCTGGACCGTCGAAAGACGGTGCGCGATCACGAACACGGTGCGGTTCTTCATGAGGTTCTCAAGCGCCTTCTGGACCTCTTTTTCGCTCTGCGTGTCCAGATGTGAAGTCGCCTCGTCAAGGATGAGAATGGGGGGGTCCTTGATCAGGGCGCGGGCGATCGCAAGGCGCTGCCGCTCTCCGCCCGAAAGTTTGAGGCCGCGCTCGCCAAGCTGGGTGTCGTAACCCTGCGGGAGCGCTTCGATGAAATGATCAGCGTAGGCGATCATCGCGGCTTTTCTGACATCCTCGATGGCCGCCTCCGGACGGCCGTAGGCGATATTGTCCTTCACCGAGCAATTGAAAAGGACCGTTTCCTGGGAAACGATCCCGATCATGCCGCGAAGCGATTCGAGGCTCAGTTCCCGGATGTCCTTCCCGTTGATCCGGATGATCCCCTCGGTCGGGTCATAAAAACGCAGGAGCAGGCTCACGAGCGTTGTCTTGCCGGAGCCGCTCGCGCCGACGATCGCGATCACTTCGTTCTGCTTCGCGCGGATGTCAATCCCCTGGAGGATCGGCGTGCCTTTTTCGTATTCAAAGCTGACGTTCTCATAGGCCACCTCGTGGACAGGTTCCTTGAAGACAAGAGCGCCGGGCTTGTTCCGGATGCTCGGCCTGGCATCGAGGACCTCGAAAATACGCTGCCCCGCCGCAATGGACTGCTGGATCGTGCTGTTGACCTTGCTGATCTTCTTGAGGGGCTCGTAGAAAATGAAAAGCGACCCGACGAACGCGACAAAGCGGTCCGGCGGAAGATACTTGATGCCGAACCCCACTGCGATGCCGGCGCCGATCGCGCCCATGACCTCGATCAGGGGACGCTGGATGATCGTGACCTTGATCGTCTTGCGGAAATATTCGAAGACGCTCCGGTTGATCTCTTCGAAACGCGAGATTTCCTTCTCTTCGCGACAGAAGGCCTTCACGATATGGAACCCCGAAAGCGTCTCGCCGATAAAGGAGGTGATGTCGCCCGTCCGTTCTTGCATCGATTTCGTGAGCTTGCGCAGGCGTTTCCCGAGGATCGTGATCGGGACCGCGACCAGCGGGAAGATCAGGATCGCGAAAAGGGCGTATTTGCCTCCCCAGATGAAGACCCACGGGATATTAAAAAGGATGACGAGCGGCTGTTTCACGAGATCAACGATGACATCCGTGATGGCGCCCTGGATCTGGCCGACATCGTTCATGATCCGGGAAAGGAAGTCGCCGGTGCGGCCCCGGGAATAGAAATCGTGCGAAAGATAAACAAGGTGGCGATAGAGGTCGTCGCGGACCTGACGGATCGCGCGAATTCCGATGTTCGACATCTGATAGTTCGAGAGGTAATCGAAGAACCCGCGGAGGAAAAAGACTCCGATCATCACGAACGGTATCCAGAAGACCGGGAACGAGATCGAGGAAAGGAACGGGATGTGCGGCAGGTTATCGAGCCGGACCTCGTCCTTGTTATAAAGGCCGTTCACGATGATGTAGAGCGTCGCCGACACCAGGGAATTGGCGATCGAATAGGCAAACATCGACAGGACGGCCACGAAAAGGCGCCACCGGTGAGGCTTGACATAGGCCAACAACCGCTTGTAGATGTCCATGGAACTCCTTTGAAACCACATGTCATGCCAGACCACAAAGGCGCATGAGAAGATCGCATGGCATGGGGTTGTGTCTTTGCGACAGAAAGAGGCCACAATGTAACATATTCATTGACCCCGTACCATTAAAAATTCCCGTCATCTTCCCCGGAAATAATCTTGGTCACTCCCCCGCCTTCCGCTATATAATGGCCGCTCCTGAAACACCTTCGTGGGGGTACCCCGGTTCACGGTCATGCTTTCATAACCGTATCCAACCTCGCAGGTTGGATACGGTTATTATTCCAGAAAAAGAGGTCAGGATGGAGCCAAAGATCAGGGTTGGAGTCGTTGGCGTCGGACATCTCGGTAAGGAACACGCCAGGATTTACAGTCAGCTTTCTGAATGTCAGCTGGTCGGAATCTCCGACCGGGACCCGGCCAAGGCCGACAAGGCCCGGGAGCTCGGAACGGCCTACTACCGGGACTACAAAGACCTCCTCGGGAAGGTCGACGCCGTCAGCATCGCCACCCCGACCTCCACCCACTATACCGTTGCAAGGGAATTCCTGGAAAAAGGTGTCCACGTCCTGGTCGAAAAACCCATCACGTTGCGACTCCGTGAAGCGGACGAACTGATCAGGATTTCCCGGAAGCGTCGCTGTACCCTCCAGGTCGGCCATATCGAGCGCCACAATCCCGCCTTCAAACAGGTCCGGGAGATCGCAAAGAAGATCCGGTTCCTCGAGATCCACCGCCTCGGGCCCTTCACGGGAAGGATCAACGACTGCGGAGTCGTGCTGGACCTCATGATCCATGATCTTGATATCGTGCTGGGGCTCGTGGACTCCCCCTTCGAGCATTTTGACGCGATCGGCGTGAATGTCCTGACCCCTTTTGAAGATATCGCGAACGTCCGCCTCAAATTCAGGAACGGAGCGATCGCGAACATCACCGCGTCGCGGCTCACATTCGAAAAACAGCGCAAGATCCGCATCTTCCAGGAAGACGCCTATATCTCCCTGGATTACGGGGCACAAACCGGGAAGATCATCCGCAAGAGCGGCAACGAAATCCTCCAGGAAGATCTCTTGATCGAAAAGGCCGAGCCCCTCAAGGAAGAACTGAAGTTTTTCCTGGAAGGCATCCGCACGGGGCGCGGCCCCGGGAAACCCGATATCGCGGCCCGCAACGCCCTCGCGATCGCCCTCAAGATCGCCGAAGTCATCCAGAAAAACCATCCCAAGCCCGGCGCCGCCTGAAATGCCGAAAAAGATCTTTATCATCGCCTGCGAGGCCTCCGCCGACCGTCACGGCGCTCATCTCGTGGCGGAGCTCCGTAAATTCCTCCCGGACACGGAGTTCTGCGGCCACGGCGGGAGCAAAATGGCCGCCGCGGGCGTGCGGGTCTTCCACGACATGACAAAAATCTCCGCGCTCGGCTTCGGCGATGTCATCAGGAATTACCTCACCTACCGGAAGATCTTTCATGACACGATCGCGCTGATCGGGAAGGAGAGGCCGGACATCCTCGTCACGGTCGATGCCCCGGCATTCAACCTCCGGCTCGCGAAAAAAGTCTCGAAGCTCGTTCCGATCTTCTATTTCATCTCGCCGCAGCTGTGGGCCTGGGGCAAACGCCGCATCCATATCATCAAAAAACATGTCCGTGAAATGCTCGTGATCTTTCCTTTCGAAAAGGATTTCTACGAAAAAGAAGGCGTCGCCGTCAAATTTGTCGGGCACCCCCTCCTCGACGCGCTTCCCGGACTTCCGGACAGTTCAACGCTCCGGTCCCGCTTCGGGATCCCTTCCCGGACGAAGGTCATCGGACTTTTTTCCGGTTCGAGGGAGAAGGAAGTGAAGCGGATCCTGCCCGTCATGCTGCAGTCGGCGGCGCTCATCCGAAAAGAGATGTCGGCCGTCTCTTTCATCGTGTCAAAGTCCCCGAATGTGCGGCCGCAGGTGTACGATGAGATCCTGAAGGCTTCGAGCCTGCCGGTCCTCACCCCTCCCGGGTCTTTTTATGAACTCGTCAAATGCGCGGACTTCGCGCTCGTGACCTCCGGAACGGCGACACTCGAAACGGCGCTTCTCGACACGCCTTTTTTCCTGCTCTATAAAACGGGAGCGGTCACCTATTTCCTGGGGAAACGACTGATCAAGGTCCCCTACCTCGGCATTGTGAACCTTCTCGCGAACAACCGGGTCGTCCCGGAATTTATACAGCAGGACGCCCGCCCCGAAACGATCGCCCGCGAAACGCGCGTCTTTCTGAACGATCCGGAGCTTCAAGCCAGGATGAAAGAAGAGTTCCGACGAGTCAGGGAATCTCTGGGAGAAAAAGGCGCGAGCCGTCGCGCCGCGAAGGAAATCTGCGATTTTCTGGCCACCCGGCCGAACTAGCTTCCGGATTTTCCGCTTCTCTACCGCGCTCGCCATCCGGTCTTCGCGAACCTGACGATTCTACCGTGAGGACCGCTGTAAGACCTTTGAGACCGCCCCGACGATCCGTGACGCAATCGGGACGGATGGAAGGAAGGACAACTTTTCCCCGGGGGAAACCGGAGATCAGGACTGCGTTTACCTCTATTTAATTCTCATCCGCGGATGGTAAATGCTGCCACGCGAATTCGGGCTTGAGAATGGGCCGGTAATTCGCCGGGTAAGGGATCGGGAAGGTCACCATTTCATACACGCCCGTCAGGGCCCGCCCCAACGTGAACCACGCTCCGCGGCCGAGTCCCGCGAACCAGCTCGGGGGAAGGGTGTTGGTCAGTTTTTCTTTGGCGAGTTCATTGGAAAGCTCGATCGGGGAAAGCGCGACGTTCAGGAAACCGCGCTGGAGCTTGCGGCACATCGTCCCTTCCCTTTCGATCTCCGTGGCCTGCAGGACCGTCGAGCTCGTCAGGAGAACGAACATAACGGCAAGGCTCTTCAATGTGTTCCTCGCCCCGCCAGAGACCGGTAAAGTCATCGTGTTTTCCCTCGACAAAAATATCCGTTTAAAAGCATCCCGCAACCCGGAAGACATCCCGAAAACGTTCCTGAAACGCCTTCCGCCTCCCATGAGGCTCATGACGGAGTAATTTATCATTTGCCAACGGAGTCAGGCAACTTTTCTTTTGAACCAGGGATTTTTCCCGGATTACAGTTTAAAGAGCATGTCCGCGTACCCCGGCACCGGCCAGAGTTCCGAGGGGACGATGTTCTCCAGGGCGTCGATATCCTTGCGGAGCGCGTTCATGGCGGTCACGACCTTGTCGCGAAAAGCAAATGCCCTCGCCTCAAGCCCCTCGATATGATGCGCTTTCACGATCGCAGTTTCGAGCGTCGCGAGTTTGTCGTTCGCGGATTCGAGAAGCTCGGTCACGCTTGCGAGAAGTTCCTTCTGGACCCTGGCGGAAGCCGTCACGGCTCTGAGCCGGCCGATGGTGCCCGCCAAGCAGTCCGTGAACTTGATCACGGACGGGATATAAAGTTTCTTCGCCATCTGGACCGAGGCCTGGGCCTCGATATTCACGTGTTTCACGTACCCATCAAGATAGATCTCGTGGCGCGCGTGGAGCTCGCCCCCCGATAGCACCTTGTGTTTTTCGAACAACTTCACGGCTTCCGGCGAAGCCATCGCCGCGAACGCGTTGACACCCGTCCGGACGTTAGGGAGACCTCGTTTCCTGGCCTCCGCGATCCACGCGTCCGAATAATTGTTACCGTTGAAAATGACCCGGCCGTGTTTTTTCATCGCGTCCCGGACGATCGCGGCCGCTTCCCTGTTCAACTTCCCCTTCCCCGCTTTTTCGAGACGGGTCGCGATCTCGGCGAGGGCGTCCGCCACAATCGTATTGATCACGGTGTTCGGTCCCGAGATCGACGCCGAAGAACCCACCATGCGGAATTCGAATTTATTGCCCGTAAAGGCGAAAGGCGACGTGCGGTTCCGGTCGGTGTTGTCCTTCGGCAACTGCGGCAGGGAATCGACGCCGACCTGCAGGAAATTCTGCCCGCGGTTCACAACCTTTTTCCCCTGGGCGATGCCCCGGAGAATCTCGGTGA